>Ga0326728_10000521_pt1 | contig 150802 bp, 143 predicted proteins | sample MB3enrmetagenome_FD_207602 | JGI IMG/M metagenome (GOLD analysis project Ga0326728, IMG submission 207602) | Lab enriched peat soil microbial communities from McLean, Ithaca, NY, United States - MB31MN | ecosystem: Environmental > Terrestrial > Soil > Wetlands > Peat | place: USA: New York... | reverse complement strand
CTGACTTCCTACCCACTCCATCCCTTCATACCCGGCCGGTCGTAAGGCCGCGACCGATCCGCTATGCTCGCGTGCTGGCGCCGCATCCGCGGAATTTCACAACGTCATTTTTGCGCCGGAAAGTAGTTAGTCAAACGACATTTTCGCAGACGAATAAGCTTTGGGATCCAGGTACGTTTTCTGACCGGGAGTACCATCCGTCGTGCAGCGATTGTTACATACAGCAAGTTGAGGTAATGGTGCCTGCCACTGGAGTAGTGGTAAGTTCATCGGACCCCGTGTGCGGGAACGGCGAAGTGACACAATTTTTTGACGTCTTATCCGCGGCCGCGACTGCATACATCGATCCTTCTGCGTCAGGAAATCTGGCCGAAATAGCTAAAAAATATTTTGTCCAGCAAGTGCGCAACAAAGTAGGTGGTAGCTTTCAGTCGTTCTTAGACGCCAACGGGCCTCGATCACCCTACGGCAATTGCGCTCCGCTCGCCGCACAAATCCCAAAGGACGCTACTGTCGTTGTGATTCACCTAGGTGATTGGGACGATAGCGTCGGCGTCGGAGCATGCGCGCCACGGGTAGATTGCGCGAACGGCTGGGCTAAATTTACGATTGCTCCCGAGTCTGAAAACACCTCAAGCGGGCAGGTCATTTCCACACTGTTTAATAACTGGTCGCACGACAGGGACCGCGTGGCTCGAATGTTTGTTTCTTATCGCATGCCAGCTGGAAAGAAGCCGACGCGTTACGAATGACACCTATCCTACGTTCTTTCTAGGAACCAAAACTAAAGCATTCCGCTGGCCCGAATATGCAGCCCAAGGACATAACACCGAAAGCTCTGTACGTTCTTGGGTTTGCGTTAATGTGTGGTTGCTTGTCAGCTCCGAGCTTTTCCCAGGAGAGAATCTACGAGGCTCCAGCGGGTAGACCAGGGGTTCTAATTCCCGGTATAACACTAGGCACGGATAGTTGGCTATTAGGAACTTGGATCGATGGAGTATTCACCGAAGATTGCAGTGCGCCCCTGCTAAAGATTTTTATGATGGGCCGCATTGATAGCCGGCCGGATTGGCAGTTCGTAGCTCGAATACAAGGCAGTCTCGGTGTTGGAGCAACCTCTGTAAAACGTTTCGTATTCTCGGGCAAAAACAAGGCGGAGGTATACCTTTGGTGGGAGCCGGGATATCCGCACAATGCGCCTGTTGGCGACCCCATAAAGTTCGAGCGCCTCGATGACGAGACAGTACTATTCACGCACGTGAATGGCGCCCATCTTTTGCTGCGGCGTTGCCCCGAGCAGCCCGCGTCAACAGACCCCGGAGACCGTAACCGTCGCGCTGGTCCTCGCTCTGTACCGGCCGAATAGCCGCCTTGATGCCTTGTAGAGTTGCCCTGCACTATGCAATTCGCGAGCATGAAATGCCGACAAAGCCGCGGAGGTCCGTCATTTCAATTCAACGGTTTCCGTCCGCCAAAACGAACTCGCCTCCCTGCCATGCGTAAAAGCAAACGTAGTACCGTAGTACGATCGGCTGACGCGTTTAAGCTGTCGCTTGCATCATCTTCTTCCATTGTCACACCAAAAAATACGGCAACTAGATAACGGATCTACAATTGGTCGGATTTCCTTTTTTGAATGCGTTGTTCCGTTTGCATCCCGTTTGATCTTGGCAAAAGAAAGGTAGGGGAATCTCAGTATGAAATGCGCCGTACGAAGCCGACATGTTTGGATACGGTCAATAGTTCACTTGGCTGTTTTAACACTCACGGCCAGCACCTCATACGCTCAGTCAACATCTAGTTACGAGCCGGCTGCGACGTGTCCTCATAACTTTGAATATTTAGCGACCCAATTGCCTGAGTACAAAGATCCAGATCTGAGTCGAGGCTGTGTGAAAACCTGACGGCGCGCAGTGCTGGCGAGTCCGCGGCGCCGATTCTGGAAGATGAAGTTGGAAGATTCAGATGCGGGGCAAGGAAGGCTGTTCAAGCCCTGATTGCCTTCATGAGCGGTGCGATTCCGAGGATCTGCATCGTTCGTTTCAGATTGTATGCCAGTACGTGCAAACTCATCTCGGTACTGACGCGCGGGATCGTCTTAGTCAAGAAGTGAGTTGCTCCCATCCACGATTTGAGGGTGCCGAACGGATGCTCGACGGTCTGGCGTCTTATTCTCGACGCCCGAGGTGTTCGGTTTAGCCGCCTTTGCATCGCATCGAGTACGTTCTCGTGCTCCCATCGCGCGATGCGCCGATAATCGCCGGTCGTGCATTGAGATTTAATGGGACATCGTGGGCAGGCTGAAGACCAATACTTGTGTATCGCCATGCCATGCTCGACCGTCGTGAAGCGCCAGATGGCTCGTTGGCCTGCCGGACATCGATACTCATCCTTCGATGGGATGTAGCGAAAATCAGCTTTGTCGAAGAGCCCAGCTGCCTTATTGTTTGAAGTCTGGGGTTTTGGGATTAAGGTCGTGATACGCGCTTGCACGCAATCGAGGATCTCCTCACCCTTGAAGTAGCCGCGGTCGGCGAACACCGTCAAGGTATCCTTGCCGATCGCATCGCGGGCTTGGTGGGCCATCGATGAGAGGTGGTCGCTATCGTGGCCAGTGTTCGTCACCTCGTGCGCGACGATCAAGTGATGCTTCGTGTCCACAGCGGTTTGCACGTTATAGCCGACCATACCAGTGCCGCGGCCGCTGGTGGCCATCGAACGTGCATCCGGATCTGTCAAGGAGATCTGGCCGTCCGGGGCCTGCGCCATTTGCTTGCCGATCTGCTTGAGCTGCCGCATCTGCTTCTTGACCGTCTCCACCTTCTCCTTAATATGTTCGACCCGCGCTTCCGTCACGAGTGCCGGCTCGCGATCCGCTCGGTCAAGTTCTGTCATGTAGCGGGCGATACTCTCCTCCAGTTGCTGCATCCGCGCCTTGAGCTTGCGGTCGGTAAAGTTCTTATCGCGGTTGTTGACCGCTTTGAACTTGCTCCCATCGATCGCCACGATCGCCTCGGAGAACAGCTTCAGATCTCGGCATAGCAGGATGAACTCCCGGCATACGTTGCGGATCGCCTTGCCGTTATCCCTGCGAAAGTCCGCGATCGTCTTGAAGTCCGGCGTCAGACGGCCCGTGAGCCAAATAAGTTCGACGTTGCGCTGGGTCTCGCGCTCGAGGCGTCGGCTGGACTGAATGCGGTTTAGGTAACCGTAGATGTAGATCTTTAGCAGCGAGGCAGGATGGTATGCGGGACGCCCGGTCACTTCAGGCTCAGCGCCCTCAAAGCCAAGCCCGTTCAAGTCCAACTCATCGACGAAGACATCAATGACCCTGACCGGGTTATCCTCAGCGATGTAGTCGTCCAGATGCTCGGGAAACAATGTGCTTTGAGAACGATCTTCGCCTTCGATAAATCGCTTCATCAGTCACTCCCGCTACTTCAAAGAGTGATCTCTAAATTACCAAAATTAAGGCTGTTTTCACACAGCCTCAGTCGAGAGCGGACGGCAATTCTCGGCACTGAATTGTTTTCAGCTTTCCAAGCAGCCAAAGCATTGGGTGGAAGCGTTGTTTCAGTAGCGCGTTTACGTGCGGCAGCAACCTCTGCCGCTTCTGCAGTTGGCGAGGAATGTGTGATCCAAGCGGCTCCAAACCCTTCTCAAACAATACGAGAACTTCAAAGCGGTGTATATGATCTGGATTCGAGCGTTGTTCCCCACGACTGTGCGAAGACCTATATACGATCGTATTATGCCGTGGTCGAAACACGAGAGCTTGCAAGAGTTTTCGAGTGTCTAGAGGGAAAGCGAAAAAAGTGATCGATGTACGAGTTCTGTGCGTACATGGGGATGTTAAGTGGCTTAATGTCGCATGGAGTGTGAGCAGGCGTCGTATTTGAGCGCCGACCGGCGCGGCAACTCATTGAATCGAAAGGCAGTAGGTGACGAATTCCTGGTCTATATTGGATGCCGATTTACACAGATAGTTGTAGGTTGGAGAACCTGAATTCCAATGATGGTCGATTCACTGTGGATTTGTCCACTGGAACGGTTAGGACTGTTGCGCAGACCGCTGAGGGTGCGTTGCCAGGATATCTAGTGATGCGACGGCGACTCTTTTGCAGCAACATCCGGAAGCGGAATAAGAAGAATTCGACTGCGTGTTATCCGATAGGCCTCGCATGAAGCGCCCAACCTTCTTCGTTTCTTCCACGATCCACGATTTCCGAGATCTCCGCTCCGCATTGAAGTTTTATCTCGAGGAACAAGGCTGCAAAGTACTCGCGTCTGAGTTCAACGACTTCACAAAGCCACTAGACAAGCATTCCTACGAGGCATGTCTGGCCTCAATTCACACTGCGGACTACTTTGTCCTATTGATTGGCAATCGCGTCGGTGGTTGGTTTAACGAGGCGACGCGGACGTCAATCACCCAGCGCGAATACCGCGAAGCATACGAACTGCAAAGGTCTGGAAAGATCAAACTTCTAAGTTTTGTGCGTGCTGAAATTTGGAACATGAAGGAGGATCGTCGCGGGCTGGTAACATACTTGGACTCTCTGCCAATAGACGAGTCGAGAAAGAAAGCCATCGCGAATTTTCCGAGCAAGATCGCTGATGACGCAGACTTCATTACAACCTTTATCTCGGAGGTCACCCGGAATCGCGAAACTAGCGCTGCTACGAAGACTGGTGCCGTTAGACCCTCTGGGAATTGGGTGCACTCCTTTTCAGGATTTCGCGATCTCATCGCCGTTTTCGAGAGCGAGCTGTTTACGTCTATGCCGGTCGAAGACTTGACGATCCGGAGACTGCTGCGCAGGGAATTACGCGAATTTCTCAAGCGCACCCTCGTGAAAGCAAAAGGCGGAAGGGCTTATTCTCCAAAGGGCTGGATTGATGCCTTTCATCAGCAACGCCCCATAAGTGCCGCTGGCCGCGCCGCGAAGGTCACGGCCCTTAACACAAAGGCATGGGATGCCCTCAGCAGCGTGGCTCTGAATCTTCTCGCAGTGCGGTTACACCCTGTCGTCGTTCCACAGGCACTCGCGTCTTCTACCTTTCTAGCATTCGACCGTGATTCTGACTCTTATCAAGAAACCCCAGCGTATGAAGCCCTTTTTTCTTTGCAGCAGGAAATCACGAGCCTGACCGAGGGAAACATCAGTCAGGCTTTAGCCATTGTGTTCGCGAATACCCGGAATCGCAGGTCACAGATATCAGACACTATAGAAGTCGATACTGCGAAACTTGCCAATCTACTTTACCTCCTTGATCGGTGGGTGAATGTTGTAGAACTTTCAAAGAGCTTGCTGCGACATCTGGATGGCCGCGCTTTCGAAGCACCCGTTTTGCGGCCAAGATCACCAATCCAGGGTATGACAGAGCAGATTGAGGAAGAGACACCTAACGAGGCGGACATCGATTCCTTCGTCTTGAAAGCCTGAAGACACGACCAGGATCTATGCTGCTTACTCGAGGTCGCGAAAGGCGCCTGCCTAGAGTAATAGCGCTGCACGCTGATAACAGGGACTAGCCGTTTCGGTGTAACCGTCCGGTCTGGACCGTCTAGATTTAGATTTTGATTTTGAGCCAAGCTCGCGCGCGGCGATTTTGCTGCAGCTTTGGAGTTGGCCATGAATGAAGCGAGCCGAGTGAACGGCGCAGAGGGTCTGAAGAAGCGGGTCCGGGGCAGATGGACGGAGCAGCAGCGGCAACGGATCGTGGAAGCAAGCCTGGTTGCCGGTGCATCCATCAATGCGGTTGCTGAGCAGCATGGTGTTCGACCGAACCTGCTCACCGCATGGCGCCGGCGGCATGCCGCAGCCGCGGCGGTCTCGAAGCGCAACAAGGCCCCTGTGAGGTTTGCTGCGGTTCGCGTGTCCACGGTGGCGAGCGACAGCTCGATCGAGATTGACCTGTCGAACCGTATCGTGCGAGTACGTGGGATTGTGGACGCCGGGATGTTGCGCGAGGTGTTGGCGGCGACGCGATGATCGGATTGCCGAGCGGCGCCCGCATATGGCTGGCTTGCGGGTTCACGGATCTGCGCAACGGCTTCGATGGTTTAGCGGGTCTCGTGCAGACTCAACTGTCCGAGGATGCCTTCTCGGGTCAGCTGTTTGTATTTCGCGGCCGTCGCGGTGACCGGATTAAGGTCTTATGGTGGGACGGTGACGGTCTCTGTCTGTTCGCGAAGCGTCTTGAGCACGGTCGTTTCGTGTGGCCACAAGCGAGCAGCGGGATCGTCCATTTAAGCGCCGCGCAGTTATCGATGCTGCTGGAGGGCATCGACTGGCGGAGGCCGCGAAGAACGCATACGCCGCAGCTCGCGGTGTAACGGAGAGCCTTATTTTATAGGCATTTCGCGTGCATCCGGCACGGGTATCGAGTAACATCACCACTCATGCAACGCATGAGCGATCTGCCCGATGACATCGAGATCTTAAAGCAGATCGTCATCGAGCAACGCGAGCGATTGCTCTCCAGCACGCTACAGATCGAGCAGCTCAAACTACAACTGGCGAAGCTGCGACGGATGCACTTCGGCCGATCTTCGGAACAGATCGATGCCGAGATTGAGCAGCTCGAACTCACCTTGGAAGACCTTGAGATGCGTGAGGCCGCTGCCTCGGCGGTGGTCAAAGCCGTGCTGCCGGAACGGCTCAAGCCGGTGCGCCGACCGCTGCCGGAGAGCCTACCGCGTGAGACTGTCTTACATGAGACGGCCTGCAACTGCCCCGAGTGCGGCACCGAGCTCGCCGCCTTGGGCGAAGACGTTGCTGAGATGCTCGAGTATGTGCCGAGTCACTTCAAGGTGATCCGACACGTTCGGCCAAAACTCTCCTGCCCCAAGTGCCAGACGATCGTCCAAGCCGAGGCGCCATCACGACCGATTGCACGCGGTTTTGCAGGCCCAGGATTACTGGCCCATGTCCTGGTGTCGAAGTACCGCGATCACTTGCCCCTCTATCGGCAAAGCCAGATCTACGCTCGGGAAGGGATCGATCTCGATCGTTCAACCCTCGCTGACTGGGTCGGTGCCGCGAGTGCATTGCTCGAGCCATTGGTCACCGCCATCAGCCGGCACGTCCTCAGCGGCAACAAGGTTCATGCCGACGACACGCCGGTGCCAGTGCTATGTCCGGGGCGGGGCACGACTCGCCAGGGCCGGTTGTGGACCTACGTACGCGATGATCGGGCCGCTGGCGATGAGACACCGCCGGCGGTTTGGTTCGCCTATTCACCCGATCGCAAAGGCGAACACCCCCGACACCACTTGCGCGACTTCAAAGGAATCCTGCAGGCGGATGGCTATGCCGGCTTCGACCGACTGTATAACGAGGCGGATCCCGAACACCCGATCAAGGAAGCAGCCTGCTGGGCCCATGTTCGCCGGAAGTTCTACGACGTCCAGGTCGCCACCGAGTCACCGATCGCGAGTGAGGCGCTGGCACGCATCGGGGAACTGTACGGCATCGAGGCGGAGATCCGTGGTCAACCGGCGAATGTTCGTCAACAAGTGCGGCAGGCCCGCGCCGGTCCTATTCTCAACGATCTGCACCGCTGGCTCATCGCCATGGTCAAGCAGTTATCCAAAAAATCCGATTTGGCTGGCGCGATCCACTATGCCCTCGCACGCTGGAAGGCCCTGACTCGGTATCGAGACGATGGCCTAATCGAGATCGATAATAACGCCGCCGAACGGGCGCTTCGAGCGGTCGCGCTGGGCCGGAAGAATTATCTGTTCGCCGGCGCCGACTGCGGTGGGGAACGCGCCGCGGCGATTTACTCGTTGATTGGCACGGCCAAGCTCAACGGCATCGATCCGGACGCGTATCTGCGGTACGTACTGACGCACATCGCCGATCATCCGAGCAACCGTGTCGATGAACTGCTTCCCTGGAACTTGACAGCCCAGGTTGTTCAACTCCGGATCGCTGCGTAATGGCAAAGCGACCCGCCCCCATCCGCAAGCAGGCATGGTCCTGGCAACTGAGGATCGAGCTGCTCGGTGTCTCTCCGACGGTCTGGCGCCGCATCACGGTGCCCGAGATCATCAAGCTGCCCAAGCTGCACAGGGTCTTTCAGACCGCACTCGGTTGGACCAACAGTCATCTGCATGAGTTCGTCATCGGCGGGGTTCGGTATAGCGATCCGGATCCCGATCTCGGTGATGAACTCGATCACGTCGATGAGAAAAATGTCGTCCTCGTCAAAGCCCTCGGGCTCGATGCACGCTGTTTCGACTATGTGTACGATTTCGGCGATAACTGGCACCACATCGTGATCGTCGAGGATCAGCTTCCTCATCTCGATGTCGCGCCGTCTCTGGTTCACTGCAGTGACGGTGCGAACTCCTGCCCACCCGAGGATGTTGGGAGTACTGGTGGCTATGCCGAGTTCCTCGAGGCTATTGCTGATCCGGACCACGAGGAGCACGACCGGTATCTGGAATGGGTCGGCGGTCACTTCGATCCCAAACGCTTCGATCTGGATACGACGAATCTGGCGCTCAGCAAAATTAAGGTCTGATCGTCAATACGGCCCAGGCCGGACGGTTACGTTTCGGTAAGGAGCTCGCAATTCGGTTCTGATTGCTTCAATTATTGGGAAGACGGATATGGTTGTTACCATACCCAACATCCTTCGGTCAGGACCAGTCCGGTACCGCCATCGCGGATAAACTGGAGATCGCTAGACCCAGGAACAAGCCGCCGCCCCGGGGAAACGACTTTGATTGGCTAAGAGTCAACTTTATAGCTGGCGCTGTCGAGGTATCACGGATCCGGGAAACGAGAATGCAGAATGCTTCAACGCAGCAAACTAGAAAAACACGCGAAATTTCTAGCGCGTGGGAAACGACTTTATTTCTTGCTCACAGCGGCTGTGAGGTCAACCCTGCTGGAGTTCCTGTCGTACTATGCATGCACCGTCGACCATGGCCTTCATCTTGCCGTAGGCAACATCGCGGGGTAGATACTTCATTCCGCAGTCGGTGCACACGATAATGTTTCGCGGATTGATGAATGGAAGCGCGCGGCGAATACGTGTTGCCACTTGGTGTGGGGTTTCGACTTGCATATCGGACAAATCAATCACGCCGAGCATGATCGTCTTTCCGGCCAACTCAGTGAGTACCGAACAGTCAAGACTGGATTGCGCCGTCTCGATCGAAATTTGATTGCATGTACAGTGCTGCAGCTCAGGCAAGAATGAATAACCGCTTGGCCGCGTATGAATTATGGCGGCATAGCCGAAGCAAATGTGAACCGCGGTCACGCCGCTAATGCCCTCCAGCGCTCGGTTTAGCGCCCGCTGGCCCCATTTGCGCGCCTCGTCCGGGCGAGCTTGCATATACGGTTCGTCAATTTGTACAACGTCGGCGCCCGCGCTGAACAAATCGCGGATCTCCTCATTCAAGGCGGTTGCGTAATCCATGGCCGCCAATTCTCGGCTGCCGTCATAAAAGTCAATTTGTGCTTGTTGGGCCATGGTAAAAGGCCCAGGTATTGAGATCTTAATCGGTCGGTTTGTATGCCGACGTAAAAACCTGACGTCCTCAACCTCGACCGCGTGCTTGCGCCGAATTTTCCCGATGACTCGCGGCACAGGATTCGGATGACCGCTGCGGTCGAGCGCAGTGCCGGGATTGTCGATATCCACCCCCTCTAGCGCGGTCGCGAATCGATTCGAGTAGCTTTCTCGCCGCATCTCTCCATCCGTAATAATGTCGATTCCCGCATCTTCCTGCGCTTTGATCGCCATAATCGTGGCGTCGTCTTGAGCCTCCTGGAGAAACTCCGGCGCAATGCGCCACAGTTCCCGCGCGCGTACGCGAGGCGGGAATCGCCCTGCCAGCTTTGAGCGATCTATGAGCCACTCCGGTTGGGGGTAGCTGCCAACGATGGTTGTAGGCAACAGCTTCATGAGGGCGCTCCTTCGGCTTGGGCTTTCCCCACGGCCTCCACGTGCCCGTAGCTGCTGTAGTAGACAACAAGTATTTCGCTCATAAGTCAGACCCTAATGATTGCTAGAAGGGATCGCGTAGCGCTCAAGAAACTGTCTTAGCGCTTGGTTGTACGCGAGCGGATTGTCGAGATTGCACAAGTGGCCGGCATTGGGGATCTCGACGTATTCGACATGGTGAAGTTGTGGGCTGAGTTCCCGCGCAAAACGCTTGCGGCTCTCAAGATCGAACTGACCATTTATCACCAATACGGGTTGGCCCACCGATTCGAGCCCTTGCTCAGCAGACGCCAAATAAGAACGCGGCGCGCTGTCGGTAAGGTCCTTCCCGGGGTAGCGGGCGATCATCCGCGACAGCAAAGCGTGCGCTGCTGGGTCCAAGGTTCGCAGCCGGGCAAGCGGGTGCTCGCTCCACTCGTCGCGAAACGCCGCGAGACCACGGGTCTGAGCCAGGCCGCAATAATATTCGTAGGGTAAATCATTGGAGATGCTTGTCGCGTCCTCTGCGCCGATGCGCGGCGGACCATCCAGAACGACGCAGGAAGTCATTGCGGGGAACGTGCCCGCCAACCGCAAGACGACGCGAGCTGCTTGCGACATACCCACAAGAGACACGGACTGAAGCCCAAGATGCTCGCAAAGCGCATACAAATCCGCAGCGTCTCCGGTAATTGACGGGTAGCCGGATGACAAACCGAAGCCCCGCCGATCCAGGCGAATCACACGAAAGTTGCTGGTCAGCGCCGCAGCTTGCGCCTCCCACATTTCGAGATCGAGCGACCAGCCGTGCACAAGAATCACTGCGGGTCCTCGTCCTTCATCGCGATAGCGCAGACGCGCGTCGTTGGTCTCGATGTACAAGTCTTGAGACCATGCGTGCTCACCGGTGTTCGCGTCTGGAATGCTTTGGGTCACGGCGGAGTCAGTGTTTCGCATAGCGAAATAAATTTCGCATTCAGGCTACGCGCGTGGATGCGTCGACGTCAAGCGCACCTCACGTCGGGACTCTCGCGATCAGGGGTTAGCGCTGAGCGATAACCCAGGGACGCCGGCGAGATCCGCTGAGATCTGGCGGCTCACCTGTTGGAGCATTGTGAAGCGCTCGCGAACCAATCTGGATTTCGTAACGCGCCGCGAATGGCTGGAGCTATTTAGCGCAGCCACCACTCGACCGTTTTGGTCAAACACAGGAACGGCCAGCGCAACGACCCCGTACGCCAATTCATCCTCGACTGCCGAGTAACCCGAGCGACGGCATTCCTCGATGAGTTGCCGCAGCTTGGCCGGGTCGGTCACGGTTCGATCGGTCAGCGCGACCAGCTTTGCCGTGTCGAAGTAGCGGCGCAGCTGATCCGCGTTCAAGCCCGCGAGTAGTACACGGCCCGTGGAGGTCGCATGGGCGGGAAAGCGGCTTCCGACATGAGCCTCCAAGCGCATAAGGGTACGAATGGAGGCGCGCGCGACATATACGATTTCCGTGCCATCGAGGACACAGAGTGCAGCAGAGTCGCCGGTTCTGCGCGCAAGCTCTTCCAAGTGTGTTTTGGTGACTAGCTCGATATTCATGGATTCTAGGTACGCGGCGCCAAGTTCGAGCACTTTTGGGCGCAGCACAAACTGCCGGCCGCTGCGCGTCACGTAGCCGAGTTCCTCGAGCGTCAGCAAGCAACGCCGCGCGGTAGCGGCCGGCATCTCAGTAGCGGCCGCGACTTCGCTCAAATTCAAGGTGGCGCGGTCGCGCGTAAAGGCGCGTATGACATTGAGCCCCTTAGCAAGCCCGCCCATCGCTTCGCGCCGCGGTTGCACTGATTTACTTCGGGTCATGAGATCAATTGTATTTCGATATGCGAAAACAAGGAACGATTTCTTGTCGGGCTTGACGGGACGCGGCTACAAGTTCAGCATATTCGTTATTCGAAAAGAACTTCGCTATGCGAAATTCTAAAAAAGGTTGGGGAAATGAGGGACGCAACTCAGTGAAAATTGGCTCGCAAGCTCATCACAGCTCCGCAATTTCGACTTCCAATGAAGCAACCATCCTGGTTCGCGGCAGGGATCTGACCCAGGAACTGATTGGCCATATTGGTTTCACCGAGCATTTTTGGCTGCTGCTCACGGGCACGATGCCGACAACGGCTCAGCGTCGCATCCTCGATGCCACGTTGGTGGCCATCGCGGAACACGGTCTCGTTCCCAGCGTCCAGGTGAGCCGGATGACCCTCGCCGCGGCGCCGGAGGCGCTTCAAGGTGCCGTCGCCGCGGGGATTCTTGGGTGCGGTTCGGTGGTCCTAGGTTCTTCCGAAGCGGCCGGCAATTTCTTTGCTGCTATTGCAGCGAAAATCGCTGCTGGACTTGCACCGGAGCAAGCCGCGAAATCGTTGCTTCTTGAATACCGCGCAATGCGGCGCCCGATTCCGGGATATGGACATCCATTGCATAAGGGTTTTGATCCGCGAGCTCGCCGGCTATTCGAAGTCGCAGCGGAAGTCGGCTCTGTAGGAACGCACATCGAAATTGCACGCCAAGTCGAACGTCTATTGCCGGAACTCACCGGCAAGCAACTCGCACTGAATGTTTCCGGCGCGATTCCGGCGGTTCTCCTCGATGCTGGGTATCCACAAGGCGCGCTGAAGGGAGTACCCATTCTTGCGCGCACCGCAGGACTCATCGCGCACTTGCTGGAAGAGCAACTGCGCCCGATCGGATTCGTTCTATCTCACGTTGGGGCAGCGGCCATCGAGTACGACGGGGAAGCCCCGGCCGATTTTGAGCCGACCCATGAATAAACCTCGAGGCTTGTTTCAAATGGGCGGAGTATTGAGCGGCATCCGAGTCGTCGAGCAGGGCACATTTATTACGGGACCCTGTGCCGGCATGATGCTCGCGGACCTAGGTGCCGACGTGATCAAGGTCGAAAGCCCTGATGGTGACCCCTATCGTAGCTATCAAGGCGATCAATATTCGCCGCACTTTCAAGCCTACAACCGCAATAAACGCAGCATCACGTTAGATCTGAAGGAGGGCAAGGAACTTGCCCTATTCGACAATTTAGTGCGGGAAGCCGACGTCTACATCCAGAACTTCAGGCCGGGCACCGCCGGACGCCTTGGTGCAGGGAGCGATCGGCTGTGCGCGCTCAACCCGCGGCTCATCTACGCGTCAATCAGTGGGTTCGGCTCAAGCGGCCCCTATGCAGAACGCCCGAGCTACGATTCGGTCGCCCAAGCCCTCAGCGGATTCTTGAGCGTTGTGGTCGATTCCAGCCGCCCTCGCTTCCTAGGTCCCGCACTCGCCGATGCGATTACGGGCATCTATGCGGCTTACGGCGTGCTCGGTGCACTCGTTCAACGCGGACGGACCGGTAAGGGTGATCTCGTCGAGGTCTCGATGCTCGAGGCGATGGCACATTTCGCGGTTGAACCCTTTGCTGCGTTTTTTGCTCTCGGTAGCACGCCGACCTCGAGCGATCGCCCCCGGCTCGCGCAGGCCTACATTCTGCGTACGGCCGACGGTCGCCTCATCGCCATTCACCTGTCCTCGCTCGATAAGTTTTGGGATGGACTGGTCACCGCGCTCAATGCGCCGGAACTTGCGTCCGACGATCGGTTTCGCAGCCGTCAGGCACGAATTGCCAACTATGAGGCACTGAACACGGAACTTGATCTTCGCTTCTCGCGCCATGGCTTAGCGCATTGGGTCGAGCAATTGGGACGCAATGACGTTCCGTACGCGCCCATCAACACCGTAGATGAGGTCATTCACGATCCGCAAGTCGAATACTTGGGACTCATTGTCCCGGTTGCGGGCGCGCACGGCGGCAGGCAATCGGTCAGACCGCCGGTGCAATTCGGCGGTGTACGGAGCGCCTCTGTACGAGCCGCACCGCTCCTAAACGAGCACGGAACCGCAATTCGCGAAGCTCTCGCGCGCGGCGAGAAATGGCCCGCCGTGCTCTGCGAGAAAGATTTAGTCGGCGCCTAACGTAATAGGTCTTGAGGGGGATTGATGTCATTGACCACGACGCCAACGGAAAGCCATTCGGTCGCATGCGGATCGCTTGTGCGCGCCGATCGGCGGAGCGTTGCTATGAACTCCTCTCGCCGGCGGGCGATAACAATTCTCGGAGAGGGGCAGGAACCTGCGCGAGTTCGCAGTAGGCAGCCTTCGTCCCATGCTCAGGCCGCAGGTGTCTGCGCTTTTTCCAATAACTACGATCGATGATATTTGACAACGGGAGTTAATAAATTATGAGTATTCTACGGGGGAGATGGATAGCCGCATTGACAACAATGATGGCCGTGGCCATCACAATGCCGGCACGAGCGCAGACGGCGGCGCCGGCCGCGACCGGCGATATACAGGAAATCGTCGTCACCGCGCGCAAGCGCGTCGAATCGCTGCAGAGCGTGCCGGTGACGGTCGATGCCTTCACCGAGCAGACGATCAAGTCGGCGGGCATCGAGTCCCCCCGCGACTTCGTCGCGATGGTGCCGAACATGACCTTGGTCGAGGTGCAGAACGTCGGCAATTCCTTCATCACCATCCGCGGCATTTCGCAAGCGCGCAACAGCGAGCCGTCGGTCGCCGTGCTGGTCGATGGCGTGCTGGAGCCCAATCCTTACGAGTTCGATCAGGAGCTGTTCGACATCACGCAGATCGAGGTACTCAAGGGTCCGCAGGGCGCCCTCTACGGGCGCGACGCCATCGGCGGCGCAATTATCATCCACACCGCCGAACCTTCCGATCATTTTGAAGGTGACGGCAAGCTCGGCGTGGGCAACGGGATATCCGAGAAGGCCCAGGTGGCCGTCAGCGGCCCAATCGACTCGGCCGGGACACTGAGGTATCGCGCCTCGCTCAATTTCTACAACACCGCCGGCTTTCTCGAGAACACCTATCTCGACCGCAAGGCCGACCCGTATAAGGACTACTCTGGGCGGCTGCGGCTGCTGTGGAAGCCCGCCGATGAATTCAGCGCGGACTTGCGCGCTTATCGCGATCGGGTCGACACCACCGCCTACTACTACATCATTCCGCGTTACAAGGAGTCGGACCCTACCGACAACGGCACTTACGTCCCGCCGCTCAACGCGAACGACGTCACCAGCCCGATCCAGACGAACAACCTGGGGACGGACAATCGCGACATCACGGATATCGCGCTCAAGCTCGATTACAGCCCGGGATATGGAACGTTCACCTCGATCACGGACTACGACGAGACCAGGGAGATCGATACCGGCGACGCCTACGATTTCCGGCCCGTCACCACTTCCCTGTTGTATGCGGCGACAGGGGGGATCCCGGCTGCCCTGGGCGGGCCGTTCGATGAGAGCCAGAGCCAGTTCGTCTTCGAGAGGACCTGGAGCCAAGAGCTGCGCTTTACCTCGAACAGGATCGGCGGCTTCTCGTGGATCGCGGGGGCGTATTTCATCCACACAGACCGCTTCATCTCCACCGGCAACCTGGCGGACCGGGGAGACGGCGTTCCCGCCGTCTATTACACGCCGATCGTCGATCCGGCCAATCCGTTCGCGACCAATACCAACCAGACGTTCCTCGCCGACTCGCAGAGCAACAACGCCTGGGCGGTGTTCGGCGATGCGACCTACGAATTCAACGAGCAGTGGGAGCTCGATGCGGCGATCCGCTACGACGAGGATAGGCGCCAGAACACCACCGATACGCCGCAACACTTCCTGCCCGATCCAACGGCTCACACCGGGGAGGTGCGCGATGCGACGTTCGACGCGGCGCAGCCCAAGGGCACGCTGCGCTACAAGCCGACCGACAACCTGACCTTCTACGGCGGCTGGAGCCGCGGGTTTCGCAGCGGCGGTTTCAACCAGACCGGCGTGGGCGCGATCGCGGCATCGACCCACCACTTCGGCGTGCATGATCTGTTCCAAGCCGAGATCGCTGACACGTGGGAAGTGGGCGCCAAGAGCCTCTTCCTCGACCGGCGGCTGGGTGCGAATCTGGCGCTCTACCACACCGACTCCCACAACGGCTATTTCTTCTATTACGACGCAAGCACCTCGACGCAGAATCTCGGTAATCTCGACGCCACCTACAAGGGCGCCGAGCTCGAGCTGACTGCGAAAGCGACCGAGCGGCTCGACCTGTACGCGAACTTCGGCTACACCGACGGCAGGATCACCCACATGGAAGATCCTACGGTCATCGGCAACGAGCCGCCGCTGCTGACGAAAAATACCGTCAACGCCGGCATTCAGTACCACCAGCCGGTCGGCGACGCCGTGAACGGTGTGATCCGGCTGGATTATCAGGAGATCGGCCGCACCTGGTGGGACCCGTACAACGTAACCTCCCGCGATCCGGTCAATCTCATCAACCTGCGCGCCGGCGTCGAGGCCGAGCGGTGGTCGGTGACCGCCTGGTCTAAGAATCTGACCGACAAAATATATAATGCCGAGTTCTCCGCGGGCGGCTTCCTCTGGAGAGCCCCACCGCGCCGCTTTGGAGTCGATTTCGCCTTCAAATTCTGACACTGGGGAAATGCGATGGATCAGACACACAAACTTCCGCTTCGACTGCATCACACGGCCTACGTCACGCGCGATCAGGAGAAGACTCGCCAGTTCTACGAGGACGTCATCGGCATGCCCCTCGTCGCCACCTGGTGCGAATCGGACGAACTGTTCGGCAAGACGCGCACGTACTGCCACACCTTCTATGGTATGGCCGACGGTGGCGCCCTCGCCTTCTTTCAGTTCGAGAACCCCGAGGACCAGGCGGAATTCGGGCCGAAGATGCCAGCATCGCCGTTTCATCACATCGCGCTGGCGGTGGACGCCGAGACTCAGGCCGCCATCGAGACTCGCATTGCCGCGGCGGCCATCAAGCCGCCCGACACCTATGTCCTGGAACACGGCTATTGCCGCTCAGTCTACGTGACGGATCCCAATGGGCTGATCCTCGAATTTACTTTGGACCATCCTCAAGCGGACACCATTTCACGCGACCGGCGGGCGGATGCGCACCAGGAACTGAAGCGGTGGTTGGCGGGGAATCACACATCCAACAACACGTACCGCTGACGCCATGCGCGAGTTCGACGAAAGGAACATCACCCAGGCGGTAATCGACCGCCTGGCCGACTGTGAGGACCCGCGCTTCAAGCGCATCATGACGTCGCTCATCACGCATCTTCACGACTTCGTTCGGGAGGTGAAGCTGACCGAGTCCGAATGGCTCACGGCCATTCAATTTCTCACTGACGTCGGCCAGAAGTGCACGGACAAGCGCCAGGAGTTCATCCTCCTATCGGACACGCTGGGTGTATCGGTGCTCGTCATCACTCTCAACCATCCCGCGGACAAGGGCAGCGTCGAATCGACGGTTCTCGGTCCCTTCTATTGGGAGGGCGCTCCCGATCTGCCGCGCGGTAGCAATCTTGCCGAAGGAGTGAAGGGCGAGCCGGCGTTCTATTCCGGACGCGTGCTCGGCGAAGATGGCCGGCCGCTCGAGAATGCGCTGCTCGACATCTGGTCGGGCGACGGCGAGGGCAACTATGACATGCAGATTGCCGGGGAGACGGGAATGAAGGCGCGCGGGAGGATCCGCACCGACGCCGAAGGGCGTTACTGGTTTCGCTCGATCAGGCCGACGTTCTATCCGGTTCCGACCGATGGGCCGGTTGGACGCATGCTGCGCAAGATGGGGCGCCATCCGTATCGCCCCGGCCACATACACATGATCGTCTCGGCGCCCGGACACTTGCCGGTGACCACCCATCTGTTCGTTGCCGGGAGCCAATACCTGGATTCCGATGCCGTGTTCGGAATGAAGGAATCGCTGGTGGCGCAATTCGACCGGCACCCTCCGGGAGCCGGTCCCAACGGCGAGCGCGTGGAAACACCGTTTTATACGGTCCACTACGACTTCCGGTTGAGGCCCGCAGGAGCCGCGGCGCCGATCACAGCTTGAGGCGACAACAGGCGACGCCGGGGCGGGAGCTATCCACTCTCGCGGTACGGGTACTTCAATCTCGTACGCCTCACGGCGCGCGGCCCGTGGGAATGATCGGCGGCGGGACGGAGGAATTTCATTGTACTACCCGGAAACTCTGACACCCCGCCAGCGTGACCTCCATCTGATCATGGAAGAGTGTCTGCGCCGTGGCGCTCACGATATACTGCAGCGGTTGATTGGAGGAAATGACGTGGATCGTCGGCAACGGAAGCCCATGACCTGCGAAGTCCTCGAAGAACGATCCATCGCGACTCCGACCGCATTTCCAGGCTGGATGTTTCGAACTCGGGAAAGCCAATGTGATGCGCAAGTTCTTTCTGAGTCTCGTTGCTAGCGTCTTTGTGTGCACCGTTGCGTTGGCGACAGGCGCCCCATCGTCCAAACCCGTGCCGCCCCCGGTTGCGGAGGGAACCCCACCGGCGGGCTCCGTGACGTTCAGCGGCGGCTCGGTCGCGCTCGGTGTCGGATACGTTTGGGGTCACGGGACCCTGGATTACGGCAACAACCATTACAAGTTCAAACTTTCGGGTATTTCCGTCGCTGACGTAGGCGGTGACATTGCAGTCGCAGGCGAGGTCTACAAACTGGTCAGGCTGCGAGATTTCAATGGCAAATACTCCTCAGTGGGCGCGACGGGCGACGCTGGCGAGTCGGTCCGTTATCTTGAAAACAAGAAGGGCGTGGTAATCAAGCTGCACTCGACAACCAAGGACCTGCGATTCATCCTGTCCGCTGACGGTGTGCGCATCAAGCTCCAGTGAGAATGAATGAGCGGGGCGATATGCGGAAAAGTGAATGCCGCCGCAATCGGCAGGCGCAATGCGGCGGCGTCATCAAGGCGGACCCCCTTCCTGTCGCCCGCGATCCATGTGTAGTATTGCGCGCCAATGCAAGTCCCTATCGTCTTCGGACCCGCCTATTTCAACAAGTTTTACCTGAAAGCCTCCACGCGCGTCGTGACTCCGGCCGAAATGCGGACCCGGGCTCGCTTGATTGCGGCCATCTTGGCGCAGGCAGGGATCCCGGTCCGCCGTATCCTCGATGCGGGTTGCGGTATCGGCCTGCTGCGCAAGCCATTTTCTGAGGTGCTGCCGCGCGCCCGATACAGGGGTGTCGATACGAGCGACTATCTCTGCGCCCGCTTCGGATGGACCAAGGGCTCGGTGGTGGATTATTCGCCGAAGAGCCCCAGCGATCTGGTGGTGTGCTATGACGTGCTGCAATACCTCGGCAATCGCGACGCGGCGCGGGCAATCGCCAACCTTGGGCGGCTAACGCGAGCGGCCTTATACATCTCCGCACTGACTCGCGAGGACTGGCGCGACAATTGCGACCGCTCGCGCACCGACCGCGCCGTACACCTTCGCTCCGGCGACTGGTACCGCCGACGATTGAAAAGACAATTTCGCTATCTTGGCTTCGGTGTGTGGTTGCGCAAAGACGTCACGGCACTATTGTGGGAGATGGAACGAACTCCGGCCTGAGCCCAAGGCACGCGGGATCGCTACAGGTTGGCCTGCATCCAAGTCACCAGCGCCGCATGCACCGGCTCGGCAGCACCGTAGTCGGCGCGCGCGTCGTTGACCAGCGAGACGAGGACGAATGTTTTGCCCGCCGCCGTCGTCACATAGCCTGCCACGCCGCTGACGCCGTCGAGGTGGCCCGTCTTCAAGCGCACCGATCCGGCCGGAGAACTCTTCATCCGCGTTCGTAAGGTGCCGTCCACACCCGCCAGCGGCAGTGACGCAATGAACTCCGGCGCATAACGGCTGTGATAGGCGGCGCTCAGGACTTTCGCCATCTGCAGGACTGAAATATGCGTGGCGCGCGATAAACCCGAGCCGTTGTCGATGTTCATGTCCTGCAACGTCAAGCCGCGTTCTTGGCTCCATTCGGCGATCGCGGCCGCGCCTTTGTCGAGCGTCGCGGGCAAGCCGAAGCGGTCTTCTCCCATGGTGAGCAACAGATGGCGAGCCATTAAATTATTGCTGAATTTATTGGTGAGCCGGACGATTTCGCCCAACGTCAAAGAATCGAAATTGATGAAGGCGTGAGCATCCGCAGGCGTCGCGCCTACGCGCAGGGCGCCGGCGAACTCGCCGCCGAGTTCGCGCCACAGCGCGACGAAGGTACCGAATGCATAATCCGCCGGACGCAGCAGCACCCGAGCGATACTGCGCTCGGCGCAGCTTGGGCTGAGAGCGCCTGAAAATATCACCCGATCCGAGCGTTCTCCCGCCACATCGAAATCGACTCGGTCGGCAGCAGCGGTGCAACGGCCCGACGCAAGAGCGATATGATTCTCGATGAAGAGATTGACGGGCGCCGGCGTCGCAATGATATCGACCCGGTGCAGGCTCTCATTCGGCACCATCCTAAACTCGATCGATTGGAAATTGACCATCAATGCGTCCGGCAGCACGTTGTAGGAGCGGTTGGGCCGTCCATCGAAGGCTCCCGGATCCTCCGCAGGCAGCGAGAACGCCGTGTTGTCGATGACGATGTCTCCCCGGATGGTTTTCAGTCCGTTGTCGCGCAATGTACGGGCGAATCTCCACCAGCGTTCGAGGGTCATGTAAGGATCGCCGCCGCCTTGGAGCACCAGGTCGCCGTCCAACACCCCGTTGTGGATTTCACCGCGAACGGCGGCACGTGTGTGCCAGACATAGGCGGGGCCGAGCAAGTCCAAACTTGCGAACGTGGTCACCACTTTGATCGTCGATGCGGGGCTGCGCGGAGTGTCGAGATTCTGACCGGCGATCAGGCGTCCGGTGTCGGGATCGATGATGGCGAAGCTCATACCGCTGGCAGGAAGATGCTGTGCCGCCATGGTTTGAGCGACGGGCAGGGGCGCACCCGGGACGGAGAGCGCGGGGGACGCTCCTGTCATGAATATCAGCACAGCGGGCGCAAATCGTTTCGGCATCGATCTAAAGTAGCACAGCATCGTTCAATTGAGCGGCAGCACCACGCGGCGCGCCAGGCGGTACCGCCACCGCAAGCCCTACGCCGCCGGATAGCAATACGAAAACCAATATCCGCCGGTAAACTGCGCCGATCGCGGCGGTTGCTGCAGGCGGGCGTCCGATGAACCAAGCATCGCGCCGGCGCGGGTAACCGATTTCAAGGTGAAGGAATGAAATCAATGATTCAACGAACGTTGTCAGGACCGTTTGCCGCGCGGCATCTTGGAAACGGGGTTTGGCAACTGACGACCGGCGCCCCTGCCGGTCCCGAGATTTTTTTGCGGGGCGCGCGTCCGGACGAGCCCAAATTTCTCTTGGACATGAGCATCACCACGCTGGGTGTCGAGTGGCGCGTCGACGGAGTGAGACTCGCATTATCGGAAGCGAATGGGGTTCGCTATTTGACAGCCGGCAGTGCAATCATTCACGAACCGATGGCGCACCTCTACGAGGCGCTGCCTCTGGCGGTCTTCGATTCCGATGCGAAGCGGTTTTGGAAGCGCGTGTTTCGCCTGATGCGTGTCCCAGGAGGCCGATTTCTCCTCCGATTCCTGGCGCGCGGCAGACGCGGCAAGGAGAATTCGGGACAATGACCCGTCCGGACCTGCATCACAATGCTGACCGATTATTGTTAAGGCCGGCGAGCCGCACCGCGATTACCTGCCCGGCCGCGGCCCCCGTTGCCGCGATTTGCGACGCCCATCAAGGCTGCGGCGCGTCGTTTCCCCCACATTGGCGCCTTCACAACCGTACAACATGATGAATCGCCAGGATGGCCTTAGCGCTGGAAACCAAAGCGAGTGCGCCCGAGACATCTTCCCTGAATGATGCCTCGTTCGAACCATATGGACGGCTACTCCGCATGCTCATGCCGACCCTGCGCGGCATCGTCGTGCACGACGGATATTCCAATCTCGTGTGGGCGTCGGACGAATGGAATCTTGCCGAATACCCTGAAATCGTCAATGAGGCCATCGCGAATGCTCTCGCGGATTCCGAGCCATTCGCCGGAATAGTGCGAACACTCGACGAGGACAGCGTTGTGTACGCCTTCGCGGTCCGCGCCCAGCGCAGCGAGTTGCTTGGCGTCGTCAGCTTGATAGTGCGTCTGATCGGTACGCAGACCGAAGCTCGGCCCCTGCAGTATGTGCGGCCGCTCGTGCAGCCGGCATTGGAATGTCTGCGACGTGAGCTATCGCTCCGCTCGAAGCTGGGATCCCAGGAGCAGGCCCTTGGCGGCCGAGAGCGCGACCTCTCCTTGATGCTCGAGATGTCCTCGCGTCAATCGGCGGCCGCCAGCGACGCCGACGAATTCGACTTGATCCTGAAAACCGGCATCGAGCACATGCGCTGTGCCCTGGCAGCGTTGTGGGTTCCGGACAAGAACATCGAGTTGACTCTGACCCGCAGCGGGCAGCCCATGGCACCGGAATCGCTCAAGCGTGCGCAACAGCATCTGCTGGCTTGGATGCAGCTGCAGCAGCGCACGATCGTCGTCAACCGCATTTCCAAAGTCGCAAGCGACGCGGCCGCTCCATATAAAATTCTTGCATGCCCGGTTCGCCATCCGTCGGAGCGGGTGATGGGAGTGCTGGCGCTCTTCAATCCGCCGAGTGCGCCGGATTTCGATTCGCATCAAACTCGCATCGCCGAGCTGCTCGCGAAGAAAGCGACCATCATCATTCAGGCGCAGTACGATTCGAGTACCGGCCTCATGACACGCCAGGCGTTCGAGCGGCAGGCCACAGGGCTGCTGGCTTCTCCGGCATCGCCCCACTCGCACTGCATTCTCTATCTGGACATCGATCGACTGCACGTCATCAACGAGACCTTCGGCATGCATGTGGGCGACGACGTCATCGTCAGCGTCGCCGATTGCATGGCGAAAACGTTGCCGCGCGGGTCGCTCTCGGCGCGAATTTCAGGCGATCGCTTGGCGGCTCTCATTCCCCTGGTCGGCATGGAGGCTGCGGCAAGCGTCGCGGAAGACATTCGCGTGTCGGTTGCCGCCATCGTGCCGCGAGCCGGGCAGGGATCATTCGAAGTTTCGGCATCCATCGGAGTCGCGCCGATCGGCAAATCCGATAACGCCTTGGCGCATGCGCTGGCTACGGCCGAGATTGCGTGCAAAGCCGCGAAGGACCGCGGCCGCAATCGCGTGGAGGTGTTCCAAGATTCGGATCAGAGCATCATTCGGCGGCATACCGATATCTTGGTGATCGGGCAATTACGCGACGCTCTGGACAACGACAAATTCAGGCTGGACGCGCAGCCCATTCTGCCGCTGCGGGGCAACTACGGCCGTCCGCGGTTCGAGTTGCTCATCCGTATGCTCGGCGATCGCGGCGAGATCATTCCCCCGGCGAAATTCCTATCGGCCGCCGAGCGCTACCAATTGATGCCCGCGGTCGACCGCTGGGTGGTGCGCCATGCCTGCGAACTGCTCGGCGAGCACAGCGTATCGGTGGGGGAAGAATTCGCGCGCTTTGCGATCAACCTGTCGGGGCAGTCGCTGCAGGACGAGTCGTTCCTGGATTTCGTGACGGAGCAGATCAAGAACTCTCGGCTGCCGCCCAATGTGCTGTGTTTCGAATTGACCGAAACCGCCACCATCGGCAACCTCGCCAAGGCGCAACACTTCATCAAAACGCTGCAAGACCTGGGATGCCAGTTTGCGCTCGATGATTTTGGGACCGGCGTCAGTTCCCTGGCCTATTTGAAAGATTTGTCGGTCAATTATCTGAAAATCGACGGCAGCTTCGTGCGCGATGCACTTACCAATACACGCTCCGATTCCATGATCAAGGCCATCGCTCAGTTGGCGAAGGTGATGTGCATGGAAACGATCGCCGAGTACGTCGAAACCGACAACTTGCGCGTGCGAATGGCCGATCTCGGCGTCGATTACGGGCAAGGATTCGCGATGGGCAAATCGCAGCCGTTGAAGGAACTTCTGGCAGAACTGGCGATATACGAAGCCACGGTCAGCACGTGGGAAGTATCGGAAGAGGCGGCCGGCAGGGCAGCTCAAAATACGGCTTGATGAGCTCGCGGTCCGTCCGGTGTGCGGGGCGAGCCCTGGCGCCGACGCTATTGCCTGCGCGGGGGAAAGATGTCCGCGAGATAGCCGAGCGCAAACGGCGCGATCGCGCGAATACGCGCGCGATCAACGCCGTCAAGTAACCCAGGCAATTCACCACCCCGGTCGATCCGCCGCTACGCTGCGCGGCTTCAGACCACGAATCTGCCGCCGCGGATCATCGGCAAGCGACGGACCCGCTCCCGGGTGAGCGCGAAAATCGCATTGCCCACTGCCGGCGCAATCGGCGGAAGTCCTGGTTCACCGACGCCGGACGGAGCTTCCTTGCTTGGCAGTATGTGCGCTTCGACGAGCGGCGCTTCGTTCATGCGGATCACTTGGTAGGTATCGAAATTCGCTTGTTGGGGCTTGCCGTCCGCAAAGGTGATCTCACCGTAGAGGGCCGCGGACAAACCGTAGTTGATCGCGCTCTCGAGCTGCGCCGCGATCATCTGGGGATTGACGGCCATTCCGCAATCGATCACTGCAACCACGCGGTGCACCCGCGGCAACCCGTTCTGCATCGAAACCTCGGCGACCTCGCCGACGACGCTGCCGAAGGACTCGTGAATCCCGATCCCACGCGCACGACCGGCCGGCAACGGTTGCCCCCAGCCGGATTTCTCCGCCAGTAATTCGAGAACCGCGCGCCGCCGTTGCTGCTTCCCGCCAAGCAAGGAGCGCCGGTATTCGAGCGGGTCGATCGCCGCGGCGGCCGCGCATTCGTCGATGAAGCTTTCAACGGCGAAGGCCGTATGCGAATGTCCCACCGAACGCCACCACTGTACGCGGACCGGTGCGGTGGTGGTGTGCAAGTCCACGCGCACATTCGGGATGCTGTAGGGCAGTTCGGCCGCGCCTTCCACGGACGTGGGATCGATGCCGTCCTTAATCACGCCCTGCATGTTCGTGCCGGCCATGATGGACTGCCCGACGACGGTGTGATGCCACGCAAGCGGTTTGCCGTCCGTGCCGAGGGACGCTTGCAGCCGATTCATCCACAGAGGCCGATACCAACCGCCGTGCAAGTCGTCCTCTCGGGTCCAGACGATTTGCACCGGTGCTTTGAGCTTCTTCGACAGTTCTACTGCTTCACGCACGAAATCGCTCGCGGGATTCGCGCGGCGGCCGAAGCCCCCGCCCAAGAGGGTGGTGTGAATGAACACTTGTTCGGGAGGCAAACCGGCCACGGCCGCCGCCGCCGCCCGATCGGGAGACTGCATCTGCGTGCCCGTCCATACGTCGCAGCGGTCTGCGCGGCAGTCCGCGACGCAATTGAGCGGTTCCATGGGAGCGTGCGCCAAAAACGGGACTTCATAGAACGCTTCCAGGTGTTTGGTGCCGCTGCTGCGCAGCCCGGCAGCGACATCGCCGTCGTTCCGGGCGACCAAGGGTGCAAGGTTTAGCGACAATTTATGATAGTCGGAACGCATTCGCTCCGTATCGAGCACCGGACCCGGCGCGGCTTGCCATTCGATTACCAGCGCGTCGCGGCCTTTGCGCGCGGCGTGAGTATTCCGTGCCACCACGGCGACGCCGGCGCTGAACGTGACCACTTTGATTACCCCGGGCACGGCCCGCGCCGCGGTGTCATCTATGCGTGTCGGCGTACTACCCAGCGCAGGGGGACGTGCGAGCACTGCGCGCAGCATTCCCGGCACGCGAACGTCCAAGCCGAATTCGCCGCTACCGTTGACTTTCTCCTTGGCTTCGATGCGCTTGATCGGTTTGCCGATCAACGCAAACTCATCTTGCGGCTTCAGCACGACAGCCTTCGGATCGGGGGGCGGCAGTTTGCCGGCAGCTTCCGCCAGCTGTCCGAAGCGGGCCTTGCGGCCGTCCGGACCGAAGACCATGCTCCGCTCGGCCCGGCACGTGTCCGGGGAAACCTGCCACTGATCGGCCGCCGCTTGAATGAGCATGGTGCGCGCAGTCGCTCCCGCCACGCGCAGACTCGTCCAGCACGAAGCGATGCTCATGCTGCCACCGGTGAATTGCATCGGGAACATCGGATGGTTGTACACAGCGGCGACCGGCGCCGTTTCGATACGGACGAAGCCCATGTCGCAGTCCAACTCCTCCGCCAGCAGTTGCGAGAGCCCGGTGTAAATTCCCTGCCCCATTTCGGACTTGTGCATGACCAACGTCACGGTGTCGTCGGCACCGATCTTGACGAAGGCGTTGATGGAATTCGCCGCCGCAGCGCTTCCGGCGGCGGTAGAGCTTGCCGCGGCGGCGGCGCTCAGGCGATTCGCCGCGGGAAGCGCCAATGCCAGAATCAATCCGCTGCCGGCGCCCGCGGCAGAACGCAGGAATTCACGGCGCGACGCACTAGCTTCGTTCATGCTGCTTCCCCGACGTCGGCGGCTGCCTTGTGAATTGCGGCGCGGATGCGACTGTAAACACCGCATCGGCATATATTGCCGCTCATCGCGCTATTGATGTCGGCATCGGTGGGCGCCTTGTTCTTGGCAATGAGGGAGGTCGCGGACATGATCTGACCAGATTGGCAATAGCCACATTGCGGCACGTCTGCGGCGATCCAGGCCGCCTGCACGGCCCGACCGGCCTTGCTTGCACTCACCCCTTCGATGGTGACGATTTTATGCCCGACGGCGCTGGCGACGGGCAGTACGCAGGAGCGAGTGGCCACTCCGTCCATATGCACGGTGCACGCCCCGCACAATGCCATGCCGCATCCAAATTTGGTGCCGGTCATATCCAGCACGTCCCGCAGTACCCATAGCAAGGGCATCTCCGGTTCCACGTCCACCTGGCGAATTTTTCCGTTTATGTCGAGCTTTTGCATTTCGCACTCCTTTGTTCGGCGCAGAGCATGACCTGGGGCCCGCGTGAATCGCAATAGTCGCCGCGCGCTTAAGGTCTCTTGAAATTAATGCAGGGTTCGCGTACACATTGAAGGATTCCCTGAACAGCTAAAAATCAACCAAGGACAACGCCCTCGCCGTAAATCAGTCGGTACTGCGGGCACACCATGACAAAATCGCCCAGTCTCGCACCCGAGTTGCAGGTGCAATCATGGTACAACACGGATCATTCGCTGCTGCTGGCTGGTTTGCGCGACCGGGTGGTGGTGCTCGTTGCATTCCAGGTCCTGTGCCCGAAATCGCTTTCTCACGGGATTCCACAAGCGCAGCGCATTTACGAAACCTTCGAGCCCAGCGACGTAACCGTGATCGGGCTGCATGCGACTTTCGAGCATCACGATGCCATCAGTCCGGCGGTGCTCAAGGCTTTCATCCACGAATACCGCTTGAAGTTTCCGATCGCACTCGATCAGCCGAGCACGGGCAGCCCCATTCCGCACACCATGGAACGCTACAAAATGCGTGGCACGCCTAGCCTGATATTGATCGACAAGGAGGGTCTCGTGCGCAAACATACGTTCGGTGCGGTCGACGATTTGCGGATCGGCGCCGAAATCGGGGCGCTCACCCAGGAGTCGGTGAAGTCCGCATTGCTGGCGCGAAGTTCCGCGGCTTAAGCGGGCGGCTGTTCAGCCGGCGAGAGTGAAAATTCGGATCCGGGCGGTTGCGCGGCGGGTTTGTCATCGTGCAGCACGGGCTGGCGCGGCGTGTAAATCGCTTTTGAGGTTAAGCCCGGATCGGGATTATTTGTCATGTGTGCGCCGCGCTGCAACAACGGGTCGCCCTCATTATCTGCAGGCTGGTGCCATTCGAGCAGCGACGCTATACGATAGGGAGTCTCCTGCGACAGACAATATCTGGTGCACCGCGTCAAGTCGTTTCTGTGACTAGGCGCTCACTAGCGGCAGCGCTACGAGGAAGGGATTTGAGCGACCCCATCGTGATTACGTCCAAGTTGGGCTTAGAACAGCGTGCTGCCTTGGAGCAATTGCTCTTCTTCAACGTCAATCAGCATCGGGTCCGCCTAGGGATCCAGCAATCCATAGAAACTTACGGCGTACCCGAGATTTACGAACAGGACGGCGGACTGCGCATCCGTGTGGGGAACATCACAGGCGTGCAGACGTTGTTCGCGGTGTCGGAGGACGGGAGACCGCTCGGTATTGCCGTATTCGTACGCCTGGTCCGAGAACGTTTCGTGGTGCTGCATCTGGGCGTCGAACCGCGGCCGCGCTCGTCAGCGGACGTCAATGCACCGGTGCTGCTCAAGCTGATGCATGAGATACGGAGCACCGCGCGACGGACCCGGGGCGTAGCGCGCATCGAATTGGTGTACAAAGAGCGCCATGCCGTGCGCTTGAACGTCTGAGCCCCGCGCGGCCGTAGGGACAACCCGGTATCAATGGCAAACGAAGCGGGGCAGCACCATGCCGGTGCCAGGCGTCATGCCGACGGCAGGCTACGGTGCGCTTGGTGCACGACGGACCCCCTCTACGTCGCCTATCACGACAACGAATGGGGGGTGGCCGTGCGCGCCGATCGGGAGCTCTTCGAGATGCTGTGTTTGGAGGGCGCCCAAGCGGGCTTGAGCTGGCTCACCATTTTGCGCAAGCGCGAGAGCTATCGTGCAGCCTTCGATCAATTCGACGCCGCAAAGATGGCGCGCTACGGGGCGCGCAAACGTAAAAGCCTGTTGCTGAACCCAGGGATAGTCAGGAACCGGCTCAAGGTTGATGCCTTCATCAGCAATGCGAAGGCTTATCTTGATATCTGTGGGCGGCAGCCGGGTGGATTCGCCGAGTACATCTGGCAGTTTACCGACGGCAAGGTGCTCCGGCGGCGACCGCAGTATCTGAGCGACATCGCTCGATCGACGGCTCATAGCGACGCCATGAGCGAGGATCTCAAGCAAAGGGGCTTCCGTTTCGTCGGGTCGACGATCTGTTATGCCTTCATGCAGGCAGTCGGCATCGTGGATGAGCATCAACGTCATTGCTGGCGCGCGGCCCCGCTGCCGTGAGCAGAGGTACAGCAGCCATCCTCGTCACGTTGGTCTGTCTGCTTGCCGGTACGGCGAACGGCAACGCCGAAGTCGTGAAGCCCGTGCTCAAGGCAACTGACGTCTTCGATCTGCAGTGGGTTGCAGACCCTGGTTTCAGGCGCACGACAAGACGCCACCGGTAGGGCATGGCGGTTTCTTCGAGGAACATCGCCACTTTGTGGCCATTCGGCGTGGGCCAGTAGTGCAAATCGATCATCGGTGCTCCTCCGGTGGGTCAAGCGGCATACCGTGTTCGCGCAGCAGCGCGATGCAGACATCTTCTTCGCGGGGCATGGCGCGCATTTTCCGGAGCCGTGAACGGGCACGGGCGTTGCGCATCCATGGCAGCAGCGGCGTGTCTGATATGTTGGCCGACGATACCCGCCATTCAAGCAAACGCCGGCGTTCAGCGATTATCCGCTGTTCCTTGCTGTCCGCAGGCGTCAAATGTTTTTCGATGGCGAAACCCACTAATTGCGTCAACACCGCATCCGCCTTCTGCATGGTCTTGGACAATTTGAGGCAGGCGTCGTGACGCTCGCCCGCCGCCGCTTCGCGGCACGCATTGATGAGCGGCGAGAACGATGGCATGACCGTTGCGCTCGCCATGCCCAGCGACTCGGTCAGCCGGCTCAGGTCCGAGGTCGCATAATTGGCCGGCAGCGCGGCGCGCGCACGTTTGAGTGCATCGAACATCATGACCGTGGCCCGATTCCCGTAGAGATCGAACCGAGTGCCTTGAGCCATATCAGTCAAGACACGATCGACCTGAATCGTGTCCTTGTCCTTCTGCGCTGCCGCCAACGTCGGCAGCCATGCGGCCGCATTGTCGGCGTCCACCCAACGCATGGTGGTGGCTGCATCCCGAATGTCGCAGGCCGGTGCGCTGGCGCATAGATGCAGCCGCAGCCAGCTGATGGCCGCATTATCGGGCGCAAGCTCGCTGGCCTTGACGGCATACTCGACCGCCGCGGACGCAGCCTTGGCGGTCTCCGCCTTGGTGCGCGATGGGGCCCCAGTGAAAGTGAGCGCGGCGGCGGTGGCGAGCGATTCGGAATCGCTGCGGGCGGCGAGCACGCGCGCCGCTTCGGCTCGCCACGCTACATAGGTGTCCGCCTCGGTTTTGGGCGAGGTCCCATGCGCGGGATTTCCCGCCAGCGCGCAGGCGACTTGCAGAAACATTAGCGCAAGCACTCGGACGCATTGCTTGACCATGTTCAACGCACCCTCGACGTCGGCTAGAGCGACTTGGTGCGGCTGCCGGCGGTGAGGCCCGCAGTGATTGCCAGTCTCATGGCGTCCTCGACCGAAATGTCGAGCGGTTGAATGCGATCCCGCGGCAAGTACAGTGTGTAGCCGCCGAATGCATAGCTCATTGGAAAATAAACCGTCACCCAATCTCGGCCGCCATGCGCCTCGAGCGCTACGGGAACGTCTTCGCGGGTGACGAAGCCGATCGCGTGCACGTCGGCGAAACGTGCCAATACCACGCGCTGCAGGTCGCGCTTTTCGCCGCTCCCGGAGGGCAATAAGCTGACCACATCGCGAAATCCACCATACAGGGTCTTGACGAAAGGTATCCGGCCCAGGAAGTCATCCCAATACTTGAGGATGATCTTGCCTGCATACGCATTGACCAGGCTGCCGATGGCGAGCAACAGGAAAAATCCGGTTATCAAGCCAAGGCCGGGCCAGAAATGCTCGGGCCGCACTATCCCCAGGGCGATCAATGCGCGACGCAACCAACCCTCGACCGTATTCACCAGCCACCAAAGTACATACGCCGTCAATGCCAGGGGCAACACGGTCACCAGGCCGCTCATCGTCAGCGCAAAAATCTTTCGCATGGCTTTCATGGCTTTATCATCGCACATCGCGGTCGGGACGCCGTAACCGCGCAGCGTGTAAACTTCGGCGGATGACGTACGCCCCCGCCATTGAGATATCACCTGCGCAAGAGGCCGACATTGCGCTTATTCTTTCACTAATCAATGAGTTGGCGGACTTCGAGAAACTGAAAGCTCAAGTGGTCGCCACCGAGGCGACGCTGCGCCAGGCGCTGTTCGGTTCCCGGCCGGCGGCAGAAGCGTTGATCGCTCGCAGCGGCGGCGAGCCCGCCGGATTCGCATTGTATTTCCATAATTTTTCGACCTTTGTCGGCAAACACGGCTTGTACTTGGAGGATCTGTTCGTGCGGCCGGCGTTTCGCGGCCGAGGGATTGGGAAGGCGCTGCTGGCACGCTTGGCGCGGCTTGCACTCGAACGCGATTGCGGACGATTCGAATGGGCTGTCCTCGACTGGAACCGCCCCGCCCGGGATTTCTATGAGGCGCTGGGCGCGGAGTCCAATCCCTCGTGGGTCAATTATCGCATCACGGGGCAAGCGCTCGAGCGATTGGCGAGCAGTTGTCAGTGAGGAGCCGGTCGCGCCCGCTTCGGGCGGGATGATTGCATGCGGTCCATTGTGATATGGAGCGAAACATGTCCTCAGTTGCGCGCGTTACGGAAATCATCGCATCGTCCAAGAAAAGCTTCGATGATGCCATCGACGTCGGCGTCAAGCGCGCCACCAAGACGTTGAAGAACGTGGCCGGTGCCTGGGTAGCGAGCCAGGATCTGGTCATCTCCAAGGGAAAGGTCACCGAATACCGAGTGCGCTTGAAAGTAACCTTCGTGCTCGCCGAATAGTGCGCGCAAACCGGTAGTACGCTGCGCGTGGGCTAAGGTTATTGGCGCGGCAGGACGAACCGCAGCCCCTGATAGCTCAAGATCACCCCGTCACGCCGAATGCGTTCGATGGTGGGTCCTTCCTGCAGCGTTGCACCTTCGTGATACTTACGCATGTTGATGTAAACGAAGCGGTCGGCCGCTTTGGTCGCAAAGACATGCACGTCGAGATGCAGTTCGGGGAGCGCTTGCGCTCCGGTCAAACTGATCTCGTTGATCGTAGGCAGTACCTCTTCGTCATTGACCTTGTAGTCCTCGTCCGTGAGCACCGGATCTCGATGATGGACCGCACGCGCACTCGTACTGCCGGCTCGATTCGATTGCGATAGCGCGGCTTGCGGCGCGGGCGCGGCCGCCACCGGGATCTCCGGCGCGTACATCGGCGCGGCATCGAGGGGACTGAAGTGATCGCTGCTCGTCGCAGCCGGAGCGGTGCCGGAGGTTGCTCTTGCCGCCGGACCGCCGGCCGTGAGTTGAGCCGCGCCCGGTTCGTCGGCCGCCGCGTGGCCGGCGCCTGAATAGGCGAGATGCGCCTGCGCCGGCGGTTGTGCGGGAGTCGAGGTCACCCATCCCCGCACCAACACGACCAACAGCACGATCAAATTAACCGCAAGCAGGACGCAGAGGGCGATTGCCCACCCCGGCAGTCTCGCCGGTGGCCGGACGGTTCCGGAATCCACCAGGCCGGGAATGGCTTGACGTTGGCGCTCGATCTCCGATTTCTTCAATGCGTCGAGAATGAATGACATAGGGTTGCTAGCCGTGCGGTGTGCCGTGCAATAACAAGGGCGAACCCGGATCGGCCAACGCCGTGTCGAGGACGACTTGAGTTTGCAAGCCGGCGACGCCATCGACGTTCAGGCGATGTTCGCGCTGGAAATTCTGTACAGCGATGGCCAATTCCTGGTCATAGACATCGCCGTGTTCCGGGTCCGACGCGGCGCCGTGAAGTGCATTGAGACTGCGGCGCAGCCAGCGTACTTCATCACCCCGCATTCCCATTGATAATTCTCGGGTGCGAGTGGTCTTGGGCTTCCATACCAAAGTGAAGTCGCCGAACCAATCGCGCGATACTTCGTCCAGCGGCACGCGCTCGCTGTGTTCGCCCAGATCCAGGGTCGCGTATTTATCGTCCAAGGCGGACAGTACGACTCGATGCTTTTGCCCCGCCTCATCCAACAGGCTCAAAATGGCCGGTCGATTCAGCGCCCGCACCTGTGCCCAGGAGCCGCGTTGCTCAAGGCAGGCCAATCCGGCCTTCTGCGCCTGGCCGCAAGGATCCCGGTCGTCCGTCATCGCCGTTCCCCACAGCGACAACAATCGACGGTAGGCAACGGCATCGCTGGTATAGGCGCTGTTCGCGGCCAACAACGCGTTGATCGATACCGGCTGAGGGGGCGCGGTGGGGCGCGGCGCGGCGCGCGGCGCAAGTTGGGTGGTCGCGTGCGGCCGCGGTTGTGCCGCCCGCAGCTCGGTGGTCCGATTCTGCCAAGCGCGCCAGGCCACCATGGCCGCAGCGGCGAACCCGACCGCGACAATCGCGCCGGCAGTCCAGCCCAGCCATGCGGGGGCAAAGCGGCGGCCATAGACTTCGTTGGCCGCCTGTCGTACCAGCGCGACGGTCACCTTGGGCGTTTCCTGGGTGTACGCGCCGAGCAGCGCTCGGTCGCAGGTGACATTGATGACACGTGGGATCCCCGATGTCAGTCGGTGTACTTCGCGCAAGGCGCCGGCCGTGAATATCTCTCCGGCGGCCCCGGCGACGCGTAGGCGGTGGCGCACATAGCCCTGCGTTTCGTGGCGCGACAGCGGCATCAAGTGATAGCGCCCCGTGATGCGCTGCGCGAGCTGGCGAAGGTCGTTGCGATCCAAGAGATCTCGAAGCTCCGGCTGGCCGATCAAGATGATTTGCAGCAGCTTTTGGGTCGGCGTTTCAAGATTCGTGAGAAGGCGAACCTGTTCCAGTGTTTCAGCCGAAAGATTCTGTGCCTCGTCGACGATGACGATGATGCGGCGGCCCTCGGCGTGCGCCGACAAAAGACGCTGATTCAGCGCGTCGACCATCTGTTTCACGCTGGCGTGATCGGCGTCTTCGATGGGCAGCCCCAGCTCCTCGCAGATCGTCAGCAAGAATTCGACCGGGGTGACGCGCGGATTCAAGATAACCGCCACGTCCGCATGGTGCGGAACGCGCGAGAGCAAGGTTCGCACCACGGTTGTCTTGCCGGTGCCGACTTCCCCGGTCAATTGGATGAAGCCGCCGGATTCGTTGATGCCGTACAGTAGGTGAGCCAGCGCCTCGGCATGCCGCTCGCTCAAATAAAGATAGCGCGGGTCCGGCGTGATCGCGAAAGGCTTTTCACTAAGGCCGAAGAAACTGGTGTACATGGCGCCGCCAGGGTATACCAACCTCAACCTTGACGGGAACCTCAGGCTCCTACGGCGGCCGGCCGCTGCCGCGCGGGGCCCGCGGCAGCAAGCTGGCGCGGGTGAGCAATGCGCTTCCGAAGCGGCCGCGGATCCCGTCGATGGTGGCGTCGAGCCGCGATTCCTGCTGACTCCCGGCGAACAGATCGCCCTGCCGCAGCGTCTGCAAACTGCCCACGCCGACGCCCAGCAGCCGCACTGCAGCATGGGGCTGGGTTCGCAACCATTCCTTCAGGAGGACTTGCGCGACCCCGGCGATGCTCGAGGTTTCCTGCGTCGGCGGCTTCGGACCTACATCTTAGATCAGGTCCTTCACGCCATCGCGTTCTTCCAACAGTTCGCGGTGCGTCGCCGACATTTTCTCGCGGCTGAACTCGTTGATGTGGAGCCCCTGCACGATGCTGTATTCGCCAGCCTTGCAAGTCACCGGATAGGAATAGATCACGCCTTCGGGAATGCCGTAGCTGCCGTCGGACGGAATGCCCATGCTCACCCAGTCGCCGGCCGGCGTGCCGAGCATCCAATCATGAATGTGATCCAACGCGGCGGACGCCGCCGAGGCGGCGGATGACGTGCCGCGCGCCTTGATGACGGCGGCCCCGCGTTGCTGCACCGTCGGAATGAAGCTGTCCTTGAACCAGCTGATTTCGACCAGCGACAGGGCCGGCTTGCCACCGACCGTCGCATGGTGCAAATCCGGATATTGGGTCGCCGAATGGTTGCCCCAAATGATGATCTTTTTGACATCCGCCGCTGCGTGGCCGGTCTTCTCCGCCAATTGCGCCAGTCCGCGGTTGTGATCGAGGCGAGTCATCGCCGTGAAGCACTTCGGCGAGAGCGAGGGTGCGTTGCGCTGGGCAATCAAGGAATTCGTGTTGGCGGGATTCCCCACCACCAGCACGCGCACGCTGCGGCTCGCAACGGCGTCGAGCGCTTTGCCCTGCGCCGAAAAGATCTTGGCGTTCTCCAGCAACAGGTCCTTCCGCTCCATGCCGGGCCCGCGCGGTCTCGCCCCCACCAGCATGGCAAAATCGCAGTCTTTGAAGGCGATGGTGGAATCGCTGGTCGCCGTCACGTTATTGAGCGTCGGAAAAGCGCAATCATGCAATTCCATCACCACGCCCTGCACTGCGGCGCTCGCGGCGGGAATTTCGAGCAGATTAAGGTTGATGGGCTGGTCTATCCCAAGCATCTGGCCCGAGGCTACGCGAAAGGCGAGCGCATAGCCGATATTCCCGGCGGCGCCCGTGATGGTGACGGTTACTGGCTTCTTCATGTCTCGCTCCCGGCGAAAAGCGGAGAATGGTAGCCCAAAGGCGGCACTATTGCCGCACGGGTAATGGGGTGGCCGTTGCGCTCGGCATGCGCAGATTCAGCAGCTGAGCCACGGTGGGCGCGATTTGCCGCATGTCGATGATGCCGAGCGCATGGTGCCGGGCGATGCCTCTTCCGTCAATGAAGAACGCCGCGCGCATCGACGGATCGTCGGGAGAGAAGCCGTGGCCGCCGTGGCCGAGCATGTCGGTCACCACCTCGCCGCTGAGACTGTTGCCGGTGTAATACGAGGGTTTCATGACCACCAAGAAGCTCGCGCCCGGAAAGGCGCCGCGCTTTCCGATGGCGTCCCGATCGAGCACTTCCTCGATCCCGTTGTTGGGGTCCGACTTTAGGTTGTTCAAGAATTCGCGCACCTTGGCTACGGTTTGTTCGTCGCGGGGATCGCGCAGCATGATGGCCGCCATGCCGCTCGCGAGCCACGGCTGTGCCTGCCACGACTTCACCAGCGGGGCTTGGCTTATAGGGTCGATGGCTGCATCGAGCAATCCGGCCTGTATGAAGGGTATGTAGAGGTTCACGCGGTGAGTGAGACTAACGAATCCATGGTCGGATACGACGATGACGATGGCAGCGGGGTCGTTGGTGCGCGTTGCCGCTGCGAGCCGCGACAGCATGCCGTCGATGGCTTCCAAATTCTGATTGGCTTCCGGACTGAACGGGCCGTGGTCATGTTCTGCTTCGTCCAATGAACTCAAGTGCACCGTCATGAACCGTGGCTTGTGGTTACGTAGAATATCGACTGCGAACCGGGTTTTGATTTCGTCTGCTTCCAGGCTGACGTCGTTGCCCATCAGATAGAGGCCGAGGGATCGCTGCATTTTCTCGAGCATGCCCGCAGGCTTTGACAAGGCCGCGATGAGATAGCGGTCCGACGGGTTCAAATCCTCGGTGGGATGAAATATGCGCCAATACTCGGGGATGAGGAAATCCACGTCGGGACTGCCGACACTCACCGGCCAGCCGACGCTCGCCGTGGTCAAGCCGCCCCGGTGCGCCGCCTCCCACAGAGTCGGCACCTTGATCTGCCCGGCATACCAGAACCAACTTTCGGCAAATTTTCGCTTAGGATCGAATTCCAGGTTGTCGTAGATGCCATGTTCTGCGGGCGTGACGCCGGTGATCAAGGTGGTATGGCTAGGGTAGGTGACGGTAGGCCAAACGCCTACGACGCCCGTCGCATACGCGCCGTCCGCGATCATGCTGTACAGGAACGGAAGCCTCAATTTGCGGCTGTCGGCTTGAAGCACGTATTCCGGTTTCATTCCATCCACAGAGATCATGACAACCGATGCGCCGTGGGCTCGTCCGACGGCAAGCATCAGCAGCAGTGCAAACGCCACCCGGCACGGTCTGTATGCGGTCATCAATCGAACCTCGTCGAATAGAACATTGACCGAAGCATACCGGGCCGTCTTGACACTTTGACGAAGCGATAACCGCGCCAGCCGAGCGTTCTGCTAGATTAGCCTGCTATATGCCTCATACACGGGGCGCTTACGAGCGGCGAATGGACCCAAACTGGAATGACAACCAACCGATCTATCGCCAACTGCGCGATCGAATGGTCGCCCTCATCCTCGAAGGCGCGCTGAAGGAGGGTGACCCCTTGCCCTCCGTCCGCGCGGTCGCAGCCGACTATCGGCTCAATCCGCTGACTGTGCTGAAGGGGTATCAGCAGCTGGTGGACGAACACCTGGTTGAAAAGCGCCGCGGCCGCGGCATGTTCGTGACTGAAGGCGCCCGCCGGCTCTTGCTCGCCGGCGAGCGTGAACGATTCCTGCACGAGGAGTGGCCGCACATCCTCGCGGTCATCCATCGGCTAGGCTTTTCGGCCCAAGAGTTGTTCGCACAAACGCCCGCACTCACCCATCCGGCTCCGCCGCCCCGTGGCGGAGAGCCAAAAGAAGACTGAGTTAACTATGCCAGCCCTGATAGATGCGCGAGATCTGACGAAGAAATACGGAACCCACGTTGCACTGGATCATGCGAATTTCACGGTTGAGACCGGTCGGATCGTGGGCCTCATCGGGCCTAACGGCGCCGGCAAGACCAGCGCCCTGCGCGCCATCCTTGGCCTGACCTCCTACGAGGGCAGCCTGCGGGTGTTGGAGCGCGAGCCGTTCAGCGATCGTGCCGCCCTGATGAAGGACGCCTGCTTCATTGCCGACGTCGCCGTCCTTCCCGCATGGCTCCGGGTCGACCAGGCGATCGATTTCGTCGCCGGAGTCCACCCGCGCTTTCGCCGTGACCGCGCGCTTGCGCTGCTCGAGAAATCGCAGATCACCGGCAAGCGCCGAATGCGCGAGTTGTCCAAAGGCATGAGAACGCGGGTGCATCTCGCCTTGACCATGGCCATCGACGCTAAATTGCTGGTGCTCGACGAGCCTACGCTGGGTCTCGATATATTGGCACGGCGCAGCTTTTACGACGCGTTGGTCGATGATTACATGGACGAGACGCGGACTATCTTGATCACCACGCATCAGGTCGAAGAAGTCGAAAATCTGCTGACGGACGTGATTTTCATCGACAAGGGTCGCATCGTCCTCGACAGCTCGATCGAGGATATTGCCACGCGCTACAGCGCCGTCGCCGTTACGGACGACAAGGTCGCGGCCGCCCGGGCCGAAAAGCCCTTTTACGAACGGCGCACGCTCGGCAAGACCGTGCTGTATTTCGAACGGCCGGACTTCGACAGGCTGTCGGGCTTCGGCGAGCTGCTGACTCCGAGCGTCTCCGATTTATTCGTCGCAAAACTTTCTCACGGTGCAGCATGAACACGTATTCCTGGCTGGTGCGTCGCGAATTCTGGGAAAACCGCGCGATCTGGATCGTACCGATCATCATCGGCGCCGCGCTGACGCTTGCCGCGTTATTTGGCAGGGTCGATTTCGCCGCCCTGTCTTCGCCGGTACAGAATCGCGTTCTCGGCGGGACGGTGTTGTTCGCATTCGGCGTTACTTTCTTCGTGGTGATGAGCATCTATTCCAGCTGGTATTTGCTTGATTGTCTGTACGCGGATCGAAAGGATCGCAGCGTGCTTTTTTGGAAGTCGCTGCCGATCTCCGACACCGCAACGGTGCTCGCGAAATTATTCACCGGCTTAATCGCGATTCCGCTGGTCTATTTCATCGCAGCCGACGTCTCGACGCTGCTGATCGCGTTCATCATCTCGGTACGAGCGCGTTCCACCGTCGGTAACGCGTTGTGGCAGCCTGATATATGGTTGCAACTCCAGGCTATGTGGCTGTACCTGATTGTGACGTCGGCTATCTGGTACCTGCCCTTTGCGGGATGGCTGCTCATGGTATCGGCGTTTGCGAAACGCGCCGTCATGCTCTGGTCCATTCTTCCGCCTTTGGCTTTGTATCTGTTGGAGCGTTGGTTCTTCGGTACTCACGTGGTGGGAACCGCGCTCGGAGATCGAGCGCTGGGCTACATTCATCGAGCCTTTCACGACATGTCGGACCATACACCCTGGGCGAGGACGGTCATCGACAACGACACGGTAACCACTCCGGGGAGCGTCTGGAGCCTTCTCAATCCGCTGGGATTCTTGTCGAGCCCGGCGACGTGGATCGGCGTCATCGTCGGTATGGCATTCATCGCCGGCGCCATCCAATTTCGATTGCGGCGCACCGAGATGTGATAAGTTAAAATATCGGTCGACCGGAATCCGCACCCCGAGGAATGCTCAATGTACAAGTCCAAGATCGACCTTCCAGAAAAGATTCGCCGCAATGTCATCGCCATTCTCAATGACCGCCTGGCCGATGCCATCGACTTGCAGAGTCAGGTCAAACAAGCGCACTGGAACGTCAAGGGTCCCCATTTCATCGCTCTGCACGAGTTGTTCGACAAGATTTCCGATGCCGTCATTGAACACATCGACGAGATTGCGGAGCGCATCACCAGCCTCGGGGGTACGGCCGAAGGCACGGTCGCGGTTGCGGCCAAACGCAGTAAGCTGAAAAACTATCCGCTCTCCATCACTGCGGGAAAAGATCACCTCTTCTACCTGTCCACGCAGATTTCCGTATTCGGCAAGGCCGTGCGCACGGCGATCGAGGACACGGACAAGCTGGGCGATGCCGATACCGCGGATCTGTTCACCGGGATATCCCGCGAACTCGACAAGTATTTATGGTTCGTCGAAGCCCACCTGCAGGATAAGGGCTGAGCGAACGCATGTCGAGCAACGCACCCAACGGTTCGGCCGGCAATCTTCCGGATGATGCGAGCACGCACCGGGCGCTCGATATCTTGCGAGGGTTGCTCACCACCGATGAGACGTTGGAGGCTTGGGCGATGCAGCATCGACTGTTCGCCCTGACGCATCGGCGGGTGTGTATTGCAGCGACGAGCGGTCGCTTCATTTCGTTGACCCGACGCCTGCTCGGAGGCTACGATTCTGCCGACATCAGGTGGCAGGACCTCAAGGAAACGCGCATCCGCGCCGGAATCCTGGCCGCCGACCTGACACTGATCGCGCAATCGAGTTCTGATCTGAATATCGGTTCCGAGGTCAACCGGGTGTGGACCTTCCAGGGATTGCGCAAGGACCAAGCGCAAGCCATCTACCGAATCTGTCAGCAGCACGATCAAGTATGGCGGGAGAAACGCCGCGTGCGCGAGCTGGAAGAACTGCGTGCCAAGTCGGGAGGCGTTCAATTCGGCAACAACCCCGCGTCGTACGCAGGTGCCGGTACGGATGCCGCAGGCGGCGAGTCGGAGCCGGCTCGCCGCCTGCGGCAGGCCCGTGAAATGCTCGAGGCGAAGCTCATCAGCGACGCGGAATACGAAAGCATCAAGGCGAAAATCGTCTCCGGGCTTTGATGGGGGCGCCGAGCCCGGGCCGCGTAGGCGGGGGCGCCCAGGCGCGCGCCGCCAGGCACGCTCGGCATACCGCCACAGTTCGAGGCTTGCCTGCCGCGCTTACCCCAACAAATAGGCAAAATAGCTATTGCGGAGCCGGTTGAGCGGATCCGTGCGTTGGCGCAGCGCGCGGAACAGCTTTGCGCGTTCGCCGAATGCCTTCATGACATGCTCCGGTTGCAAGGCGCGAGTTTGATTGAATGTGGGTACTCCTCCCATGGCGGAGGCGAAGTCGTTGAAGTCGATGAGGAAGTCGTCCCAGCCTTTTTCCCCGGTGGACGAAGGCTCCAAGGTGAACATCGGACCCGAATAGCTGGCGCTGAACAGCGAGCCCCGGTCCTGATGCAGCCGGCTCGCACCGTTCACGACATTGCAGCGGTATCGATGCTCTTTGTAGTGGGCTTTGCAGAACGCAAAATAATTGGCGAGCACTTTCGGAAAGTCGCTTTGGGGAAATGCCCAGAGGCTATACGTGTAGCGCGATTTCCAGGCCTCTTGCGGCAGTTCCCTCATCCAGTCATGTGAATGCATGACTACTCCGCGCGCGCTGCGTTCGAGTGTGGCGCGAAGAGCCCGGTGCACGCCGGAAACCATCGCAGAACGCAGGCCGGGCGCAGCCAATACGCTGCCCACGGTCGAGCCGAAAGCGGGCAGCACGTTGCGCATGACCGAGTTGCGAATCTGCCAGATTCCCGAGCGGGTGACGCTGGCGGTCTCGTCGAGGGTGCGGCGCTCGACGATGATGCGATCCTCGAACGGCGAGATATGCAGCCGCAGAGCCCCCTGCGCGATGACCAGAGCGGAGAAGCGCGCGCTGAATTCCTTCAGGGTCATGGCCTGATAGTCGATCTTGACGGGCATCAGCGGCTGCACGCGCAGCACTACCTCGTGAACAATGCCGAGCAGACCAAAGCTCGAGCGCAGCACGCGCATCAAATCGCGGTCGCGTTCCAGCACGCTCATCGCCTTGCCCTGCGGCGTGATGAGCTTCAGCTCGGTGACGAGCGAGGATAGTTGAGCGACGCCCGCGGCGTACGATGCCTGCGGGCAAGTGGTGACGGCCAGTGCGCCCAAGGAAATATTGCCCATTTCGGGCGTCAGCGGCAGCTCTTGGCCGCGCTCCGCCAGCGCTCGTACCAACGTGCCGACCCGCACGCCGGCCTGTGCGCGCACGGTGGTTTCACTGAACTCCAGAATCTTGTCCAGCGCGCTCGTGTCGACGGTGGTGCCGCCGTCACCGCCGACGCAGCGCGTTTGCGAGTAGTCGGCGCCCACCATGCGAACAGGAGTCGGATAGTTCTTCGCGTCGGCAAGGATCTTTGGAATCTCTTCGAACCGTTTGGCGTGCAGTACGAGCCGCGGCCGACGATAAATACCGGATGCGTCCGCGCCAGGCGAACGATTGACTTTCAGTACCATGCGCTTCCCCCCGGAAGATATGGAAATACAAGCTCGAGCCTGCTGTCGGGGGGCACAAAACCGGGTAGCTTTCGCTACGCCCACTGGCATAGCGACACTGGCGACCCCGCTATCATCGGGCTTCCTTTGAAAAAAGCCCCTTAGACCGGTGGTTTTGCGTCCCCACCTTTCGGTGGGTTTGCCCTTAAACAGCACCGCTACTATGCGAGCCGCGCCGCCGCCTGTAAAGAGGTATTTAACCCATCAGCAGCAAAGTCTCGGCATGCTCCACGGCCTCCGGCGTGCCGCAGACCACAACGACGTCGCCCGCCTTGAATATGGTATCTGGACCGGGCTCGCGTCCTACGATACCGTCGCGCCGCACCGCACTCACCGCGGCCTGGGAGCCGCGACGCGCCAGTTCATCGATGCTTCGCCCCACTGCCCAAGCATGCGGCGGCAGGATCACGCTGTGAAGTTCCTCGCGAAACGCGTGACTGTCATCCAAAAGCTCCGCATCGGCGGCGCGAAAATACTGGCGCAACATTCCATAACGATGGTTTCGAATGTCATTGACCGTACGTATCACGCGCGAGACCGGCAACTTTAGCAACAGCAACAGATGCGACAGCAGCATCAGGCTGGCCTCGAAGGTTTCCGGCACCACTTCGGTCGCACCCGCCGCCTGCAGCTCTTCGAGCTTGCTGTCGTCCTGCGTCCTTACCAATACCGGAACATCGGGCCGCAGTTCCCGAACCGACCGCAGGATTCGCAGTGCCACTTCTGGCTTCGTGAACGTGACGACGACGCAGCTGGCATGGGCGACACCGACATTTTCCAGAACCTTCACCTGTCCGGCATCACCATAGATGATCGGATCTCCGGCTTGCCGGCCGGCACGGATGCGGTAAGGGTCGAGATCCAAAGCGATATATTCGAAGCCGGTCTGCTCGAGTACCCGTGCTATGTTTTGTCCGACGCGCCCGAAGCCGCAGATCACGACGTGGTCCCGGTCGGCCACGGCGAGCGTGGCCTGGGCCTCGCGCATCGCCTCGTTGTGCGGAGGTCCGGTTTCGCCGAGGAACGCGCGCGTGATGCGCCGATTGTGACGAATGAGCAGCGGCGACAGTACCATGGAGAGAACGGTTGCGGCCAGCAACGGCTGCACGATGTCCGGATCCAGCAGCGCGCGCCGCAGCAGCAGCGTCAACAAGGCAAAGCCGAATTCACCGCTCTGTGCGACCACGACCCCCGTTCGCAGGGACTTGAACCAGCTCTTGGTGGCGGGTTGGGCCACGAGCATGACCACTCCGGCCTTGAGCAGCAGCATGCCCACGAGTATGGCCGTGACCGTCATCAAGTCGCGGAACAACAAACGCACATCGAGCAGCATGCCCACCGTGATGAAGAACAGGCCGAGCAACACCTCGCGATAGGAGCGGATGGTCGCTTCGACCTGATGCCGGAACTCGGTTTCCGCCAACATCATGCCCGCGAGAAATGCGCCGAGTGCGAGCGACAAGCCGACCGCCTGAGTGGCCCAAGCCGAAGCGAGGACGGCGAGCAAAACCGCGAGCGAAAAGAGTTCGGCCGATCGTACCGAGGCAATCATCACGAACAATGGATGCAGCAGCCAGCGACCGGCGGCCAGCACCAGCAGCAGCGCAAGAATGGCGCTGCCGACGGCAACGGCGATGTGCGTAGGGTTGGCGGCCTCCCCGCCGGCGGTGAGCACGGACACCAGCGCGAGAAACAGGGGAAAACTCAAGTCCTGAAACAAACAGATCGCCACCGCCAACCGGCCGTGGGTTCTATTGTTTTCGGATTGTTCCGTCAGCTGCGCGATGATGATGGCCGTCGATGACATCGCCACTGCGCCGCCGACCACGACTGCGACGGCCGGTGCGATGTTGAAGAACATGATGGCTGCGGCGGCCACCAGGCCCGTGGTCACCAACACTTGGGCGCCGCCGACGCCGAGTACGTCCCAGCGCATGGCCACCAAGCGCGGGAGGGAGAATTCGAGTCCCAAGGTGAAGACCAGGAAGACGACGCCGAAATCCGCGAGCAGTTGAGTCGTCTCGTTATCGACCGCCCACTTAAGCGCATGCGGTCCCAAAAGCATACCGACGACGAGATAGCCGAGTATCGCGGGCAACGCCAACTTGCGCACGCCCGCGACCACCAAGACGGATGCGGCGAGCAGGATTAGAATCTGCAGTAGCGGGTCGGTGTGCATTTCTTCCTGTTAGCATATAGGCGATGAATCCGATAGCAATCAACGTGGAAGCCGGCAAAACGTATTGGTGGTGCCGCTGCGGCCGCAGCAGCCAGCCGCCGTTCTGCGACGGAACACACAAGGGCAGCGACTTCTCGCCGTTGAAATACATGGCCGCCCAAACCGGAGAGGTATGGTTCTGCAACTGCAAGAAAACCGCGTCGCCGCCGTTCTGCGACGGCAGCCACAACGCGCTTGCAACGCCAGCAGACGGCTGAACAATGGCCGCACTGGCGCTGGAGCGACAAGGCAACGGTTGGCGCCTGCAGTTGAACGGTGATTGGTCGCTTGCGTCCATGGCGAGCATCGAACACGAGCTGCAGACGCTGACCACGCCGATCGACGCGCCCATGATCTGCGATTGGTCGCGTGCCGAGGCGCCTGGGATCGGTCCGGCTTGGGCCCTGTTGACCCGCTTGCGGCATCTGAACGCGGGCGGCTTTCCGGTCAATCACATCGGCGCGCCGCACACGCTGGCTTTCCTGCAGCGGCTCGAAGTCGAGCAGCGTTCCATGCAAGGCGCGAAGGTGGCCCCCAGCCCGGCGCGAATCGTCGGCGCGGTGGGCCGGTGGGCGCTCGGCCAGGGCGTCGAAGCACGCGGCGCCATCGGCTTCTTCGGCCGGATGGTAGCGGTGCTCGGCGAAGCGTTCACCCGGCCGCGGGCGCTGCGCGTGCCGTCCATCGTGCGGCACGTCTACGAAACCGGCATCACGGCCATTCCCATCGTGTCGCTGATTGCGTTCCTCATCAGCGTGATCGTCGCCTATTTGGGCGCGCAGCAATTGGCGAAATTCGGCGCCACTATTTTCGTCGTCGATCTGGTGACCATCTCGGTGCTGCGCGAAATGAGCGTGCTGCTGACCGCCATCATCGTCGCCGGCCGATCCGGCAGCGCGTTTGCTGCGGAGATCGGTGTGATGAACCTCAACGAGGAAACAGATGCGCTGCGCGCCATGGGACTGAACCCCATCGAAGTGCTGGTAGTGCCGCGGGTATTGGCACTCATCATCGCGCTGCCGCTGCTCACCATCATTGCCGATGCGATGGGTCTTGCCGGCGGCGGATTGCTGTCATTGCTGGATCTGAACATCCCACTGCCGCAATTCATGAGTCGCGTGCGCGAGTCGATCTCGCCCACGACGTTCTGGGCCGGCCTCATCAAGGCGCCGGTATTCGCGGTGCTCATCGCCATGGTCGGCACGTACCGCGGCATGCAGGTGCGCGAATCGGCGCGTGAACTGGGACGCCTGACCACGGTGGCGGTGGTCCAGTCCATCTTCATGGTGATTCTTGCCGACGCGCTATTTGCGGTCCTGTTCGAGAAAATGGACTTCTGATGCCCGATCCGACATCCAATCCGCTCATTCGGGTGCATGGACTGGTCAACCGCTTTGGCAAGCAAGTCGTCCATGACGGGCTCGACATGGAAGTGTGGCCGAATGAGATATTCGGCATCGTGGGCGGATCCGGCTCCGGCAAGTCCGTCCTCCTGCGCACCATCCTCGGGCTGCGTCGGCCGGACGCCGGCACGGTGGAGATGTGCGGGCAGGATATGCTGCATCTATCGCGGGCCCGCCGAGCCGAATTGGTGCGAAATTACGGTGTGACGTTTCAGAACGGCGCGCTCATCAGTTCCTTGACCGCCGCTCAGAACATTCAGCTGCCGCTGCGCGAATATTTCTCGTTTTCCGAAGACACGCTGAACGAGCTTGCCCTCCTGGATCTGGGTCTGGCCGGGCTGCCGTCGGACTCGGCCGGCAAATATCCGGCCCAATTGTCGGGAGGCATGGTCAAGCGGGCGGCGCTTGCGCGGGCTCTCAGCCTGGAACCGAAGCTCCTGTTTCTCGACGAGCCGACATCGGGGCTCGATCCGATTTCCGCTGCAGCGTTCGATGAGCTACTGTTGTACCTGCATTCACAGCTGCAGCTCACGGTAGTCATGATCACGCACGATTTGGATAGTTTGTTCCGGACCTGCAATCGGGTCGGCGTCATCGTCGATGGGCGCATGATCACCGACACGCTCGAGGGCATACTGCAGAATCAAAATCCCTGGATACACGATTACTTCCACGGACCGCGAGCGCGGGCCGTGCAAAAGGCAGATCATGGATAGGGATGCAAACTACGTAGCCGTCGGCGCGTTCGTGTTGCTGGTCATCGCCATGGGGGTGTCCTTCGTCTTTTGGTACACCGGTCAGCAAGACAAGCGAAGCTACCGGCGCTATGAAATCTATTTCCAGGGCTCCGTCAGCGGGCTGCCGGAAGGGGGTCCGGTGCGCTACCTGGGCGTGGACGTCGGCAAGGTGGTGCACATCATGGTCGATCAGCAACAACGCAATCGGGTGCTGGTGATTGCCGACATCGACTCCAGCGCCCCCATCGATGGACGGACGCTGGCGTCGTTGGGTCTGCAAGGCATTACAGGGGTCCTATATATCGATCTAAAGCAGGACAAGAACCCCACGGCATCGGCGGCGCTGACGCAGGGCCAACGCTACCCGGTCATTCGATCAACCCCGTCGGATTTCGACGTGCTTCTCAGCAACCTGCCCGCTCTGGTCACGCATGCCGTCGGGTTGGTGGACCGCTTCAATCAGGTGTTCAGCGACGAGAACGTGCGTGCGTTCCACGCGACTCTGGACAACGCGCGCCTGGCGACCGAGCATTTGCCCGCCACGGTGCGCGAGATTCAGGAAATGGCCGAGGATATGCGGCGCGCTTCGAAGGAAGTCGAGGGGACAGCGGCTGACTTGGATCGCGTTACGGTCGCGGCTGAGCCTGAGATCAAGGCAGTGCTGTTGAATGTCCGGCATGTCACCGAGAGTCTCGCCAATGCTTCGGACCATCTGGATCGCTTCGTCGCCGAAAATGAACCCGGCTTTTCGCGCTTTACCAATCAAAGCTTGCCCGAATTTGAACAATTGCTGCGGGAAAGCCGAGCCGCCGCGAGTGATTTCCGCGATCTTTCCCGGGCCTTGAAGCAAAACCCGTCGCAGCTGCTGTACGAATCGAGCCACCGCGGCGTCGAGGTACCGAGATGAGGGCCAGATGCGCGAAGCGCGGTGTCGGGCGCGCCTCGCTGATCGCACTTTGCATCAGCGCCTCCTTCGCCGGTTGCACCGGATCTCTGTTTCAAAGCAAAGCCGTCCCGCCGTCCAGCTATCTGCTGTCCGCCAACCTGGGGACGGCGCCGGCAGGCGCGGCGCTCGCAGCCGTCGCGGCCGATCTCGCGGTGCAGCGGCCGCGAGTCCGAACTGGTCTCGAAACCGACCGCATTGCCGTGCTCTACCCCGATAGACGCCTCGATTATTTTGCCGATGCGCGCTGGAGCGGACCGCTCGATCAGGTGGTGCAGGATCTCGTTGTGCAGGCCTTCGAATCCGGCGCACATTTGCGCAATGTGAGCGCCGGGGCATCGGTGTTTCCGAGCGGGTACTGGTTGGAGATCCTGGTCGCCGACTTTCAGGCTGAATATACGTCCGCCGGATCAGCGCCCACCGTGCACGTGCATTTGTTGGCGCGGCTCGGTTCCGCGCAAGATCGGCGCGTTCTTGCAACGTTCGACGCCAGTTCACGGCAGACCGCATCCGACAATCGCTTGACCGCCATTGTCGATGCGTACGAGCGCGCGGCCGATGCGGCGCTCGCCGAGATTGTGACCAATACGTCGCGGACGCTGAATGACAGCCTAGAACATCCCTAAGCCGGTGGCCTCCGTGAGCCGATATCGCCAATAGGCTTCCTTGGATTCGTCTGCGTGATCCGAATAAGCTGCAGCCCTCGACCAGGCCTTTGCGAAATGATCCGTTGCGGCGCGCGCAGCGGCCGCGCGCGCCGGCATGTGCAGCTCGATGTCCGCTTCGAGATTCAAGTCCTCGAGACTCTGGCGGGTGAAATCGGCGGAGCCCAAATCGAGCCAGACATCGTTTCGATGCCGAATCAGTGCATATCGAGCTTGCGTTTGGCCGGTCGATTGCCAGCGCACCTCGATGTTGCCTGCTGCGTTGTGCACGAGTTCCCCTGCGGCCGCGCGGGTGCCGGAGAGGACCGGATCGAGCAAGATTTGCAGGCGCGCACCGCGCGCGGCGGCAAGCAGCATCGCATCGACAATGCTCCGGTCGCCGATCGCCGGGGCGAGCACCTCGATCGAATCGCCGTTGCCGGCCAGGGCGATCACGTCGCACAGAGCCGCATGAATGGCGCCTTCGGTGAGAAACCGCGCGTCGACGGTTCCTATGCCGCGACTTTCGAGCGGCGGCGCGGCGGGCAACCTGTCGTCTTCCGTGGACCAGTCGGCGATTCGCAATTCGCTCGTGACGATGTCGCGGGCCAAGTGGCCGCGTATTTCCAGGCCGACGTTCGCCATCATGCCTGCCGCGGCCGCCGACATGACGATGCTCGTCCATCCGCCGGCGCCGTCATCGGCAACGAGCAGTTGACGCCGATCGGCCTTGAAGTTGCGCCTACGCAGCGATGAGGCCATGGTAACGGCGCCGGGCACCTCGTCGAACGGATCGCTCCACCAACCTACGCCCAAGCGCCACAAGCTGGAATAGAGCGGATTCGAATCACGCATGCGCTCCAGACGCGTCCGTACGACGATGATTCCCGCGCGCTCCAGAGAGCTCAATGTTTGCGCGGGGGTGCCGCCGTAGACCTCGTTGCGCGGATCGGTGACGAGCATGATCGCGATATTCGGACGCTGCCGTTTGCGCATCAGCAGCCGCTCGGCCAATTCGCGGGCCAACGGGCATTGATCCAGTACGAGCGTCTGTTCCGCGCGGCCGACGGCGTCCAGTTCGCGCTTGAGGAGTGCGCCAGGGTACGAGTCATCATTGATGAAGTCGATCTGCGATTCGGCAAGGCGCGCCGGCAGCGAGGTTACGTGTGTGCCAGGCGGCAGAGGCTTGACGGAGTTCCACAAGCCGCACCCAACCCACGTGAGGGCGGCAATGGCGGCCACCAGCCCACAGCGGCGAGCGCAGCCTGAGGACGGTCCGCCGGTGTCCGGGCGGGCGGCGCTCCGGGACGTCGTGGGTTTCGGCATTCAGCGGCCGTGCGCCGCCAGCATCGTCACCCGCTGTTCAAAATCGCGGCTTCCGGCCATGTGAACGGTGGCCTTCGGAAGCTTGAACGGTTCGACGTGGAAAGATCCCGCTCCGCCCACCCAAATTTCGACGCTGAGTCCGGTAGCCTGCGCTACGGCCTTGATCGAATACTCCGCGCTGCCGTCGGTGGAATCAGCCGCCATTGGGGCCTTCAGCCTCGGCCGCTTCGATGGCAGTGCCTACTTCCATCCATCGAGCCTCGAGCGAGGCCGCGTCTCTGGTCAGCCGGGCGCGCTTGCCCGCGAGCCTCCCCTGCAGGTCAGGGCCGCTCGCCTGCGCATCCAACGACGCGTGTTCGGCAGCAACGGCTGCGATGCGGCGTTCGATCTGTTCCAGTTCGCGACGCAGCTGCGCCAGCGAGTCGCGCGGTGCTTTGTTCGCGCTCTTGGGCTTGAGCCCCGCCTGTTCCGTCTTCGCACGATCTTTCAGCCATTGCTGGTAATCGTCCAAGTCGCCATCGAACACCTGAAGCTTGCCGTCGGCAACCAGCCACAGCGTATCGGCAACGGTCTTGATCAAGTGACGATCGTGGGACACCACCACCAGGCCGCCTTCGAAGCTTTGCAAAGCGACGGTGAGGGCATGGCGCATGTCGATATCGAGGTGGTTCGTAGGTTCGTCCAGCAGTAGAAGATTCGGCCGCCGCGCCACCAGGAGAGCCAGCGTGAGGCGCGCCTTCTCGCCGCCCGAAAATCGCGCGACGCAGTCGAACGCGCGATCGCCACGAAAGCCAAATTTCCCCAAATGATCGCGCACTCGCTGCTCATCGCCGGCGGCGTAATCCGGACCCCCCAGGTTGCGCACGTGCCAGAAGGCATCGCAGTCAGACTTCAGCTGTTCCATTTGCTGCTGGGCGAAGTAACCGATGGCAAGATCGGCTGCGGGCACGCGCCGTCCTGCAAGCGGCGGTGGATGGCCGCCCTGCGCCTCGCCCGCCAACATTTTGGTCAGGGTCGATTTTCCTGCACCGTTGGGTCCAAGAAGCGCGATGCGGTCCTCCGGGCCGATGGACACGTTGATGCCGGTAACGATGCTGCGCCCCGGATAGCCACAGGCGGCATTTTCCACGGTCAGGAGCGGGCGCGGCGTCTTCAACGGCGCTGCGAATTCGAATTCGAACGGGCTGTCGACGTGCGCCGGCACGATCCGCTCCATCCTCTGCAGCATTTTCAAGCGGCTTTGGGCTTGGCGCGACTTGCTGGCCTTGGCGCGAAATCGATTGACAAACGAGGTGATTTCGGCGACCCGACGCAGTTGCCGGGTTTGTAGCGTTTGCTGCAATGCCAGTTCCAGGGCGCGTTTCTGTTCGAACTCCGAGTAGTTGCCTGAGTAGGCGCGGATCGCTTTGTTCTCGATATGCAGCACTCGATCGATGATGGCGTCCAAAAATTCGCGATCATGCGAAATCATCAGCAGCGTGCCGGGGAACGCCGTCAGCCATTCCTCCAGCCAGACAATGGCGTCGAGATCCAAGTGATTGGTGGGTTCGTCCAACAGCAAGAGATCAGCGCGCGATCCAAGCGCGCGAGCCATCGCCAGTCGTACCCTCCATCCGCCGGAGAACTCCGCAACCGCGCGCCCCAGATCAGCGGCCTTGAACCCCAAGCCATGCATGAGAGATGCCGCGCGCGCGCGCGCGCGATAGCCGTCGATGGCCTGCAATGAAGCGTAAAGCTCGGCCAATTCCATGGCGGCATCGCGCCGCTCGGCATCCTCGATAGCCGCCATGACCCTGCGTAGTTCGGTATCGCCGTCCAAGACGAACTCGATGGCGGCGCGGTCGCTTGCGGCGACTTCCTGCTCGACGTGAGCAATCTTCAACGCGGCGGGCCGGTCGATGTCGCCGCGGTCGGGACCCAACTCGCCGCGAAGCGCAGCAAATAGACTGGACTTCCCGGCCCCGTTGGCGCCGGTCAGACCGACCTTGTTGCCGCGAAAGATGGTGAAGTTGACCTGCTCGAACAGCGGCTCTGGACCGCGCCGCAGGGTGAGATCCCGAGCCGATAACATAGCAGGCAATTCTACCCCGGAAAGACGATCCCCGGAAAGACGATGCCCGGAAAGACGATCCCCGGAGGTAAGGGGCTTAGGAGCCTAGGCCCCGATTTGACGAGCCGCCACGGGGCGGAGCACCATCGGAGCGCACAACGCGGCGTGATGGGGCGCTCCTTGATCCTGGCTCGCAAGGATGGCAAGCAGCTTCTTGGCTTCCATGGCATCGCCGAACAGACGACCCTGAGCATAATAACAACCATGTTTGCGCAGGAATTCCAGCTGTTCGCTGGACTCTACTCCCTCGGCGATGACCTCGAGGTTAAGGCTCTTCCCCATATCGATGATCGTCCGCACGATGGCGGCGTCGTCCGAGTCGACCGCGACGTCGCGCACAAATGACTGGTCGATTTTCAGCGTGCCGATGGGAAATTGCTGCAGCGCAGAAAGCGACGAATAGCCGGTGCCGAAGTCATCGATGGCCAAATTGAGACCCATGGCATAGAGCTCGTTCAACAATCCGATGGTTCGCTTCGGGTCCGTCATCAGCGTCGTTTCGGTTACCTCGAGCTCGAAGCACGTGGGGGAAACCTCGTGTCGCCGGAAGACGCCGCGGCAACGCGCAATGAAGCTCGCCTGTTTGAGTTGGCGCAACGATAGATTGATGGCGATGCGCCCAGGCTGCGGAACGGTTTTTTGCCATTCGTGATAGTCGGAGCAGACGCGGTTCATCACCCACTCGCCGATGTCGAGGATGAGGCTGGTCTCTTCGGCCAAGGGTATGAACTGCGAGGGAGAAATGTCGCCGTGTCCGGGCAGCCGCCAGCGCAGCAGCGCCTCGGCGCCGACCACGCGTCCATCACGCAAGTCCACCTTGGATTGATATAGGATCACCAGCTCGTCGCGTTCCAGGGCCCGCCGCAGCTTACTCTTCAACATCAGGCGCTCGACCGCCGCGGCATTCATCTCGGGAACGTAGAAGGCGCTGGAGTTGCCGCCGTTCTGTTTCGAGTGATACATGGCCGCATCGGCGTTGCGGATCAAGTCGATGACGTTATCCGCGTCATACGGACAAATGGCGACGCCCACGCTCGCAGTCAGATAGACCTCTTGATGGTTCACATAGAACGTTCGGCTGATCTCGTCCAGCAACGTGCGCGCCAGCGCGGCCAGGGCGGGACGATTGTCGACATCGATGGGCAAGTCATCGACGAACATGGCGAACTCGTCGCCGGCGAGGCGACCGATGACCGTATCCTTGCTCAAATTTCGCGTCAGCCGTTCGCTTAAGATCTCCAAGGTGCGATCGCCGGCCGCGTGACCGAAGGTGTCGTTGACTTCCTTGAACCGATCCAAGTCCAAATAGAGCAGCGCAAGCGCACGTTGATTGCGCCGCGATCGCGCGATCGACTGCTGCAACAGATGTTGAAACTGCATTCGATTCGGCATCTTCGTGAGCGTGTCGTAACGCGCCAAATAGCGGATGCGCCGTTCGGCACGCTTGCGCTCGGTGATGTTGCGCGCCACGTAGATGTTGCCCTGGAACTGAGGGTCTTCCGACGTGATGGTCGAATTCGCCATGGACACCGGTATGGTCTGCCCGCTGGCCGTGCGCAGCACCGTTTCGCGCGCTTCCGTCGCCGAGCTGGTGGGATCGAAAGCGCTGCGATGCGCATCGTCGACGAAGCTGGTCAGCGGTTTGCCCACGAGATCGGCTTCTTTAAAGCCGAGGAGCCGCTGCGTCGCCTCATTACAGCTTTTGACGACGCCGTCCGGCGAGGTCACCAGCACAGCGTCGCTCAAGCTGTTGAGCACGGTATTCAGGTAATTTTTGGTGATCGTAGTCTCGGCGAGGTTCTGCCGCATCCGCTCGAGCGCGTGCTGCAACTCTCCGAGCTCGTCGCGGCGCACCACGGTCAGCGGCCGAGTGTAATCACCCTCTCCGATACGGTCCGCCGTCTTGACCAATGCCCTGATCGGCCGTGACACTTGACGTGCAATGAACCAGGCGCCGATCAGACCCAAGAGAAGCAGGGGCAGCACCACACCCGCCACGAGGCCGCCCATTCTCTTGACCTGGTGCCCCTGACGGCTCTCCATTTGCGACTGAATGCTGACGAGCGTGTCTTGCATCTTGGCGCGATTGAGCCAGATCTCCAGAGTGCCGACGGCTGGCGAGGCGGCACTCTTGCCGGGGATGGCGCGTTTCAAAACGAACGGTCCGCGTCCCGACTTATCCTCGACCGCATTGCTGCCCGTGAACAGAACGCCGCCACGAGCGTCCCGAACCTCGACCCGCTCGATGTCGCGCTCCTCGAGCAGCCGCTCAGCGATCGAAGAAACCGCCGTTTTGTTGCCCGCGCTCAACGCAGGGGCCAACAATGCGCCCGTGATCTTGCTCAGACTATCGGCCCGGGCTTCCAGATCCGCTTCGAGCTTTTGTTCAACCGCCGCATGGGTGAGTTGGTTGATGTCGGCCGTGTCGACGCGATGCTGGTAATAGGAAAGGCCGGCCAGCAAGAGCGCCAGCAACGTGCCGACCAACAGGGCCATCAACAAATACTTCGTTTTGAGGCTGCGTGCCATCACAGCCTCTTCCAGCCAGCCGGTCTCTTCATTGAGGAATGATACCCGTTCATGCCAAAGGCCATAAGGGGCCGGGTACAATCCTAAGGATTATGACGGTCCAGATGCGAATCGATGTCTACTCCGACACGGTATGTCCGTGGTGCTTTCTGGGCAAGCGGCGCTTCGAACTTGCGCTCAAGGAGCGTCCACATTATGAACCGCGCGTCACCTGGCGCCCGTTTGAGCTGAATCCGGATATGCCCTGGGAAGGGATGGAGCGGGCGGCTTATCTGATCGCCAAAATCGGCGATCCCGCGCGAGTCGTGGCGCTGGAGGACGCTTTGACGCGGCATGGGGAGTCCATCGGCCTCAAGTTTCGGTTCGATCTCATCGAGCGAATGCCAAACAGCCGGCGCTCGCATCTCTTGATCGCCCATGCCGCCCGGCATGGCCTGCAGGCGAAGATCAAGGATCGCGTGATGCAGGCTTATTTTCAGGAGGGGGTGGATATCGGCGATCTCGAGGAGCTGGTTCGGCTCGGCGTGGAGGGCGGACTTTCGGAACATGAAACCCGGTCCGCGCTGGTATTGCGGGAGGGTCAGGACGGCATCGTCGCGGCGGAGCGCCATGCGGCGGCCCTCGGTATTTCCGCCGTTCCGACCTTGATTTTCGATGGTCAATACACGCTTTCCGGAGCCCAGGAGCCGTCCAACTTGGCGCGGGTGCTCGACCAGGTCGCCGGGCTTGCCGCCGCACGTGAAGCCGCGCCTTGAACGCCCTCGAACTGACGGGCCAGGTGCGGACCCACGTCAGGGCGGTGTCGGAACCGGCGTGTACCTTGCATGTCCACGCGGTCACGCCTTTCCTGAATTTGTGCAGAGCGGCGCGGGCTGCAGGCTTCGATCTCAAGCCGGTCAGCAGCTTTCGCGATTTCGACCGCCAATTGTCGATTTGGAACGCAAAGTTCAATGGCGAAAGGCCTCTGTATGACGATGCCGGCCGTGCACTCGATGCAACGCGATTGCCGGAGTCGGAGCGGGTCGGCGCCATCCTGCGATGGTCTGCGCTGCCCGGCGCCAGCCGCCATCACTGGGGTAGCGATGTCGATCTCATCGACGCGAACGCGGTCCCCGCGGGCTACCAAGTTCAGCTGACGGTAGAGGAGTTCTCAGCGGCGGGCCCGTTCGCTCCCGTGTCGGATTGGCTGCACGCCCACGCGGCACGGTTCGGGTTTTTCCGTCCTTTCCGTGGTGTTTTGTCCGGCGTGCAAGCCGAGCCGTGGCACTTTAGTTTTGCGCCGGTGGCGGAGAGCGCGCGCCGCGCCCTTAACGCCTCGGTACTGCGGGCTGCACTCGCGGCCGCACCATTGATGGGCAAAGAATATGTGATGGCGCGGCTGGAGGAACTGCACGCGCGCTACGTGTCAGCCATCGATTGGCCCTAGCAGAATACTCGGACAGGCTCCTAGACGCGTCGTCGGCCGGCTAGGCCCAGAGAACCTTCAAGTGGTCCAACATCATACCGCGGACTTGACCCAAGTGGTCTTCCTCGGACGTGAATAGCGGCGGATTGCGGCGCAGCAGGGGCCAGCGTTCGGTGCGCAGCACCCGGTCCAAGAAGCCAAGATTGCGGTCGATCGCTTCTACGTAAGGATTCTTGCCGTTAAAGAGCACTTCCATATACCGGTAAGCGTGTTCGAATTCGCCTTCCAAGCGCTGGACGCGTGTCTCGCGAACGAAACGCGGTGTCTGGCGCAGCAAGTCCAGTCCGGAGCCATACCGAACCTTGAGCGCACCATTGGTACCGGGCGCTGCCGCGATGCCACCCAGCACGAATTCCGGATATAGCCGATCGCGGCACTTTTCCAGATAGCAACGATCAGCCATCTGGGCGATCAGGTCCGCGGTGCCCAGCAAGTGACCCAGCTTACGGTCGCGGGGATCCGGCAGATGGAGTCGACTGAGTTCGACCTCGTAACCGGTATAATGCACGACGCGGGTTGAGGTGGGCACCCAACTTTCCATACCGATGGTCGGTAGATAGCGCGCCAAGAAGCGTGCACTGCGAGTCACATGGTAAAGCGTGAACTCGGCGCCGTTGCGGTGCGTGCGGTCTTCGAATTCCCGAATGTAGCCTGCGTCATGGAATAGCGAAGTGACCAGCGCCATGATGGCGCGCTCCGCTCCGAAGCGCTCACCGGCTGCTACGCTGCGTTCGTAACCGACCATGAGGCGGGCCATGGCAAGCGTCATGTCCAGGGAGTGCTGCAGGTCGTGGTAAACCGTGTCGACACCGTGATAGCCGGGCATCCGGCCCGTAAACAACTTGTCGAATTCTTCGAAAGAGACCGCAACCCGATCGAATGATTCGCCGGGCCAGGCGGCAGCGAACAAGTCCCCGACGGCCGCTTTGACGGCGGCGGTGGAGCTCACTTGAACCGTATTGGTAACGTCGTAATCGTTACGGCGAAGGTCATACATCCGAGAAGTCTAAGCTCTTGGAGCGCCGGACGCCATGTACTGGTTCTCCTTCTGCGTCCTCCGGCAAGCAGGGATTCATTATGTAAAACGCACCTCAGTATCATGCTCGCGGCTAAGCGCAACGGGCTCGCGCGCCGCGTTCCGATCAATAGACCTTGATTCCGCCGAACTTCTGCTTGATGCGGCGCGCCAATGCTGTATAGCCGAGCCAAAAGCCGCAACCGAGTGCGAGACAGACTGCCGCTATCCAGACCCAGACGCGCGGCGAACGGTCAGCGGCGGCGCTACCGCCTGCGAACGATGCAGGGTTCGATTGCCTTTGCTCGAGCTCGCGCGTCAGGCGTGCCACTTCGCTACGCTCCGCCGCTTCGGCAAGCGCCGGGGTGGTCGCCCGAGTGCGGTCCAATTCCTCCTGCAGTTGTTTGATACGCACCGTCGCCGGTTCGCTGTTGGTCAGATACGCGGTCTTGACCCAACCGACGACCCCGCCGGCGAGCCGCACCCGGGTCGAGTCGCCGCTGACGCCGAGCGTCTCCACCGCGGCGCCGGAACGCAGCGTGGTAAGACGCTCACCCTGGGTTTTTTGATCGGCGTAGACGCCGAGCACGAGTTCGTCGGTAACGTAGGCAGTGGCCGCTCGTCCGCTGCTCGCCAGCAACGCCAAGAGCAGAGCCGCCGCCGCTTTCACGCAGCGATTCCGGTCTGTTTCAGCAGCGGCCGCACATCGGGCTGGCGTCCGCGAAAGCGCACGAACGCATCCATCGCATCCAAGCTGCCGCCGCGCGCGAGAATCGAGTCGCGGAAGCGAGCCGCCGTCGTACTGTCAAACACGCCGGCTTCCTCGAAGGCTTCGAACGCATCGGCCGCGAGGACTTCAGCCCATTTGTAGCTGTAATAGCCAGCGGCGTAACCGCCGGCAAAGATGTGGGCGAAGCTCGACGGCATCCGATTGAACGGAGCGGCGGGTACCACGGCGACGCGGCGACGTACGTCCGCTAGAGTCTCTGCCACTCGCGCGCCCGCGGCCGGGTCGAAATTCGCATGCAGTTCGAAATCGAAACTGGCCAGTTCGATTTGCCGCAATGTATCGAGCGCCGCGTTGAATGTGCGCGTACCGACCAGGCGTTGCAGCATGTCCACCGGCAACGGCTCGCCCATCGTCACGTGCGCCGATATGAGCGGCAAAACTTCCCGCCTCCAGACAAAGTTTTCCATGAACTGGCTGGGCAGTTCGACGGCGTCCCAAGCCACGCCGTTGATTCCGGCTATACTGGGATACGCCACGCGAGTCAGCATGTGATGCAACCCATGTCCGAATTCGTGGAACAGGGTGGTGACCTCGTCATGCGTCAATAGCGAGGGCGCCGTCCCCACCGGAGCGGTGAAATTGCATACGAGCTGGGCAATGGGCAGCGCCGTACCCGATGGCAAGGATTTGGCCACGACGCACTCATCCATCCACGCGCCGCTGCGCTTCTCGATGCGTGAATAAGGATCCAGATAGAAACCTGCCACGACTTCGCCGTGCGCATCCAGCAAATCGTAATACCTGACGCTGGGATGCCACACGCTGACCGCCGCGCGCTCGCGAACCGTGATGCCGTAAAGGCGCTGGGTCAGCGCGAACAGTCCCGCCAAGACCTTCGGCAATGGGAAATACGGCCGCAGTGCTTCCTGGGAAACCTTGAAGCGGCTCTCTTGCAGCCTCTCGCTATAAAAGGCGAGGTCCCACGCGCTCAGCTTACGTCCGGCGAATTCCTCGAGATCCGAGAACTCCTGGCGTGCCGCGGGCATGCAGCGTCTGGCCAGATCGTCCAGGAAGCTCAGAACCTGCTTGGTGCTCTTCGCCATGCGAGTGACAAGCGCGTAATCGGCGTAGTTCTTGAACCCGAGCAGCTGTGCGAGTTCATGACGCAGCGGCAAAAGTTCGGCGATGATCGGGCCGTTGTCGAAACGGCCGGCACTGGGACCCAGCTCCGAGCCTCGGGTAACCCACGCTTCATAGATATCACGCCGCAGCTGCTCACTTTCCGCGCTGGTCATGATGGTCATGTACGTCGGCTGGTCGAGCTTGAACAGCCACCCGGGCTGGTTGGCCTCGCGCGCATCCGCGGCGGCGCGGTCGATGGCATTGGAGGGCAATCCGGCAAGCTCCGATCCATCGGTGACCCTGCGCGTGTAGGTGCGGCCCGCATCCAGCACGTTCTCGGAAAACTTCGTTCCCAGTTGCGCCAACCGTTGCATCACCTCGCGGTACCGGCTCTTGCGTTCTGCCGGCAAATCGACGCCCGCGAGGCGAAAATCGCGCAACGCGTTCTCGACCACCTTCAGTTGCGCAGGATCGAGTTTGTCGCGTTCATGCTGCAATACGAAGGCGTAACCGGCGTACAGGGCGGAGTTTTGACCGAGTTCCGAGGAATAGGCGGTCAATAGCGGTACACATTCATTGTACGCTTCGCGCATCACCGCCGAATTCGCGACCGCATTCAAATGGCCGATGGGACTCCAGACGCGACTCAGACGGTAGCTCAACTCCTCGACCGGCGCTACGAGCGAGGCGAAAGTCGGTGCAGACTGTGCGGTCAATTCGGCCAGCCGCGCACGATTGTCCGCCAACACCTTCTCGAGAGCCGGTCGTGCGTGGGCCGCTTCGATCCGGTCGAAGGCCGGCAGGAATTCAATTTGCAGCAGTGGATTGTTCACCGCGCAATTCTATCAGAGCTTAAGTCACAACTAGGGCCGGCGCTTCGCCGTCAAGCGTGAAGGACGAGCGACCACAGGACCAGTATATCATTGCGACTTTGACGCCTTTCAGCATGGAGTTCACAGTGCCGAATCAAGTTTTCGATCTCATCAGCATCGGCGGCGGCAGCGGCGGCCTTGCCTGCGCGCAGCGCGCGGCAGAATACGGCGCGAAAGCTGCCGTGATCGAGTCTCATCGACTGGGCGGCACGTGCGTCAACGTGGGCTGCGTACCGAAGAAGGTCATGTGGAATGCGGCAGGCGTTGCACTGTCGCTCGCCGATGCGGGCGACTACGGGTTCGACGTCCAAGTCGGCGAGAACGATTGGTCGGTTCTGAAGCGTAAGCGCGATGCCTATATCCTCCGCTTGAACGGCATCTACGCGCGCAATCTCGCCGCCAAAGGCGTGACGCACGTGCAAGGCATTGCGCGCTTCATCGACGCGCGCACGGTGGAGGTCAACGGCGAGCGCATGACGGCGCCGCACATCGTGATCGCTACCGGCGGCATGCCCAGCGTGCCCCATCTTCCGGGCGCTGAACTCGGCATTACTTCGGACGGCTTCTTCGCGCTTGAGCGGCGGCCGCAGCGGGTTGCGATCGTCGGCAGCGGCTACGTCGCCTGCGAACTCGCAGGCGCGTTTCACGAACTTGGCAGCCAAGTCGAGTTGTTCATCCGCAAGGATCATTTGTTGACGCACTTCGACGTGATGCTCGGTAAATCCCTGATGCGTGAGATGCGCGCCGAGGGAGTGACCATTCACGAACAATTCGTGCCGAAATCCATAATCGAGAAATCGCGACTGAAGACCGTGACGGCGGCGGACGGCCGCGAATTTGCGGCGTACGATGCGGTGCTTTGGGCTATCGGGCGTTCCGCCAACGTAGCCCCGCTCGACCTGCAATGTGCCGGCGTAAAGCTCGATGCCGGTAACTTCATCGTCACCGATGAATTTCAGAACACCAATATTCCCGGAATCTACGCGATCGGCGATGTCACCGGACGAGCGGCCCTGACTCCCGTGGCGATCGCCGCCGGCAGGCGCCTCTCCGACCGTTTGTTCAACGGCGAGACCGACCGCCGGCTCGACTACAACAATATCGCGACAGTGGTATTCACGCACCCGCCGATCGGCACCGTGGGAATGACGGAGAGTGAGGCGCGCGCCAAGTACGGCGACGCCGTGAAGGTGTATGTCGCGGACTTCACGCCCCTGTATCACGCTCTGACCACCCGCAAGACCCTCACCGACATGAAGCTCGTTTGCGTGGGCCCCGAGCAGAAAATCGTCGGCTGCCACGTCATCGGCGCCGGCGCCGATGAAATGATGCAGGGGTTTGCGGTGGCGATTCGCATGGGTGCGACCAAGCGCGATTTCGACGACACCGTGGCGATCCACCCGACGAGTGCCGAGGAACTCGTCACCATGCGCTGAAACCTGGGAGCCTGTCTGAGTAATCTTCGTGCCCGCTCCCGATGGGTTGGCAGGAGGAGGGAGCGGATGCAAGGGTCAAAAATACTTGGCGAGCGCCTCCAGTACGGGCTGCGTGTTGGGGCGTATTCCGCGCCATAGCAAGAATGATTCGGCCGCTTGCTCGACCAACATTCCCCAGCCCTTGGTCGCGCGGGCGGCATGCAGCGATTTCGCCCACCGCGTAAACGGCGTTTCGCCACGGCCGTAGGACATGTCGTAACACACCGTCGCAGCGCCGACGATGCCGGCAGGCAGGAGGGGCATTTCGCCCTGAAGGCCGGCGGACGTTGCATTGACGATCAGATCATACGGCGGTCCGCGCAGCTCCGAGAAACCGCAGCCGGCAATCGTTCCCATGTCGGCGAACTCGGCGGCCAACGCTTGCGCCTTATGCGGCGTCCGATTGGCGATAGTCACCTCGCGAAACTCACGCTCCAACAGAGGCCCTAGCACGCCGCGTACGGCGCCGCCGGCGCCGAGGATCAAAAGGCGCTTGTCGCCGAGTTCCATCTTCAAATTACGTTCGAGATCGGACGTGAGCCCTACGCCGTCCGTGTTGTCGCCGAGCAGGGTCGTGTCTTCGAAAAAAGCAATGGTGTTCACCGCCTGTGCCCGAGCAGCGCGAGGCGTGAGTTCGTTCACCAGCTCAGCCGCCGCTTGCTTGTGGGGCAGCGTGACATTCAGGCCACGGACGCCGCTCGCGAAAAGCTTCAAAATGTCGCGCCGAAAGTTATCGGGACTGATGTCGAAGATCCGATACACCAGATTTTGCGCTGACGCCTTGGCGAACATCCCGTGAATGAACGGAGACCAGCTATGTGCGACGGGATGACCCACCACGCCATATTGGTCCGGATCCTGCCGCTCGTTCACCTGAGCCACTCCGCGGCCCGCTTCGCAAAGTAAGTCAATATAGCGTCTGCACCGGCTCGTTTCATGGATACCAGCGTCTCGAGGGCTACGGCTCGTTCGTCAACCCAGCCATTGCCGGAGGCGGCCATGATCATCGAATACTCCCCGCTGACCTGGTAGACAAACGTCGGCATACCGAATTGATCTTTGACCCGGCGCACGATGTCGAGGTAGGGCAGCCCCGGCTTCACCATCACCATGTCCGCGCCCTCGGCGATGTCGAGCGCGACTTCGCGCAGCGCTTCCTCCGCATTGGCAGGATCCATTTGATAGGTGTGCTTACTGCCGCCGCCGAGTTGTCCAGCGGAGCCTACCGCCTCGCGAAACGGACCATAGAAGCTCGATGCATACTTGGCCGCGTAAGCCAGGATGCGGGTATGAACCAAGCCCGCGGTCTCGAACGCGTCCCGAATCGCCGCAATCCGCCCATCCATCATGTCGGACGGCGCGACGACGTCCGCGCCTGCGTCGGCGTGCGAGCGCGCTTGGCGCACGAGAGTTTCGACCGTCAGGTCATTCTGGACGTAACCCGCCGCGTCGATCAGGCCATCCTGGCCGTGCGTAGTGAACGGGTCGAGAGCCACGTCGGTGATGACCCCTAGGCTCGGGAATTCCTTTTTTACCTCCCGCACCGCAGTTTGCGCGATTCCGTCGGGATTCCAGGACTCTCGGGCGTCCAGCGACTTCTTTTCTTTCGGCGTGACCGGAAAGAGCGCGATCGCCGGGACCTTCAGCCTGACCAAGGACTCGCATTCCCGCAGCAATTCATCGACGGATACGCGCTCGACGCTCGGCATCGAAGCGATCGGTTGTCGCTGCTTTCGGCCTTCGACCACGAACATCGGGTAAATCAGCGAGTCGACGGTGAGTTGCGTCTCGCGCATGAGGCGGCGGGAAAACTCATCGCGGCGCATGCGCCGCATGCGAATATAGGGAAATTTATTGCTCATATTTCCGGTCATCTATAGGTGACTCCTGGCATCGACTACGAATTCGCAATGACGGGGCGGCCAACCGCCGGCGGGCAAGCCCCGGAGCGGCCAACCTCGGGGCCGGTCGCGTTGCGGGCGCCTCCGGGCGCCCTCCCGCATCGTAACGCGCTAATATCGAGACGAAGATATCTTAAGTTGGGTGTGTATTCATACATGAAGGATGCGATCGGCGGAAATCAAAAGCGCGCTCGCTTCCAGGCGCTTTGCCAAGCTCTACGCCCCGACCTGCTGCGTTTTGCATTCTGGCTGTCCCGGGATCGAGCGCTGGCCGAAGATGTGGTGCAGGAGACCATGTTGAGGGCATGGAAGGCCCAAGATTCGCTGCTGGACGAGGGCGCTGCCAAACCGTGGTTCTTGACCATAATCCGCCGCGAATATGCGCGCAGTTTCGAGCGGAAGCGGTTCGCGACGGTGGATGTGGATGAGCTCATCGCCAGGGAGGAGCCAACGCTCGCTGCGGCGGACGGTCATGATGTTGAGGAGTTGCGCGCCGCCCTCTTCAAGCTGCCCGACGAGTACCGCGAGCCCTTGGTGCTGCAGGCTTTGATGGGCTATTCGACGGCGGAAATCGCCGCGCAGCTCAAGCTCTCGAATACGGCGGTTTTGACGCGCCTGTTTCGTGCCCGTAAGCAGCTGCGCATGTTGTGCGGCGAGGACACCCGCATGGACCCGGAAGAATGATGGATTGCGCGCACTATAGACGGGCGATTTTGGCCGATCCGCACGATGAGAATGCGGACATGCGCCTGCATCGGGACTCCTGCCATGATTGCTCTCGATACACTGATCAGGTGCGTCGTTTCGAAGACCGGCTCGACCGTGCCCTGCGCATCGAGCTGACCCCAGAGATGCGGGACAAGCCAGGCGTGGTGCCGTTCCGGGCACGCGACTCGCAGGCGCCGCGCTCGCGACGTTTGCCGCGCGGTTGGCTGGCCGCAGCCGCCAGTTTATTGCTGGCCGTCGTGGTAGCCGGAAGCTTGTGGCTTGTGGTTCCGGGACCCAGTTTGGCCGCCGACGTGGTCGCTCATATGGCAGAAGAGCCCGGCGCCTGGGCGCGCACCGATGTCCCAGTGCCGGCGCAAACCCTCGATAAGGTATTGGCCGAGTCGCATGTTCGCCTGAAGGCTGATGCCGGTTTGGTAAGTTATGCCAATAGCTGCCTATTCCGCGGTCATCAGGTGCCGCATTTGGTCGTACAGACCGACGCCGGACCGGTCACCGTCATGGTGCTGACACACGAGTCCGCGCGCACTTCAATGCGCTTCGACGAACACGGTTACCGAGGGATGATCATGCCGGTACCCGGCCATGGGAGTATTGCGGTACTCGAGCGCGGCCCCACCGCCGACACGACTACGATGGAGCGGGTCGCCGCCAAGGTACTCGGCGCGATCGATTGGAGTGCGTAAAGGGCGCCGCGCGCCTTGCATCCGCGCCCTCACCAAGCCACGGCTCACGCGGAATACTCGGACAGGCTCCTAGACGCCGGCTTTACCCAGCATATCCACGAGGCGCCGCGAACTCGCCGCCAGGGTCGGGTGTTGCACCTCGAACTGCACGGCAATTGTTTCCAACCGATCGGACAGCGATTGTCGCGACGCGACGCTGGGAACCGGCGATGCCGGGGCTTCCGGGGACTGCTCCGTCAAGCGCTTGATGTCCCCCATGATCTCCCCCAGCAGCTGGGCCGAACGCGGATCGATGTGCTTCACCATGCCGAGTTCCTCGTGCAGCTTCATGAGTTGTTGGCGCAAAACATTGGGATCCATCGGTGTGCTCCTTCAATAAGCGCTCGAAGCCAATACCGCCGCAAGCGGCGAAGTGCTCTCATTGTGCCATTCGCTCGGGGGTCAGGCGCGCGACTTCTACGTAGCCGGAGCCCGCGGTTGCGATTGCGCCGTGAATGGCCGCGTAAGCTTCCTGCAAATAGTCATCCGCCCCGTGCGGCGGATTCACCATCATGAGGCCGCTTCCGGCAAGACCGACTCCCGCGTCGTCGGGATGAACGGCGAGATCGGCAAACAGCATTTTCGGGATGTGCAATGCCTCGAAGCGTGCGTGAACCATGCTGCGTTGCGTTGCGCTGCGGATGGGATACCACATCAAATACATTCCGCTTGGCCAGCGCCGGTACGCTTCCGCGAACGACTGCAGCATCGTTTTCAATTCATCGAGACTTTCGTACGGTGGATCGATAAGCACCAGCCCGCGCCGCTCGTCGGGCGGGAGAAATGCCTTGAGTGCCGCATAACCGTCGCCAATCTCAGTTCGGACGCGTCCCCGGGAGTCGATTTCGCGCATGGTGGCACGCGCCTCAGCCGGCAACAATTCCACGAACAACGCGCGGTCCTGAGGCCGAAGACTTCCCGAGATGAGGGCGGGCGAGCCTGGATAGCGCGCCAGGCGCTTACCGCGTCGGGCGCGAATAGCGGCGAAATAGCCCGCCAAAACAGCGTTGTCGATGCCTTTTTCGATCAACCGCTGGATGCCGCGTTCCGCCTCGCCGGACTTTTGCGCTTCCGCGGCCTGCAAATCGTAGAAACCGCGTCCGGCGTGGCTATCCAGCGCAAAAAACGCCGAATCTTTGCGCTTCAAGGCGTCGAGGCAGTAGAGCAAGCCGACATGTTTGGCAATGTCCGCAAAATTCCCCGCATGGTAGATATGTCTGTAATTCATCGCGACGCGCATTGTCTTTGGGCCATTGACCGTAGGTTTAAAGCTTCAGGCTGAAGCCGTGGTTGCGCGACGGAGCGGGCTTTAGCCGGCGAGCTCGGCGAGGTAGTCTCTGGGACGAAGAAATTCGTCATAGAGCCGCGCCTCCGGCGATCCTGGTACCGGGCGCCAGTCGTAGTCCCAGCGCACCAGCGGCGGCAAGGACATCAGAATCGACTCGGTGCGACCGCGCGACTGCAGGCCGAACAATGTGCCGCGGTCGTAAACGAGATTGAATTCCACGTATCGGCCGCGCCGATAGAGTTGAAAATCCCGCTCGCGCTGGCCCCATGGCTCGTTCATGCGGCGTTCCACGATGGGCAGGTAAGCAGGCAGGAAGTGATCGCCGACGCTGCGCATGAAGCCGAATGACTGGTCAAAACCGTTGTCGCTCAAGTCGTCGAAGAACAAGCCCCCGACGCCGCGAGTTTCATTGCGATGCGGCAGGAAGAAATACCGGTCGCACCACGTTTTGTATCTTTCGTACAAATCCGGCCCGAATGGCTGGCACGCTGCATGAGCGGTGCGGTGCCAATGCAGGACATCGTGCTCATACGGATAGTACGGCGTGAGATCGAAGCCACCGCCGAACCACCACACCGGGGGCGACTTCTTGGGCGTCGCGACGAGGAAACGGACATTGCAATGCGTGGTGGGCGCGTACGGGTTGCGTGGATGAAACACCAGCGACAGACCCATGGCTTCGAAAGGGGCGTCGGCCATTTCCGGGCGCAGATTCGATGCCGACGACGGCATCCTGGCCCCGAACACATGTGAGAACGACACGCCGGCCCGCTCGAATACCGAGCCTTCGGAGAGGACACGGCTCTCGCCCCCGCCGCCTTCCGGACGGTCCCAGGGATCGCGACGAAACCTGGTGGTATCGATTTCTTCCACGGCGGCGGTGATGCGGTCGTGCAAGTCGTTCAAATAACTCTTTACGGCAAGCGCATCCATGACCTGACCTCTTCAAGTCTTCTTTTTCGCGGAACCCTTCTTCGGCTTAGCCGCGGGCCTGGAGGCGGCCGCGGGTTGTACGGCTGATTGCAGCGGCGCCTTTTTGTTGGCGGCAGTCTTGGATGCTCTGGCCGCCAGTTTCTGGCCGGTGCCTGTAGGCCGAGAGCGTTTCTTCGCAGTGGTCACGGGCTGCGGCGGCGCCGTGGCGGCAGCTGCCTTGGGCGCGCCTTTGCCGTTCTTGGCCTTGGCGCCCAGTCCTTTTTTGGATGTGCGGCCCCACTTACCGAAGGTGCGCACCGGTGCCGCCGCCAGCAGGGACTGACACTCTTCCAAGGTGAGGCTCTTGGGCTCCTTGTCCTTGGGAATCTTCGCGTTGCGCTTCTTGTCCGTGATGTAGGGTCCAAAGCGACCATTCAGCACCTGGATCCCGGCATCGGGAAAATCCAAGATCAACCGGTTCGCGTCGGCTATTTCCTTTTCGCGAATGACCTCGAGTGCACGTTCGGGCGAAATTTCATACGGGTCGTCCGTTTTGAGCGATACGTATTTCGAACCATATTTCACGTACGGCCCGAAACGCCCTACGTTGGTCGTGATCTCTTCACCCGCGGCGGTCATTCCCAGCTTGCGCGGCAATTTGAACAGTTCGAGTGCCTGCGCGTGCATGATGGTATCCATCTTCTGCCCGGGCCGCAGTCCGGCAAAGCGCGGCTTGTCCTCATCGTCCTTGGTGCCGATCTGCACGAAGGGTCCAAAACGGCCCATGCGAACGCTCATCGGCTTGCCGCTGGCCGGATCTATGCCGAGGTCGCGCGCCTGGGCCACTTCCTCGCGGCTGACGGACGTTTCAGTATGGTTGACCAGGTCGATGAACGGCTTCCAGAATTTTTCCAGCAGCGGGACCCACTCTTGCTCGCCGTTGGCCACCGCGTCGAGCGAGTCCTCCATCTTCGCGGTGAAGTCGTAGTCGACATACGTCGTAAAGTACTGGGTCAAGAAGCGGCTGACGATCTTGCCGATGTCGGTCGCCGTAAAGCGCCGGCTTTCGATGTCCACGTACTCGCGGTCACGCAGCGTCGATATGATCGATGCATAGGTTGAAGGACGGCCGATGCCGTATTCCTCCAATGCTTTGACCAGTGACGCTTCGGAGAAGCGCGGCGGCGGCTCCGTGAAGTGCTGCGTGGGAACCACGCCCGTGAGTTTGACGCGGTCGCCTTCCTGCATGGACGGCAGCACATGGTCGGAATCGTCTTGCACGACGTCGTCCAAGCCTTCCTGATAAACCGACATGTAGCCTGGCTTCACCAACGTGGATCCGTTCGCGCGGAGCACGGTGCGTTTCGCGCTGTCGGGCCCGGCCAGCAATTCGACTGCGACCGTATCGAATATTGCCGGTGCCATCTGACAGGCCACGGTGCGCTTCCAGATCAGCGAGTACAGCCGAAATTGATCCGCTTCCAAGTGCTTTTCGATATCGTTCGGCAGAATGTTGGCGGCCGTCGGACGAATGGCCTCGTGCGCTTCCTGGGCATTCTTGGACTTGGTCTTGTAGATTCGCGGCTCGTCCGCCAGCCCCTCTTTGCCGTAGAGCTGCACGACCACGTCGCGAATTTGCCCGATCGCTTCCTGGGCCAAGTTGAGCGAATCGGTGCGCATGTAGGTGATGAGACCAACCGCGCCCTCGCCGATGTCGATGCCCTCGTATAGCTGTTGCGCGACGCGCATGGTTTTTTGAGCACTGAAGCCGAGCTTGCGCGCGGCCTCTTGTTGCAACGTCGACGTCGTGAAGGGCGGGGCCGGGTTGCGGCGTCGCTGCTTGCGATCGACACCCAGCACCGTGAGCGTTCCCTTGGCGGCATCCCGCAGCGTGCGCTCCGCCTCGCGGGCCTGCGCTTCGGTGGTAAAGCTGAACTGCTCGACCTTGGCGCCGCCGTATTCGACCAGCTTGCCCGGGAACTTCTGTTCCGAATGCTCCAATTCAGCGTCGATCGTCCAATATTCCCGTGCGACGAAAGCGGCAATTTCATCCTCGCGCTCGCAGATCATGCGCAGCGCCGGGCTCTGCACGCGGCCGGCAGACAGTCCCGGACGGACCTTTTTCCACAGCAGAGGGCTCAAATTGAAGCCGACCAGGAAGTCGAGGGCGCGCCGCGCCTGCTGGGCGTTAACCAAGTCCACCGATAGTTCGCGGGGCTGCGCCATCGCTTCGCGGACTGACGCTTTGGTTATTTCGTAGAACACCACGCGCTGCACGGCCTTGCCTTCCAGTTCGCCCTTGGCTTTCAAGAGTTCGTACAAGTGCCACGAAATGGCCTCGCCCTCGCGATCCGGATCGGTCGCCAGGAACAGAGATTTGGCTTTTTTGAGTGCTCGCGAAATGGCATCGATGTGTTTCTTATTGCGCTCGACGACCTGATACTTCATTGCGAAATGATGTTCAGGATCGACGGCACCCTCTTTGGGCACGAGATCGCGCACATGCCCATAGGAGGCGAGCACCTCGAAGTCCTTGCCGAGGTACTTCTTGATGGTCTTCGCCTTGGCAGGCGACTCCACGATAACGAGATTGCTGCTCAATGCAATGCGTCAGAGCGCTCTTCGAAGACCAGGTCTTCCATCTGCGCGTAAGCGGATTCTTGGCCAGGTTGGCTGAAAAGCACCATTAGAACGACCCACTTCACCTGTTCGATGTCTATTTCGTCGGCTTCGAGCGCCATCAGACGATCGATGACCAGCTCGCGCTGGGTTGCGGAAAGGATTCGGACATTCTCCAAATACATGAGGTAACCGCGCACGTCGGTGTCGAGCCGCAACAACTCTTGGCCACTGAAGATGCGAACGGCGCGTGCGGTCGCCTCGGCGACCTTGCCCAGTTGCTCACCCGACAATCCGTCCAGCCACTCCAATGCCCGCTCGATGTCGGTCTCCGCGAATCCGGCCTTGTCCAATTCGAGTTTCAAGGTCACGCGATCCGGCCGCGGTTCATCGTCGGCGCTCATGTAATTCTCGAAAAGATAGATGAGCAGATCGAGAACGTTATCTTTCACCTCCGGCTCTCCTGTAGGCGACTCGGGAGTAGCGGCCCCCGGGGGCGGCCTGAACGTGGCCTTCGAGCTCGAGGATCAGCATCATCGAGGACACGGCGTCTGGTTTGAATCCAGTACGGACGACCAGCATATCGAGGTCCGCCGGATCAAAGCCGAGCGCATCTAACAAGATTTTGCGATCCTTGTCCATGCCCGGTGAACGCAAAGCCTCTGGCGGAGCGGCGGCCTTCTTTCCTAAGTCGTTGGTAAAGAAGGCCGAAAAATTCAATTCGGCCAATATATCATCCGCAGTTTCGACCAGTTTTGCGCCCGCTTTGATGAGTTCATGGCAGCCCCGGCTCAAGGGATTATGGATTGAACCCGGGATGGCGAATACCTCTCGACCGTAGCTGTTCGCCAACCGCGCCGTGAGCAGGGAACCACTGCGGCGCGCCGCTTCAACGACCAAGGTTCCCAAGCAAAGACCGGCGATGATGCGGTTGCGTTGCGGAAAATTTCCCCGCCGCGGCGGCATCCCCAGCGGGAACTCGGTGATCAGGGCTCCTTGTCGCTCGATGTCCTCGCAGAGCCGTTGATTGCAACGCGGGTACACGACATCGATCCCGGTGCCGAGCACGCCGAGCGTGATTCCTTGCGCCTGGAGCGCGCCGCGGTGCGCACCCGCGTCGATTCCCTCGGCCAGGCCGCTGGTGATGCCAAGGCCGCGCTCGGCTAGGCATTCGGCGAACGCGCCGGCCGTTTCGCGACCTTGGGGAGTTGGACTGCGGCTGCCGACGATGGCTAGTTGCGGATCCGTCAGCGCGTCGATATTGCCCGACACATACAGCACGATGGGGCAGTCCGGCAGCGGCAGCAATAGTCGGGGAAAGCGCGGATCCCTGAACGGGATGAGGTAATGCCGCGCCCCTTCGAGCCAGCGCCGCTCCGCCGTCCGGGGAACGGCGGCGGGAGTCGATAGGAATGCAGCGGTGGCCGATGGAATCGCCGCATGAACCCGCTTGGCCTTCGATGCGGTTAGGATGGCGGTAGGGCTTCCCAGCCTATCGAGCGCCGCCGACAGCGTCGCAACATCAAGCCCCGGGGCACGACCGAGCGTCCCCCAGGCCAGCAGATCGTCGTTCTCCAACATCGATACGATTGTGGATGACGTGCGCCAGGCGCGCCGCATGCGGATCTGCCGGCAATATCGAGAAATGCCGCCGCATCGGCCATGCAGACACGGCTTTCCGGTCTTAAGGGTTCTCGACCCGGTCGGATACGTGAATGATGTTCTTGGCTTCCATGATGAGCCCGTAGCTCATGCGATCGAAGGTTTTGAACACCATGAACGTGCCGGTCCGTTCGTCCGGCAATTGCACGTTCTTCGCGCCCAAACGGGACATTCCGCCCAAATAGCCTCGATTCACCGTGTCGCGTTGCGAGCCGCCGACCTCCAAAACAGCCAGCACATTGCCCGGTGCAAGCCCGTCGCGGGCGCCGCGGTTGATGACCACGACTTGATATTGGCCGATGATGGTGACGCCGTCGGATACGGCCATGATGCGGCCGTTGACCTTCACTTTCGGCGCGCTGGGGACAAAATCCAGCGGCATATCGACACCGCCCGCGAACAGCTTGTCGCCGAGCTCGGTTTCGCGGGCAGATTCGGTCATGACGAGAGTGGTCGGGTCACCGAGTCGAGTCACGCGTGCCGAGGCGGTAAAGATGCCGTCATAGCCGACGATGCGATTGTCATCCGGATCCCGCAATGCGTCGCCGACACGCACCACGTTGTAGTGCGTACCCATCTGCGCAGGAGTGGTGAAACCGCGCGCGTACACGGTGTCGCCGTCGGCAAGCGCAACATGGTCGTCGCGGGTCGCAAACACGTACGGAGCGTCTTTGATCTGTTCTTTCGACAGTACCGACGGTTTGGACATGAACGCAGCAACGGCTCCGTAAGGAATGGTGGTAACCGCCGCTTCGAGCGGCTGGCTGCGAATGCGGGGCTCCACACGCGCTGAGTTGCCGCGTTCCACCATACCGCGCTGCAGGGTGATGCGCGGCTGGCCGTCGATGTACACCAGACGCAGCGTGTCGCCGGGATAGATCAAATGCGGATTTTGAATCTGCTTATTGACCTGCCAGATCTCGGGCCAGAACCATGGGTCGCGCAAGAACACTTTCGCGATACCCCATAGCGTGTCGCCTCGCTTCACGACGTAGGTGTCGGGAGCATTGGGCGCGAGAACCACCGCCCCGCCGTGTGTTGGTGCGGCATCCGGCGACGGCGCTGAGGACGGCCCCGTGTCGATGGCGGCTTCCATGGCGGTACGATCGTCGCCGACGACCGTGCCTTCCACGGTGTTATCGGCGGTGGCCAGCGGAACCGGCGCGGCTACCGGCCGCTCAGAGCGGCAGCCCGCTACCAGCGCAACCGATAAGGTTAGGGCAATTAAGTGATGGCCTTGCATTCGTTCGCTCCCTTGAGTCGCCTGTCTTATGGTGCCGAGCTGGCTGGTATACTGCCGGCCTGCTGCCGAAGACTGGGACGTATCGCCCGTTTTTGCCGATTAACAGCGCTGTTTGCGCTTCCATAATGGGCATTAAGTTAAGCAGCAATGGAACTTTAGCAATATTCTTCAGCCAAAAACACGACATCGCTCTCATAACTCCCATGACCAAGCTCGCAATTCTGGAGTATCCCGACCCCCGTCTCAGGAAGACCGCGGCACCTGTGGGGATCGTAGATGATGCAGTGCGTCAGTTAGCAGCTGACCTATTGGAAACCATGTACGCGGCCAAGGGAGTCGGCCTCGCCGCTACCCAAGTCGATGTCCATAGGCGGGTGCTCGTGCTCGATGTGAGCGAGGAGCGTAATCAGCCCATGGTTTTCATCAATCCTGAACTCTTGAGTGCCGAGGGACGCGGTCCCGGCGAAGAAGGCTGTCTGTCGGTGCCCGACATCTACGATAAGGTGCAGCGGGCTACGCATATCCGCGTCCGTGCGTTGGGGCGTGACGGAAGTCCGTTTGAAATTGATGCCGACGGGCTTCTGGCCGTCTGCCTTCAGCACGAAATGGACCATCTCGACGGCAAGCTGTTCGTCGACTACCTTTCCGAGCTCAAGCGTCAGTTGATTCGCCGGCGCCTCGAAAAAGAGCGCAAGCAACGATCTTCGGGAAGCGAAGCTCGGGTAGCGACGCCCGGCGCGACCTCGCCCGGCGTAGGTACGTCCCGCGCTTCCATACCGGCTCTCTAGGCTCCTAAGCCTTGAACGCCGCTCCGAGAGCCTTGAGGCTGGGTTTCGCCGGCACGCCGCAGTTCGCCATCCCGGCGCTCGAGGCCCTGACGCGCTCGCGGCATCGCGTGGTCGCCGTGTTCACTCAGCCCGATCGGCCGGCGGGCCGCGGGCAAACCCTGCATTTTAGCGCCGTCAAGCGGCGCGCGATCGAACTGGGGCTTGCCGTGCATCAACCGACGAGTTTCAAGACGAAGGATGCCGCTGCGATGCTGCGCAGCCTGGAGTTGGATGCGCTCGTCGTGGTCGCGTACGGATTGATTTTGCCGGCCGATGCGCTCGCCATTCCCCACTTGGGTTGCTTCAACATCCACGCTTCGCTCTTGCCGCGATGGCGCGGCGCCGCGCCGATACAACGCGCGCTGTTGGCGGGCGATGCCGTCACCGGCGTCACCATCATGCGCATGGAAGCCGCTCTCGACACCGGCGCCGTGCTCGCGGTTCGTGAAGTCCAGGTCTTAGACCGCGACACGGCCGGTACGCTGCATGATCGCCTCGCGCGTCTCGGCGCGGAACTCATCGTCGAAACGCTCGATGCGGTCGCAAATGGAACTGCGCACGAGCACCCGCAGCCGCTGACCGGCATCTCCTATGCCGAGAAAATCCGCAAAGCCGAGGCGCTGATCGACTGGCGCGACGATGCCTCCAGCATTTGGCGCCAGGTACGCGCCTTCAATCCGTGGCCGATCGCTGAAACGCTATTGGACGGCGCGCAGCTGCGGGTCTGGGAGGCTGAGATGGCGCCCGACGTGTCCAAAGCTCTCGGTGCACCCAGTGAGCGCTCCGAATCCGCGCCGCCGGGCACCGTTCTTGCCGCCTCGAACGACGGCATCGATGTTTCCTGCGGGCACGGCGCCCTGCGCATACTGCGATTGCAGCTCGCGGGCCGCAGGCCTCTAGCGGCCCAGGAATTCATCAAGGCCCAGCGGCTCGCAGGAGCGAGATTCGCTAGCCCATGAAAAACCCGGCCGCCGGTGCGCGTTCCCTCGCCGCCCATGCGGTGGCACGAATTTTACGGGAGGGCGTGACCCTCGATGCGGCCTTGCATGACGCCCTGGCCGCGGCCCCGGCCGGCTTAGGCCCGTCGGTGCGCTCGTTGAGCTATGGGGCCGTCCGCGGTTACTTCCGCCATGAGGCCATTCTTGCTAGGGTTTTGTCACAGCCCGTCCGTTCGCTGGATCTGTACGTGCGGGCGTTGCTGTCGGTGGCGCTCTTCGAATTGGAAGATGCGCGCACGCCGGAATACGCGGTGGTCGACGCGGCGGTGAAAACCGCGAAGGCAACCGACGCGGTGCGGGCGAGCGGTCTCGTCAACGCGGTACTGCGACGCTATCTGCGCGAACGGAAAACTCTGGATGCCGACATTGCGCGCAACCCGGTAACTCGGCATGCGTCGCCTATTTGGCTGGCCGATCGGTACCGGGCCGACTGGCCGGTACGCTGGACGCAGTTGTTGGCGGCGGGCGATACCCAGGCGCCGATGTGGTTGCGCGTCAACGGCCGGCGCGCGACGACGGATTCTTATTTGGAGAAGCTCCGCGAGGCTGGGCTTGCGGCTCAGGCGGACTTGCGTGTGCCGTTGGCGGTGGTGCTCGATTCACCCTGCGACGTGCATGAACTGCCGGGCTTCGAGGCTGGAATGGTCTCGGTGCAGGATCTTGGAGCACAGTGCGTGGCCTTTCCGCTGCAACTGGCCGCAGGTCAGCGAGTGCTCGACGCCTGCGCGGCGCCGGGGGGCAAGACCGCCCTGATGGCTGAGCGCGAGCCCGACCTCGCCAGCTTGGTGGCAATCGACATCGACCCGCAGCGCCTCGCGCGCGTTCGGGACAATCTGATGCGCGGCGAGTTGCGCGCGCAGGTCATCCTGGGCGACGCCGGCGCACCGGCGGCGTGGTGGGACGGTGTGCCGTTCGATCGCATCCTGCTGGATGCGCCGTGCTCCGCGCTCGGGGTGATCCGCCGCCATCCGGATATTCGGCTGCGCAAATCGCCGTCGGAAATCGACAAATTGCCGCTGCTGCAGGCGCGGCTGCTGACTTCCGTGTGGCGCATGCTGGCGCCCGGCGGGCGCCTGGTTTATGCGACCTGCACCGTGACTCGCAGCGAGAATCGCGACGTGGTCGCGGCGTTCCTCGCCGGCACTCCCGATGCGCGCCTGGATCCTTCGGAAAATTGGCCGGGGTGGCCCGGATTCGGGGAGACTGACGGCTTCGGTCGCCAGATTCTTCCCGGCGAAGCGGGTGCCGATGGCTTCTATTATGCTGCCTTGATCAAGCAATGAATGCGATGATGCAATGAATGCCGCGCCATGGAAACGTAGGTGGCGGAGAAGCGCTGCAGCAGCAAGGCCCGGCGCGGCTCTGCTGGTTGCCGTCGCCGTGCTCAGCGGGTCGCTGTGCGCCGGCCCGGCATGTGCCGACGGCTTGGAGGGCCGCTTCGAGATCCGCTCGGCTGACCTCGAGCTCAAGGATGGCGTCTACCATCTGAACGCGCGGATCGATCTGCCGGTGGGCGAGGCGGTGCGCCGTGGTTTGGCCGAAGGCGTACCCTTGGGCCTCGAACTCGACCTCGATATCGAGCGAGTTCGTCAGCTGCTCCCGAACTCGCGGGTCGCCGAACTTACCCAGCGATATCATCTCCAATACAACGCCGTGAGTGCGCGCTACATTTTGCGCAACGACAACAGCGGCCAGCAAGAATCCTTGGGGACCGTGGATGCCGCCCTCGAACAGCTCTCGGAAATCCACGGCTTGCCGGTACTCGATAAGTCGTTGATGACCGCCGATCGCCGCTACGAGGCCAGTGTGCGCGCCAAAGTCGATTACGGTACGGTGCCTTTCTCGCTGCGGGTGCTGATGTTCTGGGTCAACGAATGGCATCGCGAAAGCGATTGGTATACATGGACATTGCAGCCTTAACGCGCAAGTACGGCTCGACTGTGCTGGGCACCATCGGCGTCGCTCTGTGGTTGGTCGCGCTTTACTTGCTGGGCTATGCCGCGCAGAACTCGGCGGCATTCGACAGATGGTTGCCGTGGATCCTGCTCATCAATATTTCGGGCCTGCTTACACTGTTCGTGTTGTTGGCAGCCAAGTTAACCCGCTTGGTGCGCGATTACCGCAGACACGTGCCGGGGTCGCGATTGAAGGGCCGCACCGTCGCGATCTTCAGCGCCCTGGCGGTCGCTCCGATCCTGGTCGTCTATTATTTCTCGCTGCAATTCCTCAACCGAGGCATCGACAGCTGGTTCGAAATCGAAGTCAGCCAGGGCCTGAAAGATACGCGTGAGCTGTCGCACGCGGCGCTCGAGGTGCGGGTGCGCGAATTTCTGCAGCATACGCAGGTCGTTGCACACGAGCTGTCGCCCTTGACCGATTTCGAGCTGATCGGCACGCTGGATCGGGAGCGCCGGGAAAGCACGGCTCTGGAATTCACCGTCGTGGGTGCGCAAACCCGAATCATCGCAACCAGTTCCGATCGCCCCATGGATGCGCTGCCCGCCCCGGCCACCGACGAAATGATGCTGCAAGTTCGCCGCGGTCGGCCTTACGTGAGTTTGGATACCGACTCCGTCGGCGGCTACGTGATTCGCGCGGCGTCGCCGTTGGAGGGCGACGGCGGTTCCGCCGCACGCGTTTTGATCGCACTGTATCCAGTGCCGCAGCAGCTCTCCCAGCTCGCCGACACCGTGCAGCGATCCTATACGCAATATGCCAATCTGGTGCAGCTGCGCCAGCCGCTCAAATCCACTTTTGTGTTGATTCTGTCCTTCGTCGTTTTGATGTCCCTGATCGCCGCCGTGTACGGCGCCTTTTTTGCGGCCCAGCGCCTGGTGCAGCCGGTGCAGGATTTGATCGCCGGCACGCGCGCGGTGGCCAAGGGCAATTACGACACCAAGCTGCCGCTGCCGTCGCGCGACGAGCTGGGCTTCTTGGTGACGTCGTTCAACGATATGACCAAACGTTTGGGCAGAGCTCGGGAGGAGACCCGGCGCAGCCAACAAGCGGTGGAAGCGGAACGCGCGGGCCTGGCGGTCATCCTGGCGCGTTTGTCCACGGGAGTGGTTTCGCTCGAGCCGGATCTGACGGTGCGCACCGCGAACCAGGCAGCGAGCGCCATTTTGGGCGTCGATTTGGAAGCGGCGGTGGGCACACGCTTCGACGAGTCGATCAGCGATAGCACGCTCTTCACCCAGTTCATCGCCACCGTCAAGCAGCGATTGGAGGCCGATCAATCCGATTGGCGGGAGCAGATCGAGCTTTTATCCGATACAGGCAAGCGTGTGCTGATGTGCGCATGCACGGCGTTGCCCAACGACTTGGGCGGGGCGCCCGGCGTGGTGCTCGTATTCGACGATATCACCACCCTATTGCAAGCGCAGCGCGACGCTGCGTGGGGCGAGGTCGCGCGCCGGCTGGCGCATGAAATCAAGAATCCGCTGACGCCGATTCAGCTCTCGGCGGAGCGCATTCAGCGCAAATTTTCGGGCAGCATGACTCCCGAAGACGCGCAGGTGCTCGAACGGGCAACGCATACCATCGTGGCTCAGGTGGAAGCGATGAAACAGATGGTCAACGCGTTCAGCGAATACGCACGCGCGCCGGATATGCATTTTTCCCGTTTCGATCTCAATCAGCTCATTACCGAGGTGGTGGACCTGTACCGCGTTCAGGCGAGCGCCGTGGAACTGAAGTTGCTGCTCGAGCCCAATCTGCCGATTGTCTCCGCCGACCGTATCCGCATTCGGCAGATTCTGAACAATTTGGTAACCAATTCGCTCGAAGCTCTCGAGGGTAAGACCGATGCCTGCGTGGAAATCGAAACTCATGTCGCCGAGGATGGTCTGAAGCAGGTAGTGGCCATCGTGGTCACCGATAATGGTCCTGGCTTTCACCGCGACTTGATCGGCACCATCTTCGATCCTTATGTCACAAGCAAGCCGAAGGGCACGGGTTTGGGGCTCGCGATCGTGAAGAAAATCGTGGAAGAGCACGGCGGGCGCATTGAAGCGGATAATCAGCGCATGGGCGGCGCCCGCGTGCGGATCCTTCTGCCGTTGGGGGAGGCCGCGCGGTCCTCGAGTGGCCGTGAACCGCGAAAAGGTGAACACAGGAGAGAACGCGTATGACGGCTTCGAGAATATTGGTGGTCGACGATGAGGCGGATATCCGCGGCCTTTTGAAGGAAATATTGTCGGAAGAAGGCTACGACGTGGAGGTGGCGGCGGATGCGGGCCAGGCTCGATCTTCGCGCGCCGCGCAGGCACCCGATCTCGTGCTGCTCGACATTTGGATGCCGGATACGGATGGGATCACGTTGCTGCGTGAATGGTCCGTCACCGACGGCTATGACTGCCCGGTGGTCATGATGTCGGGACACGGTACCGTGGAGACCGCGGTGGAGGCCACCCGCCTGGGGGCATTCGATTTCGTCGAGAAGCCGTTGTCGTTGACGAAGCTGCTTCGAACCGTGGAGCGGGCGCTGGATGCCGGCCGACGCAAGCGGCTTTCGGAACGTTCGCAGGCATCGAGCCTGGCGGTGCCCATCGGCAAGAGTAAGGCCACCCAAGCTCTGCGGGAACAGATCCAGAATGCGGCGTCGAGTTCCTCTCCGGTGCTGCTGGTGGGGGAATTGGGCTCCGGGCGTGAAGCCTACGCACGATACCTGCACTCGCTCAGCGCGCGCTCGGCTAAGCCGTTTTTCATGGTGGTGTGCGCGAGCTTGAGCGGCGATCCCGGCGCGGCGCTATTCGGCAGCGAGCGCGACGGCAAGGTGGAATTGGGCGCCCTCGATCAGGCGGCCGGCGGCACCTTGTATTTGAGCGGCCTCGAAGACTTGAGCAGCGACGCACAGCGTGCGTTGCTGGGCGCGATAGAACAAAACAGCTATATGCGGGTCGGCGGACGGGAGCGGTTGACGATCAATGTGCGCTGGATCAGTTCGGCCCAGGAAGGTTTTGAACTGCGCGCCACGCCGGAGCCCTTCCGGCGCGATCTATTGGCGCATCTGAACGTCATCACGCTGCGCGTACCGCCACTGCGCGAATATGCCGAGGACGTGCCGGATCTATTGCGTTTCTACGTCGATCGATTGGTCGACGATCAGCACTTATCCCTGCGGCGCTTCAGTGTCGCCGCGCAGAACCGGCTGCGCAATTATCCCTGGCCCGGCAACGTGGGGGAACTCAAGAACCTGGTCCAGCGGGTGCTCATCCTCGGCGCCGGCGAAGAGATTCGGCTGGAGGAGATCGAGCGTGAGCTAGCCGTGAAATTGGCCAATGACGAACCTCTGGTCAAGCAAGACCTGCTCGCCTTGCCGCTGCGCGAAGCGCGTGAGCAATTCGAGCGCGCCTATCTGCAGCAGCAGCTTCTGCTCTGCAACGGCAAGGTGGGTCAATTAGCGAAGCGCGTAGGGATGGAACGGACCCATTTGTACCGTAAGTTGCGGGCACTAGGCGTGGATTTTCGCCAATTAGGCGATGATTGAGATCGATCTGCCGGGCTCATGTACCGGAGCGCTTAGATTGGCGCCGCTCCCGAAGATCGGCATTGGGTGGGGCGTCTGCGGCGTTGCGCGTGGCTTGTCCATAGTGCCACTATGGACCGCGCCACGCGCCTTGCATCCGCTCCCTCCCACTGCCAACGCGGCTCACGCAGATTACTCAGACAGGCTCCCTAGTCGCCAACTCGTATCACAAGGACGTCCACGTCGGCCTTGCGCAGGATGGTGCGAAGCCGGTTGAGTTCGTCCAGCTGGGATATGGGTCCAATGCGGATTCGGTGCCAAGTGTCATTGTCGACAGAAACCTTTTGTACCTTTGACTCCACGCCCTGCAACGCGAGTTGCGCACGGACCCGATCCGCATCGGCGAAATTCTTATAGGAGCCGGCCTGCAAGACGTAAGTGCCGCGGCGCGTTTCGGGCACACCGCGAATGTCGGGCTTTACGTCCTTCTCCCTTTCCGGCACGACCACTTCGAATTTGGGCAACATGCTGTAGAAGTCATAGGACTTCGCCGGCTCCTCCGGCGCTTCGGAATCACCGGCCTCAGCGTCGGGCGGTTCACTGCCGTGGGCCTTTTTCTTGTTCGCTTTGGCGGATTGGACGATCGGGGCCTCAGCCCGGCGATCTTTGAGATAAACGACTCCTGCGACAGCCAACCCGACGGCAAGCCCGCATACCACACCCAGCCATCCGGAAAAACCGCCGCTGCGTTTGCGTCTGGACTTGTAATCCCGCGCCATGCTTTGCCGGCCCTACATCGTGTCGGGCGCGGATACGCCCAACAGGCCTAAGCCGTTGCGGATCACGATCTGGGTCGCCAGCGCCAGGGTCAATCGAGCATCGCGCAGCGCCACGTCCGGGGCGATGAATTGGTGGGCACTGTAATAGGTGTGGAAATCGTTGGCGAGGTCCCGAAGGTAATGCACCAGCGTATGGGGCGCGCGCTGCAGAGCGCATTGTTGGACGATTTCGGGGAATGAGGCCAGGCGCTTGATGAGTTGCAGTTCCTGGGGCTCGGTCAACTTTCCGAGCGACGCCAAGCCCCGCTCGCCATCGTGCGCGATTCCGCGCTCGTTGAGCTGCCGCTTCACGCTGGCGACGCGGGCATGTGCGTACTGAATGTAGTACACCGGGTTGTCGTTGGAACGGGCCTTCGCCAATTCCAAGTCGAAGTCCAAATGCTGGTCGTTACTGCGCATCACATAGAACAGGCGTGCGGCATCATTGCCGACCTCCTTGCGCAGATCGCGCAAGGTCACGAATTCTCCCGATCGGGTGGACATTTGGGCCTTCTCGCCGCCCCGGAACAACGAGACAAACTGCACGAGCCGCACTTCGAAACATTCCGGCGGGCCGCCCAGCGCGATCAAACCGGCACGCAAACGCGTGATATAGCCGTGGTGGTCAGCGCCCCAGATGTACAACAGGTGTTCGAAACCGCGTTCGCGCTTGTTGAAAATAAAAGCGATGTCTGACGCGAAATAGGTCTTGATGCCGTTGTCGCGCACCATGACGCGATCCTTCTCGTCGCCGTATTCGGTGCTCTTGAACCAAAGCGCGCCGTCTTTGCGGTAGGCGCGGCCGGCTGCCTCGAGGGCATCGACCGCCCGGTCGACCGCTCCGCTATCGGCCAACGAGCGCTCTGAGTACCACGAATCGAAGGTGACGCCGAACTCGGCGAGATCCTCGCGAATATCGCTCAGGATACTGTCGAGCGCTCTATCCAGGACGCGACGGAAGGCGCTGTCGCCGATCAGCAGACGCGCGCGCGCGATCAGGGCATCTATGTAGGCGTCTTTGTCGCCGCCTTGCGGTTCGTCTGCCGGCAGATTGTCGAAAACCTCTGCAACGCCGCGGCGCAGGGAGGTTCCTTCAGCGTCGTAGAGTTGCTGGGCGATGGCGACGATGTAGTCGCCGCGATAGCCGTTTGCCGGAAACGCGAACCGTTCCCCGCAACGTTCTAGATAGCGCAGCCACGTGCTCACCGACAAAATCTCCATTTGGCGCCCGGCGTCGTTGATGTAGTACTCGCGTCCTACGCGATACCCGACCGCCTGGAGCAGATTTGCCACGGTGGCGCCGAAGGCGGCGTGCCGGCCGTGGCCGACGTGCAGCGGACCGGTGGGGTTGGCCGATACGAATTCCACCAATACGCTATGGCCTGCGCCGAATTGCGATTTGCCGTAGTCCGAGCCTTGTGCGAGCACTTTCCCCAGTTCGGCATGATAGGCGTCTTCTTTCAAGAAGAAATTGATGAACCCTGCGCCGGCAATCTCGATCTTGGCGATCGATTCGTGGGCCGGCAGCGCAGCGAGCAGCGCTTGAGCGAGCTTGCGTGGATTCTGGCGAGTCGCTTTCGCGAGCTGCATGGCGATATTGCTTGCGAAGTCGCCGTGCAGCGGATCACGGGTGGCCTCGACCTCGATGGTGGAATCGCGCAAAGCGGCCGGTACCACCTCATCGGGCAGTGCCCTGAGGGCTCGGCGCAACAGGGTGTCGATCAAAGTTTTCAAAGCGAATCCGTATTGGTTGCGTATGGAAAGGGTCGGCAGTTTACCGCGGCGCGCGACCGCTCAGTCTACTTCCACGGGATCCACGTCGATGGACCATCGTAGCCCGGGGGGGCCGTCAAGCGTCTCGACTCGCGGCAGCCAACGGGTGAGAAAGCGCTGCAACGACGATCGCGCTGCCGTTTCGATCAACAAATGCGCGCGAAAATGATCGGCGCGTCGCGCAATCAGCGCGGTCGCCGGTCCTAATATCTTGACGGATGCGTCCGCAAGCGAAGCCCCTAATGCGGCGGCCGAGCACAGGAATGCGTTCAAGCCCTCGCTGTCCTTGGCCTCCGCGCGCAACATCGCGAGACGTGAATACGGCGGCCATTCAGCCTTGCGACGCTCTTCCAGGGCGCTCGCTGCGAATCCTTCGTAGCCGTCGGTGATGAGGCGAGTCAGCAGCGGATGTTCGGGAAACTCGGTTTGGATGATCACTTCGCCGGGGCGGGCCGCCCGGCCGGCACGGCCGGCGACCTGTGTGATGGTTTGGGCCAAGCGTTCGGTGGCACGAAAATCGCTCGCGAATAGGCCCTGATCGGCATTCAGGATCACCACCAGGCTGACGTCGGGAAAATCGTGCCCCTTGGTGAGCATCTGCGTGCCGATCAGGATCCGCGCCTCGCCGCTGTGAACGCGGTGCAATACCGCCTCAATCGCACCTCGCCCCGCAGCAGTATCCCGGTCCAGGCGCGCCAGCGGCGCGTCGGGGAACAATCGCGCCAAGGTCTCTTCGACCCGCTCGGTGCCCTGGCCCACTGGGTTCAAGGGTTGCCCGCAGCTACCGCAGGTCGATGGGACCGGTCCGGCGGCGCCGCAGTGATGGCAGCGCAACTGCGCGGCCCGCCGATGCAGCGTCATGCGCGCGTCGCAATGAGCGCAGGGCGCCACCCAGCCGCATGCGTTGCAGAACAACGAGGGCGCGTAGCCGCGGCGATTCAAGAATACGATCACCTGACCGCCTGCCGTCAAATGCCGCGCAATTGCATGCATCGCCGGCTGCGATAGGCCTTGTTCACCGGCATGCTTGCGCAAGTCGACCAGCGCCAGGTGCGGCGCCCGCGCAGCTCCCGGACGCTGCGGGAGTACCAGTTTCGAATACCGCCCCTGAGCGACGTTTTCAAGGGTTTCCAGCGATGGGGTGGCCGATCCCAGGATGATGGGTACTTGCGCGCGCTGGGCCCGCCATACGGCGAGATCGCGCGCTGAGTAGCGGAAACCTTCGTGCTGCTTGTAGGAGGCATCGTGTTCCTCATCCACTACGATCAACGCGAGCCGGGGCAGAGATGTGAATACGGCGGAGCGCGTGCCGATCAGGATGCGGGCTTGGCCGCTGTGCGCGGATCGCCAGGCGTCGCGTCGCGCGGTGCCGGAGAGCGCGGAATGCAGAACCGCAACACCCGCGCTGAAGCGCCGGCGAAACCGCTCGACCAGCTGCGGCGTGAGCGCGATCTCCGGCACCAACACCAAAGACTGGCCGCCGCCGGCTATGGCTGCAGCAATTGCCCGCAAATACACCTCGGTCTTGCCGCTACCGGTTACACCGTAGAGAAGATGCGCGGCGAACCGGCCCAACGAAGCAGTGATTGCGTCGACGACCAGCACTTGCTGGTCCGTCAGCGTCACTTCACTCGGGCGTAGCTCGAGCCCCGCCGGTTCCGGCGTAATGCGGACCGCGCTGGCCCATCCACGCGCCGCCAGCGTCTTCAGATGCTCGAGCTTGAACGCGGCGGCGACATCGGCCGCTGTTGCGCGACCGCGTTCTGCCAGCCACAGCATCAGGGCGCGCTGCCGCGGCGCGCGCCGAGCGGTTGGCGACTGCAGTTCCCGTCTGCCCGCATCGCTCAAGGCCCAAGTTTCAGCGGTGCCGCACGCCGCTTGGCCGGCACGCAAGGCGACCGGCAGTGCTGCGGCGATGACCTCGCCGAGTGGATGGTGGTAGTAGTCGGCCGCCCAGCGCAGCAATTCGAAGGTCACTGGATCGAACACCGGCTCCTCATCCATGATTTCCAGGGCCGCTTTGAGCTTTGCGGGCGGAACCCTCGAATCCTGAGCAATGCCGACCAGTATGCCGATCAGTTGCCGACGGCCGAATGGTACGCGTACCCGTACGCCCGGTTTGGGCGCCTCGCCGGACGGGTCGACAGGCGGTAGGTAATCGAAGACTTGGCGCACCGGAGTATCGAGCGCAATTTGCAGGATCAAGGCGATCCTTTTGTGCACAAATCCTGTGGATAAGTCTGTTGAGAAGCCGGGATCATTAGCCCTAAGTGCCCGTTCTGTTTCGGGTCCTATTCAAATTGGCGAAAATCTATCCGAAATCGAAATGAAGACTTATAAATCAATGAGTTGCAACGCCCTGTGGATCCAGCACCGAGGTCCTGGTTGCAAATATTGCACAGGAAGCCATCGATGGTGTGCGTAAGTCTCTGATCTTGCGCGGACCTAAGCCCGCTATACGGCGTCAACCACAGCTCTGGTCAGGCGTTTATACAGTGAATGGAATGGGTCGTCGATGCCGAGAGGACGAGATATGCCGCGCTTTGATACGCTTCCCCATGCTTGGATGGTCTGGGATGTTCCCGCTCCAGCACGCAGGGGAGCGGTTCTGGACCAAACGCGAGAACTCGATAAATTCTTGGCTGAGATCGAGCGTCGTGCATTTCGCATGGCGCAGATTGCGCTACGCGACCCCGATGACGCGCTGGACGTGGTGCAAGACGCGATGTTGAAGCTCGCGCGCAATTATTGTTCCAAGCCCAGCGCGGAATGGAGGCCATTGTTTTATCGAATCCTGGAAAATGGCATCCGGGATTTGCAGCGTCGCAGGACAGTGCGCAAGAAGTTCATGGTGTGGCTGCCGGGATCCAAGGAGGATCCTGACAATGAGGCCCAAGATCCGCTCGACAGCGTCGCGGATGGGGGACCGGATGCGCCGGAACTGCTGATGCAGGACCAGGCCATGCAGAAGCTCGAGGGATCGTTGCGTGCCTTGCCGGGGCGACAACGAGAGGCGTTCATGCTGCGGAATTTCGAAGGATTGGATGTGGCTGAGACGGCGAAGGCCATGGGCTGCTCGGAAGGCAGCGTGAAAACGCATTATTCGCGCGCCGTGCATGCGCTGCGCGAGCAACTGGGCGAGGTTTGGTAATGAACGAGCACACGCAAGATGCAGCGCGGAGCGCATGGGAACTGCGCAGCCGTGAGTTATTCGAGAGCAGCGTCGAGGGACTCGACATGCGTGTGCGTTCGCGCCTTACCCAGGCGCGCCATGCGGCGCTGGATGCGGCCGCGGCGGCGCGGCGCCGACCTTGGTTTTTCCAGATGCGGGTATGGACATCGGCGGCGGGGGTGACTGCCGCCCTTTTGCTCGGTACAGCCCTGTGGTTTGGCTCGCCCGCGGGCAACCATGCCATGACGGCGGCCGACCAATCCAGCTTGGAAGACTTGGACATGGTGGCTTCAACCGACGAAGGCTCGGGCGACGCTATGGAGATGTTGCAGAACGATCTCGATTTTTATGATTTTGCGGATAAAGCAGCGAATTCCGGGCCGGCAGCCTAAGTTGAAATCCGCTTGACTGCGTCGCGGTACTGGTTGGCATTGGGCGCGGCCTTAGGGGCGGCTGCGTTAGCGGGACAACCGCCTCCAGGGTCCCCGCCGCAGTCGCCCGCGACGACGAATGCTCCGGGCGTCGCTACGCCGGGCGCCGGCATGCCCAACGACGAGTTCATCGAATTTTTGGGCGCGGATGATGTTGGAGATGCCGCTTTGTGGGAATTTTTGAAGAACTCAGCGCCGCGCAAGGGCCGACCTCACGTACCGCCGCCGCAGGATGCAACGCAATGATCAGGGCCGCTTTTCTCTCTGTAAGTCTATTCGTCGCGACGGCGAACTCGACGTTCGCGCAGAGCCCGGTGCCGCCCATTCCCGCTACGCAAGCGCCGGCGCCTCGGGAATGGCAATCTTTGTCGGCTGAGCAGCAGCATCTGCTGCAAAACTATCAAGACAAGTGGAGCACTCTGCCTGCGGAACGGCAGCAGGCGCTGGCCAACGGCAGCCAACGGTGGCTCTCGATGACGCCGGAGCAGCGGTCGAGCGCGCAGCAACGATTCAGTCAGTGGCGCGCCATGCCGCCGGAACAGAAGCAGCTCCTGCGCCGGCGCTGGCAGGAGTTCAAAAGCCTGCCGCCCGAACAGCAGCAGCGAGTCCGCGAGTCCTTTCAACGCTTCCGACAAATGCCGCCGGAACGGCGGAGTGAATTGCGCCGCCAATGGCGTCAGATGAGCCCCGAACAGCGGCGCAGCTTCAATCATCGAGCACCTCAGCAGCGACCGCACGGGCGCTAGGAGCCTGTCTGAGTAATCTACGTGAGCCGCGTTGGCAGTGGGAGGGAGCGGATGCAAGCCGCGCAACGCCGCAGACGCTCCTAGCGATAACTCGGCGACCGCATTCCGGCACGGCAGGTATCCGAGGACTCGGGTGACAGTCCAGATGCCGGATACCCACACGCCAATGTCTCAAGCACTTATACGTCAATCCCAATACCGCTGCGGGTTGCGGTAAGCTCTTGCCCAGCCGGGCGACTGCGGCTTTCGCGGCAATGGAGGCATCGGACATTGGCGATCTACCATTTGACGGCGAGCATCATCTCCCGGGGCCGAGGGCAGAGCGTCGTGGCCGCGGCGGCCTATCGATTGGGCGCCGCGCTCCGCGATGAGCGCTATGGGGTCAGGCATAATTACACCGGCAAACGCGGCGTCGTGTACTCCGAGATCATGGCTCCCCCGGATACGCCGGCCTGGGTGCGAGACCGGGAGACGCTGTGGAATAAAGTCGAGGCGAGCGAATTGCGGAAAGATTCGCAGCTCGCCCGCCTGGTCGAAGTGGGATTGCCGGTCGAACTCTCCGGCGATGAGCGCGTGGCGCTGGTACGCGACTTCGTCGCGAAGCAATTCGTCGCGACGCGCATGATCGCCGACTTTTGTATCCGCGGCGATACGAATAATCCGCATGCGCATATCTTGCTGACCTTACGCGGGGTGACCCCGACCGGATTCGGACCCAAGGAGCGGCGATGGAATGGCAAATCGGTCCTGCTCGAATGGCGGTCCGCCTGGGCTGCCCAAGCCAATGCACACTTGGCTCGAGCGGGTCATGCGGTGCGCATCGATCATCGCACGCTCGAGGCGCAGCAAATCGAACTCACGCCGGGGCGCAGAATTGGCGTCGGGCTGGCTCGGCAGCGCGACCAGACCTTGCCGAATCACCTAACCGACCGCATTGCCGAACAGCAACGGATCGCGCACGAGAATGGCGAAACCATCCTTGAGGACCCGACCGTGGCGCTCCGGGCGCTTACTCACCAGCGGCCCATCTTCACGTCTCAAGAGCTCGCGCAGTATCTGCGGTCCCGCACCGGCAGCGCCGCGCAGTTCGACGCGGTGTTCAATGCCGTCATACAGGCTGCCGACTTCGTCGCGTTGGAGCCAACGGCCGGCCAAGGTCGTTTCACCTCTCGGGACATGATCGAGGCAGAGACATCGCTCACCCGTCGTGCAGCGTCGATGATGGCCCGGTGTGACCATGGCGTTGGGCCGGATCGGCTGAGCGCCGTGGCGTCGCAATTTGGACTGGAGGATGCAGAGCGGCGCGCATTCGAATATCTGGTGAGCGAGGGCGATGCCAAGGCCCTTGCGGTGGCCGACGCCGCCAAGGCTGTGCTGCTGGCCGCATCGCGCCAGGCGTGGGGCGCGGAGGGGTTCGCCGTCGTTGGCTCGGAGTGGCACCCGGGTAGCGACATGTTGACTCGCCGCACCGTGCTGCTGCTCGACGCGTCGCACCTGATGGGAGTGAAAGAGCTCGAGCGGGCACTTGCTGCCGCCGACCGGGCCCGCGCCAAGGCCGTGTGCATTGCCGATTCGGACCAGCTACGGGCGATGAAGGTGGTGTCGCCGTTTCAGAATTTGTTGCGCCAGGTCGGCCCGGCAACTCATCGGTGATAGTTCGGATACGGGGGCCTGACCGGCTGTGCGAAGGGGGCGGTCGACTCGGGCTTACCCTGCCGCTTTGACGGCTTGTATCAGTTGACTGACGGCCGCCTGCGCGTCGCCGTAGAGCATGCGAGTTTGGTCGAGGCCGAACAGGGCATTGTCGATTCCGGAGAAACCCTGGCCCTGGCCGCGCTTGATGACGATGACGTTTTTTGCCTTGTCGGCGTTCAAGATCGGCATGCCGTAAATCGGGCTCCCCTTATTGGTGCGCGCATCCGGATTGACGACGTCATTGGCGCCGATGATCAGCGCTACGTCCGCGGTTTCGAACTCCGCATTGATCTCATCGAGATCCGATATTAAATCGTAGGGCACGCCGGCCTCCGCCAGCAGCACGTTCATGTGACCGGGCATGCGACCGGCGACCGGGTGAATGGCGAAGCGTACGTTGACGCCGTGGTCGATCAGCAGTTGAGCCAGTTCCCAGACCTTGTGCTGGGCTTGGGCGACGGCCAGGCCATATCCCGGCACGATGATGATTTTCTGCGAGTAAGCCATCATGACGCCGGCGTCCGACGCCTCGATGGCCTTCTGCGTTCCGGTGACGGCGGCGGTCCCGGCGGATGAAGTTTCGCCGAAGTTTGCGAACAGCACATTGCCGAGGGAACGGTTCATGGCCTTGGCCATGAGTTGAGTCAGCAGTGTGCCGGCCGCTCCCACGACGGTACCGGCGATGATCATGGCGGCGTTGTCGAGTACGAAACCTTCGAATCCGACCGCCAGGCCGGTAAGTGCGTTGTAGAGCGAGATCACCACGGGCATGTCGGCGCCGCCGATGGGCAGCGTCATCGCGATTCCGAGAAGCAGCGCGAACGCAAAGAACGCGGACACGATCGGCGGTTCCGCGTTAATTCCCGAGACGATCATGAAGCCGAGCGCTACGGTGACGAGCAAAATCGCCAGATTGAGAAATTTCTGGCCGCCGAAACGCACCGACTTCGTGATCAGTCCCTGTAGTTTGCCGAAGGCGATCAAACTGCCGCTGAAGGAAACGGCGCCGATGAGGCCGCCGACCGCGGCGATCGTCAGATGCACGACATTGTGTTCGTTGCCGCTGTACAGCTCGACGGCAGCGATCGCTCCCGCCGCGCCGCCGCCCATGCCGTTGTAAAGCGCGATCATCTGCGGCATGTCGGTCATCGCGACGCGCTTGCCGCTGACCCAAGCCACGATTCCGCCGATGGCGATGGCGCCGATGACGAGCATCAGATTGAAGGGAGAAGCAGCAACGCCCACGAACGCCAATGTCGCGACCGTGGCGAGCAGCATGCCGAGACCGGCCCAGCGAACGCCGCTCACCGCGGTGACGGGCGAGCTCATGCGCTTGAGCCCTAGGATGAAGAGCGCGGTCGCTATTAGATAAGACAGCTGCGTGAGCGTTTGAATGGTCGATGTGGACAGCATGGCTAGGAGCCTGTCTGAGTATTCCGCGTGAGCCGCGTTGGCCTGGTGAGGGAGCGGATGCAAGGCGCACGGCGCAGGACGTAGTGGGCGCTACGTCCAAGCCGTGCAACGCCGCAGACGCCCCTCACCAAGCCAACCCTTCGGGACCGGCCAGATTTCGCTTCATCCATCGTTGTCGCCTCCTCATTGGGTCTTGACCCAACCACGTCGGCTCCGCCTCGGCTGAAGCGAAATCTGGCGCGGTCGCGGCCACGGGGAATACTCAGACAGGCTCCGCGGCTTTCTTCTTTCCGGCCTTGACGAACATTTTCAGCATGCGTTCGGTGACCACGTAGCCGCCCACCGCATTGCCGGCCGCGAGCACCACGCCGATGAAGCCGATGACGCGCAGCAGCGTGCTGTCGGCCGACCCCAATGCGACCATCGCGCCGACCAACACGATTCCATGAATGAAGTTGGATCCCGACATGAGCGGCGTGTGCAGGATGACCGGCACTCGCGAGATGACCTCATAGCCGGTGAAAGCGGCCAGCATGAAGATGTAAAGCGCAATGACGCCGTCGATCATGTTGATTGTCCCTCCACGGTCTTGCGGGTTGCTTCGTGCTTGATTTGACCGTCGTGCGTGAGCACGGCGCCGGCAAAAACCTCATCGTTCCAGTCAATGACAAGCTCGCCCTTGACGAGGGCGGGCTTCAATAAGTTAAACAAATTTCGAGCGTACATTTCGCTGGCGTGGTACGGCAGCGAAGCCGGCAAATTGAGAGGTCCCACAATTTTTACGCCTCCATGAATCACCGTCTCGCCGGCGCTCGTCAGCTCGCAATTGCCGCCCTGCTCCGCGGCGATATCGACCACGACGGATCCCTCCTTCATGCGCTCGACCGCCGCTCGACTGATGATCCGCGGCGCGGCTCGTCCGGGAACCGAGGCAGTGCTGATGACGATATCGCTGGCAGCGATTCGTGCGTCCAGCACTTCCTGTTGTTTGAGTTTTTCCTCCGCGGTGAGTTCGCGCGCATAACCGCCCGCGCCCTCGGCGGAAACGCCGGTTTCGACGAACTTTGCGCCAAGGGATTTCACTTGATCCTTGGTGGCGCTGCGCACGTCGTAGGCTTCGACGACGGCGCCCAACCGCTTTGCGGTCGCGATCGCCTGCAGACCCGCGACGCCGGCGCCGATGACCAGCACCGACGCCGGACGAATGGTGCCGGCGGCCGTGGTCAGCATGGGCAAGAATTTTTCCAGTGTATTGGCGGCAATGAGCACGGCCTTGTAGCCGGCGACCGCAGCCTGCGACGACAGCGCATCCATGGACTGCGCACGGGAGATGCGCGGCACCAGCTCCATCGCAAAACTCGTGATGCGGCGCTGTTTCAGAGCGCGCACCAGGTCGGGCCGAGCATAGGCCTGCATGAATCCGATGACCAAGGCGCCTTCGTTGAGGGAATTCACTTCAGCGATGCTGGGCGGCTGAACCGTCAGCAGCACGTTTGCGCTCTTCAAAATGGTCGCGGCATCGCTGATTTCCGCATCCGCGTATGCGGCGTCCGGAAAATGCGCCGCGCCGCCCGCGCCGCGCTCGATAAGAACGCGGGCTCCAAGAGCCTTCAATTTGGTCGCTATCTCCGGGACGACGGCGACGCGAGTCTCGTTCGCGGCAGTCTCTCGGAGGATACCGATGATGACAGCCATGAACGGATTCTCCCCAGACGTTGAATTATGGCATAAGAGTCGATTATCTTTAGTATTGTTATGGAGCCGATGATCAAAGACAAGCCTCGTTCGCTGGATTGGGCGGAGGACCTCGCGGTCGTTCCTCGAGGGCATCCATTGTCGCAACAAGTCTTGCGAACCGATGTTTCCGGGATGCCGCTCGAGTGGGTCGACTATCGCGAGGCTGCGCGCCTCTATCATACCGAGCAAGTGGCGTACACCTGCGGGACGCTCTTGTATCGCCTATTCGGCGGGACTTGCGCGAAGACGGGCCTGCGCACGGTCGTCGACGTGAATTCAATCATCGCGACACATGGACATACCGGCAACCCCGGCAATCTACGAGGTGCCGGCTATACGCCGCCATTGAACAATCAGACTCTGTTCCGGCGTGATGCGTACCTTTGTTTGTACTGCGGCGCGCGGTTTGCCCACAGTTTATTGTCGCGTGACCACGTGACGCCGTTCAGCCGCGGCGGTCAGGATACCTGGGGGAACGTCGTGTCCGCCTGCCGCCGCTGCAACAATGCCAAGGCGTCACGGACTCCGGAGCAGGCCGGCATGCAGCTGCTGGCCGTGCCGTTTACACCGACTTACGCCGAATATATCTTTCTGAAAGGCCGACGCGTGCTCGCGGACCAAATGGAATACTTGGTCGCACACTTTCCACGTTCCAGCCCGCTGCACGAGCGCATGCAACGCTGGCCGATGTGAACGTGGATGCGGCGGATGGCCGCCTCGCCGTCTCTCCTTACGCGTATACTCCCGCCGTGCCAACCGGTTCGCTTTCTGGCGTCGTCTATCACATTGATGCCAGCTACTTTGTTTTTCGCGCTTATCACTCGATGCCGCCGGACATGGTCGACGCCGACGGCAACGCCACCCACGCATTGTACGGTTTCGCGCGCTTCATCGCGGATCTGCTCGAACAAGTCAGGCCCGAGAGAATCGGCGTGGCGTTCGATCAGAGCCTGCGCAGCGAAACGTCTTTTCGCAACGGCATCTATCCCGCCTACAAAGCCAATCGCGAATCGCCGCCGGTCGATTTGGAGCGGCAATTCGCGTTGTGCCGCGAATTTTGCCGGCATATGGGCTTGGCAGAGTTTGCAAGCGCCGAATACGAAGCGGATGACATAATAGGGACGTTGGCGGCGCGCGCGCGCGCCGCAGGCCTCCGCAACGTTCTGGTGACCCGTGACAAGGATCTGTCGCAACTGATACGCGATGGCGACGTATTTTGGGATTACAGCGGCAATGCCCGCTATCAATACCATGAGATTGGGCCGCGCTTCGGCGCGATCCCGGAACTGATTGCGGACTTCCTGGCCCTTACGGGAGATGCCGTCGACAACATCCCCGGCGTGCCCGGCATCGGGAAGAAGACCGCAGCGGAATTGTTTGCGATATTCGGCTCGCTCGACGACTTGTACGCCAATCTCGAGCGTGTCGCTGCGATGAAGTTGCGCGGCGCCGCCGCGGTCGCGGCCAGGCTTCTCGCGCACAAAGATGCGGCCTATTTGGCCAGGCGGTTGACCGGCATAGTTTGCAACATTCCGTTCGAATTCACGCTGGAGGAGTTGAAGCCGCGGCCGCCGGATGCGGCTCGCCTCGAAGCGTTTTTCGACACGCACGGTTTCGGCAATATCTTGCGCCAACAGGTGCGACGGATCGTGGGCGCTCAATAGGAAGGAAAACATGGCGGTATTGATCGCAGGTTTGGTCGTCTTTCTCGGGGTGCATTCCATCGCGATTTTTTCGCCCGACGCGCGCGCGCGCGCGCTGAAGCATTGGGGCGAAGGGCCCTGGAAAGCTGGGTACGGCTTGATTTCGCTGGTCGGCTTTGCATTGGTGATCTATGGCTTCGGATTGGCGCGTCAGGCGCCCGTGGTGCTGTACACGCCGCCGCTGTGGATGCGGCACGCCGCCATTTTTTTCATGCTGCCGGTTTTTCTGCTGCTCCTTGCGGCGTATTTGCCCGGACGAATCAAAGCGGCGACGAAGCATCCGATGTTGGCTGCCGTCAAGTTTTGGGCCTTCAGTCATTTGCTCGCCAACGGAACCTTGGCCGACGTGTTGCTTTTCGGGGGGTTCCTGGCCTGGGCGGTCATCGATCGAATCTCTTTGAAGCGCCGGTCGCAGGCGATAAGAGCGGCTTCTCCGGGAAGATTCAATGACTTCATCGCCATCGTTCTAGGATTTGCGCTGTATGTTGTTTTCATCGGCTGGGCACATGTGCGGCTGTTTGGCGTGTCGCCGCTTGGCTAGCGCTTTTTCGCGTGGGTGATTGATGGAGTTGCCCACCTATGCTGACGTCGAAGCGGCTGCCGGCCGGCTCGCAGGACACGCTCATCGTACTCCCGTGATGACATCACGGATCGTCGACGAGGCGGTGGGCGCGAGAGTATTTTTCAAGTGCGAAAACTTCCAGCGAATGGGGGCTTTCAAATTTCGCGGCGCTTTCAACGCGCTGTCGATGCTTGCGCCGGACGCGCGGAGCCGAGGCGTCATCGCCTTCTCGTCCGGAAATCATGCGCAAGCGGTCGCATTGGCCTCGCGTATCCTCGGCATCGACGCCACCATCGTCATGCCCGATGACGCACCGGTATCAAAAATGGAGGCCACGCGCGGCTACGGCGGCCGCGTCGTGACCTACGATCGATACCGCGAGAACCGTGAGGAAATCGCGCAGCGCTTGGCGCAGAGCCAAGGCTCGGCCATCGTGCCGCCCTATGACCATCCCGCCGTCATTGCCGGGCAGGGCACTGCAGCAGCTGAACTCATCGAACAGGCTGGGCGGCTGGACAGCTTGTTCGTGTGTCTGGGCGGCGGCGGCCTGCTCAGCGGCGCAGCATTGGCAGCCAAGGCCCTATCCCCTGGTTGCGCGGTATTCGGGGTCGAACCTGAGGCCGGAAACGATGGTCAACAATCATTGCGTCGGGGGTCCATCGTGCGTATTCCCGTCCCGAAGACCATTGCGGACGGCGCGCAGACACAGGCTCTCGGTCGGTATACATTCGAGATCATTCGCCGCGACGTCCTCGATATCCTGACCGCATCGGACGCCGAATTGCTCGAGTGCATGCGGTTTTTCGCAACTCGAATGAAAATCGTGGTCGAACCAACCGGATGCCTGGGCTTTGCGGCAGTTCGCGCACTCGGTACACGGCTTGCCGGACAGCGAGTCGGAGTAATCGTCAGTGGCGGAAACATCGATGGCGAACGCATGTCGAGCTTACTGAAGGATTCGTAATCTTTCCTTGTGGGCAAATTCTGCAATAATATTCCGCTACACGGGATCCGGGCGTCGGCTCGGGGGCATCGCAGGAATGCGTCGTCTTCAATAATAGCGATCAAGAATAAGGTGAAGGAGATACCATGTTTCGCAGCATCAAATTGATTTCGCTGATGGCCGGCGTATTGATCGCCACGGTGAGCATCGCGCAGGCGCCGGCGGGCGCGCCGGCGGGCTCGACGGGTCTATGCCGGGATGGCAGCTACTGGTCGGGAGCGACGAAGAAGGGCGCGTGCCGCGGCCACAAGGGAGTGCAGGACTGGTATGGAGCGGCGGCGCCGGCGGTCGGTACGGCTGCGGCCCCTGCGGCGCCCGCCGCTCCGGCAATCGCTGCGCCTGCGGCTGCTGCGCCTGCCGCCCCTGCGCCGAAGGCGGCCGCGATGCCGGCGGCGACCCCCGCGCCGGGCGGCGGTCCGGGATTGGTGTGGGTGAACACCAGCAGCAAGGTGTATCACTGCCCGTCCGACAAGTGGTACGGCAAGACCAAGAACGGCGCCTACATGAGCGAGGCGGATGCGATCGCCAAGGGCAATCATGCCGATCACGGGAAAGCCTGCAAATAGCCGCTGAGGAAAGCGCGCGCTCGGGACCCTGAGCGCGCGTTTGCCAAGCAACAGCGCGCCGCGCGATGCGCGGCGCCGCCTCCTGACTCATACCCTATCGAAGGGATACAGAATGAATGTTCGTGCATGGACCTTAGCGCTCGCGTGTTTGACGCCGGTGGTTGCGCTGGGCGACGAGGCCGCGCCGCCGCCGCAGGAGGTATGGACGGGCAAGGGGCAGGCCGGCTACACCGCATCGGAAGGCAATTCGGAGGGCAAATCGGCGAACGCAGCGCTCGACACGGCGTATTTGGATGGACCGTGGAAGCATGCATTTCACTTGGGCGGCTTGTATGGGCAGAGTGCCGGGAGGCTACAAGAAGCTGCGCCGGGAGGAGTTGAGCAAGAATGCCTTCGGGGCGGTGGACATGCGCACCCTGGAGCCTGCCGAGAGCGACGTGATCGGCACGCTGGGAGTGAATTATTCGCAGGCCCTGACGAGCACCACGACGCTGACGGACAAGCTGTTGGTGGAATCGGGCGCGAGCGATACGCTGGTGACCAATGCTCTGGCGTTGGCGGTGAAGATCTCCACCAAATTGGCGCTCTCGGTGGGCTACGGCATTCAGGACAACACCAAGCCGCCGGCGGGACTGAAGAAGCTTGACTCGCTGGAGACGGTGAATCTGGTGTACGCGTTCTAATTCGACATCAACACGGAGGGGACATCATCATGGGACTACTGGACGGAGTGCTGGGCGGATTGGTCGGCGGCGAGATGGCCGCGGTGGCCAATGGCTTGATCGAAAAGCATGGCGGCGTGCAGGGCATCGTGGCGCAGATGGAGAGCCAAGGTTTGGGCAACACGGTGAAATCGTGGGTGGGCACCGGTGCGAATCTGCCGATTTCGGCCGATCAAATACATGCGGTATTCGGCTCGGACGTGATCTCCGGGCTGGCGGCCAAATTCGGCTTGAACCCGCAAGAGCTTGCCCAAACACTCGCTCAAGCGCTGCCGCAGGTGGTGGACAAACTCACTGCGAACGGCGTCGTTCCGCATGCTTGATGGAGCAAGGCGCGGACACCTACGCAGATCAATCAACAATAAATAGGGGACGATATCGTGAGCATTGCTTCGGAATTCAAAGAATTTGCCATGAAGGGCAACGTTATCGACTTGGCGGTGGGCGTGATCGTCGGCGCGGCCTTCGGCAAGATCGTTTCCTCGTTCGTCGGCGATGTCATCATGCCGCCGCTCGGCATGTTGATCGGCGGCATCAATTTCAGCGATCTCGCCATCACGCTGGGTACCGATCCGAAGGGCGCCCCCGTATTGCTCAAGTACGGCGCCTTTCTGCAGACGGTAATCGATTTCCTCATCATTGCGTTCGTGATTTTCATCGCGGTGAAGGGAATCAACAAACTGAAGAAGCCGCCCGCGCCGCCCGCCGACGCGCCGCCGACGCGCCAGGAAATACTGCTCGAAGAGATTCGAGACGCGTTGGTTAAACGTTAGTCTCGCTCGGACCTGAGCGTTGTTGGCGCCGGCACCGCTTGCAAACAGCCGGTGGCGCGGAGAGGAAACGGGCAGCGGGGCTGCCCGTTCACCTTGAACTTCCACTGCTTGTCGGACGGGTCCTTACCGTCATATTTGAAAGTCGATGGCCGGAAATCGCCGATCCGCCGGCAGCGACTCCGCTGTAATACCGTCAGCGGTCCCTGCTACGCGCGTGTCTTAAGATTTCGGCGCCGGACCCACGGTAAATTTAGACTTCGCTGGGTAGTTCATTGAAAACGTTCAAGAAGATTCTAGGTGCGAGCATCGCTACGCTGATTCTGCTTTTCGCGCTGGTGCTCATGGTGTGGGAGAGGCCGCCTGAACTGATTCGCATCGGCGCCAGTTACGCAGCGAAGATCGTTTGTTCGAACGTGTTTTTGGCGAACCGCGACCCAACGGAGGTGCTAACGACCGACGTCCAAGCTCCCGGACATCCCCTGCTCAAACTCATGCGTATCGATGTTGATCGAAAGCTCGGCATCGTGCGAGCGGGTTTGCTGGGCTTCATCGGTGGTGGACTCGCGGTCGCGAGACCGGACGTGGGGTGCGCGGTGATGCCTGACGGGAGGCTCGCTACCGCACGCACTATGCCTCAGCTTCAGCCTAAGCCGCTACCTGGCGAGGGCTCGCTCGGACGCGACTTGAGCTTCATAGTGCCGGCGTTGCAAGAGGTCATCGCCGACAACTCGCTGGCCGGTCCCGGAATGCGCGCCATCGTGGTCTTGAACAAGGGTCATCTGGTTGCAGAGCGGTATGCCCGGGGCTTCGACCGCGACACACCGCAGCTTGGATGGTCGATGACCAAAAGCGTAACTGCCGGACTCATCGGTCTGCTGGTCAAGGATCGGCGTCTCGCGCTCGAGCAGTCGGCGGGGTTGACGGGCGCCGCCCGCGAGGGCATCACCATTGCAGACCTCATGAGCATGACCAGCGGCCTGCAATTCAACGAGGGGTACGGAGCGGTATCCGATGTCACGCGCATGCTGTACCTCGAGACCGATATGGCCGCATTCGCCGGCGGGGAGCCGCGTGCATACCCGGCCGGCGAAGTTTGGAGCTACTCGAGTGGATCCGCCGTCATTCTATCGCGCACATTTCAACACGCCGTAGGCAGCGACTCAGTCCATTTCGTACGAACGCGACTGTTTGGACCGCTGGGCATGAAAAGCGCCGTCATGGAGACGGATGAAGCCGGCACGTTTGTCGGTTCCTCTTACATGTACGCCACGCCGCGCGACTGGGCGCGCTACGGGCAATTGCTGGCGCAAGACGGCGTCTGGGAAGGCCAGGAGATCTTGCCGCGGGGCTATGTGGCCATGATGGCGTCCCCGGTCGCGGCTTCAGGCGGCGAATATGGGCACGGCATGGTTTGGCGCTGGGCCACCCATGGCGACAAACCCGGCGTGAATCCCGATGCGGGGTTCGGCATACCCGACGATACGTTTTGGATGTCGGGCCACGATGGACAGTTCGTCGCCATCATTCCGTCCCGCCAAGTGGTGATCGTACGCATGGGCCTTACCCCGGCGAGAGAGCATTATCAGCCGCAGCCCTTGGTGCGCGCCGTTCTCGACGCCACCCCCTGACGCCTGCGGTTGCGGCCCGCCGTCAGGCCTGTCGGAAGCGCCCGCGCCGGAAATCCGCAAGGATTTCCCGTGCCGCATTGTGTCCAGGCGCGCCCGTGACGCCACCGCCGGGATGCGTTCCGGAGCCGCACATGTACAGACCTTTCAAAGGTCCGCGATAATCGCCGTGACCGAGCATGGGCCGAGCAGAAAACAATTGGTCCAGGCTCAGCGCGCCGTGGAAAATGTCGCCCCCGATCAAGCCGAAGGTCCGCTCCAAATCGAGCGGACTCATGCTTTGCCTTCCCAGCACGGACGCCTTGAAGTTGGGTGCGTGCGTGTTCACCAGGTCGATCATGAGGTCCGCCACTTGCTCGCGATGGTCGTCCCATGAGGCGCCGTTGGGCAGCGCGGGAGCGACGTGTTGGCAGAACAAGCTCGCCACGTGCTGGCCCGCCGGCGCAAGACTATCGTCCAATGTCGACGGAATGAGCATCTCGACGATGGGCCGCTTCGACCAACCGCCCGACTTTGCATCGAGGTACGCTTGGTCCATGTAGGCTAGGCTCGGCGCCATGATGATGCCGGATGTGTGGTGCTCCGCCAGAGTGCCGCCCGGCAGCGATTTGAAATCCGGCAACTCGGACAGCGCGACGTTCATACGGAAAGTGCCGGATCCGCAGCGCCAGTTATTCATGCGCTCGCGAAAGTCGTCGTCCAGAGCGGACGGGTCGATGAGCTTGCCGTACAGCAGTTTCGGATTCAGATTCGAAACGACGCAGCGTGCATGGATCGCGTCGCCGTTCTCCAGGACCACACCGACGGTCCGGCCCGCCTTGACGATGACTTCATGCACCGGACTCGACACTCGAATCTCGACGCCGCGCTCGGCAGCGGCCTTGGACATTGCCTGGGAGATGGCGCCCATGCCGCCGATGGCATGACCCCATACGCCCTTCTTGCCGTTGACCTCACCGAAGACGTGGTGCAGCAGTACGTAGGCGGAGCCCGCAGAGTACGGGCTCGCATAGTTGCCGACGATGCCGTCGAAACCATAAGCCGCTTTGATGGGTGCGCTCTCGAACCAGCCGTCAAGATAGTCGCCCGCGGATTTCACGAACAAATCCAGCAATTCCCGGCGCATGGCCATGTCAAGCTTCGCGATCCTCTTTCCCAGACGTGCGCTGCGCAGCAATTCGGGCAGCGCCTCAAGCCAGCCTCCGGCAGTTACATTGGGCGGCGTCTCCAGCACCAGATCACGCAGCACGTCGGCAATCCCATCGAGGCGTTCGCCGTAACCTCTTAAGCGCACAGCATCTCGAGCGGAAAATTTGGCAACTTCCTGTTCGGTTTTACCGGCCCCGACCTTCAAGTACCGGGCGTCATCCAGCGGTAAAAAATTCGACAGCTTACGCTCCACCACGCGCAAGCCATGCCGCGCAAGATCAAGGTCGCGGATGATCTTCGGGTTGAGCAGCGAGACGGTGTATGCCGCCACAGAATTACGAAAGCCAGGGTGAAACTCTTCGGTAACCGCCGCCCCGCCGACGACGCTGCGTCGTTCCAGAACGGTGACCTTGAGTCCCCCCGACGCCAGGTAGGCGGCGCACACCAAACCGTTGTGGCCGCCGCCGATGATGACTGCGTCGCGCAATGCTGAATCAGCCACGAGACAGTCCATTCGTGATACTGCGCCAGCCGGCCGCAGGAGCCTGCGCCAATCGACTTTCGGGTATGAGTTCGCGCATGCGGCGCGCAAAGCTGCGCAGCGACACTTCGTATCGGCCAAGCGGCCCGGGACTGTAACTGCGGGAGCTCATGCCGGTTTGGACACGCTCGATGAGCCCCTTATCGGCAACCAATGGTTCACCCAAAAAATGCAGCGTGTGGTAGTCGCCTGGGTGAGGAATGTCGCTCAAATGACAGACGATTTGCCAAGACGTGGCGAAAACGCGTTCCTTTTCCACTTCCAGGAAATCCGCATCGCGGTAAATCCAGCCCGGGAGACTGAATCCGTCGAGGCTCGGCGTGATCGCAGCCGAATTGCCGGACCTAAGCGCGCATCGTCCATCCATGAGCGGAATTCTCCCAATGTCTTATTGAACGATAGTATAACAAGAGCGGATTTGCCGTGCATCTACCGGCACGGACTTTGCGGTCCATGTCGGACCTTGCGTCGAGCGTGCCGCAGGACGGCTAGGACTGTCGATGCGGCGCGCGCGGCCTCGGTTTCTTGCCGCGCGTATTCGTACGGAGCAGCCCGGGGAAGGCGCCGTTGCACAGCGCGGTGACCCAGTCCTCGCATAGGGCGATGGCCTCGCGTGCTTTGAAGGCGGAAGGGCCCAAGCTCAATTCCACCCACAGCCCGTCCAGCAGGGCAGCCAGCGCAATGGCCGCCGGACGAAGTTTGAAGTGCGGTGCAGCACCTGACGGCGCGAGTTGCCCCAACAGGGATTCCAGGGTGGATCGATACTTACCGTAGGTGCGGTCGTGGACTTCGCGGATTTCCGGCGAGTGCGCCACCATGCTCCAGAACACCAGCCAAACGTTGAACAACTGCGGATCCAGTAGCTCAGGTGCAAAGGAGGCGCGAAAAAATCCGCTGATTCTGTCGCGGGGTGAAGCCGCGCGATCGTCGGCTTGGCGGCGGATGGAATCCTGAAGGGATAGCGCCAGGGTTTCGTAGGTTTCCGCCACCAGCCCGGATTTGCTCGGGAAATGATGGTTGATCAAGCCGATGGACACACCCGCCGCTGCGCTGATTCGGCGAACCGACACCCCTTCATGACCGTACTTTTTGAGGCAGCGCAACGTTGCCTCTACGAGGGCCTCACGGCGCACCGCGGGAGCCTCGCGACGAAACTTGGGAATCGACCGCTTCGTTGCCATGCAATCGCCCTTTTATTCTTCAACCATCGCCAAGCATAGCCGACCGCTCTCCGGCATGAGCGCTAGTTCGATCTTAGATTGTGAAATTGAGCCCTGCCGAAGCGGAATCAGCAAGGCGGCCATCCGTGTCTAATATATGAGCTGCAGAGTGTGTTCAGCCGGCATCCTCGGGGACGTGGGCTCCGATCCTGTCCGTGACGTAGCGTCTGATATCCAGGCTCCAGTCCTCCATGGGGGCAAAGTAGCCATGAGAGTGCACTCCAATTGCGCGGCGCTCATACGGGAAAATCCCTCGTGTAAGGCAGCTCGGCATCAATCGACTCTACGACCGTGTCGAACTCTCGTGCATAGCGGTGACCGCTGTGAACGGCATGTACGATCGCACCCGGAGCGAGCGAATCACCGATTCGAGTGATCGAAGCGATGCCGGCGGCTTGGAGATCCGCATCCCTCGCGATGAGGGCTCGATACAGGTCATGCCTGGGCTCGCGCATGCCGACGATAACCAGCGAGCCGCAGGCAAGGCGCTTCTCCGTGCCGCTGTAGAGCGGGGGCGCAGGTTGCCCATGAAGCCCAAGTGGGTGGATAGCCAGGGCATACCGGAAGGCGACAACGGAGCAAGCCGGCACGCTCCGCCGTGCCAAAGCTCGATGCCGGCAAGCGCGCCGTAGCAACAAGGACGCCCGCGCGTCTGCAATCACGCGGCGCGGAATTCCCGCCATTCAAGTCTCAGCGCGCGCGCTACCGCTTCATGCGTCAGTCTGCCGTCATGGACATTGAGGCCGCGCGCCAGACCGCCGTCTTTGGCGAGCGCTTGCCGCCAGCCATGATCGGCGAGAGACCTCACGTACGGCAGCGTTGCGTTGGTCAATGCGAATGTCGAGGTGCGCGGCACGGCGCCGGGCATATTGGTCACGCAGTAGTGAATCACGCCGTCGAGGACGAAGGTCGGCTCCGCATGGGTGGTCGGGCGACTGGTTTCGAAGCACCCGCCCTGATCGATGGCGATATCGACCAACACGGTCCCCGGTTTCATGGTCTTCACCATGGCGCGCGTGACCAATTTGGGCGCAGCTGCGCCGGCGATCAATACGGCACCAATGACCAAGTCCGCGTCGCGCACCAATTCTTCGATGGCCTGCGCCGTTGAATAAACCGTTTTGAGGTGATTACCGAAAATCGCCGATAGCTCGCGCAATCGCTTTACCGAGCGATCCACCACGGTGACGTCGGCGCGCAGCCCAACCGCCATTTCCGCGGCGTGCGTGCCCGAAACCCCACCCCCGAGAATCACGACCTTGGCAGGCGCCACGCCGGGCACTCCGCCCAACAAGACACCGAGGCCGCCATTGGCCTTTTGCAGGCAGCTGGCGCCCACCTGTATGGACATGCGGCCTGCGACTTCGCTCATCGGCGTGAGCAGCGGCAGCGAACCGTCGGGCGCCGTCACCGTCTCATAGGCGATGGCCGTGGCCTTCGAGGCGATGAGCGCTTCCGCTTGATCGCGATCAGCCGCCAAATGGAGATACGTGAAGAGAACTTGTCCGGAACGCAAAAGGCGGCACTCCGCGAGCTGCGGTTCTTTGACCTTGACGATGAGATCCGACGTGGAGAATACGTCCTCCGCCCGGGCGGCCACCTTCGCGCCGGCCGCCTGATAATGCGAGTCCTCGAATCCGATCCCCGCGCCGGCGCCGCTCTGCACCAAAACTTGATGTCCGGTGTCGACCAGTTCGCGCACTCCCGAAGGCACCAATCCCACCCGATATTCGTGAATTTTGATCTCTTTCGGGACGCCGATTTTCATGGATGAGCTCCGGGTGGGGATGCGTGGGAACCCAAGCTTAATCCGCCGCCAAGAGGATATATTGCAAAAACAGGTTGAATCGGCGGCAAAAATGACAGAATCCACCGGATGGAATAGCGTATGCGCAATAATCTGCCGGATGCCGGAGCTCTCACCGAGGTGGCGCGAATGGAGTTGGACTCGCGGATCAAATTGGATCGCTACGATCGTGCCATCGTTCGGGCGCTGCAGCTCGATGGCCGCATCACCAACAGCCAATTGGCTGAAAGCGTAAGCCTTTCGGAATCCGCTTGCCTGCGGCGCGTGCGCGCGCTCGAGGAGGCGGGGTTCATCGAAGGCTATACGGCGCTCATCAGCCAACAAAAGGCGGGCTGCCCGGTGAACGTTTTTGTCAACATCACCCTCGATCGGCAGGAGCAGGCGCACCTGCACGCGTTCGAGGAAGCGGTGCGCAAGGTGCCGGAGGTCATGGAGTGCTATCTGATGTCGGGAGAATATGATTATTTATTGCGGGTGGTGCTCGCCGATGCCGCCGATTTCGAGCGGCTCCACAGTCAACATCTCACCCGGCTGCCGAATGTGGTTCGCGTTCATTCGAGTTTTGCCCTGCGCACCGTGCAGAACTCGCGTGAATTGCCGGTGCGCTGAATCGCGACGCGCGCATGCCGGAGCGCTCCGGCGAGCTCACGCAGATTACTCAGACAGGCTCCTAGGCTTCAGTATCAGCGAAAAAGCCACCTTCACGACATCCTTGACCGACTCCGTGCTCTTCCAATCGCCTTGCCCGACACCGAACTCCAGACGGTTGAGCTTGGCAGTGCCCTCGAGCTTGGCGCCTCCGGGAGTCGACACAAACACAAAATCGATCGGCACATCCTTGGTCACGCCGTGCAAGCTCAGTGTGCCGGCTGCACTGTACCCCGTCGGCGTCTTCGTAAAACTGCGGGTCACATAGCGAGACGCCGGAAAATGCGCGATATCGAATATGTCCGGTCCGCGCATGGTCGCGTCGCGATCGTCGTCCATCGTATCGAGTGAGTTCAAGTCGATCTGCACGTCGAAATGCGAGCTCGCCAATGCGTCCGGCGCAAAATCGATGGCGGCGGTGAATTTACGAAACGTGCCTTTGAACTCTGCGCCGGCCTGGATACCGATGAAGTCCAAACGGCTGGCGGACGGGTCCGCGGTATAGCTCTGCACCGGGTTTGCGGCGCGGCCCACGGTTGCCGCCGACGCCATGCAAAGCATCGCAAGGAATATCGCGGCACGTCTCATCATGAACCTCTCTTCGATTTGGTAAATGGCAGCATGCGCAACAACACGTCGTCCTTATTCCAGAAATGATGCTTGAGCGCGGCGAGGATGTGCAATACGGCGATCACTAGCAACACGCCGCTGAGGCAATCGTGCGTCGTCTTCAACGCCTCGAAAGCCGTCTTGTTTTGAGCGATGAGATCGGGCCAGGTGAACAATCCGAACCAACTCACCGAATAATTCTTGGCGGATGACATCAACCAACCTGTGATCGGCATGGCGAACAGCAGCGCGTAGAACGCGATGTGCGTCGCGCGCGCCAGAGTGCGTTCGAGGGGTGTCATGCCGGCGGGCAATTCCGGGGGCGGATTTCCCCAGCGCCAGGCGACGCGTAGGATCGCGAGCATGAGGACAGTCATGCCGAAGCTCTTATGCCATGCGAGCAGCGCCAGCTTGTGCGTACCGGGCGGCAGATCGCGCGCCGTCCAGGCGAGCGCGAATTGCGTGACGATCAGCGCAGCAATGATCCAGTGGAGTAGCTGGGCCACCGCGGTGAATCGCGTCCGGGGTTCCTGAGTTGGCATCGAGACGCTCCAAGTGCAGACTGCACCCCGGCTAGTTTAACAAGACAGCGGGAATCCCATGACGCTCAAAACGTGTGCGGTGGTCTGTGCGGCCGCGCTGCTCGCTGCCTGCGGCGCGTCCAACACTCGCCAAACACACGAAGGCGGCGCGGTTGCTCCGATGCCTATGCGACCCCCGGCGGGCGTTGCCGCATACCGTATCGATTCCGCGCAATCCGAGCTGCGGTTGTTGGTGTATAGCGCCGGCCCGATGGCGCGACTGGGTCATAACCATGTGATCGTCAACCGGGCCGTCAGCGGCTGGGTGGATGCGACGGGCGCCGCGGCCGGCGGATCATTTTCGCTGCAAGTGCCGGTGGCTGATTTCGTCGTGGACGACGCGCAGGCGCGTGCGGCGGAGGCGCCGGATTTTTCCCAAGAAGTTACCGAGGACGCAAGAGCGGGGACGCGGCACAACATGCTGGGTCCGGCGCTGCTCGATGCGGTTCGGTTTCCGACGATCACGATCAGCAGCATAGCCGTCACGCCGGCAGCGGAGGGCCAAGGGCCGGGCACTGAAGCGCCGAGCAGGTTGGTGGCGACATTGGCCGTTCAAGTGGCGGGCCACGCCTCCAGGCTCACGGTTCCTTTCAAATTGGAGACTGCGGCGGGCAGGATTTCGGCTGCGGGCACCGCCGTGCTGCGCCAATCTGACATGGGTCTGACTCCTTTCAGCGTGATGCTCGGAGCGCTGCAGGTTCAGGACGAACTCACCGTCAAATTCAAGTTGGTTGCGGTGAAGGGTTAATCGTTCGTGGCCGAGATAAGAATGGCTGTTCCTTCGGGTGCCATCAGCACTGCGGCCGGCATGTGCTTGAGCGGCGCCGGCACGCGCCCATTCGGCGTGATGCCGACCGCGTCGAGCCGGTTCAGGGCTTCATCGAAGTCGCCAACCTCGAACACCAGTGTTGGTCCCTGCACGTGAGCCGGCTCGTACAAGCCGATATTGATCGTATCGCTGGTGCACGACACGTGCGGCAGCATGGCATCCGGCTCGTCCAGACCGACGAATCCGAACTGTTCCCAATGACTCTTGGCGATGTCGCGGCTCGGCGCCGGCAGCGCGATCTCGAGAAAGTACCCGCATAATGATGTATCGGCCGGCCTGCGCTTGATCGGCGAGAAGGTCCGGGCTTCGACCAAGCGAATCATGTGGCCCGATGGATCGAGCCAACCGACTTCGTTGAATACATCGCTTGCAAGGCGCCGAAGTTCAAGCTTCAGCCCCAAGTGTTCGAGGCTGCCCAGATGTTTCAGCAGGTCGGGCTTGAGGAAAGTAGTGGACGGCTCAAATGAGGAATGCTGATGCAATCCTATGCAAATTCGTCCGTCGGTCAGAACCGCATAGGGGTGATTCCACGCTTCGCCGACTTCCGCCGCAGAAAATCCGAGCTTGCCGTAAAAATCCAGCGAAGCGCGGATATCGGGCGTGACGATCGACAGCTCGAGGAATCGACCGAGCACGCTAGGCTCCTTGCTCCTTGGGTCAGCTCACTCCGCCGACACAGATATATTTCAATTCGGTGTAGTCCAAGATCCCGTACTTCGAGCCTTCGCGGCCGGTTCCGGACTCCTTCACGCCGCCGAAAGGCGCGACCTCGGTGGAAATGATCCCCGTGTTCAAACCCACGATGCCGTATTCGATGGCCTCGGATACGCGCCAGCTGCGAGCCAGATCACGCGTGTATACGTACGCCGCGAGGCCGAACTCCGTATCGTTGGCCATGGCGATGGCTTCCGCTTCTGAATGGAACTTGAACAACGGAGCGATGGGTCCGAACGTCTCCTCGCGAGCAATCAGCATCCGCGAGGTCATGCCGGTGAGAATCGTAGGCTCGAAGAACGTGCCGCCCAGCGCGTGTCGTTTGCCGCCTAATGCCACGCTCGCGCCGTTGCGCAAAGCGTCCGCGATATGCTCCTCGACCTTGGCGACGGCCTTGGCATCGATCAACGGTCCTTGATCGGTCACGCCCGCAAGGCCGTCGCCGACCCGCAATTTGCCGACAGCCGCAGCCAGTTTCTTGGAAAACTCTTCGTATACGCCATCGTGGACCAACAGTCGGTTGGCACAGACGCACGTCTGCCCCGTGTTGCGGTACTTGCTGGCGATGGCTCCCTGAACCGCGGCGTCCAGATCGGCATCATCGAATACGATAAAGGGCGCATTGCCGCCGAGTTCGAGCGACAGCTTCTTGACGGTGCCGGCGCATTGCGCCATCAACTTCTTGCCCACCTCGGTCGAGCCGGTGAACGTGACTTTGCGAACCTGCGGATTGCCGGTCATCTCGCCGCCGATGGCGGTCGAGGACCCCGTGACGACGTTGAAGACGCCCTTCGGCACGCCGGCCCGATCCGCGAGTTCCGCGAGCGCCAATGCAGAGTACGGGGTCTGAGTGGCCGGCTTGCATACCATGGTGCAACCGGCGGCGAGCGCGGGTCCTGCCTTGCGGGTAATCATCGCGGACGGAAAGTTCCAGGGCGTGATGGCCGCCACCACGCCCACGGGCTGGCGTAATACCATGATCCGCTTATCCGCTTGATGCCCGGGAATGATGTCGCCGTAGAGCCGCTTGCCCTCCTCCGCGAACCATTCGATGAAGGAGGCAGCGTACGCGATTTCGCCCTTCGACTCGGCCAGGGGCTTGCCTTGCTCGGCGGTCATCAGGATTGCAAGGTCCTCCTGATTGGCAAGCATGAGATCGAACCAGCGGCGCATGATGACGGATCGATCCTTGGCGGTGCGGGCTGCCCATGATGGAAGCGCGGCCGCGGCCGCAGCGATTGCCCGCCGCGTTTCCTCCGTTCCCATATTGGGGATCACGCCCAATTTTGCCGCGGTGGCGGGGTTATGCACCGGCAGTGTCCCGCCGCTGTCAGCCCCGACCCAGTTGCCGTCGACGAAGCAGAGTTCTCGAAACAAGCGTGGATCTTGGAGTTTCATGTTTGGCTCGATTTCAACCTAAGTTTTGGTAAAAAAAATCCACCGTGCGCTCGACCGCAAGCTTCGCGGAGTCGGGCTCGAAGCTAGCGCGATCCTGGTTATTAGCGAGGGCGCAGAGGATACCGTGTTCGTGCGGAAACGCTCAACAATCCTCAACGCTCCAAAATCGCCGAAATGCCCATGCCGCCGGCCGTGCATATGCTAATCAGGCCGCGTTTCGCTTTGTTTTCATCCAGTATCTTTGCGAGCGTGGCGACGAGGCGTGTGCCGGTAGCGGCAAACGGATGACCGATCGCGATGCTGCCGCCTTTTACATTGAGTCGGGACCTGTCAATGGAGCCCAGAATGCCAGAAAGCCCGAGCTTATCGCGGCAGAACACGGGATCGGTCCACGCCTTGAGCGTACAGAGCACTTGCCCCGCAAAGGCCTCGTGAATCTCGTAGAAATCGAAGTCCTGCAGCGTCAGTTTAGCATCGCTCAGCATCTGCGGTACGGCGTATGCCGGCGCCATGAGTAGGCCTTCCTTCTTGTCGATGTAATCGACGGCCGCAACTTTGCCATAGGTGAGATAGGCCAGTACCGGCAAGTCGTGTTCGCGCGCCCACGCTTCGGAAGCCATGAGCACTGCAGACGCTCCGTCGGTCATAGGCGTCGAATTTCCCGCGGTCAAGCTCCCGTTGACCGAGATATCGAATGCAGGCCGTAATTTAGCGAGCTTGTCGAGGCTGGAATCGCTGCGGATATTGTTGTCTTGAGTGAGTCCCAGATAATCCTGCACCAGGCCCGTGTAGAACCCCGCCGCGTAAGCGGCGGCGGCCTTTTGATGGCTCTCCCACGCCAGTTGGTCCTGGTCCGCACGGCTGATACCCCAGGTCTTCACCATGAGCTCCGCGCTCTCGCCCATCGACAGGCCGGTTCGTGGTTCGGCAATGCCGGGAAGTACCGGCCGCAGATGCCGCCTGCGTAACCCGAGCCAAGGAGCCATTCGCTGCCACGCAGTCTTGCCGCGAAAACTCGTCAACAACAGCTGTTGATAGCTCTTCGGGAAGACCACGGGCGGGTCGCTGACCGTCTCGACTCCGGCCGCCATGGCAGATTCGATCTGTCCGAGCGCTATTTTATTGCCGAGAAGAATGGCGGCTTCCAGACTCGTTCCGCAGGCGCGCTGCACATCGAGCCCGGGGGTTTCAGCAGCGAGGCCGGATCCCAGTACCGATTCGCGGGTCAGGTTCCATTGGCTCGAATGCTTCATGACCGCACCCGCAGCGACTTCATCCAGGCGCTGGCCTTGCAGGCCATAACGTTCCACCACGCCGCGCATAGCGGCCGTCAGCATGTCTTGATTGCCTACCTGCGCATAGGCTCCATTGCCGCGTGCGAACGGAATGCGTACGCCGCCTATGATTGCGACGCGTCGCGCGGTTGTTCCGACCAACATAGATATCCCCTCGTAATTGCCTTGGCTGCTCCGGCCTCAAGCGGCGAATTATGAACCTACCCACCGGCTTATAATCGCATCATGATTCGTTTTTCTCATTTGGCGTTGTTTGGATTGTCCACCCTGACCCTCATGGCCTGCAGTGCGCCGCCGCCGCCGCCGCCGTCCCGAGCGGCCGATCCTGGATCGCAAGTCGCGCATTTGATGGAGGTCGTCGAACGGTATTGGGACGAGAATGCCGGCCTGATGCCTTGGTATTCCTGGGGCGCGGCCGACCTGCAGTTTGGGGCGATTCCGGGGGGCGATATCGCGCCGCAGTCGTTGGCGGACTCTTTGGCCCTTGAACGGCGCTATCTCGCGGAGGTATCGGCTGTTCCGCGTTCGAGCCTCGATGCCGAATCCAAATTGACATACGACTTGTTTCGGCGAGAGCGCCTGTTGGCGATCGAGGGCTTTACCTATCCGTTCGAGCTTCTGCCGGTCAATCCGTATGCCGGGATGCCTCAGCAATTCGCGGTGATGGCGCCGGCGGCGCAGCGCCTCGCTCTGTCGAGCGCCAAAGACTTCGAAAATTGGCGAGCCAGGGTCGAGAGTTTCGTGCAGTGGACGAATCAAGCCATCGGCAACATGCGGGCGGGAATGCGGCGCGGTTACACATTACCCCGCCCCTTGGTGCAAAGGACACTGCCGCAGCTCGCCGCCTTGGGCGAAGACACCCCGGCGAACGTGTTCTACCAAGCCATGCGGTCAAACGCCGGTACTGGCGGCAGCGCTGAGGGGACACGCTTGAGTGCCGCGATGGCAGCGGTCATCAGCGGCAAAATTACGCCTTCGTACCGCGCGCTGCACGACTTCTTGCAGCATGAATATCTGCCACGGGCGCGGACCAGCATTGCGTTATCGGCCCTGCCGCTCGGCGACGCCTGGTATGCCTATCTGGCAAAGCGAACGACCGGCAGCTTGCTGACGCCGGCGCAGCTGCATGCTCTCGGCGTGACGGAAATCGAACGCTTGCACCAACGGGTCCAGGCGTTGCTGGCCGAGGCATCGTTTGCCGGTAACGCGCAGAGCTTCGTCCTGCATATGCAACGCGATCCGCGCTTTTCCTACAATACCGCCGCCGAATTGGCGAATGCATATCAAGACCTCAAAGGCCAGGTCGCGGCCGCTGCGCCGGCCTTGTTTTCGTCCTTTCCGCGGGCCGATTTCGGAATCCGCAGCGTTGAGGCGTATCGCGAGTCGGTCATGGCGCCATTGTCCTATGCGCCTCGCGCACCGAACGGCCTCATTGCCGCAGTCCTCTACGTCAACACCGCACGGCTCGACGCTCGGCCCGCGATCGACGTCGCGTCGCAATTTCTGCGCGAGGCCGTGCCCGGACATCATTACCAGATCGAAATTCAACACGAGCGGGCCGATCTACCCCGGTTTCGGCGGTTCAACGCGGCGCCTGCCTTCGTCGAGGGCTGGGGACTTTACGCCGCAACCCTCGGTGAGGAGCTTGGGCTTTACCATGATGCGGAAGCCAAGTTTGGGTCCTTTCTCGCCCAGACTGAGTGCGCAGCGGGATTGGTAATAGATACCGGGCTGCATGCGCAAGGGTGGACTCGCCAGCAGGCGCTCGACTTTCTGCACGCGCAGGTGCCTGTCGATGACGCGGCCGCCGACAACACGGTCGACCGGGTCCTCGCGCTGCCCGCCGAAGCGTTGGCGTGCACCGTCGGCTTTCTCGAAATTCAGCGGCTGCGAACCTTGGCGCAGCAAACTCTCGGCGCCCGCTTCGACGCGCGCGCGTTTCACGCGGAAGTGGTCAGGGATGGAGCAATGCCGCTCGATATGCTCGAGGCGAAGCTCAAAGTCTGGATGGACGGGGTGCCTGCGACGGTCGCACCGGCCAATGCGTCGGGCATAGCTCCAGCGTCGAAAATAGACTAGCCTGCCGTACCGCCTGGCGACTGGCTGGTGCGTGGGGCCCTGAGACGTGATTTACCCAAAATGTTGCGTGCATTGGCGTACTCGAGCCGAGTTCGTAGCGCGCCAGTAGTCGAGGACAGCATGGTCGGGCAAAACATACGAATGACGGCTTGGATCCTCGTCTTGGGGCTCGGGGCCTGCCAACGTGAACACCAGACCGAGGCGCCGCCACCGCGCGTCAAACAAGTGTTCCATCTCAACGGCTACGAGAAAGACTTCGGGTTTTCCCAGGCCGTGTTGGTCGACAAGACGTTGTACGTGTCGGGGTCGGTGGCCGCCGATCAAAATGGGCGCCTGGTGGCGCCCGGCGACATGGCGGAGCAGATGCGCGCTGCGTACACGAACATACAGCATACGCTCGCCGCAAACGGCGCCGACTTCGATAAAGTCGTCAAGGAGACTATTTTTACGACGGATATGGACGCTTTGCTGAAGGCCTCGGATGTACGCTTCGAGTACTACGACAAGGAGCGCTTGCCCGCGACCTCCTGGGTGCAGGTGCAGCGCTTGGTGGACCCGGGCTTCCTCGTGCAAATCGAGGTGGTTGCGGAGCTGCCTTGAACCACGGCGCGCACCGCGGTTGATGCCCGGCGGCGGCTCTCACCTTTAAGAAAAATCGAAGCTAAGTTCAAGTATCCTAGCCGACTAGCGCTGATCTGCGTTCTCTTGGGGTTTCGGTATTGCGTAACGTGGTCGACAAGAAATTCGAGCGCCGGCTCGCGGGGCTCATCAATTCCGGCGCACGAGCCGTGTTGCGCGGGGGCCGTAAGGGCGTCGAGAAAGAATCTCTGCGCGTCTCGCCGTCGGGCGAGATCGTCCAGACGCGGCATCCTCCTGCGTTGGGTGCGCCGCTCACCAACGAGCACATCACGACGGATTTTTCCGAATCTCTGATCGAGCTGGTGACTCCGCCATTCCTCGAGAGTTGGGAATTGCTGCAATATCTGTGCGATATCCACCAATTCGTTTACCGGCATTTGAATGACGAGTTGTTGTGGGCAACGAGCATGCCCAGCGCGATCAAGAGCGATGCGAGCATTCCCCTGGCGCAATTCGGCACGTCGAATGTCGGACGGATGAAAACCATTTACCGCCATGGTTTGGGCGTTCGCTACGGGCGCATGATGCAGGCGATATCCGGAGTGCATTTCAATTATTCGTTCTCGTCCGATTTATGGGAAGTGCTCATGCACATCAATGAATCCGGGCAAGCGCGGCAGGATTTCATTTCCGATCAGTACTTCGGCGTTCTGCGCAACTATCGGCGATTTGGCTGGCTGGTTTTGTACCTGTTCGGCACGTCCCCGGCGGTGTCCAAGAGCTTCTTCGCCGGGCGTGACAGCGACTTGCCGTCACTGGACCGCGACACCCTGTACGAACCCTACGGCACCTCGCTGCGCATGAGCGACATCGGCTATCGCAACAAGAATCAAGCGACGGTCAGCGTGTCCGTCAACAGCTTGGACGAATATATTAGGGACCTTTCGCGGGCCATGAGCACCCCCTTCCCGCCGTATGAAAAGATCGGCGTGAAGGTCGATGGCGAATACCTGCAGCTCAACGCCAACATATTGCAGATCGAGAACGAGTACTACAGCTACATCAGGCCGAAACGCGTTGCTCGATCGGGCGAGAGGCCGACGAAGGCGCTGCAGCGAGCGGGCGTAGAGTACGTCGAAGTGCGAGCTTTGGACGTGAGTGCGTTCGACCCGGTCGGCGTCAATCAGAACAAGCTACGTTTTCTCGAGGCATTTCTGGCCCTGTGCTTGCTGCGCGAGAGTGAACCGATCGGTCGCAGCGAACAGGAAGCGTTGGATGCCAATCATCTCAAGGTGGCGCGCCGCGGCCGCGAACCGGGGCTGATCCTGAACCGCGAGGGCCGCAGCTGCCCGATGAAGGATTGGGCATGCGAACTGCTCGACGCGATGCAGGGGTTGTGCGAGCTGCTGGACCACGGCGAGCCCGCCCGCCCGTACGCCGCGGCGTTGGAACAGCAACGCGCAAAACTCGACGACGTGGAGCGTACGCCCTCGGCACGGCTGCTCGCCGACATGCGTCAAAACGGCGAAACCTTCTTCGAACTTGCGCTGCGCATGTCCAAGCTGCACAAGGATTATTTTCTCGGGCTGTATCCGCCGAACGAGCGCCGACTGGCGGAGTTCGCCGCGGCAGCTCAAGAATCGCATGAGGCGCAAGCCCGTATCGAGGCGACGGATAAAATGGATTTCGACGCTTATCTTGCTGATTACCTTGCCGATTAATCAATGTTGCATTGCAACATCAGCGGTATGCACCCAATAGTTGACATAATCAATGTGAAGATCGCATCCACTTTATTTTCCAGAACCTGTGTCGCAGGTCATTGAGCCTCGATGCGATGCTGGTTAGGGTGACCGGGATGCTCACCGCCGATCGGTTCACCGTCGAGGATTTGCCAGACTTGCCGCATTCGCGCCAATTACGGAGCGGTATCCCATGGCTGACGTTCGGCGCGGAACTCGAAACCGAATTTCGTCAGACGAATCTTGATGAAAAGATCCGCCATATCCGCGTAAATCTTTGTCTCGCGATCGCGATTACATTGGCGTTTTCGGCGGTCGATGCGATGGTGCTGGGTAGCGGGCTGAACCGGATCCCAAGCATGATCCATATCGGGGCCATCGTCCCTCTGGCGCTGGGGGCTCTCGCAGCAAGCTTTTCGCCGCGCCGCCACCGCATCTACCCGCCGTTTGCGCTGGTGGCCGGAACCTCGATCGGCTTGAGCGTGGTGGTTATCCACCTCGTCGCCTCGCTCGGCGGCGTGCCCCTATTGTTTCCGTCTTTGATTTTGACGACCATCTTCATATATTTCATGGGCGGCCTGTTCTTCTATCAGGCGCTCGCCGCCAATGTGTTCATTACCGTCGTGTACCTGGCTGCGGGTACCGCCCTGCAACTGCCCGGCCTCGAATTCGGGTACGACGCCATCAGCATGGTCGCGATCAATATATTCTGTGCATCCGTGGTCTACATGCATGAAAAGACCAGCCGAATGCGCTTTCTCGAGGCCGGTTTGCTGCGCGAGATGGTGGCGCGCGACGGGCTTACGGGCATTCAGAATCGCCGTATGTTCGACCAGCACATTCAGCGCATTTGGCAGCAAGCGGTGCGCGAGGGCGAGCGGGTGGCCGTATTGCTCGTAGATATCGATTGCTTCAAGGACTACAACGATCGCTACGGGCATCAGGCGGGCGATGAGTGTTTGCGAGCGGTCGCCGTCACTTTGAGCCAGAGCGCTCGACGCCCCATGGATTTCGTCGCCCGCTATGGCGGTGAGGAATTCGCAGTCGTGCTGTACGCGGCCACCCGGGAATACGTGGCCGAGGTGTTGACACGAATTCAGCGTTCGATCGCGCAGCTGAATATTCCGCACGAGGCGTCGCGCGTGGCGAGCCGGCTGACGGTGAGCATCGGCGCGGCATTCGTTCTGCCCGGCGCGAACCGTACACACGACGGCCTCGTTCAGCTTGCGGATGAGGCGCTGTACAGCGCAAAGGAACAAGGCCGCAATCGCGTGGTGGTGATGGAAGCCGAGTATCAAACGCTGCATACCGGTCGATTCGAAAAGCGCCGTCTACCAAGATCGGGCTAGGAGCCTAGAGAACACCAGCAAGCCGGGAAGTCCGGGTTCGCGCAGCTTCAGTCAGCGCGGTAAATGTGCACTTCGGGTCGTCCCCCCGCTTTGCGGCTGGCGCGAAACATTCCCTCTGAATTGAATTCCATCGAGATCTCGCCGTGGCGGTCGATCGCGACGACGCCTCCTTCGCCGCGCAGCGCGGGAAGTTCCACGAGTACGACCTCGCGCACCGCCGTCACGAGATCGCGCTGTCCGTAGCGCATTCGAGCGCTGATGTCGTGAGCCACGGCGGCGCGAATGAATATCTCGCCGTGGCCGGTGGCGGACACCGCGCATGAGCGGTCATCCGCGTAGGTTCCCGCACCGATGATCGGCGAGTCCCCGATGCGGCCGTAAGCCTTGCCCGTCATTCCACCGGTCGACGTGCCGGCCGCCAGCGCACCGTAGGTATCGAGCGCCACCGCGCCCACCGTGCCGACATGGGAGATGGTCAACGCCGAAAGGCTAGTGTCGCCGCCGCGAATGCGCTCGAGCTGTTGCCAGCGCGCCCTCGTGTAAAAGTAGCTGCGCGGCACGAATTCGAAGCCGTGACTCAATGCAAACTCTTCTGCGCCGGCGCCGTTGAGCAGCACGTAGTCGGAACGCTCCATGACGGCGCGGGCCAGCAAGATGGGACTCTTGATATGCGTCAAGCCGCAAACCGCCCCTGCCCGGAGCGTGCTCCCGTCCATGATCGAGGCGTCGAGTTCGTTGCGGCCGTCGAGCGTGAACACGGCGCCGCATCCTGCGTTGAACAACGGGTCATTCTCGAGCAGCACGATGGCGCCGGTCACCGCATCGAGGCTCGTCCCGCCGCCCTCGAGCACGGCGTAGCCGGCGGCCAATGCGTGCGCGAGGCCTGACCTATACCGCGCTTCCTGCTCTGCGCTCATTTCCGAGCGGGGTAGGGTACCCGCGCCGCCATGCAATGCTAAGCCGAACATGTTCAGACAGCGTCTTTCAGCGCTACCAACGGATCCGCCAGCTTATCGACATCCGGACGGGCGCGGTCGGCGATGAGTTTGCGCGCCGCCATGTAGTCCCTTGAATGATTGATAGCCTCGACGGCCAGCAATTCGCCGCCCTTGAGGTAGCAAACGGTGAAGCTGTGCGTGGCCGGATCGCCGCGCGTTACTTGTTGATCATGGCCCTGAGACAGGCCGACGATGAGCAATTTATTGTCAAATTGATCCGACCAGAACCAGGGCACGCGGTCATGGACCGTCGGCCGCTCGAGAATGTTGAGCGCCGCCGCTTTTGCTTGCTCGAAGGCGTTGTCGACCGATTCCAGCCGGACTCGCATGTCGAATCGAAGCGACGGGTGATAGGTGCAATCGCCGGCCGCATAGATTGCCGGATCGCTGGTGCGGCAATACTCGTCGACGACGATGCCGTTCTCGCAGGCGAGGCCCGCATCCGCGGCAAGCTGCATGTTGGCGACCGCACCGACGCCGACAATGAGCAAATCCGCGTCATAAGTGCTGCCGTCGGCGCACACGACACGCTCGACCTGGGTATCTCCCTCCAACCGGACGACGCGCGTGTTGCAGACTATTTTCACGCCCTGGGTACGGTGCTCGTGTGCGAAATACTCCGACACGCTTGCTGCGACGACTCGGTTCATTACCCGGTCCGCCATTTCCAGGACGGTGACCGCGCAGCCCATGCGACGGGCGGTGGCGGCGGCTTCAAGACCGATGTAGCCGCCGCCGATGATGACAACGCGCGCCCCTTGCTTGAGGCCCGCTTGAATCGTCGGCACATCCGCAATGCCGCGCAGATAGTGCACTCCGGGCAAGTCGGTCCCGGGACAGGTCAACTGGCGCGATGCGGCGCCGAGACACAGGAGCAGGCGGTCGTAGATGATTACCTCGCCGCTCGCCAGAGCGACACGGCGGGCGGCCGGATCGAGGCGGGTGGCTCGGATACCCAGCTTGAGTTCGACATGGTGCTCGTCGTAAAACGACTGATGCCGAAACGGCAGACGATCTGCCGCCAACTCGCCGGACAGGAACTTCTTGGACAGTGGCGGCCGCTGATACGGCAAGTAGGGTTCGTCGCTCACCAACACGAGGCGACCCGTGAAGCCTTCGCGCCGCAGCGTATCGACGGCCTGCGCACCGGCCTGGCCGCCGCCTATGATGAGGATCGTGCCGATCATCGGGCCTCCTTTGGTAGCGGTAGCGCATCTTAGCAGGGCCCGAGCCGCAGGTTCAGGGCAGCCCGCCACGGCGAGTACCGCACATGCTCTTGCCGGTTGCGTAGTAGAATGGTAATCAGTTGGTCCGACGCCCAAGATTCCGCGGAGCTACCGAATGAAATTGATCACTGCCATTATCAAGCCCTTCAAGCTGGACGACGTACGCGCCGCGCTCTCCGAAATTGGGGTATCGGGCATGACGGTGACCGAGGTCAAGGGTTTCGGTCGTCAGCGTGGCCACACGGAGCTGTATCGCGGGGCGGAATATGTCGTCGATTTCGTGCCGAAGACACGCATCGAGGTGGCAGTCAAGAATGAGTTGGTCGACCAAGTGATGGAAGCCATCGTGGGAGCGTCCAAGACGGGCAAGGTCGGCGACGGGAAGATTTTCGTCACCGACATCCTGCGCGTGCTGCGCATTCGCACGGGCGAGAGCGATAACGCGGCCCTGTAGCGACTCAGGATCGCTCAGCCGCCTGCTGGCGTTGACGGTCCTATCGGTGGCCGTCGTGCACCCGGGCTTTGCGGCGAAATTCACCGACCTCGAGCACACCCGGATCGAGGAGCCGCGGCCGGTGGACGTCCCGTCCGACGAGTCGATGGAGGCTGCCGGGGCGGTCATCGGCAATATCGATATCGATATCCGCAATATCTTCGACCAAAGCGATCCGCGCGAAAGATCGGGATTGTTTCGACTCGCCGATAAGCTGCACCTGCGTACCAAGCCCTCGGCCATCCGGGCGCAGCTGCTGTTCGCCAGCGGCGATAAATACCGGGCCCGCAAGCTGGCCGAAACCGAACGCGCACTGCGCCTGCTCAGATATGTTTACGACGCCCACATCGTGCCGGTGCACTACGCCGACGGCAAAGTCGACGTCAAGGTGATTACGAAGGACGTATGGACATTGAGTCCCGGGATTTCATTTGGACGCGCCGGGGGGACCAACGCCACGAGTTTCAATCTCCAAGACACCAACATTCTAGGTTGGGGAAAATCCCTGCAGATCTCGCGCTCCATCTCTGTCGACCGAACCAGCAACACGGTTGCATGGACGGATCCCAACGTACTTGGATCGCATTGGACCTCGGCGGCGACGGCCGTGGACTCGAGCGACGGCAGGACCCGTTCTCTGCAGCTAGGGCAACCGTTCTATTCGCTCGATACGCCCTGGAGCACGAACATGTCCGGCTTAGGGTTCGATCGCACCATGTCGCGCTACAACCTGGGCAACATCGTCGATCAATTCAAAGACAACGAGACTTCCTATCAGCTGAGCGGCGGGATCTCGAGCGGTTTGGCCGACGGATGGGTCAAACGTCTGCTGTTCGGAATGACGTACGACCGCAATATATTCGTGCCCGCGCCGCTCTCGGCGACGCCGGCAAGAGTGCTGCCGCCCGATCGGACCCTGTCGTACCCCTTCGTTGGTTTCGATATTCTCCAGGACTACTACAAGAAGGTCGGCGACGAGAACGAAATCGGCAGAACCGAGGATTTGTATTTCGGCACCGAGGTCACCGGCTCCGTTGGCTTGTCGAACAGCGCCTTCGGCGCGGATCGAGACGCGCTGATGCTGGCCGCGACAGCCGTCAAGGGCTTCGAATTACCGGTAGCGCAGCAGGTGTTCCTGTCCGGCGACTTCTCGACGCGCGTCGAGGCGGGGCGCGCCCGCAACCTTATTGCCGACGCCGGCGCGAAATACTATTGGCGATGGCATGAGGACTGTCTGCTGTATGCCGCCGTGGCGGGCACGGTCACCGATTCGTTGGACCCGGACGCGCAACTTCTACTCGGGGGCGACAATGGTCTGCGCGGCTACCCGCTGCGCTATGAATCGGGGACGTCGCGGGCACTGGTGACCGTCGAGCAGCGTTTTTTCACGGATTGGTATCCCTTTCGCCTCGTGCGTGTCGGCGCCGCCGTTTTCGCAGACGCGGGGCGCACCTGGGGGAGCGGCGTCATCGGCAACAGCGATCCGGGACTGTTGCGAGATGTGGGACTCGGATTGCGGCTCGGCAATACGCGCACCGGCCTGGGCAACGTAGTGCATATCGATTTCGCTTTTCCGCTGAGCAACATCGCCGGCATTCAGAAGTTTCAATTTCTGGTGCAGACCTTCCAAAGCTTTTAATCGTGCGAGCCGGTCCGGCGTTCGTGTGCCGCCTTGCGCCGCCGCGACAGCAGCATCAGAAACCCGACGCACACTGCGAAATTCAACACCCACCACCAGAGCTGGCGGGCGCTGTTCTTCGCCTCGGGTTCGGATTGACTGCCGGCGACCACCAGCTCTCCCTTGAGATCCTCCCGCACCTGTCCCCGCACGACTTGGAAATCCATCGACGCGGCGCCCGGCACGACCAGATCCTGCGTCTGCAAGGTATAGCTACCGTCTGCCTCCGCCACCGCCGGATGGACGACGCCCCGCAACAAGACGTTCAACATCGCATCACGTACCGGCGCGTTGTCCGCCAAGCGGCTCAGGTGGATCGACATACGGTCGCCATGAACGATGCCCACCGCCAACAAGTCCGCCGAGCGCGCTTCGATGCGAGGTGCGGCCGGCTCGTCGGCTGCAGGCGCCGGCGGTGCCCCCGGCAGCGCAAGGCCGGCGGCGCAAACCAAGGCAAGCAACTTCCTCAAAGCATCCAGCCCCAGATGCCCAGCGCGGTGCCCGCGATGCTGGCGGCGATGCCCAATGCCGGGAAGAAAGTCTTACGTGCCATGAAGTATAACGAGCACAGTACCAACCCGAGTTCGAGCAGTCCTTCGCCGATATCGAAGCGCAGGGCGCGGCGCTCTTCGATTTTCTGTTCAATATCTTTGGCCTGCGCTTCCTTCATGATGTCTTTGGCTTCGTCCGAATATTTGTCGCGCGCCGCCTCCAACTTGTGCAGGGCCGCCTCCGCCTTCGCCTGGTCGGGTTCCAGGGTTCGCAATAGAGTCAGCCCCACGTCGCTGGTGTTCTCGCGAATCTTTTTCGCCTGGTAGAAGGCCCACTGGTCGTTCGATTCGGTGCGGTGGATGACCGCCTCGGTATGCGCGCGGTGCGATGCGATGGTAACCACGGATAAGAGAATACCGACCACACCGACCAGGATTCCGACGCGCCGCGTATTGGGATCCGCCGCGTGTTCGGGCTTAACTTCAATTTCAGTCATCGCATGAACCTATTTAACGAGGTGGAGACGCGGATTCGCGCGGGAGATTCCCAACACACCGCTCCGGACGACCTCCACGATGTCGCCGAACGCGCCCGCGTTGGCGATGAATTCGGTGATTTCAGCTTCGGTGCCGGTGAGTTCCACGATGAAACTCGACGGTTTGGGCGACAATACCTTACCGCCGACGCGCCGCGACAGGGCGTTGACCGCCTCGACGTGTTCAGCGGCGATATGCAGCTTGAGGAGCATCAGTTCGCGGGCGAGGTGATCCCCGCTGGTCATGTCTTCGACCGCCACCACGTCCACCAGTTTCAGCAACTGGGCGTTGATCTGCGCGATGACCTGATCGGAACCTGTGGTGACCAACGTGATGCGCGAAACAGTGGGATCGTTGGTGGGAGCCACCGACAGAGATTCGATGTTGTAGCCGCGCGAGGAAATCAGGCCGGTGACGCGGGTCAGCGCGCCGGCTTCGTTTTGCAGGAGAATCGCTATGATGTGTCGCATACCTAAGAGGATACGGGAGGGCGGCACTTGGGCGCCAGGGCGAGAACTGCTAGTCTTCCCGGGTGAAAGACCGCTATGACATATTGAATCAAGGGGCCCACCCGCTGGCCGGCGCCAGCATGACGGGTGCGGATATGCTCGTCCAAGTCCTGGCGGATGAGGGCGTGGACACCATTTTCGGTTACAGCGGCGGCGCGATACTGCCGATTTACGATGCGGTGTTCCGCTACAACCAGGAGCATGATTCGGCGATGCCGCTGATAGTCCCCGCCAACGAGCAGGGAGCGGGTTTCATGGCCGCGGGCTTTGCACGCGCAAGCGGCCGGGTGGGCGTCGCCTTGGTGACCTCCGGGCCCGGCGCCACGAATATGGTAACCCCCGTGCGCGACAGCATGGCTGATTCGGTCCCTATCGTGGTGATTTGCGGCCAGGTGCCGACCACGGCGATCGGTACGGATGCGTTTCAGGAAGCGCCGGTGCCGAGCATCATGGGGGCGGTGGCCAAACACGTATTCCTGATCACGGATCCCACCAAATTGGAGGCAACGGTGCGCACCGCCTTCGAAATCGCGCGTACCGGTCGGCCCGGCCCCGTGGTGCTCGACGTCCCGAAAGACGTGCAAAATTGGAAAGGCGTTTTTCACGGTTCCGGCCGTTTGCCGATCCCGGGCTATCGACAACGTATGAATCGGCTCGAGGCGAGCAAGCTGCCCGAGGCGGCCTGCGCCAGTTTTTTTGCCGCATTGAGCGCGGCGAAGCGTCCGCTTCTGTACGTCGGCGGCGGCGTCGTCAACGGCAGCGCCTCGCACGCGCTGCGCGAGTTCGCGAACGCTTTTCAAATCCCCGTGGTTACGACGTTGATGGGAATCGGCGCGGTCGATACCCAGCAAGCATTGTCCATGAGGATGTTGGGGATGCACGGCGCCGCTTTCGCAAACTATGCAGTGGACGATTGCGATTTTTTGGTGGCGCTGGGTGCGCGCTTCGATGATCGCGTGGCGGGCAACCCTGGAAGATTTGCGGCAAGGGCCAAGTACATCGCTCATGTCGATATCGACGCGTCGGAGATCAACAAGGTCAAGCACGTCGACTGGAGTCACGTGGGTCTGATGCCCGATGCATTGCAGGCGTTGCTCGATTATGGGAAGCGCATTGGGTTCACGTGCGATTGGTCCGATTGGCGGCGGCACTGCCACGAGCTGCGGTCGACCTATGCGATGAACTACGATCGGAACAGCCCGATCATTCAGCCGTACTATATCATCGAAGAGATCAACCGGCTGACCCGGGGCGAGGCCATCATCGCCACCGGCGTGGGCCAACACCAAATGTGGGCCGCGCAATATTTCGACTTTCGCAGCCCGCGGTTGTGGCTGACGTCGGGCAGCATGGGAACCATGGGTTTTGGCCTGCCGGCGGCGATCGGTGCGCAGTACGCGCAGCGTAACCGCTTGGTGATCGATATCGACGGCGACGCCAGCATCCGCATGAACATCGGTGAAATGGAGACCGTCACGACCTATGATTTGCCTATCAAGGTCGTCGTGCTCAACAACTGCGGCGACGGCATGGTCAAGCAATGGCAGAAGCTCTTTCACAAGGGTCGGTTGAGCGGCAGCGACAAGAGTTTGCACACCAAGGATTTCGTCAAGGCCGCGCAAGCCGATGGCTTCAAATACGCGGTGCGCCTCGACAAAAAGTCCCACGTGCCGCGTGTGATCGAGGAATTCATAAGCTTCCAAGGTCCGGCATTCTTGGAAGTGATGATCGACCAGGACGCCGGCGTGTATCCGATGGTGGGTCCCGGCCAAGCATACGAAGACATGATCACGGGCGACCACATCCCTTCCCGCGGCAAGGTCGAGGTCAAGACGCCCGACGCTTCGGAGATGTTTTAGCACGGCGCGGTCGCAGGCCTAAGAGATCGAATGCTCGCGCAGCGAGCACCTATAGGACGGCGTCGCACCGACGCCGTAGATTCGGGGCGGAGCCCCCTTAGTTAAGAGATTCGGCGCGAAGCGCCTGGAAACCTACCAGACCCCGATATTCGGCATGCTGGTCCAGGGTTCGGCGGGCTTGAGTGCTTCTCCACGCTGCAGCAGTTCGATGGATATCTTGTCCGGCGATCGAACGAACGCCATGCGCCCGTCGCGGGGCGGCCGATTAATGGGCACGCCGTGATCCATTAGGCGCTTACAGGTCGCATAGATGTCGTCGACGGCATAGGCGAGGTGCCCGAAATTCCGGCCGCCTTCGTAGGTTTCAGGGTCCCAGTTGTAAGTCAGCTCGACCTGCGCGTGATCGTCGCCTGGGGCCGCCAGGAATACCAACGTGTACCGGCCTTGGCTGAAGTCCCGCCGCGACAGTTCGGAAAGTCCCAGCGCGTCTCGGTAGAAACGCAGAGATTGCTCGATATCCGTTACGCGTACCATGGTATGCAAATATTTCATATGACTGGAGCCCTTGCTGGAAGGCGCAAATTTGGAGGAAGCCGGGCATAAAAGCAAACCAGCCGGATTCATCGGCGGCGGTCGAGCCGGCGGCTCGGGCGCCGTCCGATGCTTCGCTCCCGCCTGATGTTGCGCCTATGTCACAAATCGAGTGGATCCTTGACGGCCTGCAACAAAGCGCGACAATATTCTGTTAACTCTTGGATTTTTCTATATTAACTGATACTCTTGGGACATATTAAGTGGCGGTGTCCGATTTTCCCGTTACTTAAGTGCAACAACTGATAGAAGATAGAACGCGAGGCATCTTATGTGCCGCGTATCTTCCAATGACGGACGTGCTGGGTTCTTACCTTGCACCTGTTCCACTCGAATTCCCCGGCGTGTCCGGGGATTCTTTTAATAATCCTCTGCTTAAGCGTGATTCGTTTAGGTTGTGCGCCGTGAAACGCTTGGCTAAATCACTGTACTTTCAAGTCCTGATCGCTATCGCGCTCGGCGTGCTGCTGGGAGCCGTCTATCCAGAGGGCGGGGCAAAGATGCAGCCGCTTGGGCTCGGCTTCATCAAACTCATCAAGATGTTGATAGCCCCGGTGATTTTTTGCACGGTGGTACTCGGAATTGCCGGTGTCGCCGACGTCAAGAAGGTCGGAAAGACCGGCGGCCTGGCGCTCCTGTACTTCGAAGTGATGAGCACCCTCGCGCTCATCATTGGGCTCGCAGTGGCCAATGTCTTGCGGCCGGGCAATGGCATGAACGTCGATCCGCGGACGCTCAGCACGGAGCCGCTGGGCGCGTACACGGGCTCCGGAAAGCTGCAGTCAGTCACCGAATTTCTGTTGGATGTGATACCGACAACCGTGGTCGACGCCTTTGCGAAGGGCGATATCCTGCAAGTTCTATTGTTTGCGGTCCTGTTCGGATTCGCGCTGCAGCGTATGAAATCGCGAGGCCGAGCGATATTTACCTTCGTTGAGGGGCTCTCTGAAGTGTTGTTCGGCATCGTTGGTTTCGTGATGCGGCTTGCGCCCATCGGTGCATTCGGAGCCATGGCCTTCACCATCGGCAACTATGGATTCGCGTCGCTGCTCTCGCTCGGCAAACTGATGGGGAGTTTTTATCTGACCTGTCTGGTCTTTATTTTTGGGGCGCTGGGCCTAGTGGCGCGGCTACATGGATTCAGCATCGTGCAGTTCCTCGCCTATATCCGCGAAGAGCTTTTCATCGTGCTGGGCACGTCCTCGTCTGAATCGGTGCTGCCCCGGCTCATCGCAAAACTCGAGAAGCTCGGCGCCAGCAAACAGGTGGTCGGATTGGTCGTGCCGGCCGGTTACTCGTTCAATCTCGACGGCACGTCGGTCTATTTGACGATGGCGACCTTGTTCATAGCCCAGGCTACCAATTCGCCGATGACCCTTTTCCAACAACTGACGCTGCTCGCGGTGCTTCTGCTGACTTCCAAAGGGGCCGCCGGCGTCACGGGAAGTGGCTTTATCGTGTTGGCTGCGACATTATCGTCGGTGGGGACGCTTCCGGTGGCGGGACTGACGCTGGTGCTCGGCATCGATCGGTTCATGTCCGAGGCGCGAGCGTTGACCAATGTGATCGGCAATGGCGTCGCAACGCTGGTAGTCGCCAAATGGACCGGCGAGTTGGATGCGGCCACAATGCGCCGCGAACTGGCGCGGTCCGAAGGAATGTTGGGGAATATCGATGAGCGTGAGTGATGGTTTCGTCGGTGCGATCGGCAATACTCCCTTGATCCGTTTGCGTCGCTTGAGCGACGAGACCGGGTGCGAAATCTTGGGTAAGGCCGAGTTCATGAATCCCGGCGGTTCGGTCAAGGATCGCGCTGCGAGGTGGATCGTGCTGGATGCGGAAACGCGCGGTGTGCTGCATGCCGGCGGAACGGTGGTCGAGGGCACCGCGGGCAATACCGGCATCGGCCTTGCGCATGTCTGTAATGCGCGCGGTTATAAATGTGTCATCGTGATGCCCGACAACCAAGCGGCGGAGAAATACCAAATCATCGAGGCCTTGGGCGCCGAACTGCGCAAGGTGCCGGCCGTGCCCTACAGCAACCCCAATCAATATCAAAAGGTGGCGGGACGGTTGGCGCAGGAACTGCCGAACGCGGTCTGGGCGAATCAGTTCGACAACACGGCGAATCGCACCGCGCATTTCGAATCCACGGGCCCGGAGATCTGGCGCGATACCAACGGCAAGCTCGACGCTTTTTGCGCAGCCACCGGTACCGGCGGAACGCTGGCCGGAGTGGCCGCTTTTCTGAAATCCAAATCGGCAGCCGTCCGCATCGTTCTGGTGGATCCGCCGGGCAGTTCTCTGTATCACTACATCAAGGACGGAGAGTTAAAGTCCGATGGTGGGTCATCGATCACTGAGGGCATCGGAACGGGGCGAGTGACCGCCAATCTGCAAGGGGCCCCAATAGACGATGCTCTGCGGATTCCGGACGCGGAAACCATGCACTTCGTTTACCGATTGCTGCGTGAGGAAGGGCTGCTCCTGGGCAGCACCAGCGGCATCAACGTCGCCGCAGCCGTGAGGGTGGCGAAACAACTGGGGCCCGGCCATACCATTGCGACGATTTTGTGCGACGGCGGTGCAAAGTATCAGTCTCGATTGTTCAACAAGGCGTGGATTCAAGAAAAAGGATTTCTCGAGGCCATATCTTGAGCGCGCTAGCGCGCGGCTCACGCTGATTGAGAAACTCCGGTGTCGGTTCCTAGGCTGAACCAGGCGAGTTTCGACTGTAGGGCGACGACCTCGCCCACCACCAGCAACGCCGGCGATTCGAGCGCCGCCCGAGAAGCCGCATCGAGGATCGTGCCGAGGGTCGCCGCGATGACTCGCTGATTCGGCAGGGTAGCGTGGGCAACGATGGCGGCGGGCAGCGTCACCGCTGCGCCGTGCTCGAGTAGCTTGCGGACAATGTGATCTAGGCGCGCCAGGCCCATATAGAACACCGCGGTCGTTCCGGGCAATGCCAGCGCCCGCCAGTCCGGCTGCTTGCCGTTCTTATCGGCGTGCCCCGTCACGAAGCTCACGCTGTGGGCGTATTCACGGTGGGTCAGCGGAATACCGGCATAGGCAGCGCACCCCGATGCCGCCGTGACGCCCGGCACCACCGAAAAATCGATTTGCGCCAGCGCCAGCGCCTCCAACTCCTCACCGCCACGCCCAAATATGAAGGGATCACCACCCTTGAGCCGCACTACCCGCTTGCCCTCGGTCGCGTGCCGGATGAGCAAGTGATTAATCTCCGATTGCGAGGTACTGATGCCGCCGGCCGACTTGCCGACGCAGACCCGGGTCGCATCGCGCCGCGCGAAGTCCAATATGGCGTCGCAGACCAAGCGATCGTGGAAAATGATATCCGCATCCTGCAGCGCGCGCAGCGCCTTCAGGGTCAGCAACTCAGGATCGCCGGGGCCGGCGCCCACCAGCGTTACTTCTCCGCTTGCCCTTGGGGCGGCGGCGGTCCGCGACAGTAATCGTTGCGCGATGCGCAGCGCACCCTGGCTGTCGCCGTCGATGAAGCGGCGCGCCGCGGGACCGTCGACAAGGGTTTCGAAAAAGCGGCGCCGTTCCTTCGTGTCGCGCAGCCGGGCCATGCTGATCTTGCGAAGTCCGCGCAGCCATAGCGCAAGGTCGCCCATGCGCTTCGGGATGGATGCTTCAAGCCGCTCGCGCAACCGGCGCGCCAAAACCGGCGATGTACCGCCGGTAGAGACCGCGACCAGCACCGGATCGCGATCAACGATGGCCGGTATGATGAACCGCGATGCTTCCCGATCATCGACGACATTGACAGGGATGGCGCGCGCGTCGCTCAACTTGGCAATCCACCGGTTGATGGCGCGGCGTGAGGTGGCCACGATGACCAGGCGCGCTCCGTCCAGGTCGCTTGGAACGAACTCCCGGGCCTCGATCTTGAAATGGCCGGCGCCGCCGCGCTGCCTGAGTTCAGGGACGATCTCGGGGGCAACCAACGTGATTACGGCGCCGCTGCGCTCCAACAGCGTGATCTTGCGCAAGGCCACATCGCCGCCGCCGACAACCAGGACGTTCTGGCCCTTGAGATCGAAGAAAATCGGAAAATAATTCACGGCAGCCATCCTCGCACAGCGGCACGTGCCGTGCAGCAAACACGCCAGTTAGGGTTTTGGGCTGCCAGCGAGGGCGGGCGCGATGCTACGGCGCGGATGCAGGCCGCATTCGCGGGAATCCGCTCGCTCCCACCACCAGCGTCCGGAGCGCTCATCCTCGCCGGGCTGCACCGCACGGGTGCACGGCGCGCAGCCGATGCTCGGAAAGCCACTATCATGCAAGATATTGTAAGGTAACCGTTTTTTGCGAATGTAGTCCCAGATTTCGGTCTCGGACCAATCGAGCAGAGGACTGACCTTGTGCAGGCCATATTCGCTGTCCCATTCCACCGGGGCGGCGAGTGCACGGCTTGCCGATTGGCCCCGCCGGATACCCGTCACCCAAGCACCGCGACCGGACACGGCGCGGCGGAACGGCTCTACTTTGCGGATGGCGCAACAGCTGCGGCGCTGCTCGAGACCGTCGCGAAAGCCGTTGATGCCGTTTTCACCGACCCAGCGTTCCATGTCGACGCCGTCGGGATAATAGATACGCAGCGCACGACCATAGCGCGCCTGCACGCGCTCGATCAGATCATACGTTTCCGGGTAGAGCCTGCCGGTATCGATGCTGAAGATTTCGATTTCCGGGACCGCCTCCCAGATGAGGTCCGTAAGCACCACGGATTCGGAGCCCAAGCTATTGGCGTAGCACACATTTTTATAGTCCGAGACCGCCGCGCGAAGTCGCGCGATGCTGTCCTCTGCGCGCTCTCGCAGGGACTTTGGGAGGTCCGGCACTAATGAATTCATCAGGCGGGAAAGTATAGAAACGGCGCGAGCCGCGGGAAACGAACTATCGCTTATGACCTCATGCGATTTAGTGCTTAAGGATCAACTCGCCTCGACCTGCGCAAGCAGCTTGAACCTTATATCCTATGCCCATGCCACTGCAAAAAATTCGCACCGTAGCCCGGCTGGCCGCGTCATGAAATTCCAGCAACTGCGCTACCTCGTCGCGGTCCACGAGAATGGCTTGAACATCACCGCCGCCGCCCGGCAGCTGCATACCTCGCAGCCGGGGGTCAGCCGTCAGCTCAAGCTGCTCGAGGAAGAACTGGGGTTCCAATTGTTCGAGCGCGAGGGCCGTGCGCTTACTCGCACCACTGCGGCCGGCGAGGAGATCATTTCACGCGCCAGCAGCATCTTGCGCGAAATGCAGAACATACGGCGCACCTCGGCGGAATTACGCAAGGCGGATGGCGGGACTCTTTCGATCGCGACCACCCACACCCAAGCACGCTATGTGCTGCCGCAGGTGATTCGCGCATTCAAGGCAAAGTATCCGAAAGTCCGGCTGCATTTGCACCAAGGCACATCCGAGCAGATTGCGGAGATGGTCGCGCGCGACCGGGTCGATTTTGCCATCGCCACGGGCTCTGAGGAACTGTTTCCGCATTTGGTGCGTCTGCCGGTTTATCGATGGCATCGGGCGGTCATCGTGCCGCGCGGCCATCCGCTGGCCTCCGCGGGTAAATTGACGCTGAAGAAACTGGCGGATTATCCGATCGTGACCTACGTGTTCAGTTTCTCCGGCCGCTCATCGCTGCCCGCTTTGTTCGAGACCGCCGGGCTTTCGCTCGATGTGGCACTGACGGCGCGCGATTCGGACGTGATCAAGACCTATGTGCGCATCGGTCTGGGAGTGGGCATCTTGGCGCGCCTGGCCATCGATCCTGTCACGGATGCTGATCTCATGGTACTGGATGCCGCTCATCTATTCGAAGGCCACACGACCTGGATCGGCTTTCGCCGCAGCGCGCTGCTGCGTGCCTATATGTATGAGTTCATCGAATTGCTGGCGCCGCACTTACCGCGCAAGTTGGTGCGCGAAACCGAGCGCATGGACACGCAAGAAGAGGTGGATCGCATTTTGGCCGACCTCAGGGTTCCCCTTCGAGATAACCCGTGAGGGTCCGTATCTCTCGCCGGCTTGCGGTGGCCGCATTCTTTGCGCTTGGCTTCGGCGTGGCTCCCGTGTTTGCTGCCACGGTGACCCTGCTGAATGTGTCGTACGACCCGACGCGCGAGCTGTACGAAGACTACAACAAGGCGTTCGCGGCGTTCTGGAAAGCGAAAACCGGCGACACCGTGGTCATCAACCAAAGCCACGGGGGTTCCGGCAAGCAGGCTCGCTCCGTCATCGATGGCCTCGGCGCCGATGTAGTGACGCTGGCATTGGCCTACGACATCGACGCGTTGGCGGCGCAGGGCGCCTTGATCCCCACCGACTGGCAGGCGCGCCTGCCGGCAAACAGCACGCCGTATACTTCGACGATTGTATTCCTCGTGCGCAAGGGCAACCCCAAGCAGATTCACGATTGGAGCGATCTGGTACGTCCGGGCGTGGCCGTCATCACTCCGAGCCCGAAGACATCGGGGGGCGCCCGCTGGAACTATCTCGCGGCGTGGGCATGGGCATTGAAGCAGCCCGGCGGCAGCGACGCCACCGCGGAGGCATTCGTGAAGAAGCTTTACAAGAACGTGCCCGTACTCGATTCTGGCGCGCGCGGGGCTACGGTGACTTTCGTGGAACGAGGTATCGGCGACGTGTTGCTGGCGTGGGAGAACGAGGCATATCTCGCGGTGAAGCAGCTGGGACCCGACAAGTTCGACGTGGTCGCACCCAGTTTGAGTATTCTCGCCGAGCCGCCGGTGAGCATCGTCGACAAGGTTGTCGACAGACATGGTACGCGCAAGGTTGCCGAAGAGTATTTGCGCTATCTGTATTCCAGGGAAGGGCAAGAAATCGTCGCCAAGCATTTCTATCGTCCACGCGATCCGGAGATCGCGGCAAAGTACGCCAAACAGTTTCCGAGCATCGCGCTCGTCACCATCGACGGCGAATTCGGCGGATGGACCAAGGCGCAGGCCAAGCACTTCGCCGATGACGGCACGTTCGACCGGATTTATGGGCAGTAACGATTCCGCGACCCCGGAACGGACGGAGGCGGCGCACGGCCCCGCCGCGCGCCGCGCGGCGTCGACGCGCCGTGTCGTGCCCGGATTTGGCCTGACGCTGGGCTACACGATGCTCTATCTGTCTTTGATCGTGCTCATCCCGTTGTCGGCGACCTTCATCCGCAGCCTGGGTGCTGGCTGGGGCCACTTCTGGGCGGTGGTGACCGCCGTTAGGGTGGTGGCGTCCTTGCGCTTGAGCTTCGGCGCGGCGTTGCTCGCTGCCGCCGTGAATGCGGCATTTGGATTGGTCATCGCATGGGTGTTGGTGCGTTATACCTTTCCGTTCAAGCGGCTCATCGATGCCATGGTCGACTTACCGTTTGCGTTGCCGACCGCCGTCGCCGGGATCGCGCTGACGGCGCTCTATGCGCCGAACGGTTGGTTGGGTGGTCTATTAACGCCGTTGGGCATTCAGGTGGCGTTCACCCCGCTGGGAGTGGTCGTGGCGCTCATCTTCATCGGCCTGCCGTTCGTAGTGCGAACTCTGCAGCCCGTCTTGGAGGAACTCGATAAAGACGTCGAGCAAGCCGCAGCGACCTTGGGCGCCTCGGAGTGGCAAACCTTTTCACGCGTCATTCTGCCGGCGCTTTGGCCGGCACTGTTGACGGGATTCGCTCTCGCGTTCGCCCGGGCAGTGGGTGAATACGGATCGGTCATCTTCATCGCGGGCAATATGCCGATGAAATCCGAAATCGCACCCCTGCTCATCATCACCAAATTGGAACAATACGATTATGCCGGTGCTACGGCCATCGCCGTGGTGATGCTCGTTCTGTCCTTCGCCTTGATGCTCGGCATCAACGCGCTGCAAAGCTGGACGCTCACCAGAAACGGCGGCGCTTGATGGAGGCGCCCGCCATCGCCGCCGGATGCGACGTGTCGGCCGGGCGCAGACTGCGCAAGCGGGGCCCGCGCCCGGGGGTGCGCTGGGGCCGGTTCCTGTTGATTGCAACGGCGCTGGCCTTCCTGGCGGCATTCCTGCTGCTGCCGCTGCTCGTGGTCTTTGCCCAAGCGCTCTCCAAGGGCGCCGGAGTGTACCTCTCCGCGGTATCCGATCCCATGGCATGGGCGGCGATCAAGCTGACGCTCATGGTGGCGGCGATCGCGGTCCCGATGAATCTTGTATTCGGCGTGGTCTCGGCGTGGGCCATCACCAAGTTCCAGTTTCGTGGCAAGAGTACGCTCATCACGCTCATCGACTTGCCGTTTGCGGTGTCGCCGGTCATCGCCGGGCTAACCTACATTTTGCTATTCGGCGCGCATGGCTGGTTCGGCGCTTATCTGCAAGAGCATGACATTCGAATCGTTTTCGCGGTCCCGGGCATCGTGCTTGCCACCCTCTTCGTCACATTTCCGTTCGTCGCCCGCGAGCTCATTCCCGTGATGCAAGCTCAAGGCAAGGACGACGAGGAAACGGCGCTGTCGCTGGGCGCCGGCGGTTGGCAAGTATTCTGGCACGTGACTTTGCCCAATATCCGCTGGGCTCTGCTGTATGGCGTATTGCTCTGCAATGCGCGCGCCATGGGTGAATTCGGCGCGGTCTCGGTGGTCTCCGGGCATATACGTGGGCTGACCAACACCATGCCTCTGCACGTGGAGATTCTCTACAACGAATACAATTATGCAGCCGCGTTTGCGGTGGCGTCATTGCTGGCATTACTGGCCTTGCTGACTCTAGCGGGCAAGAGCCTTCTCGAGTGGCGGCAGCCGGAACTGCGCCACGCGGTGCATCTTGCGCGGGTGAGCCCGGGGAAGCAGGCATGAGCATCACGCTGCGCGGTGTCAGCAAGCAGTTCGGCGCATTCGCCGCCATCGACGACGTCGATCTGGAGATCCCGACCGGTGCGCTGCTTGCGCTGCTGGGGCCATCGGGCTGCGGCAAGACCACGGTGCTGCGCATCATCGCCGGACTGGAGACGCCAGACACCGGACAGGTGTTGTTCGACGGGCGCGATGCCACCCTGTGGCCTATTCGCGAGCGAAAAGTGGGCTTCGTTTTCCAGAACTATGCGCTCTTCCGCCACATGTCGGTGTTCGAGAACGTCGCGTTCGGATTGAAGGTCAAAGCGCGGCGCGAGCGGCCCGCGGCTGGCGCCATACGCGATAAAGTGCAGTCACTTCTAGAGTTGGTACAGCTGGATTGGGCCGGCGATCGTTACCCGACACAGCTTTCCGGCGGCCAAAAGCAGCGTGTGGCGCTGGCGCGTGCGCTCGCAGTCGATCCCGAGGTGCTCTTATTGGATGAACCTTTCGGCGCTCTGGACGCCCAAGTGCGGCATGAGCTGCGGCGTTGGTTGCGACGCTTGCACACGGAATTGAAATTCACGAGCATTTTCGTGACGCACGATCAACAAGAAGCCATCGAAGTGGCGGATACCATCGTCGTGCTCAACCGCGGCCGCGTCGAGCAAACCGGGGTTCCCGGCGACGTTTATGATTTGCCCCGATCAGCCTACGTGCACCGTTTCCTGGGTCAGGTAAACGAGCTGCGGGTGAAATGGCACGACGGCCGCGCGCACCTGGGTCCAATCGATATCACGGGCGATCCAGCGCTCGATGCCTACGGCAGCGACCGCATCGCGCTCGTCCGGCCGCATGAGATCGACATCGGCAGTGCATCGAACGGCTGGCCGGCAATCGTGCGGGACGTGCGCGTGATCGGTCCCATCGTCCGGTTGGAACTTTGCGCGGACGGCCAGCCCGCGAATGAGCCCCTGGAGGCGGAAATCAGCCGTGAACGCTTCGACATGGATCGATTCCACATCGGTCAAAGGGTGGGTGTGCGCTTTCGCCGTTGGCAGGTGTATCCCGCCGCAGCATTAGGGAGTGCGAGGGCGTCGCGGGCTTGAGCGCCCCCGGCTCGGTGGCTAGCGTCGCTGCAGCTTGAACGCCAGCCCTGCGTCGTTTGAAGGTTGATATTCCGCTGAAAATGTATGGAATGCCTGGCGCGCGCCGGCCATCTCCCCGGCGGGCAGCTCGAAGCTATTGAAGCCGCAGCGCGCGAGAAAGAAGACCTGATCACGACGCACGTAGCCGGTGGCGCGCAACTCCCCCTTGAACTGATAGCGTTCGCGCAGCAACCGGCCTTGCGTATAGCCGCGCCCCTCACTGGGCCCTGGAAACTCAGCGGCGATCAAGTCGAAACGCGAGAGGTCGGGCGCGAGCTGCTCGACTTTATGAACCGGAGAGAGGACCACGCCGAGGCGCCCCGATGCGGCACGCCACGCGGCCTTGTCGGCGAGCCACTGCTCGAAAGTCAGGATGAGACCGCCCAGGGCGGACGCGGGTACGTCGCCCCCGGCATCAGCCAGGTACCTCCAGTCATCAGCAACCACCCGGCCGTCACGCAGCAACTGGCGCGGCATACACTCGTTCCTTGAAGGGTTTCACGCCGAGGCGGCGCACGGTATCGAGAAATCGCTCATCTGGGCGCCGCTGTTCGACATACACCGCCAACAACCGCGCAATCGTTTCCGGCACGTCCGCCTTGGCTACCGACGGTCCGATCACCGAACCCAATGACGCATCGGCGCCGGCCGCGCCGCCGATCGTGATCTGGTACCACTCCTCGCCGCCCTTATCCACGCCGAGGATGCCGATGTTGCCCACATGATGGTGCCCGCACGCATTCATGCATCCCGACATTTTTACGTCGAGTTCACCCAGATCATACAAGTAATCGTAATCATCGAAGCGTTCGTTGATGAGTTTGGCGACATCGATCGACCCGGCGTTCGCCAGACTGCAAAAATCGAGTCCTGGGCAACAGATCATGTCGGTCAGAGTGCCGATGTTCGGCGTCGCCAATCCTGCGGCCTGCAGCGTTCGCCACAATTCGAAGGTCTTCTCCTGTTCGACATCCGCGAGCAGCAGGTTCTGCGTGTGTGTCACACGTACTTCCCCGAAACCATAGGCATCGGCCAGGTCGGCAATGAGCTCCATCTGTGCGTCAGTGGCATCGCCGGGCGCAACATCAGCCTTTTTCAACGATATGTAAACGGCGCGATAGCCAGGCACCTTGTGTTCCGCGGTGTTGTAGCGATACCAGGCGCGAAACGCGGCATCTTTGCCGCAAGCCGGCTCGATGTCGTCGAGTTTTCGATACGCCGGTGGGGTAAAGAAGCTGCCCATTCGGGCGATTTCGGCCTCGTCGACTCGCAAACCGCCGTCGCGGATCAATTCCCACTCGGCCTCCACCCGGCGCCGGAATTCCTCGATCCCGAGAGATTTAACCAAGATCTTGATGCGCGCCTTGGTCAGGTTATCGCGCCTCCCCTCGAGGTTATACACTCGCAGTACGGCCTCGAGATACGACAGCAGGTGCTCGCGTGGCAAGAACTCGCGCACCACCTGACCGATGATGGGTGTGCGGCCGAGGCCTCCCCCGGCGAGGATTTCGAAACCGTGTTCGCCATTGGGGCCGCGCACGATGTGCACCCCGACATCATGCACCAGGGACGCAGCGCGATCTTGCGGCGCGCCGGTGACGGCAATTTTGAATTTCCGCGGCAGATAGGTGAATTCGGGATGGAAGGTCGACCACTGCCGGATGATTTCGCACCAGGGGCGCGGATCCTCGAGTTCGTCGGGCGTTATGCCTGCAAGGTGATCCGACGTGGTGTTACGAATGCAGTTGCCGCTGGTTTGAATCGCGTGCATCTCGACGGCCGCAAGCTCGGCCAATATGTCCGGCACGTCCTCGAGTTTCGGCCAGTTGTACTGGATGTTCTGACGGGTGGTGAAATGTCCGTACCCGCGATCGTAGCGTCTTGCGATCGCGCCGAGGACGCGCAGTTGCGCGGACGACAACAGTCCATAGGGAATGGCGACGCGCAGCATCGGCGCATGGCGCTGGATATACAAGCCATTACGCAAGCGCAGGTGCCGGAATTCATCGTCGTTCAATTCGCCGGCCAGGAATCGCCTTGTTTGATCGCGAAACTGCGCTACGCGTTCGTCGACGAGCGTCCGGTCCATTGCGTCATAGCGATACATAGCAGCCCAATTTAGCTTCCATGCGAGCCGGGAAGCCAATAACACGGAGGCATAAGCTGATAACGGCGCACGCTATGGGAAGCGGCTTTCCGCGCAAACCGTGATTCGCTCGGCAGCGAGGATTTTCGGCTGAGTGCAGCATTGCACTGTCAAATGAGGATGTGCGAGCGTGGTTGTCAAGGATTTAACGGAAATCGTGGTCGCGCCGGATACTTATCAGGTTTCGCCCGAACCCGTTTTGCTGACGGCCGAACTCTACGGCGCCTTGGCATTGTGCCTGCACGACGAAGGCCGCGGCGTGGGCGGGTTGCTCCATTTGCGTTTCATTGGCGGCACCGGACTACCCAGCGATGTAACGGACAATACCTTAAGTTCGGTGTTGGTCGTACTCGATCGCTTCAAGCGTGGGGTCATCGGCACGTCGACGCGGCGCGATGACATTCAAGCGCGCATCCTCGCCCATGCGCTGCCGCCAACGGATGCACGCGAGCCCACCGCGACTTTGGTCGATCTGATTCGAGCGGATCTGGCGGACAGTAAAGTTGCGTGCGGCACGCAAACGACGCGTAGAAGGGAAGCGTTGCGCGTTTGCTTTCAGCCCTTCGAAGGCCGCGTTTGGGTGTCGAGAAACGACGCCAAGGCGAGTTGAGCCAGGCGGAGCCGGACGCTCAAACGCCGGCTGTTTACCCGCCACCGGTGTGTTCATAATAAGCTTCTGAGGATCGACCGAATTACGCGGGCCTTGGGTTTGCGGGCGAGTTCAATCGGAGGTGAGACATGCGAGTCGTGTGGATTGGTGCGCTGTTGTTGGTTGCCGCTTGCGCCAGCGAGAAGCTGGCATTGGCGCCGCCCCCCGGCATCGATTTCAGCGGCCAATGGAAACTCAACGAGGCGGATAGCGATGACCCGCAGCGCGTCGCTCTGAGCCAAAGCGCGGGTGCTGCGACCGCTCCGAGCGGCCAAGGCGGCCAAGGCGGCCAAGGCGGCCAAGGCGGCCGCGGAGGTGGGCGCGGCGGGCGTGGCGGCACCACCGGTGCCGGTAGTTACGGCGGCGGTGGTCCCGCTGGTCCTGCCATGCCGGGAGTTGCCGCGCTGAGCGATGGCTTACGTTGGCCCGGCAGGGAACTCGACATCAAGCAAGCGACAGGAGTTGTCACAATCACGTCTCTGGGCGCCAAGCAGGTTTATCAGCCCTCCGCCGACAAATCGCAACGTCATCAGCGGCCAAGGCCGCCGGACGGTGTGTCGCAGGGGCGCGATATGCGCACGCGTGACCGAGGCGATGGGCCGCCGCCCGTCTGCGGCTGGGATGACAAGACGCTGGTCGTGCAGTCCGAGAGTCCCGACGATGATCGTCCGCCGTTCGAAGAGCGCTATAGTTTGTCCGACGATGGTCAACGCCTCATCGAGGTGGTTTCCTTCAAAGGCGGGCGCTCCAGGGGGTTCACCGTATCCCGGGTCTGGGATCGGCTGCCGCCCGGCGGGGCAGACGCGACCAGCGGCGCGGCGCGGGGCGCACGCCCACCGCCGCAATAAAAAAGCCGGGCATTGCCCGGCTTTCAAGTCCCCATGCCTGATCGTGGAGCTTTATTAAGTGCTCCGGCGATGATCGGTCTTTTTACTTCCCTGAAGCTATATTGCGTTCGAGCAACACTCTAGCCTTGGGCAATTCTTGATGCTACCTTTATTGAGAAGAAATTCAAAAATTAATGTATTAAAAAAGCCACACTCATATATGAGAATGCGGCTGCTCGGCCAGGCGCCGCGAGTCGCGTATTCTTACCCATGAAATTAACGAAGCTGGAGGCCATGAGTGGCTAAGCAATCAAAATTGTCCGCTCCCGTGGCTGCGGTTCGGACGCGGCGAGCCTACTTCGATTGCAGATTCGGTCAACTTCATGTGCGTACGGCATTCCCGACCACCGGCGGCTTCGATGAGGGCGTTACGCTGTTCTGCCTGCATCCCAGCGAAGGATCGAGCCGAACATTCGATCATTTTTTGCCGGAGATCGCCGGCGATCGGCCCGTCTACGCGCCTGATCTCCCCGGCTGCGGCGAGTCCGATCCCGCGCCCGCAATGCGCTACGCGGATGCTGCGAATGCAATCGCCGACTTGGCGGCCGACCTGCGCCTGCGTCAGATCGACCTTCTTGGGTTCCGTTTCGGAGCTGGCGTCGCTCTCGAATTGGGAGCTGCACGACCCGACCTGGTGCGGCGCGTGGTGCTGATCGCGGTGCCCCCCATGGAGCGGTTGCCCGTCATTACCCAGGAGAGTCTGGTCCTGCGAATCAAACTTGGGGTCGGTGATGACTCGCAATGGGCCAAGGGAACCTTGCCCAGGGCGCAATTCATCGATCTCCCCGAGTTTGGCGCGGACCTGTTCGAGGTTGCTCCGAAGACGCTGGCGAAGCAAATCGCCGCTTTCCTCGGAGCGAGGCCCTAGGCTCCTCGACAGGCTCCCGCCCGCCATCACCTCCATGAGGCTCAATAAGTACATCAGCGAGACCGGCGTGTGCTCGCGCAGGGAGGCCGATAAATGGATCGAGGCGGGGCGCGTGACATGCAACGGTACGCTCGCCGCGCTGGGCACGCAGGTAAGCGATGGCGACGAGGTGCGCATCGACGGCAAGCTTCTCGGCATCAAGAAGAAGCAGATTTATATCGCGCTCAACAAGCCGGTGGGTATTACTTGCACCTCGGAAGCGCATATCGAGGGAAACATCATCGATCTGATCGGTCACCCGGAACGCATCTTTCCTATCGGCCGACTCGATAAAGACTCCGAGGGCTTGATCCTGTTGACGAACAATGGCGACATCGTCAACGAAATCCTGCGTTCGGAGAACAACCACGAGAAGGAATACATCGTGACGGTGGATCGGCCGATAACCGATCTGTCGCTCAAGATGATGGCCGACGGCGTCAAGATCATGGGCGAGATCACCAAGCCCTGCAAAGTCTCGAGAATCAATGAAAAAACCTTTCGAATGATTCTCACGCAGGGCCTGAACCGGCAGATTCGGCGCATGTGCTCGGCACTTGGTTACAAGGCCCAACGCCTGCAGCGCGTCCGCATCATGAATATCTGTTTGGGCACATTGGGCGTGGGAAAATGGCGCGAACTCACCGAAACGGAGCTCAAGGGACTCCTCCCGGGCTGATGCCGGCCGGCCACGCCGTGGCGTTGCGGCTTGGCGCGCCTCCGGCTAGCTCGATCGCAAAGCGGCCGGATTGACGCCCTCCGACCACCGTCGCCCGTTCGCCGCGCGCCACTCCGGGTCCGCGGCCCGCGACGCCAGCCAAGCAAAGAAATCATCTCCCTGGCCGGTCCAATACGCGTGGGTGAACAACACCGCCCCCGTACTGGATTCGATGGTGAAGCGTCTGCGAAGCCCAAGACTGGCCAAATCGCGACTCCATTTGATGCGAGGCGAACTCTCCGACAGTACATATTGATCCGGACCTACTTGCAGGTGCAGTCGGTCTTCGCGGGCGTATAGACAAATATTCGGTGGTGAGGCCCGGATCAACGCGACCCCGTGCACCAGCGCCGGGGGAACGTCGAAGGCGGTCCATGTGCCGCCCAAGGCGTTCCATTGGAGCACCATGCTTTGACGGCGAAAATCGATTACCGGTATGTCCGGGGGAATGGTAAGGGCCATGCTCGCAGCATGCGCTATTAGCGATTTATTTCAAATTTTGATCGGGCAGATCCGCAAACGCATCGTGCACGATGTTCGCCGTGAGGAGTTGCGGCAGCACCAGCGGTTCTGAAGATCCTGGCTTCGCGTTGTACACGACATAGAGCGGCACTCCGGCCCGCCCAAAGCTCGACAAGGCTTGGGTGATGGCGGGATCGCGATTGGTCCAATCGCCTTTCATCAGTGTCACGCCCTTCTTGCGAAAAACCTCTTGCACCGCTGAATCGGCAAACGCATTCCGTTCGTTGACGAGGCAGGTCAGACACCAACTTGCGGTGAAATTGACGAGCAAGGGCCGACCGGCGGCGTAGATTTCGGCCACTCGAGCAGCATCATAGGGTTGCCACGCATTCGCGGCGGGCGCCGACGCAGCGGCGCTACCGGTCGACGCCGCCGCAACGCCGGCAACACGCAACGGCAGGAGGATGGCAAGCAGCACGGCTGCTATCGCCGTGATGATCGCGGCGACACGCCCGCCCAGCCCGCTGAATTTGGATTTTTGATACGCCCAGGCCGCCAATGCGATGAGAATTGCGCCCGCCAGAGCCGCACCCAACCCCAAGGACGAGGTTTGCTGGGCGAGAACCCACAGCAGCCACGCCGCCGATGCATAGATCGGAAACGCGAATGCTTGCTTCAGCGTATCCATCCACGCGCCCGGCTTGGGCAAAGCGCGACGCATCCACGGCGCGAATGACAGCAGTAAATAGGGCAGCGACAGACCTACGCCCAAGCTGGCAAAAATGACGAGTGCCACGAGCGGCGATTGCGTCAACGCGGCGCCAACGGCAGCCGCCATGAAAGGCGCCGTGCAGGGCGTCGCGACCAGTGTGGTCAACACCCCGGTGAAGAACGAAGCGCGATAGCCATCGCCCCGGGTGAGTCCGTCGCCGACGCCCGCGAGTCCGCCGCCAACTTCGAACACACCGGACAGGTTCAAGCCAACGGCCAGCAGTAGGTACACCATGAGCGTTACGAACAGCGGGGACTGCAGCTGAAACCCCCAGCCGATTTGCTCGCCGCCTGCGCGCAGCGCCAACAGGATTACCGCGAGACCGAGCATGGAACTGACCACACCGGCCGCAAAGACCAGCCCTTTGGCGCGAACCGCGGCGGGATGCTTTTTCGCCTGTTCGACCAGTCCCATGGCTTTGATGGAGAGCACCGGAAATACGCAGGGCATCAGATTCAAAATCAGTCCGCCGAGGATGGCCAGCAGGATGAGCGAAGGCAATGACGGCGCGGCTGCCGCAGGCGTACTCGCGCCGGCTGCAGGGCCGGCCCCGCCGTTGAACGTTGCGGCGATTTCCATGGGAACGGCAACGGAGTTGCCGCCGCTCGTTTCGGTGGCCAGCAGCACACCGCGGACGGTACCGCCGTGAGGCGGCTGATAGCCCGCTTTGACGGCCAGCTCGACGGTGTCTCTCGAGCGCGTCAGGGCTTGCGGGGCGCCATATTCAATGCTGCCTTCATCGTACGGGTAAAACGCCAGCGATTCGATTTGAGACAGCGCCGGGCCCCACGTCTTGCCGAGCGTTATCACGAGTTGTCCGTTCTGCAACCTGGCGCTGGACGACGCCGGTTCCGGGGTCGGCAAGTCGCTGCGTGCTGCCGCAAATATCGCCGCGTCCGCGGGATCGGCGGCGGCGGTCGCGCTGACGGGCAGATTCAGCTGCAGACTGGCATCTTCCGGAACGCAGACATCGGAACAAACAAGCCAGCTGGCCTTGGCCTGCAATAGGACGGTGCGCCCCAGTTTGAGATCCTTCGGCGCCGTGACTTCGACCAAGTGCACGGCATGCTTGGCATAGCCGTAATTGACCAACGGCGGCAGCTCGAAACGGTGCGGTGTGGTCCACACGATTTCGCCAGCGGTGAATCCCGGCGGAAGGCTCCAGGCCAGACTGGTGGCCTGGCCCGAGTCTCCTGGGTTGCGCCAATAAGTATGCCAGCCATCGCGAATGTTGAGCTCAAGAGCCACCCAAACGGACTGACCGGGCACGATAGCGTTGGTTTCGCTCACCAGCCGTGCCTTGACGTTGTCGGTTGCCACCACATTTCCCGAGAGGGGGTAGGCCGCCGGCGAGGCGATCAAAAGTCCGAGAATCAGCCCTTTGAATGTATGCATGAGCCGTATGGTACTCAATTAACGCGACACCCCCGGCATTGGGCGGAACGGGTTGTGGAACAACTCACAGTCTTTAGGCCATACCGCCGCTCGGCCGCTTGCGCTAATGTAGGCGCGCCCAACTAAAGTCAATCATGCACGAAAACTACTTAGAACGAATCCTCAAAGCTAAAGTGTACGACGTTGCCGTCGAAACAGCCCTGGATGCCGCACCGCGCCTCTCGCGCCGGCTGAATAATCGCGTTTTCTTCAAACGTGAAGACCTCCAGCCGGTTTTTTCGTTCAAAATACGCGGCGCCTACAATAAAATCGCGCAACTTTCGCCGAGCAACGCGGCGCGCGGCGTTATCTGCGCATCCGCGGGCAATCATGCCCAAGGCGTTGCACTGGCCGCGCGCACCCGCGGCATTCCAGCGCTCGTGGTCATGCCGCTGACCACGCCCGACATCAAGGTGCGCGCCGTCGCAGATTTCGGCGCCGAGATCGTGCTGCACGGCGATGATTACGATCAGGCCTACGAGCACGCTCTCGTGCTCGCCCGCGACCGCGGGCTGGTGTTCGTGCATCCGTTCGATGACCCCGACGTGATCGCCGGTCAGGGGACCATTGCCATGGAAATCCTGCGGCAACAGCATGGCGATGAGATCGATGCGATCTTCGTGCCCGTGGGCGGCGGCGGACTCATTGCCGGCATCGCCGCTTACACGAAAGCGCTGTATCCACGTATCAAGATAATCGGCGTCGAACCGGAGGATTCGGCCGGCATGTACGAATCGCTGCATGCCGGCAAGCGCGTGACGCTCGATCGCGTAGGCACGTTCGCGGACGGCGTGGCGGTGCGCCGGGTCGGAGAGGAAACCTTCAGACTCGCGCGCGAGTATGTCGATGACATCGTTTTGGTGACCACCGACCAGATCTGCGCCGCGATTCAAGACATATTCGAAGATACCCGTTCCATCGCGGAGCCTGCAGGCGCACTGGCGGTGGCCGGTATCAAAAAATACGTGGCTCGGGAGAACTGCACCGGACGCTTGTTCATTGCGATCAACGGCGGTGCGAATATGAATTTCGATCGGCTGCGTTATGTGGCCGAGCGGGCCGATATCGGAGCGCAGCGCGAACTACTGTTGGCCGTCGAGATTCCGGAGCAGCCGGGATCATTCTTGAAGTTCTGTGAGCTTTTGGGAAGGCGCAGCGTGACCGAATTCAACTATCGGTACGGCGACGTGCGGGCGGCGCAGGTGTTCGTGGGGCTAGGTCTGGCGCAAGGCCGTCCGGAACGCGACTCTCTCATCAAGCGCATCGCGGATGAAGGCTTTGCCGTACACGATATGACCGACAATGAAATGGCCAAACTCCATGTGCGGTACATGGTGGGCGGACACGCGCGCGGGCTGACGAACGAGCGCCTCTATCGCTTCGAATTTCCCGAACGCCCGGGCGCGCTGTTGAAATTCTTGCGGGCAATCGGCTCGGGCTGGAACATCAGCCTTTTCCACTACCGCAATCATGGTTCGGACTACGGGCGCGTATTGGCGGGAATTCAAGTGCCGGAGGGCACGTACAAGGACTTTTGCCTGCATCTCAATGATCTGCAGTACGCTTACACCGAAGAGACCGATAATCCTGCCTATAAGATCTTCTTGGGCGGGTAGCTAGTGTCGGCGGCATACCGAGCGCTGCGCGTGCCGCGGCATGAAACGATGCGGGTACGCGGCCTCGATCTGCATCTGACGCGTTGGGGCCCGGACCCCTCCGAGTCGAACCTGCCGGTGTTTTTGTTGCACGGCTGGCAGGATACCGGCGATACGTTTCAATTCATGATCGACGAGTTCGAGCGGGATTGGCCGCTGGTGGCATTGGACTGGCGCGGGTTTGGAAGAAGCGAATGGCCGCAGGACGGCTATTGGTTCGCGGACTACCTTGCCGATCTCGACGCGCTGCTCGATGGGCTCTCACGGGGAGCGCCGGCGCGTATCGTCGGCCATAGCATGGGCGGCAATATTGCCAGCCTCTACGCAGGCGTTCGGCCGGAAAAGGTGCGGTGCGTCGCGAACTTGGAGGGTTTTGGCCTGCCGCGGTCCTCGCCCCAACAAGCGCCGACCCAGCTACGCCAATGGCTCGACCAAGTCAAATCGAGACCCGCCCTGAAGGATTACGATTCCGTCGAGCAGCTGGCGTCCGTTATTCGATTCCGTTATCCACGTTTTAACGACGCGCAGGCCGCCTTCATGGCGGCTGCATGGAGCCAAGAGCGTGATGGCCGCATCCGATTGTTGGGCGACTCGCGGCACCGTTGGGTCAACCCGGTCCGCTACCATCGCGAAGATGCAGAAGCCTGTTGGCGAGAGGTGAAGGCACCGGTCTTGATGCTCTTGGGCGACGAATCGGAGTACCTGTCCAAGCTCGGCGCGGACGGCAGCGATGCCGCGCTTCGGAACATCATCCCGCAAATCGAAATCCTCCGTATCGCCGGCGCCGGTCATATGCTGCATATTGAAAAGGCGGATGTGGTCGCGCCGCTGATCGAGAACTTCCTGAGTGCTCATTGAATGCCGGTGACCCGACGCATTAATATGGCATCGTGAGCGCACGCCAGGGGGGCCGTCTTGCGCGTTGAACCAAAACTCACCGGTCTATCCGGGAACGAAATCTACTGCATGCGGCTCAAGGGACTGACGCCGAGCGGCGTCGTCATCGGCAACAGCATCCAGTCGATGGGCTTCCTGGGGGGTATACGCTCGGCGTTTCGCGGAATCGTGGGCGGCGAAATCCCCGATGTCACGAGGATGATTCATGAGGGGCGCGAAGCGGCATTTTTGCGCATGCGAGCCGAGGCGGATCGCGAAGACGTTCATGGCGTCGTCGGCGTGACCTCCGAGTTGCGAAATCTTGGCGGAAACTCGGAGTTCTTGTTCGTGGGCTCCGGGGTCAGCGGCCAAGACGGCACGGAACGCTTCACGAGTGCCCATGATGCACAGGAGCTGTATTGCCATTTGGACGCGGGCTATGAGCCTCGCGAGTTCGTGTTCGGCAATATCGCGTATTCCGTGGGTGCGGTGGGCGGCATCACGGGCACGCTCAAGACGCTGGTGCGCGGGGAAATAAAAGAATTCAGCGACGTTTTCAACGAGACTCGGCACCACGCTCTGGAGCGCTTGGCGAGTCATGCCCGGGCGGCGAAGGCCAATGCCGTGGTCGGGGTACGCACCACCGTGCTGCATTTCGCCGGATTTCATGAGATGTACATGGCCGGTACCGCGGCGTTGCATCCGCTCCTTCCCGCGGAATTTTCGAATTCGCCGGTCACCAGCGATTTGACCGGCGAGGAGCTGTGGGGCATGACCCAGCTCGGTTACATTCCGATAAAGCTCTTGATTTCGACATCCGTGTACTCGCTGGGCGCGATCGGCGGAATCAAAGCAGCGTTCCAGGGATTAGTCCGAGGCGAACTCGGCGAACTCACCACATTGATCTATGACGCGCGCGAGCACGTATTCGATCGGCTGAAAAGCGAGGCCGCAGCGCTCAATGCCGATGAGGTCGTCGGCATCAAGACGTACATCATCGAGTTGGGATCGAGCTTGGTCGAGATCTTCGCGGTGGGCACCGCCATGCGCAAGATGACCGGTGTTGGAGTGCAGACCGCGAACCTTCCAGCGCAGGCAATCATTCGCGACAAGGATACCTGGCTCAGCGGCTCGGGCGGCCTCGATCTGCAATCCACGCGCGCGGGAGGCTAGCTGGTCAGAAAGCTCTTCACGATCGTGTTGCCGGCCGTGCTTGCGATCGCGGCTACGACCATGAGTGCGTCGGCAGGTCATCGGCATCGGGTGAGCGATGCGCCTGCGGGCGAGTTCGATTATTATCTCTTGTCCCTGTCGTGGTCGCCGGCATTCTGTCTGCAGTCACCGGGCGCGGCGGAATGCAATGGGCCGCGGCGCTTCGGATTCATCGTGCATGGCTTGTGGCCGCAAAACGAGCGCGGATGGCCTGAATATTGTGCCGGGAGTCAGCTGCCCGACGATGTCGTGCAAGGCATTTCGGACTTGATGCCGGCTCGCGGTTTGGTCTACCACGAGTGGTCGGCGCACGGTACTTGCAGCGGATTGGGTCCCGCCGCTTTTTTTGCGCTGGTGCGGCGCGCCTATGAGTCCGTCGCGATACCGGCGCCGTTCGCCCGCCCCAGCGGCGCGATCGAGCAATCGCCGTCGGCGATCACGGCCGCATTCTTTAAGGCCAATCCTGGTTTGCCGCCCGACTCGATCGTCCCCACGTGCAGCCGGCAAGGAGCGCCGCGCCTGCGCGAGATGCACGTGTGTTTCAGCCGGGATCTGACGCCTCGCGCTTGTTCCGCGGATGCGCTCAGGGAAGCCTGCCGCGCATCGTCCGTGATCGTGCCGCCGATTCGGTGACGGCAGCCGGCACGACTCGGCCTCGACGGGAAGCGATCCGCACGCCGAGAAAAGTGGTTCGTGGGAGCGAGAGCCGTTTAAGATACCGATGCTTCTGACGTTTTTGTCGAATTACGAGCAGACAAATGGATCGACCGCCATTACCGCCATTCTCGCCCGACACGGCCGCGCAAAAAGTGCGCATGGCCGAGGACGCGTGGAACACGCGAGATCCGTCGCGGGTGGTGCTTGCCTACACGGCCGATAGCCGATGGCGTAACCGCGTCGAATTTTTCCAGGGTAGGGATGCAATCCACGCATTCCTGGTTCGCAAATGGATCCGCGAACTCGACTATCGGTTGATCAAGGAGCTTTGGGCGTTCGCCGGTAATCGTATTGCGGTGCGTTTCGCCTATGAGTGGCACGATGACAGCGGCCATTGGTATCGGAGCTACGGCAATGAGAATTGGGAATTCGACGAGCACGGCTTGATGCGAATCCGCGTGGCCAGCATCAACGATTTGCCCATCGCGCAGAGTGAGCGAAAATATCATTGGCCTTTGGGACGGCGGCCGGACGATCATGCTTCCTTGAGCGCACTCGGCCTTTGAGTTTGGCCGGCCTCCCGAGTGGATTCGCGATCTTAAGAGAGCGCGATTTCACCCTCTATGTTTGCGCGAGGTTCTTTTCTTCCATCGCAGCCCAAATGACCATCGTTGCGGTCGGGTGGCAGGTGTATCACCTCACCGGCCGCGTGCTCGATCTGGGACTTATCGGTTTATCGCAATTCTTACCGTTCCTGTGCCTATCGTTGTTCGCCGGGCATGCGGCTGACACCCTGGACCGGGCGCGCATCATCACGCTTTGCCTGGCGGCTTTCTTGATAGCGGCGCTGCTGTTGCTGTGCTTCGCGATCGGCAAGGTTGGCAGCACGCTGCCGATTTTTGGGGTCTTGGGCTTGCTGGGCACTGCGCGGGCTTTTCTCGCGCCGGCGTCCCAGTCGTTCGTGGGCAATCTCGTGCCGGCAACGGCGCTGGGCAGCGCGATTGCGCTGAGTTCATCGTCGTTTCAGGTGGCGACCATCGCCGGTCCCAGTATCGGCGGTCTCGTCTACGCGTTGGGAGTGACCCCGGGCGGCGCCGACAATGGTGCCCAATGGGTCTATGGCGCCGCAGCATTTCTCCTCGTGGTCTCTGTATCCATGATGCTGTTGGTCAAGCGGCGCCCTCAGCGGCCTGACCGCACCTCGGTCTCATGGAGCAGTCTGCTGCAAGGTCTGCACTTCGTGTGGCGCCGAAGAACGGTATTGGGCGCCATTTCGCTTGATCTGTTCGCGGTATTGTTTGGCGGTGCGACCGCCCTGCTGCCGGCATTTACTCAGGACATCTTGCACGCCGGTCCCGAGGTGTTCGGGTATCTGCGGGCGGCGCCCGGGATTGGAGCGGGTTTATGCGCGCTGTGGCTGGCCTTCAGGCCGATCACTCGGCGGATCGGAGTTTGTATGTTCGCGGGGGTCGCCCTCTTCGGGGTGGCCACGGTGGTCTTCGGCTTGACCCATCATTTTTGGGTGGCCCTGGTTTCTCTGGTGTTGCTGGGCGCCGGCGATATGGTGAGCGTATTCATCCGATTGCTGCTCGTGCAGTTGGAGACGCCGGACGAGATCCGCGGACGCGTCAGCGCCGTGAACTCGGTGTTCATCGGTGCATCGAATGAATTGGGCGAGTTCGAATCGGGATTCACCGCAGCCTGGTTTGGCCTGGTGCCTGCCATCGTGTTGGGTGGAGCAGTCACATTGCTGGTGACCGGACTTTGGGCGTGGATCTTATTCCCCAAACTGTGGCGCTTGCAGACATTCGAGCAACTGAAGGACAACCCCGGAACATAAGGTGCGCTGTTCAACGTGGGCGTGCGCGACGGGTGGGCGCCGCCGTGTGCGGATCGTCAGGCCAATAGTGTTTCGGGTACCGGCCCTTCAGATCCTTTTTGACTTCATGGTAGCCGCGCTCCCAGAAGCTGACGAGATCGCGCGTGATTTGCACCGGCCGCCCCGCCGGCGACAGCAACTTCAGCAGCAGCGGCAGGCGGCCCGCCGCAACGCTTGGAGTGGCTCTCATGCCGAACAATTCCTGAAGTCTTACCGACAGCGTAGGCACGTCGCCGTCGAGGTAATCGATGGCGATACGCGAGCCGCTCGGAACGACTACGTGGGTCGGTGCCTCGCGTTCCAAGATCGCGTTCTGCGCATAAGACAGGCGAGCGCGCAGTGCACCGTGCAGGTCAATCCGAGCCAAATGGGCACGCCGCGCAAATCCCGTGATCCACGGCGGCGCCCACTCCTCGAGCGTCGCGGCGAGTGCGGCGTCGCTCAAGTCCGGCCAGGCCGCGGGCGCGGGCACCGCGTATTTCAGCATGAGAGCGACGCGCGCCTGCCATTGCCGCAAGTCCGTGGTCCAGGGTAAGGCGGCGATTCCAAGCTGCCGCAGCCCCTCGAGCGCCGCGCTCTGCAGGGCCTCGGGATCCGCATTTCGAATCTCGCTCGACTGCAGCAACAAAGCCCCTAAGCGGCGCTCTCGTCGCGCCTGGATCATCTGTTCGCGTTCGTCCCAAGCGATCTCGGTTCGTTCCACGATGTGCTGGCTAAGGATCTGCTCGATATCGGCGAACTGCAACGGAGCGGCGAGAAAAATCCGCGCTTCGCGCTCGGCGCCGTCGAGTTCGGCGGCGACGATGAATTCAGACTTTGAGAGTGCCTGCGGCGTCGCGAAGCGAGCGCCCCTGCCATTGGCAAGCACATACCGCCCGCCATCGCCGCGCGACCGACCGATTCGATCAGGATAGGCCAACGACAGGATCATTCCCGTGGAATCGTGCGGATCCGTGTCCTCTGGAACTCCGCGTGCGAATTCGCGTTGCCAATCGGCCGACCGGCGCCGCGCCTGCGTCAAGGCCCGATTGTCAACATCGATTCCCGGCGGCAAGGTGTGCACGTCGCCCCGCAATGCGTTGACGCGTAAGCGCAGATCGACATCACGCGAATCGGCCGGCGTCCGCAGGATGTCGCGCTCGCTCAATATCGCGGCGAGATCGCACGCCAGCCGTGGTGCGCCCAATTCGCGCGCCTTGACCAGCATGTGCGCCAAGCGTGGATGCGCTCCCAGCCTGGCGAGCGCACGGCCATGGGACGTAATGCGCGCGGCCGCATCGATCGCGTCCAATTGGCGCAACAGATCACGCGCCTGCGCCAGCGGCGCTGCCGGCGGTGGGTCCAGCCAGCTCAAGGCGGCGGCGTCGGCCGCCCCCCAGCAGGCGAGCTCTAAAGCCAATGGCGCAAGATCGGCGTGCATGATTTCCGGCGCGGTTTGCGGCGCCAACGACGACTGCGAGCCTTCCGACCATAAGCGATAACAGACGCCGGAACTCAATCGGCCCGCGCGACCGCGCCGCTGATCGGCCGCGGCTTGCGAGACTTTGGCCGTTACCAGACGACTCATGCCGGTCGAGGGATCGAATTCCGAGTAGCGCCGGAGGCCAGCGTCGACGACCACGCGAATGCCATCGATGGTCAGGCTGGTTTCCGCGATGGTGGTCGCCAACACGATTTTGCGCTGTCCTCGCGATGCGGGTGCCAGGGCGGCATCCTGCGCCGCGCCTGTGAGTTCGCCGTACAATGGCAGCACGCGCACCGCAGGGTCGAGGTCCGGTCCTTCCAAGGCGCGCTGCACCCGGCCGATCTCGGCGGCGCCGGGGAGGAAGCAAAGAATATCACCGGCATGCTCCTCGAGGGCGCGGCGCAGGACTTGCGCCACCTGCAGCTCAAGATGAGTCTCCGGGCGCCGTGGCAGGTAGTGAGTAGCCACCTCGAAGCTGCGGCCGCTCGCGGTAATGATGGGCGCGTCATTCAACAGCTTGGCGAGCGGCAGCAGATCGAGTGTCGCCGACATGACGACAATACGTAGGTCGGGGCGCAAGGTCTGTTGACTCTCAGTGCACAACGCGAGCCCGAGGTCCGCGTTCAAACTACGTTCGTGAAACTCATCGAAGATCACACAGGCCACATCGTTGAGATCGGAATCCTCTTGCAGCATCCGGGTGAGAATGCCTTCCGTAACCACCTCGATGCGGGTGTCTCGGCCCACGCGCGTGTCGAGGCGTGTCCGATACCCCACTGTCGAGCCTACGGTCTCGCCGAGCAGCTGCGCCATGCGCGCCGCCACTGCCCGCGCGGCGATGCGGCGCGGTTCCAGCATGAGGATTTTCTTGTTTTGCAGCCACGGGCTTTCGAGCAATGCCAGAGGGACGATGGTGCTTTTGCCGGCGCCCGGCGGAGCCTGAAGGAGCACGCGAGCGTGCGTGGTCAGCGCATCGGTCAATGCCGGCAATGCTTCGTTGATCGGTAATTCGGGTAACGGAGGATGCCGCATAGCCAAGCTACGATACCCTACGCCTGAAACGACGGGGTCGTTCGTCGCGTGTTAGAATCGAGCCGGTCGGGCCTGTAGCTCAGTTGGTTAGAGCAGGGGACTCATCAATTAATGGTGCCTTCGCATCGCAAGGTGCGAAGTGGACGGGATGAATTCAGGGAAACCTTAACAGCGCGGCTGATGGCAACCCTGAGCCAAGCCGGCGGTACACCGCCGGAAGGTGCAGAGACTACCTGAGCGCTGGAGTTGCGCTTAATGACAGGCTAGAGCGTCCCGCACCCTACATGGGTGAAGAGATAGTCCACTCCCATCGGAAACGGCGGGATCGAGTGAATCCCTTGGTCCTCGGTTCGAGTCCGAGCGGGCCCACCAATTCACCGGGGCGTCTATCCAGCTCACCGGGTTGCCGCTCTCGGAAATCGTGTAGCCCACACCCTCGAACTTGTCCGACGCGCGGCTCGAGAACCTGCGGCTCACTTGTTCCTGACCGCTCGCCAGCACGTTGACGCAGAACCGCCCGATGGGGGCCATTCTTGTCCAACTCGAGAATTGCTTGCCGATGAAGAAGGCTATCAGCAAGGACGCCATATCCCTTTCTGGAACCGCTCGCATTGGATGGAATTGGATGGACAATTGGATGGACGCATGGGATAGTAAATTGGATGGAATTGGAGGTAAGAATGGATGGTACGCCCAATATCGCAGGTCTAGCCATAACTCCGGATGTGCTGAAATTCGTCAGTGGAATTGATGAATTCAAGGGTGCCTGGCGCGCGATCGGACGTATCGCGCCGGAACGGCTTTCTGCCCTGCGACGCGTAGCGACCATCGAAAGCGCGGCGTCTTCTACCCGAATTGAGGGTGCGAAGCTCACCGACAGGGAAGTGGAACAGCTCCTTTCCAATCTGGACATTAAGTCGTTCACTAGCCGCGATGAGCAGGAAGTCGCCGGCTACGCCGATACCATGGAGACGGTCTTTACTTCCTGGGAAGCTATCGACTTAACTGAAAATCACGTCCGGCAACTACACCGAGACCTTCTGAAATACTCCACCAAGGATGAGCGCCACAGAGGCGAATACAAAACTCTTCCAAATGATGTCGCGGCCTTCGACGCCGACGGCAAAAACATCGGCGTCGTGTTTGAGACCACCACGCCATTCAGCACTCCTGGCCAGATGGCGGCCCTTATCGCGTGGACTGCCAAGGCGCTCAGCGACCAAGCCTTGCACCCCTTGATTATCATCGCCGTCTTCATCGTGTCGTTTCTTGCAATCCATCCGTTCCAGGATGGAAATGGACGACTCTCGCGAGTTCTCACGACCCTGCTGCTCTTGCGCAGCGGCTATGCGTACGTGCCCTACAGCTCGCTAGAGAGCGTCGTGGAGCAATCCAAAGAGCGCTACTACATCGCGCTTCGGCAAACACAAGGCACAATCAGAACGGCCAAACCCGACTGGCAGCCCTGGCTGGTGTACTTTCTTGGAGTGCTAACCGAACAGAAATCGCGTCTGGAGAAAAAGATCGCACGCGAACGGATCCTGATTGGCGATCTGCCAGAGCTATCGGTACAGATTCTTGAACTCTGCCGCGAACGCGGGCATGTCACGATCAGCGACATCACAAAGGCAACCGGCGCAAACCGAAACACCATAAAAGATCATGTGACGGCGCTCGTGGACAAGGCTCATCTG
>Ga0326728_10000518_pt1 | contig 151047 bp, 97 predicted proteins | sample MB3enrmetagenome_FD_207602 | JGI IMG/M metagenome (GOLD analysis project Ga0326728, IMG submission 207602) | Lab enriched peat soil microbial communities from McLean, Ithaca, NY, United States - MB31MN | ecosystem: Environmental > Terrestrial > Soil > Wetlands > Peat | place: USA: New York... | reverse complement strand
AATGATGGCCGAAGAAAAAAAGTGCAAGAAAGAAGGGAAAACCGGCCTTGATCTCAGTATTTCAAGGCAAACCCGGCAAGAATGTCTCCGCGATCAACCCGAAGAATGGGTAATTCGGAACCGCCGATCCCGGACTCCAGCCCCAGTCGCGCGTTCAACGGGCATACGTTGAGTCGAACCTGACATTTGTTTAGCATGGCATTTTTTTTGATCGGTGTTTGGGCAGAATTGAGCGGTTGGGCGCTAAATGGGCGCGATCAGAGTCCGGCGACCTTCGATAAACTCGCGAACCACGCCGTTTGATACAGCGAGCTTTTTCTGAATGGAAAGGTCCTGGCGGGCATGCATCAGGATCATGCACATGCTGAGCAAATCGCCGCTGCCAGTGGAATGGATCACAGCATCGGCCGGGCTTGCCGGCTCGCGGATCAATTGGCCGCCCGTGTAACAACCGGCGCCTTCAGCCCCCATGTGAACAATGACCGCCTTGACGCCGCGGCCGGACAATCGTTCTAGCGCCACGTCCAGGTGGGGGCTATCGGTGAATTCACACAGTTCGCGGACATTGCCGTGGGCGACATCCACCAAATCCAGAACGCCGCGCAGCAGTTCCTTCCGATGCGCGATTTCCTCTTTGGAGCCTCCGGAACGCCGCGGGTCGAAATTGATATCAAGCGAGGTGGTCAGCCCCCGACGCCGGGCCTCGGCAAACAAACGGCGATTGCCGCCTTCCAACATCGTCTGCGAAAACCACACATCGGCGCGCAGCAAGTGAGAACATCCCTCGAGCGCGGCAAGCTCAATGTCGCCGAATTCAAGGGTTTGGTTGTTCGGCAGGCAACTGAGGAAATGCCGGTGGCCGCTGGAAAAGTTAATGGCCACCGTGGTGCCCGTGGCGCATTTGGGATCGCGAACGATGAACGTCCTTACACCTTGTTTCTCCATCGCGCGCCGCAACCGCTCTGCCAGCGGGTCGGCTCCCGTCTTGCCCGCAAACCCAACGCTTGCACCCAGACCGGCGGCCATGCAGGCGCTGTTGGCGCCGCCGCCGCCAATGGTCTCGACCACAGCCGCGACCGGCGTTTCTCCATCTTCAAACAGGGTGGGCGACGCCGGCACGCTCAACAAGGTCACGTCCCGATTGATGTTGCCCACCACGCAAACCGACGAACCCGAAAAAACCGCCGATTCCGGAATGCGGTTTGCCTTTTCCGACGGCACAAACCTCCCCGGCGGGTTGCCCGCACTCGTTTCGCTAACATTCACCGCCCGCGCCTTTCAGGGCCTGTTTGATCTGCGACATCAATAAATGCTCCACGACAAGATGGACTGCCTCCACTTGCGGAGTCGAGGCGGCGGGCACAAGAATGGAAACGGTGGACTCCCGGTGCATCACACCGCCGTCGAAACCGACAAGGCTGATCGTGCTCGCGCCCGATTGATTTGCGAATCGCACGGCGCGGGTCACGTCCGCGGAAAAACCCGTGCCCCCATGCACGGAACAGGCAATGACGACATCACCCTTTTTCAACAGCCCCCGCATCAGGTTCACGAACACGTCAGCGCGCTCGGCATCATTGGCCCACGCGGTGTAGAGGCTCATATTGTCGGTGAGGCAACGGGCATCGAAGGGTCGCCCGCCCGGCGGGATGACGAACTTGGCCAAGTCGCAAGCGAAGTGCTGGGCGGTGGAAGCCGAGCCGCCGTTGCCAAGGGTGAAAACGCGGCCACCGCCTTTGTAGCAGTCCAACAGCAATTCACAAGCGCGCGCAAGGCAAGCCTGGTCCAACCGGCCCAGCAATTCGCAGCTTTGCTTGAGAAAGGAATCAATGGTTCTTGCGGTATCGGGCATAACGGGATTACCGGCTGTGGACGCATCCGCCACTGGCGGAAGAGACAGGCGCCTTGGACGGATCGGAGCGGGAGAGGTCATCGCCCCAAGTGACCTCGCCCTTGGGTTCGTTGAGCATAAGGCCCTTCAAAAACTGCACGGCCTTTTCCAAACCTTCCCGCGGCGTCATCAGACTGTCCTCGTGCTCGATGGACAGCGCTCCATCGTAGCCGGTCATGCGCAAAGCGGAAACAAAGTCGCACCAAAACTGACGCGAGCTTCCATAGCCGACAGTGCGGAAAATCCAGGCTCGATTCAGCTCATCGCTGTAAAGTTTTGTGTCCAAAACGCCGTTGACAAGGGCATTCCACTCCTGCATGCGGGTGTCCTTGGCGTGAACATGCCAGATGGCGCCCTGCAAGGCGCGAATGGCCGCGCATGGATCAATGCCCTGCCAAATAAGATGCGAGGGATCGAAATTGGCCCCAATCTCCGGGCCGGCGGCCTGGCGCAACTTCAAAAGCGTTTCCGGGTTATAGACGACAAAGCCTGGATGCATTTCAAGGGCGATCTTATGCACGCCGTTTTTCCGGGCGAACTCCGCCGTTTTTTCCCAATACGGGATGACGGCCTCCTTCCACTGATAGTCAAGTATCTCCAGGTATTCCGGCGGCCAGGGACAAGTGACCCAGTTCGGACGCGTATCGTGCGGGGCGCCGCCGGGGCAACCGCTGAAAGTCGTCACCACTTCCACTCCCAGTTTTCGGGCAAGATGGACGCATTGCCGAAAGTCGCCGTCGTGATCGGCGGCAATCTTCGGGTCGGGATGGATGGGGTTGCCATGCACGGAGAGGCAGGAGATTGTCAAACCGCGCGACTGGATGGCGCGCAGGAACTCATTCGCTTTGTGATCGCTTGCCAATAATTCGCCGGCTTGGCAATGCGCCTTGCCGGTAAAAGCTCCCGTGCCGATTTCCACGGTTTGGATCCCCAAACCCGCCAGATAATCCAGTGCCTGCTCGAATTTCATCGAATTGAGGATGACGGTAAAAACGCCTATTTTCATAGTCTGCTCATTGTTACATTTGATTAATTCCAAAACGCATCATGCTATCGCTTCGCCTTTATGTCCTGGTGATGGAGACCCATATCACTGGCACGCGGTTTAAGCAACACCGGAAATCAAATTAATGGTCATTGAAAATTTGTCTTTTGTCACTGAGAACCCACCGCCGCAAGTTCGTGAGTCCTTGCGGCATCGTGCCGATGGTCCTTAAATTGCAAATAACAAATCTTCAATGACCCGTCCTCAATGGTCTTCAGAGAATGCGCTTTCACAGCGCCATGCCGATTGTGTTTGCATTGCGGCTGATTATCGGAACTTGTTTTTGCATGGGCTTTAAGCGCCTCTATGAGACCCGCCCGCCGGTTGCAGGGTGTTTACAAAGCTACCATGAAGAAATTGCCCATTCTGCATGGCGACGAATACTCCAAGAGTGCTAGTTTGGCGGACAGATTGCCTGACATGCGTCTCATAAGCTCGTTCAAAAAACGCACTGCCGCAGGCGGGGCGTGTCATCTGACAGGCGCTCGCCCGGCCATCATTGTCGCGTGCGCCAGCCGCAATTTCACGCAGTGAAAAGCCAGCCTGACCCAAAAACGCTCTTCCTGTTGAGCATCCTGGCCCTGGCCACGACAGGCATCGCATCGAGCATTCGAGTGAATATCGCGGGTGATCTTCAAACCTCCGTCTTCGATCCGATTGACAAACTTCATTCCGGCCAGATGGTGGCGGTTTGCCGGCGTTTTTGCTCGTTGTTTTCGGGGCCATCTGGCTTTATAATCGCGCCCGCGGCGGATATCAGCCCGAAAAGATCGTCGGAAAAGCGGCCTTCACGGAGGCCGATGCCGATGCCGCCTCCCGATGATGTCAGCCAGCCCATCATTTTATGAATATTGGCAAGAGGATACGACTTAACCGGATTTTTTCCCATCCGAGCGGACGGATTTGTTCCGTCGCGGTGGATCATTTCATAGGCTACGGGCCGTTGCTGCCGGGCGGAGGACTCGCCAACCTTCCCCAGGCTTTGGCGCAAATCGCCGCCGGGAACCCTTCCGCGGTGACTATGAGCAAAGGCGTCGCCCTGAACTGCTGGATGCCCTACGCGGGCAAAATCCCGCTGATCGTTCAGGCCGGCTGTTTCACGGCCGATGATCGCGTCATCGAGTGCGTCACCGACCCGGAGGAATGCGTGCGTCTGGGAGCCGACGCCATTGCGATGGCCATCGGCGTTTTCGGACCGAACGAAGGCAGATTCATCAAGATGTTAATGGAAACGGTTCGTCAGGCGGCGGCATTTGACCTGCCCGTCATTGCCCACATTTACCCTCGCGATTTCAGCGGCCCGACACCCCGGATTGTTTGCGATCCGGAAGGGATCTTGCGGGCCGCGCGCGTCGGCATTGAAGCGGGCGCCGATGTCATCAAAGTGGGCTACACCGGCGACGTTGCCTCGTATCGAAAAGTCGTGGAAAGTTCCCCGGTGCCGGTGGTCGCCGCCGGCGGTCCCAGAGCCGCCAACCTCCGGGAAGCCCTCCGCTTGATGTCCGAGGTGGTCGCCAGCGGCGCCTCCGGCGCGACCATAGGCCGCAACGTCTGGGGCGTCAAACCGGTGGACGCCGCGGTGCGCGCTTTCAAAAAGGTCATTCTCGAAGGCGCGGCCGTTGATGACGCCTTGCGTGAAGAGAATTTGACCGGTGCCGAATGAGCCTGTCCGGGAAAACCTTTGACGTCCTTGGCCTTGGCTGCGCGACAGTGGACGATGTGCTCTATGTGCCGGCGCACCCGGAACGCGAGGCAAAAATTCCCGTGCGGCGGCGGCTTCGGCGCTTTGGCGGGTTGACTGGCGCCGCCTTGGTGGCGGCCACCCGCTTGGGCGCGCGTTGCGCCTACGCCGGGCAATTGGGTTTGGATGCGCTTTCCACCAGCGTGCGGGAGAACTTCCTGGCGGAAGGCGTTGATGTGTCGCGCGCGCCCCGCTTTGCCAACGCCCGTGTCATTTACTCGACCGTCATCGTGGCCGAGGACGACGGCAGCCGCTGCATTCTTTTTGATCGCAATGGCGAGATTGGAGCACACCCGGATTTGCCGGACACCGATTTTATCAAGGCCTGCGCCGTTCTGATGGTGGACCATTATGGCCTCACGGGTGCCTTGCGCGCCGCACGGATTGCCCGAGCGGCGAAAATCGCCGTCCTCGCAGACTTCGAAAACAACCGCGGGCAGGGCTTCGACGAACTGCTGGGTCTGGTGGATCATTTGATTCTATCGTCGGCTTTTGCCTGCCGGCTCACTTCTCAATCCGACGCCGCCAAGGCGGCTCTGGCATTGTGGCGTCCGGACCGGGCCGCGGTCGTTGTGACGTGCGGAGCGGAGGGATGCTGGAGCGTTGACCCCCAAAGCGGCGGCGCTGTTCATCATCCGGCTTTCACCGTCAAAGCGGTGGACACGACGGGCTGCGGCGATGTTTTTCACGGGGCTTACGCGGCGGGTCTCGCCCGCGGCGACCCCCTGGCGGAGAGAATTCGATTCTCCAGCGCGGCCGCCGCCCTGCGGGCAAGAGACTCAGACTCACCCCGCCGCGCGCAAGTCGAGGAGTTTTTGGCCGGGCAATCCGGGTACTTTACAACATTACCATAAACAATATCTTGGCGGGACATGGCGCGCGCGTGATAAACCTCTAATCGTAAATTGATGAACTTTTCTGCACATGTTGATTCTCTGGAACAGGCTCTGGCCCAGGTGCCGGTCCTGGACGTTCACACTCACCTGTGCGGCGCAAGACTGACCGCGCGAGGGCTGCACGACGTGCTGCTTTATCACATGGTCGTCAGTGATCTTTACTCTGCCGGCTGTCCCTCCGGGGCGCGCTTGACCCAGTTTCCAGCCTGGCCCTCCAGGGAGGAGGCCCACCGGCGCATCCAGGAAGCTCTTCCCTACGTGCCCAAAATTCGCAACACCAGCGGTTGGTGGGCCGTGCGCCTGATCCTGAGCGACCTCTACGGCTGGAAAGAGCCTGTCGGGCCGGACAATTGGCAACAGCTTGACGACCTGATCCGCGAGCGCGCGGATGACGGCGCGTGGGCCCGGTCAATTTTGAAGCGGGTCAATATCCGGCGCGCCTGCGCCGAATACTGCCGAAGAGGCAAGGGCGAGGCCGATGACGTGCTGCAATACTCATTGGAATGGGGCATGTTCATGCGCACACAGTGGGGCGAATATGACACCGCCGTGTATGATCTGGAACGCACCTGGGGACGCCCTCCCGAAGCCCCGATGACTATCGGCTCCGGATCCCGGCCGGCCACCGATCGCACGATCAAAACCCTTGACGATGTCCACGCCGCCATCCGGCATTACGTGGATAGCATCCCTTACGATTGGGTGGTTTCCACGGCTACCGGCATTTCCACCGACATTGATTATCGGTTGCCGAGCGACGACGAAATGGCGGCCGCTCTCAAGCGCCGCGGCCAGGCCGGCCCCGCCGAACGCGACATCTACGCCGCCTACATTGGCGAGGCGTTCCTTGCGGGATTGGAAAAGAAATCCGAGCGAATCGTCTTTCAGTTCAGCCTCGGCGCTGAGCCTTTGCCCTTCGAAACCGCGAGCAGGATCTCTCAAAAAACGCTCGGACAGTTGGCGCAAATGGTCAGCCGCCACCCGCAGTTGCGCTTCCAATGCTTCATTTCCAGCCGCCACGCCAACCAGACGCTATGCACCTTGTGCCGGGAACTCCCCAATTTCAGCCTGGCCGGCTTCTGGTGGCATAACTTCTTCCCGGCGGCCATCCGCCATGTCATGGCCGAGCGCCTGGACATGGTGCCCGTCAATAAACAAGTCGGTTTCTTCTCCGATGCCTATGCCGTCGAGTGGACCTACGCCAAGGCGCTGTTGGTGCGCAAACAACTGGCTCATGTGCTGGCCGAAAAAATCTCTCAAGGACAGTACACGCATGACGAAGCCGTGAGCATCGCCCGCGAGATCCTTTATGAGACCCCGCAAACCCTGGTTGGGATGACGCCGGAACCGGGCAAAGCCAAGACAGGCCGCAGCCTTAGCGCGGGCCAGCCATGAGCCAGGCCTCGGCCAACAGTGGCCGGGGCGGCGCCGGAATGCTCTCTCCGCCCAAGGCTTCCCACCGAGAGTATCACATTATCTTCGTGGATGAGCTGCGCCGGCATTCCGATCGCGAGGTCTGTCTGGGCGCCGCCGAGTACGCGGCCGAGCATCCCTCCTGGGTCTTTGACCCTTGGCCCGTCATTTTCAATTCAACCGACATGCCGGCTCGTTCAGAAATGCAGATGGTCAACGGCGTCCTGACTACGGACCGGTTCCCCAAGCACATGCGTTGCCTCTGCAAAAGATTGGGCCTGCCGGTCATTTTTTATCTTGCCGACCGACCTCATCCTGAAGCCAACGCGGTCGGCATTGATGAGGCGGCCGTCGGAGCGATGGCCGCGGACCATCTTTGGGGCCGCGGTTATCGCCATTTTGCTTTTGTCGGCTCCTCCGACTTTGGTTGGTCCAAGGGCCGTGGCGTCGGGTTTGCCGCCGCGCTGGCCGCCTTGGGCCAGAAGGCGCTGAATTATTTGTTCACGCAGGAAGTTTTGCCCGTTTTCTGGTCCTCCAACTTGGCCCGCCGCAACCAGCGTTTGCAGGAGGTGATCCAACGCCTGCCCAAGCCCTGCGGCATTTTCGCCGCCAATGACGTCATCGCCTGCTTTATCCTCCAAGCCGCCCGACACAGCCGCTACCGCGTCCCCGAGGACCTCGGAGTGGTGGGAGTTGACAACGATCCTTTCCCTAATGCCGCCGCGGGCCTGGCCATTAGCAGCATCGAACTGCCCTTTCGCGAAGTCGGACGCCAAGCCGCGCGGTTGCTGGAAGACCAGTGGCTCCGCCGGCCGCGCCGCGAGGTCCTGCGCCTGCCCCCTGTCCGGGTGGTGGTGCGCGCTTCCACCGACACCTTCATGACCCAGGATCCGCTCTTGCGCAAGGCCCAGGCCTACGTCGAATCCTGCCGTCACCAGCGCATCACCGTCAAGCAAGTCACCCGTGCTGTCGGCAGCAACCGGGTGACTCTGGGCAAACGCTTCCAGCGCGAATTGGACACCACTCTGCATGAATACCTGCGCCGGCGCCGGCTGGATTTTGCCGCCGAGCGCCTTCGCCAGGGCGACGTCAACGTGGAGGAAGTTGCCTTCGAATGCGGTTTCTCCAGTACCTCCTATTTCTCGCGCCTCTTCAAGCAAGTTACCGGCCAGCGTCCGGGAGCTTTGCGCCGCTGGCGAACCGGTCGGTAGCGATTTGCGGATTTTCGCCCATCACGCCGACCCTTTGCTGGACCAATCCAACGGGCGCGGCCTATGGCACGGCCTTGGGCGCCAGCCAGATGGACGCGACAGCGAACGTGCCGGGGACCTTTGCCTGTAACCCGGCACGCCTCAGTTGGCGATGTCCCCGTAGAGAATGCCCCGGCCATCGGTGCCGACATACACACGCCCATAAATCCTCGGGTCGCCCGCGATGCAGCGGAACCGGTTGCCCCATTGATGCTGCGCATCGTTGATCCGCACCCATGTCGCTCCCGTGTCATCGGAACGGTAAAGTCCCGCCTCCGGACCGCCGCTTTGATCGCCATTGGCGACATATATGGCGGGATAATCCCTGTCGGGTGCGGCCTTGCCAAAGCTCAACCCCGTGATGGGCGGATGGTGGGCGATCTCCTTGAAGCTTCGACCGCCATCGCTCGAATGGTAAAGCCCCTGCCGTCCAACAAACCAAAGGTCTCCTTCTCTGTCCGGAACGGCGGCCATTCGCAGGCCCCGGCTGCGCGCGAATCCGCTCCCGCCACCTCCGGCGCCAGGCAGGCCGGTGACTTCGTTGTTGGTAAACGTCGCCCCGCCGTCGGTGCTCATGTAAATCCGATGTTGAGCCAAATCCAACGCGTAGAACTTCGCGGCGTTCGCGCGGTCGGCAATCGGGTGGACGGCCGAAGGCAGGCCTCGCACATCTGTCCAGCTCGCGCCCCTGTTGGTGGAGATGCGCGGTGTCCCAGCCGTGCTCATAAAAACCGAGCCATCTGCCGACAGAATGACCGGCCCCGACCCGGCCCCGCCGCCCTCGCCGCCTCCGTCTGCCTCCCGCCTGCCTCCTCCAGCCGCTTTGCCGAGCGTGAAGGGCGTCCAATTGTGCCCGCCGTCCAACGAATATGCCATCGTGTCGCGATCCGGAATGTGCAACGCCGCGTCTCCGGTCCGGATGACGATGTTCGGATTCTTCTGGGCGAAATCCAGCGACGCCCCGCTGGTGAACAGCGGATGCAGATGCATCCCTTGCGCCGGGCTTGTGTCCAAGTCGTCGTGCGTGAAGCCTCCGATGTCGCCAAAGGCGCTGATCAGGTGCGCGCCGGAGGGCGGGCTGGCAAGATCAATAACGGCCGTTTCCTCAATCCCTTCCGCCCAAATGGACCAATGAGTGTCGCCGCCCGAATCGGCTTTGTTCACGTCCTCGGTGTTCCAGATCGTTGCGCCGGTGGCATAGCAAACGTGCTGGGAATCAAATGGATCAATGGCCAGCGTCGCTATCCACCAGCCCACCGATGCCTCGGGATTCTTTTTAAGGTCGCCTATCGGCACTCCGACCCACACCACATAAGGCGAGGCGGAGGAATCGCGGTGGGATTTTGGGCTGATGTCTTTCCAACTCCGGCCCCCGTCGGTCGTGCGGTAAATGCGGTCATCGTCGTCCGCCCCTGGAACCTTCCGGTTCAATGAAGCCACGACCACGGTGCCGGGATGCTGGCGGTCAATCCCAATCCCGCCGTAGCCGCCCGGAAACCGCTCTGCATCCTTCACCGGAGTGATGTCACTCCACGCGCCGTCCTTTGGGGTGAATTTCCAAATCGCGCCGTCGGTCACGCCGCTAGGTCCGATGCCATTGTCATAGACGACATAAAGTGTGCCTTCCGCATCGAAGCCCGCATGAATGGCCAGAAGATTCGCCGGCTGTCCAGGGACCGGCTGCCAGGTTTGGCCCGCATCGGTGCTGCGGAACAGATGGTCGTCAGTACGATCCGTCGAGCCGACGTAAATCGTTTGAGTCCGATGGCCGCGTGTTCCTGTGGCCGGGTCGAACACCACGAAGCTCAACCCCGCCGTTTCGCCCCCGCCGCGCGGGCGGGCGGCAGGGGCGGCGGCGGGCGCCATAGCCGGCGGGAAGCCATTCACCTTTTCCCAGGTCCGCGCTGCATCTTTGCTGATCCAAAGCCCGGCCGTGCGCGAACCAAAATAAAGAATGTCGTTGTCGTTCGGATCAATTGCCAGCCGCTCGCCGACGCCCCGTCCGCTGGAATTGCCTCCCATGGTGAAGGGCACAGCGACCACCTGAAAAGTCCTGCCTTGGTCCATCGAACGCAAGATGGCCGCCGGTTCGTTGGGATACATGCCGGCGGCGATATAGAGCCGGTTGGGGTCAATGGGATCGGTGGCGATGCTTTCCGAACCATGAAGATTGCCGACGCCGCACCAATCGGTCAGAGGAATCCATTGCTTCGCCTCATTATCCCACTTGTAGGAACTGCCGATATCGGTGCGGCAGTAGGCAAGGCCCGGCTGGGTCGGGTTAAAAACAATGCCCGGGATGAAGCCCCCGGCCATCACCTTGACATTTTTCCAGGTGTACGGCTGGGAACAAACGCTGTTGGATTGCCCGAATGCAAACGCCGGGATCAACGCGATGCCAAGACCGGCCGCAAAAATTCCCGACGGGGGGAACGGATTGATTCTCATAAATGCCTTCTTCATTCCCCGCCGGTTCCGCGGATCTGCCGATGAAAGTGCCGACCTGGTTCGGGGGTCATGTGTGAAAGTGTAGGTCGCGCCACAGCCATGTCAATCATGCCGTAAGAACCATTGAGAGCCATCCCCCGGTGGAGACTGCGATGTTGGCCAAAAACACCGATACCCCTTGAAAATCAACGGGTCAGCCTTAGATTCTTCGCGCAATGGGATGGCAGCGATAAGTTTATGTGGATTGTCCGACTGGCCCTGAACCGGCCTTATACTTTTGTGGTTGTTGCGCTGATGATTTTGCTCGTCAGCCCCGTGGTAATTTTGCGCACGCCTACGGATATTTTCCCAGACATCAGTATTCCCGTCGTCAGCGTCGTCTGGTCTTACACGGGCATGTCGGCCCAGGAAATGGCCTCGCGCATTGTGACCATCAGCGAGCGGGGGATGACCACCACCGTCAACGACATCGAGCACATCGAGTCCCAATCGCTCAACGGGATGGGGGTGATCAAGGTGTTTTTCCATCCGAACGTGAAGATTGACATGGCCATCGCGCAAATCACCGCGATTTGCCAGTCAGCCGTTCGCACGTTGCCCCCCGGCATCACGCCGCCGCTGATCATCAGTTACAACGCTTCGAGCGTTCCGATTTTGCAATTAAGCTTGAGCAGCAAGACGCTCTCGGAGGCCCAGGTCAACGACCTGGCGATGAATTTTCTGCGCATCGGCCTGGCCACCGTCCAGGGGGCCTCCATGCCCTATCCCTACGGCGGCAAAGCCCGCCAGATCATGGTGGATCTCGACATCTCAGCCTTGAATGCCAAGGGTCTCTCGCCCAACGATGTCGTCAACGCTATTAGCGCGGAAAATCTTATCCTGCCCTCCGGGACCGAGAAGATGGGCAGCACCGAGTACGCCGTTGAATTGAACGGCAGTCCCATCTCCGTTCAGGAACTGAACGACCTGCCGCTCAAGCAGGTCAACGGCCATACGATCTATATCCGTGACGTGGCCCACGTGCGCGATGGCTTCGCCGTGCAACAGAACATCGTGCGCAGCGACGGCACCCGCGCCTCGCTCTTGACGATTGTCAAATCGGGCGCCGCCTCCACGCTGGATATAGTGGCGCGCATCAAGAAAGCCCTGCCGCAAGTGGCAAGAACCCTCCCGCCCGGATTGGAAATCCGCACCCTGCTCGATCAGTCCTTGTTCGTCCGCGCCGCCGTCCAGTCGGTCATCAAGGAAGCCGTCATCGCCGCCTGCCTGACGGCCATCATGATTCTGGTTTTCCTGGGCAATTGGCGCACTACCTTTGTCATCGTCATTTCCATTCCGCTGGCCATCCTCTGTTCCATCATCACCCTCAGCGCCTTGGGCGAGACGATGAACATCATGACCTTGGGCGGTTTGGCGTTGGCGGTGGGCATCCTGGTGGATGACGCGACGGTGGAAATCGAGAATATCGAGCGCAATCTCAGGCAGGGCAAGGAGTTGCGCACGGCGATCCTGGATGGCGCAGCGCAAATCGCCGTGCCGGCCTTCGTCTCCACGCTCTGCATCTGCATTGTCTTCGTGCCCATGTTCTTTCTCACCGGCACAGCCCGCTACCTGTTTGTGCCGCTGGCCGAGGCAGTCGTGTTCGCCATGCTGGCCTCTTATCTGCTTTCACGAACCGTGGTGCCGACTCTGGTCATGTTTTTTCTCCGCCGTCATGTCCATGAAACCGGCACGGAGGCCAAAGGCTGGTTTGGCCGGTTCCACGCCCGCTTTGAAAGAGGTTTTGAGCGCCTGCGCAGCCTCTACCGCAATTGGCTCAACGCCTGCCTTCATCACCGCGGGCCTTTCGCCCTTTGCTTCCTCGCTTTCTGCGCCGCTTCGTGCCTCTTGACGCCCTTTCTCGGCCAGGATTTTTTCCCCAAGGTGGATGCCGGCCAGATGCGCCTTCATGTCCGGGCCAAAACCGGCACCCGCGTCGAGGAAACCGCCGCTTTGTGCGATCGCGTTGAAGAGGTCATCCGCCGAACCATTGCGCCCAGGGAGTTGGAAACCATCGTGGATAACGTCGGCCTGCCGGTCAGTGGCATCAACGTCTCCTACAACAATGGCGGGACCATCGGGCCTTTCGACGCCGAAATCCTCATTTCGCTCAATCGGGAAAAACACCATCCCACCGAAGGCTACATCCGAAAACTCCGCCACGATCTGAATACAGCTTTCCCCGGAGTCTCCTTCTTTTTTCAACCGGCCGACATCGTCAGCCAGGTCTTGAACTTCGGCCTGCCCTCCCCGATTGACATTCAGCTCGTCGGTCGTGATCAGGAGAAGAATTACCAAATTGCCAAGGATATCGCCGAAGAGCTCCGTCATATTCCCGGCGCGGTGGATGTGCATGTCCAGCAGATGTTTGATCTGCCCAGCCTGCAAGTGAAGACCGATCGCACCAAGGTGGAGGAGGTCGGCTTCACTCAGCGGGATGTCGCGGCCAGCCTGCTGGTCGCCTTGAGCGGCAGTTTTCAGACGGCTCCCTCGTTTTTTCTCAACCCGGCCAACGGCGTGAGCTATTCCGTGGCTTCGCAAACGCCCCAATACCAGCTTGGCACCTTGCAAACTCTGGCGGCAATCCCGGTGACGGGTCCCAGCGGGGCCGCTCCACAGTTGCTGGGCAATCTGGCCACCTTTTCCCGCGGCTCCGAACAAGGCGTCGTCAGCCATTACGATATCCAGCCCGTGATTGACGTCTATGGCGATGTCCAGGGCCGCGACCTGGGCGGCGTGGCGCAAAGCTTCAAAGGAATCGTCGAGAAGGCCCAAGAGAAACTGCCCCGCGGAAGCTCGCTCATCGTGCGGGGGCAGGTCGAGACCATGCGCTCTTCTTTCCTGGGTCTGGGGCTGGGCCTGCTCTTTGCCATTGCGCTGGTTTATCTGCTCATCGTGATGAACTTCCAATCCTGGAGCGATCCCTTCATCATCATCACCGCCTTGCCCGGCGCCCTGTGCGGGTTCGTCTGGATGCTCTTCTTGACCCGCACCACCCTCAACGTGCCTTCCCTCATGGGCGCCGTCATGAGCATCGGAGTGGCCACCTCCAACAGCATTCTGGTGGTCACTTTCGCCAAGGAGCGGCTGGCGGAAACGCACGATGCCTTCACAGCCGCCTTGGATGCCGGTTACATCCGGTTGCGCCCGGTGGTGATGACCGCCTTGGCGATGATCATCGGCATGGTCCCGATGGCCCTTGGCTTGGGCGAAGGGGGCGAGCAGAACGCGCCCCTTGGCCGGGCCGTCATTGGCGGCTTGCTCTTCGCGACGGTCGCCACGCTCTTTTTTGTGCCGGTTGTTTTTTGCATGATCCGCACCCGGACCGGCGCTCAACCCGGCATCGGCGCCAGCCCGCAAGCGGCGCAGACGACTTGAAATCTATGAAGCAATCAGACGCAGAACCCATTGCCACCCCCGCTCCCGCGACGCCGCACGGCGCGGAGTTGGGCAGCGCCGCCGCGCCTCTCGCCCCTCCGGCGCCGGCGGGACGCGCGCCCTTGATCCTGTTGGCGGGCCTTGGGCTGCTGTTGGTCATCGCAGCCGCGATCACCGTTTTTTCCCGCTCGCGGGCGCGCGCGGAACTCCAGACCGACACCTTGCAGAACCTGGTTTCCACCGTGGGCGTCATCCAGCCCAGGCGCACTCCGGCTCAGGTCCAGATTGAATTGCCGGGCAATGTCACCGCCTTTGAGGAGGCCCCCATTTATGCCCGGGTCAGCGGCTATCTCAAGCATTGGCTCACCGATATCGGCACCCATGTCGAAGCGGGCCAGCCCCTGGCGGAAATCGAAACGCCCGAATTGGACCAGGAACTCAACCAAGCCAACGCCGCCCTGGCCCAGGCGCGGGCCAACCTGGAAATCGCCCGCATCTCCGCCGAACGCTGGCAAAAATTGCGCCAGAGCGACTCTGTTTCGCAGCAGGACACCGATGTCAAGGTGGCCACCTGGCACGCGCAGGAGGCCAATGTCAGCGCGGCGGAGGCCAACGTCAAACGCTTGACCGAGATGACCAATTTCAAACTGCTCGTTGCCCCCTTTCCCGGCATCATTACCGCTCGAACCATGGATGCGGGCACTCTCATCACGGCCGGGTCGTCTCGCGAAATATTCCGTCTGGCCAGGATTGATCCCTTGCGCGTCTATGTCAGCTTGCCCCAAGCTTACAGCCAGATGGTCAAGTCGAATGACGAGGCGACGTTGACTTTTTCCGAACTGCCCGGTCAAAGCTTCACCGGCAGAGTGGACCGCACGGCCGGCGCCATTGACCCCATCTCCCGCACTCTCCTGACGGAAATCCTGGTGTCCAACCACGATGGAAAGCTCTTTCCCGGCGCGCACACCATGGTGCGCGTGAACCTGGCCACCGGGGTCAATCCGGTGGTCGTCCCCGTCAATACCCTCCTCTTCCGCAATGAAAATGGCGTCCAAGTCGGCCTGGTGGATTCCAACGGCATCGTCCGTCTGACTGACGTGACGATCGGGCGCGATTACGGCACGACAGTCGAAATCGTCCATGGCCTTTCCGAAACCGACAACGTCATCATCAACCCTTCCGATTCCCTCGAATCCGGCATCAAGGTGCGCGTCATCAAAGCTGAAACCGAGGCCGCCAAACCAAGCCCATGAATGAGGTCCACCCGAAACGCCTGGGCTTGGGCATTATCAACGCTGTTCTGCTGGCTCTGGCTGGCTGCGCCGTCGGCCCGGATTATCACCGCCCGCCTCCCGGCCCTCTGCCCAATCAGTGGAAGGCGGGTTCGCCCTGGAAAGAGGGCCAACCTCGCGATGCCGAGATCAAACAGAATTTTTGGGAAATTTTTGATGATGCCGCCCTCACCGGGTTGGAAGTGCAAGCCACCACCAACAGCCCTGACGTGCGCGCCGCCTTCGAACGCGTCGAGCAATCCCGTTCCATCGCGCGCATCAGCCGGGCAGACCTTTTCCCCGGCTTGAGCTTCGATCCCAATGGCAACCGCACCCGTTACTCGCCCAGCCGGAGCGCCCAGCCAGGAACGTCCCTTTTGGCCTATACCGGCAACGATTTCGTCCTCCCTTTGGATTTGAGCTATGAAGTTGACCTCTGGGGCCGCGTCCGGCGCTCCTTCCGGGCCGCCCGTGAACAGGCCCAGGCCAGCGCCGCCGCCTATCAGAACATCCTGCTCTCCCTTCAGGCCGATGTCGCGCAGACCTATTTCATGATCCGATCCATTGATCTGGATCGCCACGTCGTTGCGGAAGCCATTGAGCTGCGCAAGAAGAACCTCTCGCTCGTGGAGTCCCTTCATCAAGGCGGCGCCGACAGCGAGGTGGATGTGGCGGAGGCCGAAACGGAGCTGGCTTCAGCTCAAGCTGACCTCGTCGGGCTGAATCTGCGCCGCGCACAATTGGAAAATGCCCTGGCTACCCTTTGCGGCCAGACCTCGTCCAGTTTTTCCCTGGCGGAAAGCACCCGCCTCTACCGGCCGCCGGCCATTCCCGTCGGCCTGCCGGCCGATCTCCTGGAAAGACGGCCCGACGTGGCGGAGGCCGAGCGTTCCATGGCTGCCGCCAGTGAAGGCATTGGCGTTGCCAAGGCGGCTTACTTCCCCTCCATCCAACTGACGGGTTCTGCCGGCGTGGAAAGCGTGGAGTTAAAGGATGTCTTCAATTGGGAAAACCGCATCTGGAGCCTCGGCCCCAACATCAGCCTTCCTCTTTTTGAAGGGGGGCGCATTCGCGCCGGCGTCCGGCGCGCCCAGGCCGCTTACCAGGAGGCCGTGGCGCAATATCGTTCGCAGGTCCTGGTCGCTTTCCACGAGGTCGAGGACGGCCTGGCCGGTTTGTCTCTGCTCAAGGAACAATACGAGGCGCAAATGCGCGCGGTGGACGGGGCCAGGAAGGGGGCCGCACTCTCTCGCGCACGCTACAAGGAAGGCCTGGCCAGCTACATTGAAGTGGTGGTGGCCGACAGAACTGTCTTGGATAATGAGGTGACCGCCTACGAATTGAATGGCCAGCGCATGGTGACGACCGTCCTGTTGATCAAGGCGCTGGGCGGCGGTTGGATTGCAAACAGCCCGATGATGACCAACGGCGTGGCGCCTCTCCAAAAAGCGCGTTAAAATGCCGCCTCCGACGTCCTCACTCCGTCACAACCCGGTAGAACCGCGCGCCGTTGGTCGCAAAGACGTCCGTCACGGTCGTCTGCGCGCCCAGGCCGGGGAAGTTGGTGAGGGTTTGCCAGAAGGCCTCGGTCAGGCGGCCTTTGAATTGCACGCTGTTGGTGCGCCCGCTGGGGGCTTGAAAACTGAAGGCAAATCTCCCTTGCTGCCGAACCGGATTCACCAATTGGACGGGAACCACATTGCCGACGCTGAATGACCATTGATTGGTCTGCCAGACGGCGCCGTCGGAAAAAATCACCTGCAAGGTGTTGGTCGAACCGGCAGGCAGCAGCGGGGCCACGGAATAGCGGGCGGTGGTTCCGGCGGCGTTGTTGGACAAAGCCATTGCGCCGGAGACTTCGGCGCCATTCAAAAAGAGCCGGATGCTGTCAGGCTCGACGGAACTGGCGCGGTTGGCGATGGTGAAAGCGACCATCACGTTCGGGGCGACGCCCGTTGCGCCGGGAGACGGCCAGCCCGTGGCGATGTAGGGCCGCAGGGGCGTGACATTTGTCGCCGGAAGAAAAAGCAGGTAGTTCAGATCGCACCCGCCGGCCCGGCAGGTGGCGCGAAGGGTGTTGGTTCCGTCGAGTTGCAGGACCACAGGGTTGCTGAAGAAATCGGCCAGCGGAACGTTGGTGTAGGAAGCCGGGCTGGCCGCATTGGCCGGGCAAACAAAGGAGCCTAGCGCGGCTCGGGGCTGATCGGCGTCGGTCGCCCTCGGCCGGGCCATTTCTTCCAGCAGAATCGTCCCCGCGCCGGAAACAGGCGACATCCGCGCATAGACAACGCAGGCCACATTGCTGAAGACGCGCGTGTAATCCTCCCACTCGTTGACCTGGACGGAGACCAGGCTGTAATCGGGCAGGTTTTGTTCCGCGTAAATGGGACGGGGTGTGTCAGCATTCGTATTGACATCAACGCGGCCGCTGTCCTGCGGGCGATAGACGTTGGCGCCGCCGTCGGGAGCCACCGGTTTGAAGGCGTCCACGCCCGAAATGGCGACGGCATTGGTTGAAAGCGCTCCCAGGCCGTCCTCCGCGGCGCCGTATTCGTCGGGCACGGAGTTGGGAATGAAGTTGCCGCCGTAAAAATTGTAATCTTCGGCCTCGATAAAGAGCAGGTTCTGCGACCAGGTGTTGAAGGAAAGCGGCTGGCTGGCGGAATTGCCGCCGAGGTCCGTGACGTTGATCGCGCCGGTGTAGGTGATGTTCGGCTGGAGTGAAATTATAGTATTGACATACCAGTGGGTCGCCGAGCCGGAAAAGGCCAGCCCGTTGCTCTGCGCCACGCCGTTGAGCGTCAAGGTGACGGCGTTGGAGGCGACGCCGGAAAAGGGCGAAATGACCTGGAACGAAACGCCGGCGACCGTTGGATCCACAAAGGCCGCCCCAAGGGCCGGCGTCACGTTCAAGAGCACCGGCGGCAGAACAGCGGCGGAAGTGACTTCGAGCTGGTTGAAAAACACGTTGCCATTGTCGCCGGTGTTCAAGGCGTAACAGGCAAAACCATCCAGCGGCCCGGCGTTCAGAAACGGCTCATTGACGAACACCGCCTGAAGCGACGCGCCGTCGGCGCTGCGGAGCATCAGGAAATAATTTGTGGCGGACAAAGGGGCCGCTTCCAGCAGCATCCCGTTTTCGTTCCAGCCGATTCCCGTGTCGGTCACGCCGTTGCCATCGGCCAGGAGGTAATCATTGCCCCCGCCGGCAAAATAGACGCTCAGACAGGCATTGGACGTGATGTCGGCCAGCGTGTTGGTCGAGGCGGCACGAGCGCCGGGCAACAGGCTGATGCCGGCGAAGCCGCCGGTGGCGACGAAGTTGTTTTTGAACTTCACCTCGAAGACCCGGCCCACGGCCACGGGCGCGGCCAGGCCGCGCCAGGCGACGGCTTCGTTGTAATCGGGGCCGTTGGCGTAAAGGCCGAAGGATTGGTTGCCGGTGTCCAGGGCGGCGGTGCCGGAGGAAGAGAGAAAGAAACCGGAATAATCGTCGCTGGCCGGCGTGTTGTTGTCATCCTGGAGGTTCCAGGCCAGGAAGCCGGAGCCGCCGTTGGCGCCGTTGTTCCAGCCCGATGTGTAGTTGGACGCCTTGTCCTGCGCAACGATCTGCGCCCGCGTCCGGCCGGGCGGGGCCAGCAGGAGGGCGGCGAAAAGAAAAGAGCGAACGAGGCTGCTCATGGAAAGACCTCGATCAAATAAAACCTGTCCGGCCCATTGGTATAATTGACATCGAAGAAGGAGCTATTCGAGCCGGTGGCGCTGATGACCGGGCTGACCGGCTGGAAGCCGGCGTTCAAATTTCCGGCGGCCAGCACCTGGTAAGTCTTGCCCGAAACACTGTTCCAAGTGATGAGTCCCTGGGCGATGCCGGTAATCCGCAGCCAGGTGGCGGGATTGGAGGGGTCGGCGCCGGCGATGAAGAAATCATAACCCGGCAGTCCATAAACCGGGGAAGTGCTCTGCGGATCGAAGACCAGCACAGTCCGTTGCGCGCTCAACACCTGCGTGCCATCAAAGGTGACATTGATGACGTTGCTGCCGGGCGGGGGCGCCGCCCAGGAATAGTTGAACGTCCTCATCGCCGGTCCACAGGCCGTGCCGCCGATGTAATAGTAAGGCTCGAAGTCCGCGCCCCAGCGCGGCTGCGGGACGCCGTTGATGCTCACCGTAAAGTTCTCGATGTCGTTGGTGTCCAGATTGGCCGTAAAACAGGCCTCAACGGTATAGACCGAGTTCGAATCCAGCAGCAGCGCCAGGCCGTCCACAGGCGGACTGCTGATTTGCAGAACGGCGGCGGGCGCGGCGGTGGTAAAGCTGTTGGTGAGAGTGGTGACACGATTGCTCAAAACCGGTGTCGTGATTTCGTTCAACCGGACAGTGACCGTCGCGCTCCCGTTGCTTGGCACGGCGGGGTAGGTGAAGTGATACTCTTGCGGCAGATTGGGATACAAGGTGTCCAGGGCCGGCGTTGTCACCGCCACCGGCGCGGCGCTGACGAATATCGGAACGCCGTTGCGCGAACCGTTGCCGTAATTGAGGCCCGTGACCACATCGTCATTTTCCGGATTGCTGTCCGCGATGTTGATCGCCGCGCCAGTGGCAGTGCTGTCGGCGCGGACGACAACGGTGCAAGTGGAGTTGGTCACGACCGCGCCGGGCGCGGGAGAAACAATCACGCCCGCCGGCGTGGCGGCGTCGTAGTAGAAGGTCTCCAGAAAGGTGTTATAGACGCTGGACTGGCCGGTGCGCGGCAGAAAGGAGCGCGCGCGGACAATATGCAGGCCGGGCTGTAATCCAGCCGCCAGGTTGTTGGTGTTCAAATCGTTGGCTGTCCAGACCAGCGCCGTGGTGGGATTGAAGTTGGTGATGGACGCTTCATTCAACCCGTAGAGTTTGTCCGTGTCCGCGTTTGAAATAGGCTGGATGCCATTGTTGAACAACGCCATGGCGTACCGGACGGTTGCGCCGCCGCTGTTGGCGCCGGCCGGAATGGTGGCTTTCCACCAATCAATGGCCGGATTGATTTGATCGTGAGCCATCCAAGTCCCCGCCGCCGTCTGCGTCGTTCCCGTTCCCGCGCCGTAGGAGCCTTGGGGATTGCTGCCATCGGTCGTGTAGTAAATGAAGCATTGGTTGATCTGCAATTGATAGCCGACCTTGACCCAGACATCGGCCGGCTGGCCGGCGGCCGGGCTGAGTGGATTCAACTGGCTGGGCGGCGCGTTGCTGGCGATGTTCACGATGTCCGATGGATTGTGATAGACCCACTGGGCCGTGCTGTTGGTGATGCCCAGGCCGTTGCCCTCGCCAAAAGCGACACTGTTGGAACCGCCCACCGTGTAGGAATACATTTCCGCGCCCAGGGCGGTGACATTGTCACGCGCTGTGTCTTCGGCGGCGAATTTTTCCGGGCCGTAACGAAAATCAAAGGCGCTCTGTTCGTAACCGAGAAAGACATCCGTGGCGTAGCCAGGTTTGTTGTCGCGCAAGTCGAGCACCTGGGCGGTGTAGGTGTTGGTGGCGCCCAGGCCCATCTGGCTGTTGAGATCCACGCCGCCGTCCAGCTTGACCAACGTATTGACTGAGGAGGCGTCATTGCGGACAAGGATGTCGAAGGGCGCGTTGGTCAGGATGGGAACGTCAATGGCGTAAGTCAGGTTGCTGACATTCCGGCCGCCGACGACATTGCCGGTCGGGTCAATGCGGCCGCGCATTTTGAAGGGATAAAGCGGATTGAAATTGGGGTCTCCGTCGGGGCCGTCCTGCCGGAAAACGGTCAGGCTGGGCACAGCCGCGCCACCCTGGCGGAAAGTGATCGCGTCGCTCAAGGCCGAGCGGCTCGGCTCCGGCCATTGACAACCATACAGGACCCACGCGCCGCTGGGAAGGTTCAGTTCGATGGCGCCGCCGCCCGAGGCCAGGGTTTGGCCGCCGACATAAATCAGCCGCTGCGCCGGATCAGCGGCATTGGCCGAATTGGTCGCATTCGCCCAATTGGTGGTCGCCCCATGCACCAGCAATTTCTGATAGGCGCGCCCACCCGTCGGCGATGAACTGGCCAGTTGGGCCAGCACCGTGCCCGGCGCAAAGCCCACGACGATTCCCAGACCGCGCGAATTTGAAACGGCGGTGGAAGTGGTGTTGGACGGATTCAGGTAATATCCGTCACTGGGCCGGCTGATGCCGTCATCAAACGTGATGTCGCCGGGATAAGCGGTATCGTCATTCATCCCGAAGAGCGCCACGTCCTGCGTCTGCGGCTCGGAGCTGTTTCCTTCGCGGTAGTCGTAACGTTCGAACAAAACGACGTTCTGGTCGCTCCAGCGCGGCCAGGTGCCGCCGCGCGCCAACTGGTGATGCACGTACATCGTGTCGGGCATCGTATTGTCGCCAAATTCGCCCAGGTAATTGGCGTAGGAGACTATCGGCGTCCCACCGTTGGTGTTATGATTGAAGCCGTCCGAATAAACCATCGGCAACCCTTCATGCATGAAGAAATAAGCGTCCTCCATCGGCTGGTCGGCGGGACAGCAACTGCCGGGATCCTGGCATTGGGGGAGATTGACGGCCTGCGCGGCGCTGAAATTGCCGTTGGCGTCGCAATTGCCCCCGGGCGGAATGTAATCGCGCCCGTCCATGCCGGACATGGACGCGCCGCCAAAAACACTGTTCATCTGGCTGTAAAGCGGGAAGTTCAACAGGCGCATGCCCGACTGGAGATAGTCGTAAAAGTCATCGCCCGCCGCCAGCGCCGACGGTTCATATTCGCCGAAGATCATGGCGTCATTGCGCGGCGCCTCGGTGTTGAAGAGGCTGTTGCGATTGCCGTCAGTCTCGACATAGCCGTTGCCGGTGACGTTGCTGCCGTAGCCATGCACGTAATCATACATCGCCTGGATGGCGCCGGTGTAACCGATGAAGGACGGGTCATCCGTCTGGCCGGTTTCCGCGCCAAAAAAATCCACCGGCACATGCTTGACAGCGTCGAGCCGGAAGCCGTCGCATTTGGTCATGTAGAGCGTCCACGCCACCGCGCGGCAGAGATAAGTCGTTACGTCTTCCGGCACCGGCTGGCCGTGTCCGTCGAAGGGCCGCCAACCCGCGCCGCCCCAGCCGACGCCCAACAAGGGTCCGTTGGTATCCATGTATAAATCCGGCCGGCCCGGAAACCGGACGAACACCGGCTTGCTCGCCGTGTCGCCCAGCGCAGCCCCGAAGTTCCAATTGAGCGTGCCCGGCTCCTGCGCCAGATCGCACAAGCCCAGCAGGGGCTGGTTTTGGACGTTCTGGACATCGCACCAATCGCTGACGGAGGGCCAGTTTTGATACCCGCCGGAAACGGTTTGCAAGTGAAAATCCTGCGGAATCAAACCGGGATAATAATTGGTCGGCGTGCCTGAACCCGGATAGCCCGGCACGGTGAAAGCCCGGTGGTTCATCACGTTGTCAAAATAGACGCGAAGGCCAAAGCGATGGGCGGTTTGCACCATTTGGATCAATTCAGCCTCTGTGCCATACATGGTCGCAACCGTGCCCTGCTGGTTGGTGCTGCCCAGGTCGAAGGGATCGAACAGATCGTAGCCGATGGAGTAACCGCCGCTGTTGCCCTTGGCCGGATTGGGCAGCCAGAGGCTGTCGTAACCCGCCTCGGCGATCTCCGGCATCTTTTGGGTCACTTGGTTCCAAGTCAACTGGAACAACTCCAGCATCGCCTCAGCCCCCGCGCTCCGGGCGGCCAGAAAGGCGAGCAGAAAAAACATGCATGGCTGAACGCAACGCGACATAATCCCATTATACCAAAGTCCCGTCTCAGGGAAATAACATGTTCATGTGGGCCGGGAGGGTTGGGTGAATGAATTTTTTTGGCGTATCTCTGCCTTGGGAAAGGTTTCAGCGATTGAAACGATTGAAAATTGGTCATTGAGAATTTGTCATTTGTCATGTCTGCTTGGTGGATGAATGCGACCAGCTTTCCCGCATCTTGGGAAAGTCCATTGCCGCCGCCAAAGCCGCCAGAAAGCCGGGGCCAGAGGAGGATTCGGGCAAGCCTCTTCCGATGACCAATGACAGATTTTCAATGACCAATTCTCAATCCAGAAGCCCGAAATCTTAACGTATTCATTCGCCAACAGCCAACGCGACCCGAGAATCACTGCTTCTTGACGCGGTAAAAGGCCGGCGAACCGGGGCCGGGGTTCGTGAAAGACCGGAAGGAGTTGGTCAACGTGTAACTCAACAACGGGCGCCAGGCGAGGGTCGCGGAAAGATCGCTGGAGGTTTGCAGCGTGTAATTGGTGCCGGCCAGTCCAAAGGCCAGGAGGGAGAAGTTGGTTCCGGACAGAGAGGCCTGGATGATCGGCGGGTCGGCATTGAGCACGTAGGCGCGGAAAAAAACGGCGACGGGAGTCGGGTCCAAATTGGGGATGACTTGCGAGAGGTTGGTCATGGGCACGCGGAGGAAATCCAACCAACCCACGGGCGGGGCGAGATTGGTTTCCGATTGGATTTGGTAACTCTGGCCCGGATTGCCGTAGAGAACCAGATCGCGGCCGCCGCCCACAAGCTGCATGTCCAGCAGCGGCTGCGGGCCGATGATGACCGCGCGGCCCGGTTGGACGAAAAAGACGTTGGCGACGCCCAGGCCGGCGTTGGCGCCCTGCGGCGCCTGCGGCAACAGCGGCACGAAAGCGGAAGATTGATTGGAGGCGCTCGTGAGATTCAAATTGGCGATTTGCTGGCTGCCTTTCAGGTTTTGTCCCGATGCGGCAGTGAAGGAGAGTTGAATGGCGTTGGAGGAGAGCACGCTCAAGGATGCCGCGCTCAAAGCCGCGGTGGCCGCCTGCACCGAGATGGCGGTGAACACATTGGACGGGAGGTTCAGCACAAAAGAAAGGCTGACCAGCTCGCTCTGAGAGTTGAGCGTGATGGGCACCGTGGCGCCGCTGCCCGCCAGCATCACGCCGGCGCCGACAGAAATCGTCGTCGAAAGAGCGCCCAACGAGACGGCGCCAAGCTGGCCGACGGAAAATTTGTTCGAGAAAATCAGGTCGTAGGTTTGCGTCAAGCCGGCCGGGGAAGAGCCGAGAACCGAGGCGGTAAACAACTGGCTGCCGAGGGGCAGATAATTGGTGCCGCCCGAGGCGGCGATCAAGTCGTTGACATCGAAGAATGCCTGGTTGGTGCCCGCGCCATCGCCGACCACCGCCGCCAGGACCGACGGGCTGTTGGAGGTGGACAGGGTGATGATCGAGCCGGGCGGATTGGCGTCGTTGAGCGTCAGGAGCAATTGCTGCGACTGCACGACAAAGGAATTCTCCTGCGCCGTGGTGGCCGGGGGCAATGGCCCGCTTGGAGGCCAAACGGCCCACTGGCCGTTCGTATTGGTAACGGCAATCTGGTAATAATAGGTTGTGCCCGGGTCGCATAAGGAAACGCGGGCATAAATGAGTCCCAGGTTCATCGAGTCCTGGCGCAACGCGGCCTGGCTCAAAAGGACCTGATAAGAATTGGCCGCCGTCGGATCGCCCCAGTTCAATGGGTAGTATTCGACGCCCACCTGCCCGGCAAGGTTGGTGGTCCCGCCGGGGTCGGAATAAACGGAAATCACCGTCGTGGCCGCGCCAGGGAGCGCCGGGGAGACAGCGGCCACGACCGAGAAGCCCGATGGGGTCACATTGACCGTCGCGACGTTGGTGATGACGATCTGGCCGCAAGCGGGCAAGACGCCGAGCAGCAAAGCGGCGGCGGCCAGCGCCCTTTTAAAACTGAGTCTTGACTCTGGCATGTCCATTTATTTCGCGGCTCCCGAAGGAGACGGTTTTCCAGGCGTGAGGGCGGCTCCGGCCGCGTTGCGTTTCAAGCCGGCCTGGCCATGGCGGGACAGAATCAGTTCGCCGCCGGCCAGGATGACGCAACGGTGCGTGCCGCCGGCTTTGAGCAGGCGCGCCTCCGCCTCGGCCGTTCCGTCGCCGTTGTCAATCAAAACAACCAGCGGCGGCGTGCCGGAACTGCTCCCAAGCGCCTCCGCCGGGGACCTGGCCTGCCTCATGCCGGGGAATTCGGCGCTTAAATCCGTCAGGGCCTGGGTCGCGGAGGCGTCCGGCTTGCGCAGGTCGAGCAAGACTACGCCATCGGCCTTCGCCGCCTTCAAACGCGCGTAAGAGATGTAATTAAACGTCTCGCGTTTCAGGCCCGCCCCGCGCGTGGTCAGGCCCTGGGAACTTTTCCAGGCGGCAAATCCGCCCTCCAGGACTTCCACCTTGAGCCCCGGTTTTTTGGCCAGGGCGGCGGCGGCCGCCTCGACCGCTTCCGCGCCCAGGCCGTCGCCGCAAACGGCCACCGGCCCCAATGGGGGCAGTTTCTTGAGCGGGCAGAGCGAGGCTGGAATGTTGATCGCTCCGGGAATGTGTTCCTGGGCGAAGGCCAGCGGGCTGCGAATGTCAACCACGGTGATTTTTTCACCGGCGGCCAGTTGTTCGCGCAAGGCGGCCGCCGTCAGTGCGGAAACCGGCAGTTGTTCGACGGCCAGCAGGGCTGCAATTCCAATCAAAATGAACAGGGTGCGTCGCATAACGGCTCAGGGTGATTGCGGAATAAATTGATTGACAGGGTTGGTCACACTGACCATCAGGACAGCGGTGCCGGGGATCGGGAAATTGTCGCCCACCACGTTTCCGCTTTGCACTTCGGCCACGCGCCAGCGGCCCGATTCGGCGTCGAGCATCCGCACCGACTGCGCGTTGGCGAGGCCGATCTGCCGCAGGAGCAGGAAGGCGCTGTAGGCGTCGGGGAAGCCGGTGTAGCTGAAGACATTGGCGCCGGCAGCCAGGCTGATGGAGGCGCCGGTGTTGACGCCCAGGTCCAGCACCTGGCGGCTGTTGAAGGAGATCCAGAGGAAGGAACCGGGGACCAAGCTGAAGTTTGGCCCGGCCGGCGATCCATTGGTCAAATACGCCGTCTGGCTGGCAACCGATGGGGTCAGCGAGGTGTATTCGGTGATGGATTGCACTCCGTTCGTGCCCCAGTCTGAAAGCAGGCCGTAGGCGTTTTGCGCGTAGGCCAGCATGGCCTCGGTGACGGCGACGGTGTTGCGGTTTTGGAAAACGGGCTGCAAGGAGGGCAGCGCGACTGCGGCGACGCGCGATTGGTTGGTGATGGTTTCCAGCCAGACGGCGCGCCCGTCGGCCAGGGCCGGATAGCTCTTGAGCGTGGCGGTGCGCGTGATTGGAACGGCTGCCAGGCTGGGAAGATGGATCAAGCGCGCGTTGCCGGTTTGCGGTCCAAGCGAGTCCTCCATGCAAACCACCCACGGCCCGTCAATATAGGGCTGGCTTTCGTTTTCCGGGGTGTCGGTGATCCGGATTTCGCGCTGGCGCAAGAAATCGAAACCGTAAATATCAACTTCGATGTTGCGGCTGTCCTGCCAGACGATCCAATGATCGCGAATGGCGGGATGAGATTTGGCGAACAGGTTGGTCGTGATCCGCAGCAGATTGCCGGCGGTCAGGTCGTAGAAGTAAACCTCCCCAGCGCCGGGATTGCGCAAATCCTGCCAGACGACCCGGGCGGCCTGCACGTCGGGGCTGAGTTCGTCCTGGGTGGTCGGGGAAATGGCGATGGCCGGCAAGTTGGTGGCAAGATTGGTGGCAAAGACCTGCCAGGGCGCGCTGCTGTTGCCGCTGGCCCGGGCCTGGTAAACCACCCACGGCCAGTCAATGGCCGGATAAGTCTCGTCAATGTTCGGGGTGCTGGTCAGAGCTTGCGGGCCGTTGCTGCTTTCCATGTCATTGATGTAAATGTCCCAACTGCCATTGGTTTGCTGGGCTTGCCAGACGACGTAGCGCCCGTCGGTGCGCGGGTTTTCCTGGCTCAAGGGCGTGTGGGTCAGTTGCACGATGGGGTTGTTGGACGTGATGTCCTGGGCGTAAATCTCCCAATTGCCGTCGCTTTGGTCCTGCCACACCGCCCACCGTCCGCGGGCCGATGGACTCTGCGGGCCGCGATTGAAATCGGCCAGGACGGAGGCGCCGCCGGACAAGGCGCCGACTTGAACCAGGACAACGGCGAAATTGGTGTCGCCGATCGAATCGCTCAAGGTGATGCGCGCCGTGTACCAACCGGCCGGCTCGATTACGCCCGCGTCGCTGGTCCCGTCCCAATTGAACTCGATCGGTCCGGGGCCGATGTTGGTAAAAGCCAGGCTGCGCACGGCGGCCAACGAACTCATGTCGTATCCGTAGAGCGGATTGATCGTCCAGGCAACGGTGGTCGGATCGTTGGTCGGCTGGAAGACGCCGCCCGTTTCACCCAGGACGCTGACGACGGCCTGCGTCACGTTTAGGTTTGACAGGATGATGGGCGAGGTGACGGCGGCGGGCGCGTAGTAATAACTGTTGTTCAAAGTCCAGCGATAGTTGGTCACGCCAATGCCGCCGACTGCCAACTGCGCGGCATTGCCCGCCGTCGGGCTGGCCGGCGCGCCGGTGACGACGGTGGGAGGGGCGGCGGGGTCCACGACCCAGCTCACTGTCAGCGCGTTGCTGGAGGGCAGATAGGTCCCGTATTGCGAACGGCCGAGGATGGAAAGCGTATTGGTGCCGGAGGGCAGGCCGGAGAGGGCCAACGGCGAACTGGCGGGCTGTTCGGCGCTCCAGGCGTTGTTGTTGATTTGATAGATGTAGAAATCAACATTTTGTCCGCCTACTGTCAGCGCCGCGGAATTGCTGGCCGTGGGAGAGGAGGGCACATTGGAGATGGTCGCCCATCCGACGACGCCCTGGAAGATGTCAATCCGCGCGTTCAGCGCCGTTGGATAGGGCGCGGGCTGGAAAATGATCGGGACGGTTGCAGGCCGGATGGAAAGGGCCGCGCCCGGATCGAAGAGCGGCTGGGAAGGAGTGCCGACGGCGGCGAAAGCAAGGGACGCGGCTCCGGGCACAACCAGGGTCGCGGTGTGGGTGGCTTCCTGGATGCCGGCGGTGTTGGAGGCGTAATAGGCCAGTTGATAAGTTCCGGGCGTCGTCAGGCTGAAGGGCAGGGCCAGGGCGAAGGGGCTGCTGTCCAAGCTGTCAAGAATCCCCACCGGCAGGACGTCCTGCGAAATGAAATACATCTGCGTCTGCGGCGTGATGTAATAGACCCCGTTGGTGTAGGTGGAGGGGCCGGCAAAGAGAAGGGTAGTGACCGGCGGATTGGTGCTGGATGGAACATTGGTATAAGTGACGGCGTAAGTGTAGGAACCCAGCCCAACCAAATCAAAGAGGTTCAGATAAGTGTCCTTGGCGTTGCTCCCAGGCTCGTAGTGGAGGCTGGTCCAAAAATTATTCGTGTTGAGCACCTTGCCGTCATTGCGCACGACGCTGACAATGGGGAGTTTCGCCTGGTTGGGATCGTTAAGCCGCATGAACCCCCAGCCGGAAATGGTGGCGTTGAGATTCACCTGGCAGTTGAAGCCGGAACCGGAAACGGAGGCGTTGGTGAGCATGTTGACCGGATAGACGCCGCCCTGGCTTTCGTAAAGCGAATCCGGAATCAAATTCTGGATCGAGTCCAGCGCTCCCGAAGTGTCCGCCAGGAAGTCTCGCACCGAATCGCGTCCGGGCTGGTCATCGAGCACTTCATGCAGGAACAGATAGGCGTTGACCGATTGAATGAGCGAAGTTTCCTGGCCGCCCAAGGCGGTCGAATGGGTATAACTGGCGCTGACGGAAATAAAAGTCCCCGAAAGGGAAGTAATCATGTCCCAAGCGCCCTTGGAGGCCTGGCCGGGCTGGAGAGTGCCCAGGTTGACGGTCAGGTTGGCGTTCGAGAGCGCCGAATCGTTGACACGCGAGCCGAGTAATTGGGCCACCAGCAGCAAATTCTGCACGTTGGAGATGATTTTCGGCTGCTGCGAGTTGATCATCACGCTGTTGGCCGGCCCGTAGCCCACGTTCTGCACCAAGACTCCGAAGGTAAACGGAATCGGGCTGCCCAGTCCGGTGTAGGGGTCCATCCCGATGACATCGCGGGGCTGGAAATAGGTGATTTGCAATTGCGCGTCCGGCTCGACGACGATGGAAGCCGGAATGACCAGCAAAGCCGACGCCGGAATGGCCACGCCGTTGACCTGGCCGCTCAAGCTGGCGCCCACGTTATAGCGAATGCCCGTCGCATTGGTTCCCCCCGCGCTGACGGTTGGGATGATGAACCAGCCGACCGTCGCCGTCTGGCCCGGCCCGATGATTCCGTTGCCGGCGACGTCGCTGATGTTCTGCAAGGTCGGCGGCTGGACGAAGAAAAGGCTGGAGGAATCGTTTTGCCCATTGGTGGAAAGCTGCGGGTTCTCAAAAGTCAGATTGGCCGCGAAGCCGGTGATCGGATTGTTGGGATCGTTATCGGTCACCTGCAAGGTGGCTTGGAAACCGATCCGTTCGAGGGTCAATTGTTGCAGGATCACCATCTTGACCTGGGCGCAAAGGCCCGTCTGCTGCTGCTGGGCTGGCGCGGGCCGCGGAAGCGACAAGAGACAAAGAAGCAGGGCGGCGTGGAGCAGTTTCACTTGGCCACCTCCACCTTGGATGCCGGGACGGCGTTCAGCGCGGCCGGCGCGCCGCATAAATCACGCGCCAGCACGTCGTTGGCGTAAAAGGCGTCGTCGCCCGACAGTTTCAAAGTATAGACTTTGGTGTTGGAGTCAATTATTTTTATCCCGGTGATCTGAACGCGGCGATCCGCCGAGTTGAACAGCCAGTCCCCCGGCTGGAGCCGCGAAACGGCCGTCCATCCTTTGCCATCAACCCAGAAGAAATGTTCCGGTGTGGCCAGCACCTTGGAGGCCGGCCCGGCCAGATCAATTTCCTCCAGGCGGCCCGAATCCAAGGAATAGACCGCGCTGACCGTGGCCATGTTGTTGGCGCGTGGACCGGTGCGAACGACGTCGTTGGTCTGGATTTGGGAAATCGGTTTGGAGGAGCCATCGGCCATGAGCACGGCGGTGGAGGGCGCCAGGCAGCCGTCGCCCTCGGGCAGGACCGTCTGACCATCATCCAATGCCGCGCCGCCGCCCCCGCCGCCGCCCCCGCCGCCGGTGTCCGCGAGCAAATTGCCGATCAAACATCCGGCGAACGACGCGGCGGCTACGAGAGGCGCGGTCACGATGGCCACGGCCCCGGCGGCGGCCTGGGCAGCGACAAAACCGCACGCCGCCGCCCCACCGATCAGCAAAGTGAGGCCGCTGACTTGACAGAGGCCATTTCCCTGGGCCAGTGCGGCCAGACCATCCAAGAACGCCGAGAATAATCCGCCCAGACCGCTGCCCGGCAGGCAGCCCGCCAGCGTGCCGCCCAGGCCCTGCGGGCCCGGACTGTTAGTGCCCGAATACATGGCGGTGAAGGGAATCTCGACCGTTTGTTGCGGCAATAGCACAGGCATGTAGGTGATCAAAGGCGTCAGCGCGGCCTGGTTGTCCTGCTGGCCGGTGATGTTGATGTCGGTAATCTGGATCAACCCGGCATTTTGCGCCGACACATTGAAGTTGGCCTGAAAACCCGGAGTGACGTTGTTGAAGGTGGTGTAGGGCGGGCTTAACACCAGGACCGGCACGGGAACAAAGGTGGAAAAGGTCTGTGACACCGTGATTTCATATTGGTCGGTGAAGGGCACCGGCACGACCGAAAAATTGATCGTGACCAGGCTGCGGCTCAGGATTGGGTTTTGATAAACGGTCTGATCGGCCTCAATGGTCACCGTTCCCGAAGCGGCCGAACAGCCCGGCGCGGTCACCTGCCAGTCCCAGACGCCTTCCTCCAGATTAGTGACGGTGACCAATCCGTTGGTGTCGGTCAAAAAGGGCCCGGCGCTGGCTTGAATCAAATTGTTTTGCAGCCGGACGCTCGCGCCCGAAAGGTAATCGGCCAGAAAATCCTCCACTTCGAATTGCACCGAACCGGTCAGGTCGGAAGTCACGATGGCATAAAGATTGATGAGGAAGGGCGTGGCCAGGTTGGTTCCCTGGATAAGCAAATCGTCCTGGTACTGGGCCAGCGGCGTGTTGGTGGGCGGGGTGAAGACAACGGTAAAAGTGTTGGATTGCCCCTGCGGCAAATCCGGCAGTTGCAGCAGGCCGTTGGAGGAAACCGGAATATTGAGCTGCATCCACGTCTCGTTGGTGGGCGGCAGGATGGTGATGCCCTGCAAGGTGGTCAATCCGCTGTTGACAATGGTGACCTGGCTGCTGACCTGCTCGCCCCGGTTCACGTTGACCTCGACGTAACCCACCGCGGGCGAGACGATGTTTATTACAGGGACCGCCGGCAACAACGTCACGCTGGCCGTCAGCGTCGCCACGGCCCCTTCGGCGGAGGTGAACGTAAACACCGCCTCGGCGCTTGAGGGCGCGTTGATCGCCGACGCCAATTGCAGCGTGACGGTCTGGCTCTGATTGGGCGGTATGGTGAAACCCGGCGCGCTCAGGCTGGTTCCCGTCAGCGTCGAGATCGGCGTCTGGTTGGTGCCGGAGACCTGGTAGGCGGCGCAACTGACGCCGAAGCCGGTCAGCGGAACATCGCCCGGATTGAGCAGTTGCACGGCAAAACTGATCGTGCCGTTCTTGGACATTTCGACCTCGCCGGTCGAGGGGCTGGCGTAAGCGCGATAAACGATCACCGCCGCCTCGTTCAACTGGTCCACCACCAACGGATTGGCCGCCCAGATGGAGAGAGTGCCGGCGAAACCGGGCACCGGGTTGTAAATGTATTGGTAATTGCCGTTGGTATCGGTCGTCACGGGCTGGAACCAATGGTAGCCGCGGGTGGCGAAGCCGATATTCAACGCCGCGTTGGGCACCGGCAGCCCGGTACTGGTGCTCAGGGCCTGGCCGCTTATGATGATCGGCTGGTTATTCTCATAGACGGATTGGTCGGTCTGCGCAGTGCCATCATAAGGCGGTACGGCCAGGCTGGATGAAATCATGCCGCCGGTCAAGGGACCCGACACCGTTTCGCCGGCCGTGCCAATCTGGCTGTAAATGTTGCTGACCACGGCCACAAAGGTCGTGTTGGTCGAGCCGGCCAGAGCAAAGGGAACCAGCACGCCGGGCACCGTGATGTTCAAGGAGGAGCCGGCGTTGATCTGCACATAAGCCCGGCCATCCGCCAAAAACGTCGTCCCCGGCGGCGTGGGAATGCCTGGGAACGACGTGCGGCTCACCTCCTGTCCGAAACCGTTCTGGACCGAAATGTAAAGGTCCCCCGGCTCCAGCCCGTCGCCGCGCGAGACGATGACCTCAATGGGCGTCGAACTGGGATTGTTGATTTGGGCCTGGAAGGGCGTCAGCCCGCCAGCCAGCGGCAATTGATTGGCCGTGAGGACGATCTCCACCCCCGGCAGCTTGGCATTGGTGAATGTGAACGAATTCTCATAGACGACCGAGCTGCCTTCGCTGTCGGTTTGCTGGAACGCGCTCAGTTGCACGGTCTGGGCGGCGGCCACCGGCGCTTCAGGCACGATCAGCGAGGGTTGCGCATTGGCCCCCGCGCCGACGACGGTCAGGACCGACTGAGTGACGGACAGGGGGCTGACGCCGTTGATGTTGCGGGTGAGGATCCACTGGGCCAGCGGGAACCCGGCGGCGGTGCTCAAGTTGGTGATGCCGGCCTGATACTGGTCAAAATAATTGACAAAAATCGGATGGTTGGTTGGGTTGACCAGCAGGCCCAGGCCGATGGGATAGACGTTGACCAAACGCGGCGGGCTTTCCTGCGCGGAATTATTGACCGCCGTTACCGCGTAAGTGACGGCGTCGGAGAGCGGGAGATTATCCGTGTAATTGGTCCCCGTCAGCGGGGAGGCGTTTTGCAGCGTGCCGTTGCGATAGATGTTAAAGCCGGTGGCGGAGGGATCGGTTGAACTCCAGGACAGAAGCGGCGCCTGTCCCTGGCTGACCACCACCGCCAGGCTGGCCGGCGGCCCGACCAGCAAGATAATGGTGGCCGGGGCGCTGGGATTTTGATTGCCGATGGCGTCGGAGGAATCCACCACGTAAGTGTTGGTCCCTCTGGGCGGATAATCCACGACCGGACCGGCGCCGTAAGTGGTGCTGACCAGCGCGCCGTTGCGGTAAATATTGTAGTGATCGGGCGTTTCTCCCGCCGGTTGCTGCCAGGAGATCTGCACGCCGCTGGCGGCCAGGGCGACGACGACGTTGGTCGGGGCGGGAGGCGGCGTGCGGTCCGACAAGGCAATCAGCGCGCTGGCAAATCCGCTTTCGGAACCGAAACGGCTCGCGCTGACGGCATACGCATAAAAGCCGTCGTTGGTTGGAAGGTCGGTTACCGTGGTGTTCGTGATGTTGTCAAGGTCGAGGGTGGCGTTGTTGGTGGAGAAATTGGTTCCCGCCTCGCGATAGAGGCGGTAGATTTGCGCGTCGCTCACCGGGTTCCAACTCAGCCGGATGTAACCGCCCGGCAGACTGACGGCCGAAAGGCCCGTCGGATCGGCGGGAGGCGAGGGCAGCGGCGTGTTGTAAAGCTCCAACTGGCCGCCGGAGACGATATTAGAGCCGACGTTGCCGACGGCATCAACCGCGCTGAGGGAAAACGTGCCGAAGCCCGAACCCATCGCCGGCGTGAGAGTCAGCGTGCCGTTCCAATTGCTGCCCGCTCCGGACAAAACGATGGGCACGTTCGTGTAAATCGGGGCCGTGAAACTGAGGGTTGGAGTTGTGCCCGCCTGTGCCAGTTTGCTCAACACCAAGTTGATCGTCACGTTGGTGGGATTGACCGTCTGCACCGGACCGGTGGGCGCGGTGACAATCGTTCCGGTTGGCGGCGTTGTGTCAATCATCAATTCCGGCCCCGCGGGCGGGCCATTGAAGACGTTGCCAAACTGGTCCTGGGCCGCCGCCTGCACCGCGGCCGTTCCCGACGGGGTGGAAGGGGAGACGACGAAGGCGGTTTGCCAGATGTTCAGCGCCACGTTGGTCAGATTCAAAAGGACCGGGGACGAAGCCCCGGCGGGCTGGATGGTCAGCGCCGGAGTGGCCGCCAGCGCTTTGCTCGAAGAGAGCGTCATGGCCAGCGGCCCGACGCCGACCGGGGAAGGCTCGCCGTAAGTGATGCTCAGGGCCGGTGGCGTGGCGTTATAGACCGCCGAAACCAACGCGGAGAGCGGGCTGGCGTTTCCCGCCGCGTCAAATCCGACCACGCCAAAATAATACGTCCCATTGGCCAGCCCTTGGAGCGTGTCGCTCATCACGCTCAACGCGATGGAATGGAAGGCGGCCTGGTTGGTGGCGGTGAAGGAGGAGGTGCTCCAGAACAATTGGAAGGTGCTTGCCTGCTTGCCGCTGGGGGCGAATTGCCACGTCAAGCTCAAGCCGCTGCCCGGCGTATAGACCGGCGGGTTCATCACCAGGGCCACCGGCGGAATGGTCTCCACCGTGATGTGCCGCGCGGCCGAGGGGGTGGTTCCCGTGTTGTCCGAGGCCACCGCAACCAAAGTATTGACGCCTTCCGCCAGCGTCGCGTTGGCAACGGTAAACTTGCCGTTGGTGTCCGCGTTGGTCACGCCCAACACCTGGCCATTGGCCGTGACCTCGATGTTCATTGCCGGCTCCGCCGTTCCGCTGACCGTCACAGTGGCGTTGTTGGTCAGGTAGTCGCCCGCCGGAACGGTTATCACCGGCGCCACCGGGGGCGTCACGGCGATGATGATGTCCGACTCCAGCGTGGCGATGTTGCCCGCATTGTCGCGGGCCAGCAGTTGCGCCTGGTGCGTCGCGTTGTTGAGCGTTCGTATGTCAAAATAATAGGAAAAACTCCCGCCTGCGTTGGTTGCCAGCCCGATGCCGTCGAGGTAAAACTCGATGTCCTGCATTCCCAGCGTCGCCGTGGCGGAGCCAGTGACCGTCAGGGGCCGGTGAAGCGTCTGTCCGTCGGCCAGGCTGAAGGACTGAATGACCGGGCCGGCGGTAATATAATTGACATCCAATTCAATCGGGCTGTTGGTCGCGCCCGTGACACTGCGGAACTGGGCGAAGATATGTTTCAAGCCCCCGCCGGCCGACAACGGAAAGAGGGCGTAATTGGTGAAGGGCGAGAAGAAGACGCCGCCAAAGGTGAAGTCCTCGCTCAAGCGCATGGAAACGGCCGTGCGGCAGGCCAGTTGCAGCAGTACCGAGGAGCCGCCCACTTGGGTAAGCCCGTTGGAAGTCCCGATGGCCGGCGTGAGCAGCGGTTCGTAGCCCAGGAACGGGTTGTAGGAAACATCGCCCGCCAGCGACGCCGCGACGCCCGCCGCCGCGCCCGTTCCCCACCAATTTGAGGTTGCATTCATCGCCAGGCTGCCCGCGGCCCAGGCGTTGGTGTTGTTGTTTTGGATGACCGAATTTTGAATCGTGAGCGACGCGCTGTCCAATTGCCCGGCGCCGATTCCGTTGCCTGTCAACAACGCCGCGCTGGTTGTCAGCGACGCGCCGTTGCTCAAGCCCAGGCCCCACGGGGAATTGCCGCTGGCCGTGAAGGCCTGCACCGTGGGCGAGCAGGTGCTCAAGGTCAATCCGCCCCCGTAGAGAATCTCCACGAATTGCAGGCTCGACGTTCCGGCGCCCCCTTCGAGCATCACGCCGCCCCAATCGCCCGGCGCGGGCGTCCGGCCCGGAGTGTCGTTGGCGGAGTCAAAAATAATGGGCGCGAGCGCCGTGCCGTTGGCCACCAGCGCCCCCTCGTCCACAGTCAAACTGGTTCCCGGCGCGAAGAGCAGGGTGGTGCCCGGTTCGACAATCAGCGCGGCATTGCTCACGACAACGATGCTCTGATAGATGTTGACCACCGTTTGGCCCGCTCCGCCTATGGTCGTCGTCACCCCGATGTTGCCCGCGTAAGGATCGGACCAGGTGGCGGTGGTGACATTGGGATTGAAGCCGTTGGTGTTGTTGTAACCCACCACGGCAAAATAAGTCGTCTTGGTGCGGTCCAATCCATTGACTTGCAGTGATGTTTGCCCCGGCGCAACTGTGGCTTGTGGCGTGAGAGCGGCCACGGAGCTGAAATTGGTCTGCTGGTAATAGACCATATACCCGGCGAAGCCGAGCAAAGCAGAGGTGTTGTAGCCATTCCATGACACCAGCGCGTTGGAAGCGCCCGCAGCGGCCACTTGAATGCTTACCGGCGGCGGCAGCGAACTGGGCAAATTGACCGCCAGCGGAGTCACCGCCGTCAATGCGTTGCCGGCCGTGTCCACCGCCTGCACGGCCAGGTAATAGTTGGTGTTGAGCAACAGGCCGCCATATTGATAAGTTCGCGCCCCTGAACCCAGCGCTGTATAGACCGGCACTCCCGTCAACGAAGTGTAATTGGTGTTTTCGATATAAACCCGGAACCCGGCCAGGTCTGGCGGCGGGGCGTAACTTGTCCACGCCACAGTCACCGAGGAACTGTTGGACGCCACCACGGACAGGACCGGCGCGGGCGGCGGGGTCGCTTCCACCAGGTAGGTTGCCGCGTTGGTCAGCGTCAGTACGTTGCCGTACAAATCCTGCGCGCCCGAAACAATCAGTTGCATCGTCCCATCCATGCCGGGTGAAAAAGTCACCGGCGGTGTGTGATAGGTGTCATTGCTCGCTGAGGTTGTTGTCCAATAGCCGTTGGTTCCCACGGCCGGCTGCAACGTGGCCGCGCTGTTGGTCAGGACAACAACCGGGACGACATTGGTGTTCATGCTGCGATCAAATTGCAGCGCCAACAGGAAATTCGTTGTTGCCCGCACGGGGTTGATGTAGTTGGCCGTCACATTGGTCAGCAAGGGCAGGATGGTCATTGCTTTATAGACGGCCACGTATTGCAGGTTGGTCGCGTCGAGCGTCGAGAAGGTCTTGTCGAAGCTGGCATTGGTGCTGACGACGGTGTTGCTCAAAGTGAATTGCTCAAAGGTGTAGAAGAAGGGCGAATTGGTGACCTCCAGGGGCGCGCTGAAATCGGCCGTTTGCCCGTTGGTGTAGCTGCCCGCACCGGCCACCGCCGCCAGCCCGGCCGGCGAGGTGACCGTGCTGACCAGATGGATCAGGTTGGCGTCAACATAATTTGCGACGAAGGAATGGTTGGTGAAAACCACCGTGGCCAGCGTGGTGTTGGTGCCGACGATGTTGGTCCCTTCGGTCCAATTGGTGAAATTATAGCCGAAATTCGGGTACGCCGTCAGCACATTGGTCGCGCCATAGAAATAGGAACCCGTCCCGGTGATCACGCCCGCGTTGGAGGGGTTGTTGGAGGCCGCGATGGTGAAAAGGGGCAGAGTGAAATTGGCCACCAACTCCCGGTTGCGGATGACCGTGAAGGAATAAATGTTGCTGGCGCTCTGGAAAACGCCGTTCTCCGTCCAGTTGGCGAACAGGTAGGGCAGCGTGTTGGTAATGGGCGTGGCCGTGACCGTCGCTGTGGCCCCGGCGGCCAGTGTTCCGCCTCCGCTGGCCGTGCCCGCGCCGGGCGGGTTGACGGCGGTGGTGATGGTGAACAGTTGCGCGCCGGTCAGGGCCTGCGCCGTGAAATTGACGGTTTGATTGGAGTTGACAACCACCGCCGTCTGCTCCGCCACGTTGTTGTAGCCCAAGCCGGGCAACCCGTTCACCCCGACCTGGAAGGTCCCGTTGGCCACGGCGATCTGGTACTGGCCGTTGGTATCGGTCACCCCTTCCAGCACCCGGCCATAATCCGGCGGCGTCACCTGCACGTTGTCAACGAAACTGTTATCCGAATCGTACGTCGTCAGCGTCTCGAATGTGACGGTGGTCAGATTGGAAGAGGCCGTGAAATACATGGCTTCCGGCGTCCAATTCAGGCCGCCCGTACCGTTGTTGACCACGGAGAAGGCGTTGGAAATGCCGTTGACGGTCACTCCGAGTGAAACCTGGCCCGGATTGGCGGAATACCCCATGTAGAAAGCCAATTTATAGCTTGCGCCAATTGTCGTCGGAAAGGTCTGCGTGATGCCGCCCCCCGTGCCGCTGAGGCTCCCCGTCGGATCAAAATACTGCGTCCCGTCCTCTGCCGCTCCTAGAAACGGACCGGAAATATCAACAGGGCCGGGGCCGATCACCGTCCAGCCGGGGATGTTGGTCGAGCCTGGATTATAGACGGTATAATTGACGCCATTGTTGGTCGGCAACTCGAAGCTGCCGTTGACGATCGGGTTGGTGAACGTGTTGGTGGCCATGAAGGCATAGACGGACGCGCCCGCGATGGGATGGCCGTTGGTGCCGGTCACTGAACCTTTGATGAGCAGCGTGTCGTTGGTTCCGGCCGCCACCACGCGCAGGACCAGGCCGGCGCCGGTGTAATCCAATTCCCAGGCTTGCCCGCCGGGCAGCGGCGGCAAATTCAGGCTGCTGAACGTCCCGCCGTGCGAGCCGTAATTGATCAGGGTGATGGTGTCGCCCGTGTTGGGCGTGTAACCGTTGAGAAAATTAACGCCCAGCGTGCCGTCAAAATTGACGTTCCCGGATATCGCGGCAGCGCCGTGGTTGTTGGTTCCGCCGACGCCAAAATCCAGCGTCTCGCCCGTTTGCACGTAGGCGGGATTGGCCGCGAAGCTGACCAAGCCGCTCTGCACGTTCAAAGTGCCTGAATTGGTGAACAGGATCGAAATCGTGGTGGTGTTCGAGGAGGCGGATTTCTCCACGATCCCCTGGTTGTTGAAAAACTCGTAGCCGGTACAGTAATAGCAATTGATATTTTCGTCCGTCTCAATTTCGAACAGCGCCCCCGGTAGGTTCCAAATCGCGCCAACGTAGGCCCCGTGGTTGTTCACCACACTCAAACTGCCTGTTCCCGTCCAGGTCACCGTCCCCGCGTTGGTCAGCGCGTTCTCCAAATACTTGGTGCTGCTCCCGCTCAAGACCAGCAAGCCGTTGCTCGCCACAATCAGCGGACCGGCGATTGTTCCTGCCGTCCATACCAGCGTGCCGCCGACAATGGCGTTTCCGCTCAACGTGCTGCCGGCAATGGTCAGGTTGGTGATCGTGCCGCCCTCGAAATTGGTTCCCACCGTCACTGTGCCGCCGGCCAGTTCCAAATTGGCAATGACATTGCTTAACAGGGCCACAGTTCCGCCCGTCAACGTCACCGGCCCCGGCCCGTTGATCGTCGCCACGCCGGCGCTGAAGGTCCCACTGGCGAAATTAATGGCCGCTCCCGAATCCGCGGTGTAATCGCCCCCGATGCCGCCGCCGCCGTTGAAATTGAGCGTCCCTTCCAGCGCCTCCACCGTCCCGGTGTTGGTGACCAGAACACTGATGTAGGTCGTCCCGGTCCCCGCCGTCTTTTCCAACGTCCCCTGGTTGTTGAAAAACTCGTAGCCGGTACAGTAGTCGCAATTTATGTTTTCGTCCGTCGCGATGTTGAACACCCCCTCCGGCAGGTTCCAAATTGCGCCAAGGTAGGCACCGTGGTTGTTCACCATACTCAAGCTGCCGGTTCCCGTCCAGGTCACCGTCCCCGCATTGGTCAGCACATTCTCCAAATACTTGGTGCTGCTCCCGCTGATGTTCAGCGCCGCGTTGCTCACCACCGTCAGCGGGCCGTTGATCTCACCCGCCGTCCAGGTCAACGTGCCCGCGACGATGTTGGCGCCGTTGAGCGCGCTGCCGGAAATGACCAGGTTGGTGATCACGCCTCCCTCGAAACCGGCCCCCAAGTCCACCGTGCCGCCGGTCAGTTCCAAATTGGGAATCACATTGCTTAACAGGGTCAGAGTTCCGCCAGCCAGGGCCGCAGGCCCCGGTCCGCTGACCGTCGCCACGCCAGCGCTGAAGTTGCCGCCCGTAAAGTTGTTTGTCGCCGTGGCCGCCACGTTGTAAGTGCCCCCGATAAGGCCGCCGTTGTTGAAATTAAGCGTCCCTTCCACGGCCTCCACCGTGCCTGTGTTGGTGACCACAACATTGATGGTGGTCGTCCCCGTCCCCGCCGTTTTTTCCAACGTCCCCTGGTTGTTGAGAAACTCGTAGCTGTCACAGTAGTAGCAGTTTATGTTTTGGTCCGTCGCGATGTCGAACACCGCCCCCGGCAGGTTCCAAATCGCGCCCTGATAGGAGGAATTGTTGTTCACCACCGTGATGCCGCCGCTTCCCGTCAAGGTCACCGTCCCCTCGTTGGTCAGCGCGTTCTCCAAATACCTGTAGCTGCCGCTGATGTTCAGCGCCCCGTTGCTGGCCACCGTCAGCGATCCGCTGCCCGTTCCTCCGGTCCAATTCATCGTCGCACCTGCCTGGACCAGCAGCGGCCCGGTAAAACCGCCTCCGCAAGTCAGTGTGCCGGTGACAGTGTTGGTGCCGCTCAAGACGCTCCCGGCCAGCGTCAGGTCGGTGATTACGCCTCCTTGAAAAGTGGGCGCCAGAATCACCGTGCCCCCGTTCAACTCCAGATTCGGAATCACGTCGCTCAACAGCGTGAGCGTGCCGCCGCTCAGCGCCGCCGGGCCAGGCCCGCCGATGGCCGGCGCGTTGGCGATGAAGTTCCCGCTGTTAAAATTAATGGCCGCTCCGTTCGACACGGCGTAAGCGCCTCCAATGCTGCCGCCGTTGTTGAAATTAAGCGTCCCTTCCAAGGCTTCCACCGTGCCCGTGTTGGTGACCACGATACTGATGTAGGTCGTCCCGGTCCCCGCCGTCTTTTCCAACGTCCCCTGGTTGTTGAAAAACTCGTAGCTGTCACAGTAGTAGCAGTTTATACTTTGGTCCGTCGCTATGTCGAACACCGCCCCCGGCAGGTTCCAAATCGCGCCCTGATCGGAAGAAGTGTTGTTCATCACCGTGATGCTCCCGCTTCCCGTCATGGTCACCGTCCCCGCGTTGGTCAGCGCGTTCTCCAAATACCTGCCGCTTCCGCTGATGTTCAGCGCCGCGTTGCTCGCCACCGTCAGCCAACCGCTGGCCGTTCCCCCGGTCCAGTTCATCGTCGCACCCGGCTCGACCAGCAGCGGCCCGGTAAAACCGCCTCCGCAAGTCAGTGTGCCAGTGACGGTGTTGGCGCCGCTCAAGACGCTGCCGGCCAGCGTCAGGTTGGTGATCACTCCCCCTTGAAAATTGGATGCCAGAATCAACGTGCCACCGTTCAACTGCAAATTTGCAATCACGTCGCTCAACAGCGTGAGCGTGCCGCCGGTCAGCGCCGCCGGGCCAGGCCCGCTGATGGCCGGCGCGTTGGCGATGAAGTTCCCGCTGTTAAAATTAATGGCCGCTCCGTTCGACACGGCGTAAGCGCCTCCAATGCTGCCGCCGTTGTTGAAATCAAGCGTCCCTTCCACCGCCTCCACCGTGCCCGTGTTGGTGACCACGATACTGATGTAGGTCGTCCCCGTCCCCGCCGTTTTTTCCAACGTCCCCTGGTTGTTGAAAAACTCGTAGCTGTCACAGTAGTAGCAGTTTATACTTTGGTCCGTCGCTATGTCGAACACCGCCCCCGGCAGGTTCCAAATCGCGCCCTGATCGGAAGAAGTGTTGTTCATCACCGTGATGCTCCCGCTTCCCGTCATGGTCACCGTCCCCGCGTTGGTCAGCGCGTTCTCCAAATACCTGCCGCTTCCGCTGATGTTCAGCGCCGCGTTGCTCGCCACCGTCAGCCAACCGCTGGCCGTTCCCCCGGTCCAGTTCATCGTCGCACCCGGCTCGACCAGCAGCGGCCCGGTAAAACCGCCTCCGCAAGTCAGTGTGCCAGTGACGGTGTTGGCGCCGCTCAAGACGCTGCCGGCCAGCGTCAGGTTGGTGATCACTCCCCCTTGAAAATTGGATGCCAGAACCAACGTGCCCCCGTTCAACTGCAAATTCGCAATTGTATTGCTCAATAACGTCAGCGTCCCTCCCGTCTGCGCCACCGTGCCCGCCCCGCTGATGGCCGCCGCGTTGGCGGCGAAGGTCCCGCCGGTGAAATTAATGGCTGCTCCGGCCGACGCAGCGTAAGCGCCCGCGATGCTGCCGCCGCTGTTGAAATTGAGCGTCCCTTCCAAGGCTTCCACCGTGCCCGTGTTGGTGACCACGATACTGATGTAGGTCGTCCCCGTCCCCGCCGTCTTTTCCAACGTCCCCTGGTTGTTGAAAAACTCGTAGCTGTCACAATAGTAACAGTTTATACTTTGGTCCGTCGCTATGTCGAACACCGCCCCCGGCAGGTTCCAAACGGCTCCGAGGTCGGAGCCAAAGTTGTTCTCCACCGTGATGCCGCCGCTTCCCGTCCAAGTCACCGTCCCGGCGTTGGTCAGCGCGTTCTGCAAAGCCTTGCCGCCGCTGCCGCTGATATTGAGCGCGCCGTTGCTGGCCACCGTCAGCGAACCACTGGCCGTTCCCCCGGTCCAATTCATCGTCGCGCCCGGCTCGACCAACAGCGGCCCGGTAAAACCGCCTCCGCAAGTCAGCGCGCCGGTGACGGTGTTGGCGCCGCTCAAGACGCCGCCGGCCAGCGTCAGGTTGGTGATCACTCCCCCTTGAAAATTGGATGCCAGAACCAACGTGCCGCCGTTCAACTGCAAATTCGCAATTGTGTTGCTCAATAGCGTCAGCGTCCCTCCCGTCTGCGCCACCGTGCCCGCCCCGCTGATGGCCGCCGCGTTGGCGGTGAAGGTCCCGCCGGTGAAATTAATGGCCGCTCCGGCCGACGCGGCGTAAGCGCCCCCAATGCTGCCGCCGCTGTTGAAATTGAGCGCCCCTGCCAGCGCCTCCACCGTCCCGGTGTTGGTGACCACGATACTGATGTAGGTCGTCCCGGTCCCCGCCGTCTTTTCCAACGTCCCCTGGTTGTTGAAAAACTCGTAGCTGTCACAATAGTAGCAGTTTATACTTTGGTCCGTCGCTATGTTGAACAGCGCCCCCGGCAGGTTCCAAATCGCGCCCTGATCGGAGGAAGTGTTGTTCACCACCGTGATGCCGCCGCTTCCCGTCCAAGTCACCGTCCCCGCGTTGGTCAGCGCGTTCTCCAAAGCCTTGCCGGCGCTGCCACTGATATTGAGCGCGCCGTTGCTGGTCACCATCAGTGGGTTTCCCGACAGCGTGCCGCCGGCCCAGTTGAACTGGGCGTTGATGGTGACCGGAGCGGAGAGATTGATCGTTCCGCTGTTGAAGTTGACAGTGTCGTTGGAACCCGGCAAGCCGGCCGGACTCCAATTGTTGGTATTGAACCAATCGCTGGAAACCGAACCGGTCCACGTGAAAGTCGCCGCCTTGAGAAGCGGGCCGCACGCGAACCAAAACGCCGCCAGCAAAAACAACTCTTTCCTAAAAAACCGCATAGTTGCCATGAATGACCCCTGACTGGGGGCTTCTCATAGTCAATTAAATATTCAGGATTTCAATGAGGAGGCATGTGCCCTTATCCGATGCAGGCGCACTTGTCTCAAGTGCCATAAGAACACACGCAGGCGGGAATTACAAGACTTTTTTGATTTTTTTTGAAGGGAATGCGTCCCTGGCCCATTAGAGATCAAGGCGCCTTGGCGCCCAGAGGCTTGGCCGCCGCCTCCAGGCGCGCCAGCCTTTCGCAGAAGCCGGCCAACGCATCCGGCTGGGCGAGCCGTTCCTGCTCGCGCCGGCTGAAGGCGGGATTGCCGACCCACCAATCCACGCCAATCTCCCTGGCCTTGTCCACCGAACAGATCAGCAACCGAATCTGGATGGTCAGCAACTCGATATCCACGATCTTCACCTTGATGTCGCCGGCGATGACAATGCCTTTGTCCAGAATGCGTTCCAGCAGGTCGGCCAGGGTGGCGCCAGAGGTGGAATGTTCGATGTGGGATTGAGCGATCATAGGGATCAGAGTAATTTGCCCAGCGGGCCGAGGTCGAGGTTCAAGCCTTCTTCGGGCAGGCCGAAATCCTGGCGCAGCCGGTCAATCTCCCGGGCTTGGTTTTGGAGCGTTACGCCCAGCCGCTCAATCTGGGCCGGGGCCAGGGCACCGCCTTGAATGCGCCGGAGGGCTTGACGTTTCAGGAGTTCGTGCAGGACTTTCATCAACGTTAAAACCAACTGAGCCAGCCCATTCTTCTCCCGGTTGGAATCGGCGGCAACGACGGCTTTGGCGCCGGACGGTTGATACGCTGCGTGGCTTGGGGGCCATTCCTCTCCTGGCTTTGGCCGCGGGCCGCCGCGGGAATCCGGGACGAGGGGCGGCCCGGCGTTTAGCGGAGCGAGTTCCCGGCCGCTTTCGATGGAAGTGACGACCAGTTGCAGCCCCAGGTAGATCAGGTCAACGTCGGCCACCGAGAGCGTAACTTCGCCCAGCGCCACGACGCCGGTGTTCAGGACGCGGTCCAGGGCCTCGCACAAGGAAATGTGCCGGGCCCGTTGGGGGCGGAATTCATGCATGGTTTGCCTCCTTGGTGCCCGGGGCGCCATACAGTCCTTGGCCCAGCTCGCCCAAACGGGCCAAACCGCGAGGCTCCCCGCGCCGATAGACCACGACTTGCGCCGCAGTGGGGAATGCCCGCCGGAATTTTTGTTCGATGAGCGACTCTTGGCGCCGCAGAACGGAGCACAGGGGGCAATCGCCGGGCGGGGTGGCCAGATTCAGGAAGAGCAGCGGCGCGTTGAGCTGCATCCGCTGGCAGGCGGCCAGGAGGTCTTTGGTTTCTTCAAAGGCCATTTCGGTGAGGATGGCCACGCCGTAGAGAGCGCACCGGGCCGGGTCAGCCAGCAGGGCGCGCAGGCGCTTGAGAGCTTTGGACATTTCCACCAGCCGCTGGGAGACCCTTGGGAGGCGAAAAACCTGTTTGTATTTGAGGAAGAGGCCAAAAAAGACCTTCAGCCAGCGGTCAACCATCTCCGGCATTTCCAGAAGCCGGATCAGATGCCCGGTCGGCGCGGAGTCCAGCACCAGCGTGCGGTAATGGTGTTGATCGCACAAATCCATCACCTGGATGATGGCCATGACTTCGTCCAGCCCCGGGGGCGAAAGGTCCACGACTCGTTCCATCGCTTCCCGATCAAAGGCCAGGTCCATCTCGGGCAAAATAGAGCGGAGGAAGGACCGCAATTCCTGACTGTAAAGTTGCTTGAAAGAGCGGAATTGAGCTTCAGCGTCTATTTCCAGCGCCGTCAAGCCCGGACAAATCCGCGTTGGCGCAGGGCCCACCGGCGCACCCAGACAGTCGGCAAGGGAATGAGCGGGGTCGGTGGAACAAAGCAGCACCTCGCTGGCGGGGGAGTCTTGGGCCAAACGCACGCTGGTCGCGCAGGCCAGCGTGGTCTTGCCCACACCGCCTTTGCCGGCGAAGAGCAGCAGCGATTTTTCCCCGGGCGGGCGGGCCGCCTTTCCCACCCAGGGACGGTTTGGAGGCACTGGCGATGGAGCACAAACCAGCATCCGGGTCAAGCGGGTCAGTCTTCCCCAAAACGCATCGAGGTTCCCGGCTCCACGAACTTCCGAGCAATGCAGGGGCGCGCCCCACCAGGTGTAGGGAGACAGATCGGGGCTGCTGAATATCTCACTGAGGATGCGGCTTTGCTGGAGACGCACGTCAGCGCAGAGCGGACAATCATTTTTGGGAAACAGGCGGTTGATGACAACATCGTTCACCGGCACGTGCGCGCGTTTGAGTTGGGCCAGCAGAAAGCGGGTTTCGCGCAGGCTCATCTCTTCGGCCAGCATCACGGGCACAAAGCGGCTGCGCCTGGCATTCCGGAGCAAGGCTTCCATCTGTGTGAGCGAGCCGGTCAGTGACTCCAGGAAATCATCAATCTCGTCGTGATTGACGGCGTTGCTGAAGAGCTTTCTCATATAGCGGTGTTTGGCCAGCAATGCGTCCAAAGCTCCGAGCCAATTGTGGAGCAAGGCGGGCATGGCCAGCAACCGGAGCGTGTGGCCGGTGGGCGCGGTATCCACGACGATGGTATGGTAACGCCGGGCAGCGACCCAGCCGGCGATTTCCAACGAAGCCATCAGTTCGTCCAGCCCCGGCAGGGAAAGGTCCAAAAGGCGGCTGATGTCCTGGTCGTCCAGGAAGGTCCCCCGCGAGGCAATGGCGTGGAACTTGGAACCGTGGCGGCTTTTGAAGGCTGCCAGGCATTGCTGGGCGTCCAGTTCAGTGACCTGCAAATTGGGCGGGGGCATTGAGCCGGCCAGGCTGTCCATCACCGAGTGGGCCGGATCCGTTGATACGAGAAGAAACGCCCTTTGGGGAGAGTCTCTGGCCAGTCGCAGCGCGGTCGCTGTGGCGCATGAGGTCTTTCCCACTCCGCCCTTGCCGCCGAAGAACAGGAGTCCGATCCCGTGGTCGGCCAGGAAGGATGGTCTTGGGGCGCCCGTCTGGAGCCAGGGTCTGCCGAGGCTTGCATGGGGCTGTTGGCTTGTCATTTGGGCGCCTTTGTCCGTCAGCTCCTGGATTTCTCCCGGGAATTGTTTTCCCGCTCCTCAATCCGGTCCAACCGGTCGAGCAACTCCTTCTCGCGGGCGCTGAACTGCGCTTCGGAGAGCCGGCCTGTTTCCAGCATCATGTAAAGGTCGCTCAACTCCGCGGTAATGCGCTCCCCTTCGGCCGCTTGTTCTTGCTGCATCGCGTTATGGACCTGGCGGGCGGCCCACAGGGTGGCGTTGAGGGGAGAGAGCAGGATTTTGTCGAGGATCAGCATGGGGCTTCGGATTCATCCTGTGCCGTTGAGTTTGAGGTCCATCTCCACGAAATTGTGCGGCGCCCACGGCCCGTTGAGATCAAAGGCGTAATTGTTGTCGAAGAGGCCGGCGGCCTGGAAGACGGCATCTTCGAGTTGCTTTTGGCCGTTGCGCGCGACCAGGCAATTGAGATTGGCCACTTCGTTGACGTCGCGGGGCGAGGAGCGCTGGATTTCGGCGCAGCAGGGCGCCAGCGCGGCTTCCAGTTTTTCAGAATGGGCTTCCCGGTCGTCGTTGAGGATGCGGTCGAAGAGTTGCCCCAGCTCGATCTTGTCCTCCTGGCGGGGTTCGCGCTGGTTGCCCAGCAAACGGTCCCGCGCGGCGCGCAATTCAGGGTGAATATCAATGAAGTACTCGAAGATGTTGGGAACGTCCCATTTGACGCGCACCCCCATTTCGACTTTGTCAGCCACCCGCTCCAGTTGTTTCAAGAAAGCTTTCTGGTTGAGGCGAAGCAAGCGGCGAACCGCCTTATCATCGTCAGCGATGATGCCGAAGGCCATCGGCAGGACCGTGCTTTCGAGCATCAGCCGCTTGAGGACTTCCTTGTGGGCGGCCAAGTGGATCCGTTCCGGGCGCAGTTTTTGTCGGGCGCAATCACTGACCACGGCCGCGACCCGGCCATTGCTGAGACCCTGCACGAGGCGGCCGTCAATGCCCGCCACATCGTAAGCGCGGTCCTTGCTGAGCGCCGCGATGGCATAAAGGTATTTTCCCCACTTGGGCGGGCCGGATTCGGGAGTCGCGTTCATAGGTTGCTTCCATCGGACTCCATGCACAGTCAATACTGGAATTTAAACCCGCCGGCAGTGTCCGCCCCGGAGCGGCTGGCCATCGGCCGGGAGGATTTGAACCGCCGCCGGCACGGCTGCCGGGCCGCCTCCTTGCCCAGGCGCTGCAACAGGGCGCTTTTTTCCGAATCAACGGTCTGGAGGCGCGCATTGACGTTGTTCAAGCGCAGGATCAGGTTGTCGCGTTCGGTTTCGCGCCGGAATCTCTCCATCTCCAACGCGGTGATCGCCATGTAGGCCTTGTAAGGGACAATGACCTGATCGGGCGTGCCGGAGCGGGTGCGGATGTCTTTGACACCGCGAATTATTCGTTTTGGAGGAGGCATGGGTGGGTTCCTTTCCTGGTGGCATTGCGCGTGGCCGGGCTTGGGGAGACGGGCGGGACGGAGGGCGATGCCGCGCGCAGCCCCTCCAGCAAGGCTTCCTCGACCTTCTGGGGCATGATCGAGCGGCCATCACGTGTGACCTTGGCCGTTTCAGAATTGAGGACATCGCGGCAGGCCCATTGGAAGATGGAATCCTCCGCTTGGGCATGCACACCCCGCAAGGCCAGCACGCGGGCGATGGCGATGCAGGCACGGATGGTGGGCCGGCTGTTGCTGACGCCCACGCGCCTGAGATTACGCACCAGGTCCACGATGATTTGGGCGTCGGCCTGGCCGATGCCGGAGCGGGCAATGGTGATCTCTATCTCCGTTTCCCGGTCGTAGTGTTCGAGTTGAATGGTAATCAAGCGGTCCATCAATGCGTCCTGGGTTTTGTGGACCCCGGCGTATTCTTCCGGATTGGAGGTGAAAATGGCGTGGAATTCCGGATGAACCTGCAAGTAGCCGCCATTGGAGCGGCGCAGCTTTGGCAAATTAAGGATGTGTTCGGAAAAGATGCTCAGAAAGGGATTGTTGGCTTCAGGCCGCGAACGGTTGAACTCGTCGTAGATGAGCGTGTCCCCGTTTTGGCAGGCGGTGGTGAGCCGGTTTTCCAGCCAGATGGACTTCATCTCCTCCTCGGTTTTGACAACCGAATGGATGTAGTTGTCAATGACCTTGTGCTTGCGGTAGCCGCTGTCCTGGCCCACCAGGTCCGAACTGCCGAAGTCATCGTCCCCGTGGATGAGCGTCACGGCCCGGTTCAGTTGGGCGGCCACATGAAAGGCCAGGGTGGTCTTGCCGGTGCCGGCGGCGCCGGCGAAATGGATGGGATAGCCGGCCTGCAAGTAGGTCAGCGCCCGCCGTGTGATCTCGTCCACAAAGGGCGTTGTCACAAACCCGTTGCTGGGCTCGGGCGAAAAGGTGTCGGAGGCATTTTGCATATCGGCCCTCTGGTTTCATGGCGGCTCACCCCGTCTTGACGGAGATGGATCTCCGCCAGCACAGACGGGGTGGTCCCGAAAACGGTGGCAGCGTGCCTGTGCTACCGTTTCTTTTTTCTCGCTTTGCGCGCCAGATCATCCGACGGTTCCTTCGCCTGGAAAGGCGAATCCGGCACCGCTGGGGCTGGCCGCCCCTGCATGGCGCCCTGCCACGCTCGATGGGCGCCCTGGATGTCGTCCCGGAACTCTTCCTGCATCTGGGCGACCCGTTGCCTCCACTCGCTTACCCCTTGCTTGACGCGGAGGACAAATTCGTCCCGTTCGGCCTGGGTTTGTCTGGCCATTTCGGATCGGGCCTCTGCGAAGCCGGCTAGCATTCGTGTGAGCGCTGTCTGCATTTCCCCGCGGGTTTCCGCAAGGTGACTCATCAGGGCCGCGCGAATGTTGCGGCAGGAGGCGATCTCGCCGCACAGCCGCGTCATGTCCTGGGTTAAGTTATTGATCATGGGCAAACCTTTCCTTGTTTGAGGATTGTTGCTTGCGCCGTTGCATCAGTCGGAGAACGCAACAGGTCCGCCGACTGATCCTTGCCGCTCCCTCTCTCTTTAGGCGGGGGCTGCCGCGGTCGCTGTCAGGCCGATGGCCTCGGCATACTTCAAGTATGTCTCGACGGAGGCGATGACAACGCGGGCTTCAACGGAAACCAGTTCGATCCCGACCAGTGAAACCTTGGCCCAAACATCAATGACGATGCCCTTGTCCAGAATTCGATCCACTACCTCGGCCAGACTTGAAGAGTCTGTTGATTTTGTGACTTTTGCCATATTCGTTTATGTGATTTAATTTTTTGTTCAATCTCTATTCTTCCAGAAACACCTGGAATCATTCTCACCGCCAGCCTGCGCATAAGCCATGCCAGGGCTTGGCGGGAGCCGCCACCAAGGCGCCGGCCCTCCCGTGCATTGGGCTTTAGGGAATGAGTTCCCTGGCTGGCGTTCCCTATTGGCGGGGCGATCCCTCCTCATCGCGCCGTCGCCGTCTCCTGAATGACGCGGAGTATTTCTTCGTGAAGGAAAGGTTTGTTGAAAAAGGCCCAAATCAATCCTTCCTCCCGGGCCTGTGCCGCCGCTTCCCTGGAAAGGTAACCGGAGACAATCACCAACCGCAGCAACGGATCCATCAGGCGCAAGCGCCTGGCTAATTCCAGTCCGTTCATATCCGGCAGAGTCAGATCCAGGAAGGCAAGTTGAAATCGGTGGCTCTTCATCAAGTCCAGCGCCCCTTGGGCCGTCTGGACTTTTTGACAAGACAGCCCTTTGGAGGTCAAAAGCTGTTCCAACGCCCAGCACAGGTCGGGCTCGTCGTCCACAATGAGGTACTCCTGGTTCATCGCCCCGCTAGGAATCAATCCGGACTGAGGTCCAATCGCACCTTGAAGATGCTGCCTTGTCCCGGTGCGCTCTCCACCTCAATGGTGCCGGCGTGCTGTTTGACGATGGCGTAGCATAGCGGCAGCCCAAGGCCCGTGCCCTTGCTGGCGACGGACTTGGAGTAGAAGGGATCGAAGATGTTGTCCAGGTGCTCGGAGCGGATGCCGCATCCCGTGTCGGCCACCTGCACGTTCACCTGGCGGAGTGCCGTCTCGACGGCCACCCTCAGCTTGCCCCCGGCGGGCATCGCGTGGAGGGCGTTCAAGAACAGGTTCATGAACACCTGTTGGAGCAGGTTCCCATCGCCCTGAACAAACACAGGCGTCTCGGGCAGTTGCGAGCACACCCGGATGTTCTGCACTTTGGCCTGGTCGGTCACCAACGCCAGCGTTTCTTTCAGCACGGCCAGCAGGTCCAGCCTGACGCTATCGCCCCGCTCCGAGGGCCGCGTGAATTTCAACAGGTGGTCTATGATGCCCGACGCCCGCAGTATCCCATCTTGCACCTTGTGGGCGCACTGGCGGCGAAACTCCGGCGCGATTTCCTCCCCCATCAGGAACTGGGCGGCGGAGGAACAGATGGCCAGCGGATTGCGCAACTCATGGGCAATGCCCCCGGCCATCACCCCCAAGGCCGCCAGCTTATGGGCCTGCAGCAGTTGCGCTTCCAGCTTGCGGCCTTCGGTCAGGTCGCGCCCGACCGCCACCATGCCGATGGTCTTGCCATCGTCATCCATCATGGGCGAACAAATCCAGGAAACGGGAACCTCCTGGCCGCTTTTCGTCACCAAATTCCATTCCGGCCGCTGCCGCGTGTCACCCTTTTTGGGTTCGGAGAACAACTGCCGCACGTGAGCCTGATGCTCCGAGGCGCAACACTCCCAAATACACCGCCCTTCGACTTCCTGGGGGGTGTAGCCCGAAATCTGATTGGCGGATTGGTTCCAACTGAGAATCCGGCCCGCAAGGTCGGTGGACAGAATGATTTCGCTGGTGCTCTCCACCACGATCATCAGGTGGCGCTCCATCCGCCGGATGTCCTCGTTCAAACGCTCCTGTTCGGTCACGTCCTCCATGATCAGGATGGCGAATTCCACCTTGTCACGATCCGGCAAGGGCAGGACGCGGTAGTAGTAAATCCGCATCAGTCCCCCGGGCGCGCGGTAGCTGATTTTTTCGCCCGTGGTCGGCTTGTTGGTCTCAAAAACGCTTTGAATGCGCCGGACGATCTCGGTGTGGTCCACAATCGCGGGTGGAAAGACTTCCGGCAATCGGCGCTCCAGCGTCTCTTCCTCCGTGCGCCGGCTTCTTTCCAAAAAATTGCGGTTGGCCAGCGCAATGCGCAAATCCCGGCCGACCAGCAACACCGAGGACGGAATCGCATTCAACAGTGTCTCGTAAAGGCTGTCCCGCCCTCTGCCATCCGCATGATCCACGCTCATGGTTCTACTCCTCGCCGCCCGCACGCTCCGCCTCCAGGTCCGGACAGAAACTGTAGGGGGGCCAGGGACCAGACACTTCAAAAGTCAAACCGCCGGGATTCTGCCGGGCGTTCGCGCCCTCGATCCGGCTGCGAAAACTCGCCACCGCCGTCGGCGGCAACAGCAACGCCCAGTTGAGCACCATCTCCCGCGCCGCCTCCGGCGTTTCGCGCGCCAAAATCCGGCGTGGGACAATTTCCGACGCCAGGGGATGCAGCGCGTTCAACAGGTCGTCGCATGCCTCGGCCAGCCAGCCGTCCAACCTCTCCCGGGCCCGGATCCGCAGGCTTTGTTCCTGCAAGTAAGCCGCGCCGGGCGGCAAGTCCGGGGGGCCTCCCTCTCCTGATCGCCACTGAGCCAGCCACTGCGCCTCCGCGCGCTCCGGGTCCAGGAACCCCTTGACCGCCCATTCTTCCTGGCCGCGGACGCGCTCCAGAAACCGGGCGATGGCGGCTTCATGTTTGCGCATAAAATCTTCCAGGCCTGCCGGCGAGGAAAAAAGCGTCCCGAACCGCGCCGGCAAAATCGGCCCCAAGGGCATGACTTGCTCCAACACGGCCTGATGCCGGCAGGCGCACGGAGCCAGCCAAGCCAGGTCTTGCAGATTCTTCTCGCCAGTTGGCCCGCAGAATTCAGAGCGCGCAACCTGGCTCAAGACCGCTGCCACTCTCCCGCCGGGCTGGAAAAATGGAGGGTGCGCTTCATCAATCCCGCCCCTGAGAAGGCGCGCTGAGCCGCCCGTTTCGGTCTGCGCCCCGCCAGCCCCATCGGGCAGGCGGCCGGCCTGGGTGAAACCGTAAAGGTAAAACACCTTGTCGGAATCTTCGTTCATGGCTTGGGAGTAACTTCCGCCAGCGCGGCCACCAAGTCATCCGACTCAATGAGCACCTTGGCCGGAGTTGCCGGGGGCGGCTGGCCGGAGGCCGAATCGCCGGTCGCAGCCACCGCCCGCCGCACCGCCCGCAGGGCGGCGAGGTTGCAGACCGAGGCGATTTGGGCGCCGCTGAAACCCTCGCTTCCGGCCGCCAGGCCGCTGCGAGCGACGTTTTGCGCCACCGGCTTGCCGCGCAGATGGACTTCAAAAATCTCGCGGCGCTCCGGCTCCTCCGGCAGCGGAATCTCCACCACTTCGTCAAAGCGGCCGGGCCGGAGCACCGCCGGATCCAGCCGGTCCAGCCGGTTGGTGGCGCCCAGCACCAAAACCCCTTGCAGTTCCTCGATGCCGTCCAACTCCGCCAGAAACTGGCTCAACACGCGGTCGGCCACCGGCGTGTCGGAAACCGCGCCCCCTCGCGCCGGCATCAATGCGTCCAGTTCGTCAAAGAAGATGATGCAGGGGGCGGCCTGCCGGGCCTTGCGAAAAAGGTCGCGCACTTGCCGTTCCGATTCGCCCACGTATTTGGAGAGCAGCGCCGGGCCTTTGACGGCAAGGAAATTGACCTGGCTTTCGTTGGCGATGGCTTTGGCCAAAAGCGTCTTGCCGCAGCCGGGCGGGCCGGACAGGAGAATGCCCTTGGGCGGGCGGACGCCTGCCTGGGCAAACAGGGGCGCGTAACGCAAGGGCCACTCAACGGCTTCGACCAGCCGTTGCTTCAGGCGGGCCAACCCGCCCACGTCGCTCCAGCGCACATTGGGCACTTCGACGAACACCTCCCGGATGGCCGAGGGTTCAACCTCCTGCAACGCCGCCAGGAAATGCTCCATGCTCACCTCCAACTGGGCCAGGCGCTCGTAAGGGATTTTGGCCGGGGAAAAATCCAGGTCGGCCAGGATGCCGCGCAGGCAAATCATCGCCGCTTCCCGGCACAGCGCCTCCAGGTCCGCGCCGACAAACCCATGCGTGATCTCCGCCAGCCGGTTCATATCTACGTCCGCCTTCAGCGGCATTCCCCGGCTGTGAATCTCCAGAATGTCCAGCCGCCCGGGGCGGTCGGGAATCGGAATGGAGATTTCCCGGTCAAACCGGCCGGGACGCCGCAAGGCCGGGTCCAACGCGTTGGGGATGTTGGTGGCGCCGATGACGATGACATTCTGCCGCTTGGTCAGCCCGTCCATCAGCGCCAGAAGTTGGGCCACAACCCGCTTTTCCACCTCGCCCACCACCTGCTCCCGCCGCGGCGCTATGGCGTCTATCTCATCCAGGAATATGATGCTCGGCCCCTGGCGCGTCGCCTCGTTGAACACGTTGCGCAAGTGTGCCTCGCTCTCCCCGTAGAATTTGTGAATGATCTCCGGTCCGCTGACGGCAAAAAAATTGGCTTCCGTTTCATGCGCGATGGCCCGCGCGATGAGCGTCTTGCCGCAACCGGGCGGGCCGTGCAGCAGGACGCCCTTGGGCGCGTCAATGCCCAGGCGCTCGAACACTTCGGGATAGCGAAGCGGCAGTTCAATCATTTCCCGGATGCGGTGCAGTTGCGCCTTGAGGCCGCCGATGTCTTCGTAGGGCACGGCGGCGCGGGCGCGTTCCTTGACTTCCGCTTTGCCAACCACCAGTTCGGTCGTCGGATGAATGAGCACCGGCCCGCGGGGCGTCGTCTCTTCCACCTTGAAATCAGCCGAACGGCTCCCAAACAACACGGCCCGAATCCGGTCTCCTTCCCGGACGGGCAAGCCGTCCAGGAGACTGCCGATATATTGGAGGTCGCGCGTGTCGGGCGCAATGGTCAGCGGCGTCAACCTGATGCTCTGGGCCGGGCGCACGGACGTCTTGCGCACCTGCACAAACTCGTCGAGCGCCGCTCCGGCGTTCTCGCGGGTCAGGCCGTCCAGTTGCACGCGCGACTGGCCTCGGAGTTCCTTGTAGGCCGGCATCACTTTGCAGACCGTGGCCCGTTTGCCGGCCACTTCGACGGTGTCTCCGACGGCCGCCTGGAGCCGCTCCAGGTCTTCGGGACCGATGCGCGCCAAGGCCCGGCCCACGTCTTTGCCGATGGCCTCGGTGACTCTGAGTTTAAGTTGCGGGAATTGGGCCTTGTCCATAGATGTCAGGCAGCGGTCATTTGAGGCACTTGATTTCCAGCACCCCGTTGTTGCAGGACAGTCGCATTTTCTCTTTGGCATAACTGCCGGGCAAAAGCACCTCTTTGCGGTACTTCTTGTCCCCCTTGGCCGCCGTGATCGCCAGCACGTCGTCCTTGACCTCGATCTGCACGTCCTGGGCGCTGATCCCCGGCATCTCGGCCACAATCAGTATGTGGTCTTTCTCCTCGAAGAGGTCCACGACCGGTTCCCGGATTTCCTCCACCACCGCCCGGCCCGTTTTTTTGTCGGGGCGGATGTTGCCGAAAGGCTCGACGCGGGCCGCCTGGTCGCCCAGGCCGACCTTGACCGTAAAGCCATAGATGCCTTTAAGCTCCTTGCCCGCTCCATGAATCTCGCCGCTGCGGCGCAGTTCGGCGCCCGTTTCCGCCAGTTCGTTGAGCTTTCCCACCAAACCGGTCAGTCCCGACAGAATGCCATCGAAACCGCCGCCTGTTTGGCCTGGGGGTTCATTTTTGTGTGCTGTCTTTTTCTTCATAACGTTTCTTGATTGGAGGTGATCCCGTATTGTTTGATCTTCGACTGAATGGTCTTGTAATCTACCTGGAGCAGGCGGGCGGCTTTGGCTTTGTTGCCGCTGGTTTGACGCAAGGTCTGCAACAAGACCTCGCGCTCCACTGCCGTCGTGCTCTGCGTCACGATTTCCTTGAGCGAAAGGCCGCTGGCCGGGGTGGCTTGCGCCCGCGCGGGTGGACCGGCGCGCCGCCAGGCCTTGCTCTCCTCCTGGAGAATATCCAGATGGTGTTCGGCCACCACCTCCCCGGCCAGCAGCACGGCCCGCCGGATGGTCGAGCGCAGTTGCCGGACATTGCCCGGCCAGGGGTAATCGAGCAGCGCCTGGATGGCCGGCTCGGAAAACCCAACCACCGCTTTTTTCAATTCCTGGTTGGTCAAATCCAGAAACCGCTTGGCCAGGTGGAGGATGTCCCCCTTGCGCTGGCGCAAGGGCGGTATCTGGAGCCGGAACTCGTTCAACCGATAGAACAAGTCGGCCCGGAAGCGCCCCGCCGCCATGGCCGCATCCAAATCCTGGTTGCCGGCGGCCAGCACCCGCACGTCTATTTTGATCGGCTGCGTGCCCCCCACCCGGCAAAAGGACTTTTCTTGCAGCGCCCGCAGCACTTTGGGCTGGACGGTCAGGGGCATGTTCAGAATCTCGTCCAGGAACAGCGTCCCGCCGTTGGCCTGTTCAAAGCGGCCCGGTTTGCGGCCCACCGCGCCGGTGAACGCCCCCTTTTCGTGCCCGAACAATTCCGCCTCAAAAAGCGTCTCTGGAATCGCCCCCGAATCCACCGGCACAAAGGGGCCTTTGGCCCGCGGGCCGGCCCTGTGAATGGCCTGGGCGACCACTTCTTTGCCGGAGCCGGTTTCCCCGATGATGACCACGCTGAAGTTGGATTTGGCGACGCGGTTGAGGTCCCCAATGAGCTGCCCAATGGCCTCGCTGGGGCCCATGATCTCGGTCAGATCATGTCTCCCGTTGCTTTGCGGGGCCGCTTGTTTGAGCTTGAGATTGAGTTGCCGTTCGGCCAAAGCGCGGCGGACCACCCGGAGCAGTTCCTGATGGTCGTAGGGCTTGGCCAGGTAATCGAATGCGGCGGCCCGCATCGCCTCCACGGCGCCGTGGATTTCCGCGTGGGCGGTCAAAATCACCACTGGCAGGTCCTCGTCCAAGGCCTTGGCCTGGCGCAGGATTTCCAGCCCGTCCAAATCCGGCAATTTGAGATCTACAATGACCATGTCGGCCGGCGCGGTGCGCAGTTCTTTCAGGGCTGTCTTTCCGTCCATCGCCACCCGTGGGACAAAGCCCTCCCGCTCCAACAACTGGGAGATCAACGCACAGATCGCCTCCTCGTCGTCCACAATGAGAATCTGGCTCTTGCCGTTGCTCATGGGCTTGGGCCTCCTCGCGGACCCGGCGGAAAAAGCGGATGGGTGACCTGGATATCCTCAGCCAGCAACCCTGCCAGCGAGTGTAACATCCCCAAAAACAACAGCCCGATTTCACCCCGGCATAGCGTGTGGTTGATGCGTTCGGCAATCGCCTGGTCGCGGCGTTTGAGCAAGGAATGGCTGCGCTCCTGGTGGCGGGCCTCCAGCCGGGCAGCCTTCCCCGCGTCGGCAACCGCCAGCGTCTGTTTGATCAGTTTATAGTCCTGCACCAGCAGGTCGGCCGATTCGGTCCCCATTAACGTGGCGCCCCGTTGCCGCAACCGCAGCAGCAGTTGGTGGTTGCGGCTGCCGGCCTTGGCCAATTCGGAGACGATCTCCAGCTCCCGCCCGCACACCGGCAAGCCATCCTGGTAGAGGCGCACTTTTTCGTAGGGCAGCGACCAATCCTCAATGGCCCCCTCAATTTGCCTCCAGATGTCATCAATCATGTTTACGTTCCGCTTCCAGCCTTGGGCGCCCAGCTTCCGCACCGTCATGGCCCGAATCGTCGGACTCAGGCTGCCCATCTCCGCCTGGCTGTGAATGATCGGGATGTGAATCAATCGTCGCGCGGACACGTCCGAATCCCCGGATCGGGACGAACCAGCGGAAGTCAAACCGGCCGCGTTGCCACCTTGGGTTTGCGTATGATCACCCATAAAACCAAGTCTGTTCGGCGCCAAACGGCCTGATAACGGCCAAACTCCGCACAGGCCTGATCACACTATCGTCCAATGGCAACCGCCACAACAGACCATAAGTGACATGACCCTGATTTTTTGGCTCCTCGACGTTTTCAGTGGGTCGGCACATAACCCTATCGTCCCAGAAGAAGAGGCGGACAGATATAGCCTCAAAGGGTGAGATGAGGCGGATTTTGAGGCTAATCCGGGGCCGTCCGGGGTGGCCGGCTGGAGATTGAGGAGCGCAACCGCTTTATTCCACACTGAGTTCCCGTCTTTTTTGGAACCCGGCTCCCAGCAAGCCCAGCCGGTAGGAGTGAGAACCGCAAAATAGCAGAATACGGAAAAGGAATTGCCGGTAATGCTTCCCCCTTCCCCGTCCGTGGAAAGCGGCTATGGAAAGGCGCGGTGCTTTTTCGCGTCACCGGGCGAGAATTTCCGCGAAAAACTGCTTCAAAACGGCTTTCATTTCTTTCCAATCATCCGTCACAAGTTGCCCCATTCTCTTGATCACAGTCGCTTTCTCCACTGTAGCCAGTTTTTCCAGCCGGACGATGGAAGGCAGCCGAAGCCCCGCCCGCTGCCAATTGACCACCGGCACATCGCGCGGCGAACGCGCCATTTGGCTCGTCACTGGCGCCACGAGCAAATCCGCATCGGCGCTGTCGTAAACGACAACCACCGGTCGTTTTTTGTGGCCGCTGCCGTCGCTGAACACGACCGGCACCAGCAGAATGTCTCCCGGAGAAAAGCTCATGCCGGTTTACTCCTCGTCGTAGATGGCGTCTTCCGGCGAATACTGTCGGGCGAGCTGCGTCGCGGAAAACCGGCTCCACTCTTTGTCTTCCTTTTCGGCGGCGCGGCGGGTCAAAAGAAAATCAACGTAATGCAATGCTTCTGTCTGGAGGCTTTCCGGCAGATGCTTCGCCTTTTCAAAAAGCATTTCAGCAGTGCTCATAAGACCATAAACGGGTCACCCGTTGAGAATCGCATATTATCGTTTTCTTCCCGCATCGCGCAGAAGGTTCGTCCAGCAACCGGCAGAACTCAAGTTTAATCGCTAGGCCGAGGCCGAAGCAGCAGGCTCCCCCCCCGCCGCAACCGGTCGCTCGAATTCCGGCTGAGGCTCGATCAATTTCGGCAGACGTTCAAGCCAGAACTCGACGTTGCAAAACAGCTTGGCCGCAAAGGCGTCGTTTCCTGGCATAGCCGCGCTGGTGGATGGCGGTGGCGCCAGTTCGCCTGTCTCTGGCGCAAGATTCTCCGGCCCAGCCGCCCACTTTGCCCGCCCTCGTTCACAGACCCGCGCTCCGCCCCGAAGCGATGGCCGCATTCTCTATTCCCTTGCCCATCATTTCGAAAACCAGAACTCTGTGGAAATCTGTGTTGATCTGTGGCGCATCTCACCGACCGTGCTTCCGGAAGTAGCCAGGACGAAAACCGTCAGCCTGTCTTCCTTCCCTTGCCATTTTCCCCGGCCCATCCTTCGTCGTTGAGCGGAAGCCTCTGGCAAGCAACCCCTTGCAATGTCCTTCGCGGTTCCTCGCTGATTTCGGTGGATTCAGGAAAAAAATATATTTTGCATTCCCACAAAAACGTGGTAATATGGAGGCTGTATGGCGCTCGCGCGCCTGTTCTTTGACATTTTGCAGTGGCAAAGGGCCGCCCAGACAAGGATGACCCTCCTTCGCCACGGCGCTCCGGCGCGGCAAGAGGCTATAGCGGAGAAAATCTTCTTTGCAGTAGTGCAATCCTGAAAAGTTTTGCATTTTTAACAAAATTATTGCCACGAAAGCAAGGAACACAGAGACAGGAGCTTACATTCTTTGTTTTTTTATGATCCTTGTGTTCCTTTGCGGCCAATTTGTCTTTGGTTGCGGCTTGCCGCGCTGAACCGTTGCGCCAAGTCTTCGCGCCTTGCCGTTGAAATAGGGGTCGTTTTTGAGGTCGGTTAGGATGAGGCTAATTTAGGCTAATTTAGGTTAATTGCACTTAATTGAACCAAAAAAATGAAAAAAACGAATGAAAAATGCGAAAACAGTGATCGAGGCGACCTTAGCCTTCGGCTTTTGGCCTTTCTGTCGGCCCCGTTTGCTGATTGCCGCCGCCAAAAACTGGACGCATATTGGCCACGAAGCATGAGTTCAAAGAGAACCTGAATAAGGGCAAAATGACAACCGGCTTGAACATTCCCAAAGAGGGCGCCTTGGACTTTTTATCCCTCGGCGCGCTCGTCCATCGCCTGGATCCGGGCATCATCCCGTTTCGCAAGGCGGCGCATTGCGACATCCACGTCAGCGGCGGCGAATTCAACTGCGCGGCCAACCTCTCGGATTGCTTCAGGCTCAAAACCGGAATCGTCTCGGCCATGGTGGACTATCCCATCGGCGATCTCATTGCCGAGCGGGTCCGCGCCATGGGTGTCAAGCCTTTCTACAAGCATTTCCAGCACGACGGCGTTCACGGTCCGAACATGGCCACGGTTTATTCCGACCGCGGCCAGGGCGTGCGCGCCCCCGTCGTTTTCTACAACCGCTGCAACGAGGCGGCCGCGCAACTCAAAGCGGGCGACTTCAATTGGAAGAAGATCTTCGGCCCGGGCGTGCGCTGGTTCCACAGCGGGGGAATCTTCGCCGCCCTGTCTCCAACGACCTCCGGCCTGATCATTGAAGCGATGAAAGCGGCCAAGGCGGCAGGGGCGGTGACTTCATTCGACCTGAACTACCGGGCGAAGCTCTGGAATGCAGCGGGCGGCCCCGATCGCGCCCAAGACGTGCTCGACCGGATTGTCAAGCATGTGGATGTTCTCGTCGGCAACGAGGAGGATTTGCAGCTTGGGCTTGGCATTCCCGGCCCGGCGGTTCACGCCGCGAGCAGCCTGGATCCGGGCGCGTTTCTGAGCATGACGGGCGATGTCAAGAAGAAATATCCGCGCGTCCAAATCGTCGCCACCACCCTGCGCGAAGTTCATTCCGCCAACCGACATCGCTGGGGCGCCGTCGCCTGGGCCGGCGGCCGGACCTTCGTTTCGCCCGCCTGCGAACTGGAGGTCCTTGACCGCGTTGGCGGCGGCGATGGCTTCGCGGCGGGTTTCTTTTACGGTTTGCTCAGTGGAGAATCCTTGCAGGAAGCCGTCAACCTCGGCTGGGCGCACGGCGCGTTGTTGACAACCTTCCCGGGCGACACCACCATGGCCACATTGGAGCAGGTCAATGCCTTTGCCAAAGGCGCGTCGGCCCGTATCCAGCGTTAGATTATGAGGCTGTTCAGAGGGCCGGCTTTTTGAGAAGATCCGGCCATGCCAAATGAGATTCGATTAAAGCGCCAAGGCTCGCCCTCCCTCCGCGCTCGATTTTGCGCATGGACTTTGGCCCTGCTCGCTCCGCTCTTGTCCGCGGGATGCGCCAGCCACGCCGCCGCCAAGCCCTCGCCCTTCTATCTGGGGGCCGACATTTCCACCCTGTCAGAAGTGGAGCGGCAGGGGGGCGTTTATATGGATGGCGGCAAACCGGGCGACGCTCTGGCCATCTTTATGAAAAATGGCTGGACCTGCTTCCGCCTGCGGCTCTGGGTGAATCCCAGAAACGGCGTCAACGGGCTTGAGTACACGACGAAACTGGCCAGGCGCATCAAGGATGCCGGCGCGACTTTCATGCTCGATTTTCATTATTCGGACTGGTGGGCCGATCCTCAAAAACAAAACAAACCCGCGGCGTGGGCCAAACTCGATTTTGACGCGCTCGTCCGGCAGACCGAAACCTATACCTCCAACGTGATTCGAACCCTCAAGGAAGCCGGGGCCGTCCCGGACTTTGTGCAGATTGGCAACGAGATCACCGGCGGCCTTTTATGGCCCGATGCGCAGGTCCAGGTGCTGCCATCCACAGTCAAGGTGTTCTCAGGCGATGTGACCGTGATGACCCCGCCCCAGCCTTACGACGACGCCAAACAGTGGAACCATCTCATCCGAGTCCTCAAAGCCGCCGGCCGGGGCGTGCGCTCCGCCACCACGCCCGGGGACAACGTCCGCATCGTCGTTCATATTGACTGCGGGGGCGATTGGCCGGTCACCAGGTGGTATTTCGACCACCTCACGCGGGCGGGAGTTGACTTCGATGTCATTGGCCAAAGCTTTTATCCGAACTGGCATGGCACGATTGAAAACCTGCGCGACAACCTCCGCCAAACGATCCGCCGCTATCACAAGGACGTGATGGTGGTTGAAACCGCCTATCCGTCCCGGGACAGTCACCCCTCCCCGGCTGCGGCCAAAAACATGGTTTGGCCCCAGACACCCCAAGGGCAGAAGGAGTTTCTGGCCGATGTCATCAAGACGGTCAAGGAGGCCCCCCAAGGGCGCGGGATTGGTGTCAATTACTGGCATCCGGAAGCCACCTATTTCCCAAACTCCACCGGCGGCTGGACCGGCCGACCCGATGCCAATGCTCTTTTCGACGACCGAGGCAACCCCCTGCCGGCAATGAACGTTTTGGGCCTTCAGCCATGACGTCAACTTCGGCCGCAACCACCGATCATCCGCAGAAGAATCTATGAAATCAAAAGTCCAAGTTCCATTGTTGATGGCTTCCGTGCTTTTTGGCGGTTCGGCGCGGGCGGACGCCGGTTTCCTGGCTGGGGCGGACTTTTCCGACTTGGCGTTCTTCGAATCGCAGGGCATTGTCTATAAGGATGGCGGCCGGATTCAGGATGGGATTCAAATTCTCAAGAACCACGGCCTCAATTGCGTGCGGCTGCGGCTCTTTACCAGCAGCGCCGCCCAGGCCGAATCGGACCCTTACGATTACATCAATAATACCGCCTATACGGTGCCGCTGGCGGTGCGTGTCAAGAACGCCGGATTGCTCTTCTTGTTGGATTTCCATTACTCCGACACCTGGGCCGACCCCGGCCATCAAGCCACGCCCGCCGCGTGGACAAACCTGGACTTGACACAGCTTGTTCAGCAGATGCGCGCTTACAACAGCAACACCATCGCCGCCTTCGCCGCCGCGGGAGCGATGCCCGATTATGTGCAGGTCGGAAATGAAATCACCTCCGGCATGTTGTGGCCCCTGGGAGAAGTTTCGGGCAACGGCGGCTCATGGTCACAGCTCGGCCAGTTGATGAACGCTGCGATCCAGGGAATCCGGGACGCTGCCGGCGCGCAGATGCCCAGAATCATTGTTCATATTGACCGTGGCGGAGATTGGGCCACGACCATGTGGTTCTTTGACAATCTAAGCGCGCAATCCGTGCCTTTCGACATCATCGGCGAAAGTTATTACCCCTTTTTCCAGGGGGCGCCGGACAGTCTGAGCAACTGTCTGAACAATGCCGCCGCGCGCTACGGCAAACCCCTTGTCGTGGCGGAGGACGCTTTTCCCTGGACCAATGCCTGCCCCGCCGCTTGGACCAACAGTCTTTACGGCTTCCCTCCCACCGTGGCTGGCCAGGTCAGCTTCATCGCGGCGCTGGCTCGGATCGTCAAAAGCGTGCCCAACCAACTCGGGGCCGGTTTTTTCTATTGGGGAGCCGAGTACCAGGCCGTCAACGGCGTCAACGAAGGCGGTTACAATACGTCGTCGTTTTTTGATTTCAACGGCAACGTGTTGCCGGTGGCCGACGCCGTTGGCGGAATGGGCGCCCCTCTTTTGATCAGCGCCTCTTTCGATGGCTCCTCTTTGCGCTTGCAATGGCCATTGAGTGGAGCGGCTTCCAAGTTGATGTCTTCACCCAGTCTGGCACCCTCGGCGGTGTGGTCGTTGGTGGCCGATTCGCTCCAACCCACCGGAACGGTCTTTACCCTCACCTTGCCGATCGGCAGCAATACTTGTTTTTACCGCCTGCAACCGGACTGACCCGGAGGATTCTTGCCAGGCCGACGCCCCGCTGTTTGAGTTTCCTGAGCCTTACTTCGACGCCGCAACCACGTCAATCTCGTGCGCTGAGTCCCGGCTGAGTTGGAACTGCTGGCTCGCGGTCGCTCCGCCCGCCTCAATCTCGACCCGGTAGGCGCCCCGAAAACCGCGGAAAGCGAATCGGCCGGTGGCGTCCGTGGCGCCCGAGAGACAGGTCTGCCACTCCTGGTGAATGAGGCGATGGAGTTGCTCATACACCGGTTTGGGGGTCATGTCTTTGCGCAGCATTCCGCCGCCAGGGAGCCATGAATTCTGGTCGCTCAGGTCCCACCAAGTGATGGCGCGCACGGAGGGATGCGCGAAGCAGACGCGATAGAATTTGACGGCATAATCGGCTTGGGCGGCCTCGTCCCAAACACCCGAACGGTGCGAACCGGTGATCGTGCCCCCGTCCGAAGTCGGCGTGAACTCTGTGATATGCAGTTCCTTGCCCAGAATGGCATAGCGGTCGAGGACCGCCTGGACGCGATCCAGCGGAAAGCGCATCGTGTGCGGTTCGTGTGCCTGGATGCCAATGCCGTTGAAGGGCACGCCGTTCGCCTTGGCCGCCGTCAGCAGCCGGTGGAATCCCGGCGCGCCGTCAGCCATGACCATGTAATCGTTCACGATCAGGTACGCGGCCGGGTCAATCTGCCGCGCCCACCGGTACGGCTCGTCAATCCTCGGTTCCGCCAAGTGAGAAGGCTCATTGACAACTTCCCAAAACGCTATCTTGCCGTGGTAGCGATTCATGATGTCGCTCACGCGCTGGCGCTGAATGGCGGGCGCAGGCTGGCCCGGGGACCACGGGGGAATGCCCGCCTCGTTACCCCACAGGAGCGGATGCCCTTTGAGCCGGATTCCGCGCTCGGCGCACCAGGCAACCACTTTATCCGTGTAGGCGTAGTTCGGCTTGCCTCGCTGCGGCTCGTACCATCGCCAATAAAAGCCGACCGTGGCGTAATTGAACATATCCGCGAAGCGTTGTTTGTAAGCCGCATCATTGGCCTCGCTCCCGGACTGGTCGAAGCCATAGATATTGCAGCCGAACAGGAACTCATGCGCCGTTTGGGTAACTGTCACTCTGGCTTGAGGAATGGATTTGCCCGTCGAATCAACGACATGAATGACGGCATCGGACTTCCGATTTCTCTCGATGGCCGCCTGGGTGGCGGCCACGATTTCGTTCTCGCGTTTTTCGGCGGCTGCGAACAACTCCTTCTCGTTTGCCGGCGCCGTCGCAGCCTGAGCGCCCTCCGCTGATGCGCCGGCAGCCGGGATGGACCCGGCAACGAGTGTGAAGACAAAGGCCAGTGTGAGACGATTCTTGAACGGTTTCATTTGTCAATCATCAGAATGGCGGTCATTGCAGCGGCCCAAAAAAGACCTGCCCGGCCTGGTTGGTTCCAGGAAAAATTCCGTAACCGGCGTTCTGCTTTTGGAAAACGGCGCCACTGAACGAAATGCTCCTGTTCCTGGCTGGCGTCACCACGCTGCCGTGGAAGAGACCGGACGCGGTCGAAATCGAAATGGCCAAAGGATTGGCGCTTGAATTGGTGACAATGTTGTTGGTCCCGAGAAAAACCAGATTGGTAAATGGCGCGCCCAGATTGCCGCCGGCCAGCCAGACCTGCCCGCGGCTGAAATTAAGAACCCGATGGCCGTTGGTGAAGTTGTAAGCGGATCCTTCTGCTTCTGCTTGCATCGAGAAGCCATAGGGATAGAACGCCGCGCCCGGTTGCGGCCGTTTCATCCAAGTCAGACTGCCCTCCAGATCCAGTGTCGGGGAATTGGTGAACGCCAGCCAGCCAAGGATCGCGCCAGTCCCGGAATAAAGGCTGATATAAAAGGGCCACAAGCCATTCTGCGAAATGATCGCGCTTTGCGAAACCGCTGTCCCGTCGCCCAGAGTTCCGGTGAACCGGATGTTTCCTGATGCGTCCACAGTGGCCGCGCCAAATCCGTTGCCGCCCGGCAGGAGCGATGAGGCGTCGCCGGCAGGAAAGACAAGCGTGTAACGGCCCTGTTCCGGCGCGGGCCGGGCTTTTGAAAATGGGGAACGATAGGCTCTCAAACCAGCCTGCCAGTTCGGAGTGGCAAGTTCTCCGGTGATGCCGGTTCCATCGGAAAGGTCGAGCCACAACTGCATGGAAATCGGGTTGAAGGTGCGCGGGATATAATTGGAGGCCGCCCCCTCCAACGAGAAACGGCTTGAGAAACCATGGCTCTCGCCCTCGATTCGAATGCTGCCGCTGCAAATCCCGCCTCCGGACAATTGCGCGCTGAAGAATCCAGAACTGGGCTGTGCCACACTGTTGGTGTCATAAAACAATCCTTCGTAAGTTCCGGCGATCGGCAGGAACGGGCTGGGAACGAAATTGACCTGCAAAAACGTGTTCGTTTGCAAGGTAAATGACAGTGCCGGCGTGGTGGCCGGAAAGTCTCCAGTCCAATTGGAAAAGAGGAACCCTGACGCCGGCCTGGCGGTTAGAATGTACTCCCGTCCAACGGCAAGGAATTGGCCGCTCAGATTAGGCGATACGGTTCCAAGTCCGGAGAATGTAATTGTCAGAGGGGCCGTCGGCGCGTTGACGAACCGCACCGTGTTGGTTTTTGAGCAGTTTCCGCTCGCGTTCATTGCGTAAGCCTGGGCTGTCACGGTTCCCGGCGCCAAAGCCATGGGCGCTGATTGCCACGCGTTGGTTCCCAGAGCCTGATTCCAACCGCCTCCGTTGATCTGATACCAGACGGACGCCACGGCGAAGTTGTCCGTGGCGGCGCCGCTCAACGTCAAGACTTGATTGGTCCATTTTTGCCCTGCCTTCGGAGAAATGATGGAAAGTGCCGGCTTGTTCGATTCCACTGGCGCGTAGGCGACCGACAGCGCGTTGGTGACGCTGTCGAGGAAAACATTCTGGTTTGTGGGGGCGATCCAATTCGGAGTATTCGTAAAGGCCAACGTATGCCAGCCCCACAGCAAGCCCGATAACGTCGCCCCGCTTTGTTGCCAGTCCCCTCCATCCAGTTGCCACCGCGCACCGGCGGCGATGGCCGCTGGCGAACCGAGGGACACCTCCAATGAGGCCAATTGCTCAATGTAAACTCCAGTAAAGGTCTGGCCGCTATTCAGGGCGACGGTTTGATTGGAAGGTGTGATCCATCCAAAGACGGTTCCAAAGGAGATGGTATGTTCGCCGGGCAACACATGCACAATTGAGCCGACGGACTGCCAGCTTCCGCCGTCAATTTGAAATTGCGCCCCCTGCACGGCCGCGACGTTGGGATTGGCCAAGACCTGCACCCACGGAAACAAAGGGGAACCCATGCGAATCGTTTGATTGCCCGTATCGGCCACGAACACGTTCCCCTTGGCGTCCACCACCAGGCCTGCCGGAGAATTAAAGCGCGCGGTATCATTAGTGCCATCGGCGCTGCCCGCATTGGCGGCGGACCCGCCGATCGTCACGACTTGATAATCCAAGGCTCCTGATAAGGAGCTTACAAATGGCATCAGTTGGCGAATAGCATCGTTGCCGGTATCGGCTACATAAACGTTTCCCATCGGGTCCGTCGCAATGCCTTCCGGCGCGGAAAACTGCGCCTGGGCGGCCAGGCCATCCGCGCTGCCGGCGGCGCCGGACCCGGCAACCACCGCCGTGGCGTAAGAGGGGAAATAGTATGGGCTGTTACCATAGACCAGCGTCAAAATATCGTTATTCGCGGTGTCCACCACATAAGGCACATTGCCCGGCAAAAGCGCCACCCCGTGAGGCGATCCAAAGCCCAGCGGCTCATAGTATCCCATGAAAGTGCTCAACGCCCAGGCGGAGCCGGAGTGCGAAAGAACATTCATATCGGAATAAAACCACAAGTCCGTTTCCCAGACGTTGCCGTTGCCATCAACGGTTATTCCGCATGGAAAGTCCGAGAAGTAGTAAGGGGTTCCGCCCGTGAAACCGTAGTGTCCGGCCTGCTGGGCAAAGGTGTTCACCACCCAGTTTGTTCCTTGCCCGGTCAACAGGCGGACAATGTTGTTGCCGGTGTCGGCCACATAAAGAATGCCCGCCCCGGCCGCCGCCACGCCCCTGGGGCCGTTGAAGAGCGCCGTCTCATTGGTGCCGTCGCTGTTGCCGGCATTGCCGGCCAATCCGGCTATGGTCGTCACCACCCAGTTTGTTCCCTGCGGCGTCAATTCGCGAATGACATCATTGCCCGTGTCCGCAACGAAGACATTGCCATTCGTATCCACCGTGATGCCGTTGGGCGAGAAGAAGAGCGCATCGCCGTTGGTCCCGTCCACGCTGCCGTTGGTCCCGGCGCGTCCCGCGATGGTCGTAAACCGGTACAATTCCGCGTAAATCCCGGCGTTGGTCGTGGTTTGCCCGGCGCTGATCACTGCCGTCTGGTTGGACGGCGTCGCCCAACCGAAGATGGTGGAAAAACCGACGGTATGAGTTGTCGCCGTCAGTTGCGAAACTGTGTCACCGCTGTTCATCCACGGCCCGCCATCCACTTGCCAGGCCGCCCCCGCATGGATCGCTGCCGGGGGGCCGAGCGTCACTTGCAATGAGCCGTACTCCAGGACATTCAATACGAACTGGAGCGATTGTTCGGCGCCCTGCGTCAGATTGGTGAAGACCAGCGTCGCCGTGTAACTCCCGGGTCCAAGACTGGCGGCCAGGGAACTCAGGCTGATGGTGAGCAATATGGCCGGTCCGTTTGGAGGAATCGTGCCGCCATTGGTCGAAACTTCCAGCCAGGAGGGAATGTTTCCAACCGACCACTCGACCGGCACGCACCCGATGTTCGCCACCGAGAAGCTCCCGGCATTGGTGTCGAACGGCCCTCCAACCAGCCCGGTTGCCGAAAAACCCGCGCTCGGAAAAACGACCAGGGCCGAGCGTTGGACGGTCAGCACATCCAGCAGTGCCTGGCCGCCTGGCGTTCCCCAGCCCGTGCAGAGATCGTAACCCGGCACGGCATAAAACCGGTTTGGGCTTGCTGCGGTGGTGTTGTTTCCGCTGGTGATGTCGTGAAAGCAGGCGTCGTAGTTGGTTCCCATTCCAATCGTGTAAATCGCAGGGTTGAGGAATCCGACATTGGGCAATCCGTTGGCCGCCGCCTGCTGGTTGATCAAGGCGGTGAACCCGGCCCAGAGCGGCGCGGCCACGCTGGTGCCGCTGAGTCCACCCTGCTTTCCGTCGTCAAAGATGGCAAAAGCCCCGTCGGCAAACATCGCCACATCGGGACTGTTCCGCCAATGGCGGGACCCTCCATTGGCGCTCATATCAATCCCTTCCTGCCACGATGGAATGAGATAAGAGGCGCTGATTCCGCCCCCGCTGACGTTATTCGAGCTGCCGCCATTCCAGACCCATTCCGCCCCGTAGCCGGGATACTGCCGGTAAACGCCGGGACTTGAATAGCTCCACATTTCGATCCATAACCCGGTTCCACCCACGATTGTGATATAGGGATTGTCGGCCTGCTGATAAACGCCATTTGTATATGCGCCATAGTCTCCGGAAGCTTGGAAAAACGACTGCCCCTGCGCCGCCATTTGCTGGAAAATTTGGTCCCGCGTCAAGCTGGGGCCGCTGGGTGGATTCCACGATGAGCTTAGTTGGCCGGCAGCGTCATCCTCCGCCATGCGAATCAACAGGCTGTTAAAAAGGCTGCCATAGCCGCCGGAACTGCCCTCCAGTGGCGCCTCGTACAGTATCACGCTCGACAAACCGGGCGCCATGCCAACGGCCATTTCAACGTCCAGAGCCACTTCGTCGTTGTATTTCCCGGGCCGGCCGCCGGCGCCCGGCAAACCCACCTCATGCAATCGCGGGCTCGGCAGGTTCTCCATGTTTTCGTAAGCCCGGATATCGGCCGGGTAGCAGGTGTCAAACTCCAGCAAACCGACGCTTTGACCGGTTCCGTCAGCCGAGACATCCGATGCGTAGGCTGCCTTGAAATCCGCCGGGATATACGTCGAATCAGGCCCTTCGCCGGTCCAATATTCCGGTTGCGGATTCCCCCTGCCGTCCAAGGGAACAATCCTCGACAAAAGCGGGCGGGGCCGGGAATAATCATCCAGCCCGCTGATGTCAAGAATCGGAATTTCCGCCGGCGCCGACGGCTCGGAGTCCGGCGCGAAAAACCGCCGATTCTCAGTGGGATGCCGATAGGTCATCATCCGCACTCCGAACGCCTTCTCCACCTCGCCGGCCGTCGCGCTGGCCTCCAAAACCATTCGTCCGGCGTGCTCGGCAGTGACGGTGAACCCGTTCCGCCGGACATACTCAATGACCGTTTGATAGTCCTTTTCAGTGGGACCGAATTTTTCGGTGAATTGTCGCGGCGTCAGGTAACGATGAAAATTGGGGCTGACTGGATCATAAAGTTCCCGCAGCAAATTTTGGAAGGCGCCCGGGTTGCGCAAGGGCAGGCCGATAGCCAAGGCCAATTGATTGGTTGATTCCAGACGGCCCACTGCTGACCGGAGTGGTGGAGTTAGCGGGAGGTGACCGCTTGACACCTTGCGATTCTCCGCGTGGACAATGCTTGCGCCAAGCAAGAGAATTGCCACTGCACCGCGCGCCCATCCAATGGACTTGAACAATTCCACGATTTCGGCCCATCACGGCGCTGTTTCTTTTTTGTTGCCAAAATCGCCCGCGACCACCACGGCCAGTTTGCTTGCGTCAACATGCCTCCGCAACGCCGCCGCCACCGTTTCCGGCGTTAAGGCTTCGAGCTTCTGGTCCATCTCCGCCTCGTAAGTCATCGTGCGGTTTTCCTGTCGGAGCCTGGACAGCATTCCGGCCAGCGCCTGGTCATTGGCGCGGCCCACTTTGCGCGCCTGCAAATAGCCCTCTTTGGCCTGTTCCACTTCCTCCCTGGTCACGCCCTCCCGCAGCAGCCGGTCCAACTCCTCCTGCGCCGCCTTCTCAACGCGGCTCATGTTCTGTGGATTGCAAATCGCGGTGATGGTCAGCGTGGCCCGTTGGTCCCACGCGGATGCCGTCAGGCTCGAACTCACGCCGTAAGAGAGGCCTTCCTTCTGGCGAATTCGATCTCCCAGCCGCGAGGAAAGCGCGCCGCTGCCTAATATGTGATTGCCCAGCACCAGCGCCGGGTAATCGGCGTCATCGTCGCGTAGCGGGAATACAAGGCCCGCTGTATAAGTCGCATTGGCCTTGTCGGGTGTGTCAATGCTTTGGCGTCCGCAGGCTTGCTCGCCCACAACCGGCGTGGCGATGCGCGCGTAAGGCCTGGCCGCTTTCCAACCGCTCAAGGTCTCCTTCAGGCTGGCCAGGCACGGGTCGGGATCAAAGTCGCCCACGATGGTAAGTTCGCCTGCTTGCGAGCCAAGGTAATCGTGGTAAATCTGCGCGACCTGCTCATAAGTTACCCGGCGCAGCCGCTCCAGTGATTCGTCGGTCGTCGGCACATAGCGAATATCGTCCGGCGGGTAGGGGTTTAACTGGCGCTGCAACGCGCGCGGGGCGAGCATGGCCGGCTCCGTCTTCGCTTGTTCCAACGCGGCGATGCGTTCCCGTTTCAACAACTCGAATTGATCAGCGGGCAGGAGCGGCTCGCGCAACACCTGGCGCAGAAGTTCGAGCACCGCCGGCAGCGTGTCGTGTTTGGCCTGGATCGAAAAAGTCATCGAGCCAGGCAAACCGCCGCCCGCGCCGCCACGGCCCCGGCCGCCCCGGCCGCCCCGGCCACCGCCTCCGCCAGGCCCCAGGGTCGCTTCGAGGCGGTCCAGTTCGTCACGCAATTGCTGGTAGGTGAGTTTCCGGGTGCCCCGCAGCATCAGTTCGGGCACAAATCCGACCGCCGATTCAAAACCCTTCAAATTCTCCTCGTTGCCATAATGAAGCGTCAGTTCCAGATGCGCTTCCCGGCCGCGCGATTTCTTTTCCAAAAGAGTGACCTTCATGCCCTCGGGCAACTCCAACCGGTGCGCTCGCGCTTCGATGTTCCCGGGCGTGGCTTCAAACGCCTCCCCTTGCGCCATTGCGGCGCGTCCTTTGTAATCGGCCACAAGACTGGCTACATCCGGCGTGGGCGGAACAACAACCTTCCCGGACTTGTCGGTCGGAATGAACACCCCTACGGTCCGATTATTGCGCTGAAGATACTTGGCCGCCGCCGCCTGCGCGGCCTCGGGGGTGACTTGTTCGATGCGGTCGCGGCGCAGGAAATAGAGCCGCCAATCTCCTTGCGCGGCCCATTCGCTGAGCGAGACGGCGATCTGGCTGGTGTTGGCCGCGGCCAGTTCGCGCGCTTTGAGAATCTGCTTCTTGGCGCGATTGACTTCCTCGGCTATGATCCCCTTCTCAGCCAGTGTTTCGGTTGTCGTGAGCATCAGAGTTTCGACTTCTTCCAGCGAGTTCTCTTTGGGAACTTCCGCTTCGAGCTCGAATAACCCGGGGTCATGCGTGGTTCCGGCGAAGGCGCTCACGCTGGCCGCCTTCCTGGTCTCAACGAGCGCTTTGTAAAGCCGGCCCGAAGGCTGGGTGCTTAGGATGTTCGCCAGCACTTGCAGCGCGGCCGATTCTTCATTCGGCCCCGCCGGGATATGATAGGCCGCGCCGACCACCCCCACGTCGCCCACGCGCCGGAGCACGACCGTGCGCTCTCCTTCCTGCGGCGGTTCCTCCGTGTAAGTGGTGGCCAGCTTGCGCTCCGGACGGGGGATGGGGCCGAAATACTTCCGGACAAGACCCAGGGCCTTGGCTTCTTCAAATTTGCCGGCGACCACCAGGATGACATTATCCGGCTGGTAGTATTTCTTGTAAAACGCCCGCAGATTATCCACGGGCACGCGCTCGATGTCGCTGCGGTTGCCGATGGTCGGCTTGCCGTAGTTGTGCCAGTTGTAGGCCGTGGCCGTGATGAGCTTGCTGAGCACTTCCGAGGGTGAGTTTTCCCCGCGCTCGAATTCATTGCGCACGACGGTCATTTCCGACGCCAGGTCCTCGCCTTTGATGTAACTGTTGACCATCCGGTCGGCCTCCAGATCAATGGCGAACTCAAGATTCTCGTCACTGGCGGCGAGCGTCTCGAAATAGTTGACCCGGTCGCTGGACGTGCTGCCATTGAATTGCGCGCCGTGGTCTTGCAATGCCTTGGGGATTTTGGGGTGGCGCGGCGTCCCCTTGAAGGCCATGTGCTCCAGCAGATGCGCCATGCCCGTCTCGCCGTAACCCTCCTGCCGCGAACCGACCAACACCGTTAAATTCACGGTCACCTTGGATTGCGAGTCGTCTGGAAAAAGCAAAACCCGCAGGCCATTGTCCAGTTGGTATTCGCTGATCCCTTCGACGCTGGCCACCAGCTTTGGCGGCGCGCCCGCGTTCGGCGGATTGGCCGTGGCATCGTCGGCGCTGGCGCAGGTGGTCCAAGCCGCGGCGCACATCAACGCTGCCGCCGCGCGCTGGAATGGGGAAATGAGTTCAAGAGTTTTCATATAAGGCTCGCTGTCGTTTTGGCCATCACACTGCCCTCCGTCGGGACTGTGCCGCCCCTCTCCGCCACCAGCGCCTTCCCGAAATCCTGAAGGCGATGGTAGCCGGAATAATGCTCGAATCAATGGAAATGATGGCGCCCGGAGTAAACAGCCCAAGTGCCCGCATCCGCCGCCGTCCTGCCGGTGGCGGGACTATCGCGGAACAAGATGCCAGGAGTGGCGGGTCCGAGGCCGCATGTTTATGTGATTGCGACCGGTTAAGGTTCGTGTCAGTTAGTTGGCTTTGTTGAAAGCGCGCCCCAAAATGCAGCCGGCCGCGGCCCCGCCGCCGCCTTTGCGCCATAAATGGCTGTTCCGCATCGCGGCGCTGTTGCTGGTGCCCTTGCTGGCGCTGGCCCTTTTGGAGGCGGCGTTGCGCCTGGCGGGCTACGGCTACCCGACCAGCTTGTTCGAGAAGGTCCGTCTGCAAGGCCGGGACTTCCTCCTCAACAATGAGGACTTCAGCCGCCGCTTTTTTCCGCCCGAATTGTCCCGCTGGCCCGACCCGCTGATGATGGAGCCGGTCAAACCTCCGGACACCTGCCGCATTTTCATCTTCGGCGAATCCGCCGCCCAAGGGGACCCGGAGCCCTCCTTCGGGGCGGGCCGCTATTTGGAAGTCTTGTTGCGGGAACGCTATCCGGGCGTGAATTTCGACGTGGTCAACGTCGCCATCACCGCCATCAATTCCCATGTCATCGTGCCCATCGCCCGCGAATGCGCCCGCTACCAGGGCGACCTGTGGATCGTCTATATGGGCAATAATGAAATGATCGGGCCTTTTGGCGCCGCCACCGTTTTCGGCGCAAAAGCGCCGCCCTGGCCGGTGGTGCGATTGGGGCTGGCTCTCCAGACCACACGCGTCGGCCAATGGCTCATGGACCTGGGCCGCAGACTCAAAGGCAAGGCGCAGGGACCGGTCGTCTGGGCCGGATTGCAAATGTTTCTTGGCAATCAACTGCCGCCCAATGATCGCCGAAAAGAGGTCGTCTATAAGAATTTCCGGCGAAACCTCCAGGACATCCTCCGCGCGGGCCGCAACGCTGGCGCCGCCATTATCTTGAATACGGTGGCGGTGAACCTCAAGGATTGCCCGCCCTTCGCCTCGCTGCCCTCCGCCAGCCTCGCGCCGGCCCAGCGCGAGAAATGCGACCGCCTCTGCGCGGAGGGACGCCGGGTGGAAAACAACGGCGACTGGAAGTTGGCGGCGGCTGATTTTGAACAGGCTCTGGCGCTGGACCCGCAATTGGCGGAAGCCCAATTCCGCCAAGGGGAATGCCTCCTGCGGCTCAATGATGCCCCCGGCGCCGCCCGCCATTTCCAGAATGCCTGCGACGCCGACGCCCTTCCCTTCCGGGCCGATTCCCGGATCAACGGGATCATCCGGGACACCGGGGCGCGCCTCGGAGGACCGGACCTGGTTTTGTGCGACGCCGCCGCCGCCCTGCCCGGTCAGGGGAACATAGCCGGGGAGGAAACTTTTTACGAGCACGTCCACTTCAATTTCGACGGCAATTACCGGCTGGCCCTGTTGTGGGCCGCCCAGGCCGAACGGTTCCTGCCCATTAGTGTCAACAATAAGGCGAAAGGTCCCTGGGCCTCCCAACAACTGTGCGAGGCGCGCCTGGGCCTGACGGACTGGAACCGGTGCGACGTCCTCAACGCGGTGCGCGACCGAATGGAGCACCCGCCGCTGGACAGTCAGTTCAACAACTCGCGGCGCGTCTCCGAATTGACGGCCCGGATTGATCGCATGTTCGCGCAGCGAAACGCTTCCTCGGCGGCCGCCGCTCGCGCCCTTTACGCCGACGCCATCGCGCGCGCCCCGCGCGATTATGTGCTGCACCAGAATTACGGCGAGTTTCTCCAACTGGCCGGGGACATCAAAGAAGCGGCGGCGGAATGGAGGCGGGCGCGGGAATTGATGCCGCGCAACCCCTTCGCCCGCCTGACCGAAGGGCAGTTGTTGGAGAAGCTGGGTGAATTGCCACCGGCGCGGGAGGCCTTTCGCGCTGCCGTCCAGATGCATCCCCGCTACGCGGAGGCTTGGTTTGAATTGGGCAAACTCGACGCCGCGGAAGGAAAACTGGAGGCGGCGCTGGAGAATTATCGGCGCTCGGCGGCCTTGCAGCCCAACGAGGCGCAGACCTATGTTTCCATGGGCAAAGCCCTCTCACTCCTGAAACGCAGCGACGAGTCGGTGCAAAATTTCCGGCGCGCGCTGGAATTGAACAGGTTCAATTGGGAGGCGCATTACGCGCTGGGCGGCGAGTTGGGAATGCATGGGCGGCTCGAAGAGGCCAAAGCGGAATTCCAGCAAGTCGTCCGCCTCCGGCCCCAATTCGCTTTGGGCCACCTCAACCTGGGCGTCGCCCTGCTCAAACTCAATGATGCCGAAGCCGCCCGGCAGCAATTCGCCGAGACCTTGCGCCTGGACCCCGCCAATCAAATCGCCCAGAGTTACCTCTCCGGGGCCGGCAAGTGACCCGCGGCGAAGGGTGTCTTTCAATTCTTTGGGTAATTACTGCTCCCTGCCATAAACAATGGACATCGCCTTGCGGAGATGTTCGCGGCGCTCTTCGGCAGTCAGCTTGTTGCAGCGACGCCGGGTTTCAGCCGCAAGACGACCGCCCTCGGTTTCATCCGGGTAATCCAGCTTTTTCTTTTTGATTGGCGACGGCATTCTGCCTGCAGTTTTAATAATCTCGCTGATTCAGGCGTTTTGTCAATATCACCGCGAATAATTACCGCACGCGCTATTATTGGCATTGAACTTTAAACTTCGGACCTTAAACTGCGCCAAAGCATGTGGGCGCTGTGCAAAGAGTTTTTTAGTTTCTGCAAGCAGGAGAAGAAGTGGTGGCTCATCCCGCTGATTGTCCTGTTGCTGGCGCTGGGCGCCATCCTCATCTTTACAGCCAGCTCGGGCATCGCCTGGGCGCTCTATCCCTTCATGTAAACCATGCCCCCGCCGCGCCACGTCCTGGGCATCTCCGCCTATTACCACGACGCCGCCGCCGCGCTGCTGCGCGATGGCCGGATTGTCGCCGCGGCGCAGGAGGAACGGTTTACGCGGATCAAAAACGAACCGGATTTCCCGCGGCAGGCCATCGAGTTTTGCCTCCGCTATGGCCGGCTGGAGCCAAGGGAACTGGACTGCGTCGTTTTTTACGACAAGCCGGTGCTCAAATTCACCCGCCTGCTGGAATCGTATCTGGCGGTGGCGCCGGGAGGATGGCGGACTTTCCCCGAAGTGCTTGCCAACTGGCTGGGTGGAAAACTGGACCTGCGCAAAACCATCCGCCAGGAGTTGCCCGGCCTGCGCCCCGAATGCCCGATCCTCTTTACAGCCCATCACCAGGCCCACGCCGCCAGCGCCTTCTATCCCTCCCCCTTCACCGAGGCGGCCATTCTAACCATTGACGCCGTGGGGGAATGGGCGACGACCACCATTGGCCGCGGACGCGGAGACACCATCGAACTGCTCAAGGAACTGCGCTTCCCGCATTCGCTGGGCATGCTTTACTCGGCGTTCACCGATTATTGCGGATTTCGCATCAATTCGGGCGAATACAAACTGATGGGCCTGGCCCCCTACGGCGAACCGATCTATGCCGAGGCGATCCTGCGGGAGTTGTTGGACCTCAAAGCCGATGGTTCCTTCTGGATGAATTTGGATTACTTCAATTTTCTGCGCGGCACGACCATGACCAACGGCCGCTTTCACCGGCTCTTCGGCGGCCCGCCCCGCCGCCCGGAGGAGGCCATCCAGCCGCGCCATACCGACGTGGCGCGCTCCATTCAGGCCGTGACGGAGGAAGTGGTGCTGCGCCTGGCGCGCCACGCGCGGGAATTGACCGGGGAAAAGCATCTCTGTCTCGCGGGCGGCGTGGCGCTCAATTGCGTGGCCAACGGGCGCCTCCTGCGCGAACGGATTTTTGACCGCCTCTGGATCCAGCCCGCCGCCAGCGACGCCGGGGGCGCCCTGGGCGCCGCCTTGGCCGCCTGGCACGCGCAACCCAACCCGGCCGGCCCCGTTGCGGTCAAGGCCGACGCGATGGGAGGCGCGCTCCTGGGACCGGAATACTCGGAGGAGGAAATTGAAACGGCGTTGCGCGGCCACGGGGCCAGATTCCAACGGCTGAGCACGAGCGATTTGCTCGATGCCACCGTCAATCTTTTGCAAGCCGGCAGAGTCATCGGCTGGTTCCAGGGGCGGATGGAGTTCGGACCGCGCGCGTTGGGCAACCGTTCGATCCTCGGCGACGCCCGGTCGCCCAAGATGCAATCGGTCATGAACCTCAAGGTGAAATTCCGGGAGTCCTTCCGCCCTTTCGCTCCCATCGTGCGCCGCGAACGGGTCGCCGAATACTTTGACCTCTCCGAGGAGTCCCCCTACATGCTGCTGGTGGCGCCGATTCTGCCGGCGTTGCGCCTGCCCCTGCCGCCGGGCGTGAAGGGATTGGAGTTGTTGAAGCAGGCCCGGTCCACCCTGCCGGCGGTGACGCACGTGGACTACTCGGCGCGAATCCAGACAGTCGCCCGCCAGGACAATCCCCTGCTCTACGAACTGTTGCTGCGCTTTGAGCGCGCCACACAGTGCGGCGTGCTGGTCAACACTTCGTTCAACGTGCGGGGCGAGCCGATCGTCTGCACGCCGGAGGACGCCTACCGGTGTTTCGTCCACACGGAAATGGATTACCTGGCGATGGGGAACTTTTTGCTGGACCGCGCGGAGCAGCCGGCACGCCCGGCCCAGCGCCGCGTCGCCCCTCAAGCCGACTGAGCATGAAACTGGAACTTAAAGAGGACCCGAAGCAAAGGCTAAAGGCTAAAGCCTGAGTATGAAGCCGAAACTTAAAGAAGAACCGACAGAATGGCGCAAAGCGGCGTGGATGAGCGCCCTGGGCTTGGCGATTCTCAGCAGCCTGTTGCGCTGGCGGCGCGTCCTGCCCGCCCCGGCGTGGGGTTCAGTTTTGTGTTTGTTGGCCGCGCTGGCCGTGGCCGCCACGCTGCGGCCGCGATGGTTTCGGGGGTATTATCGCTTCTCCGCCAAGTTGGGATTTGGTTTCAGCCAGGCGGTGGGGCGGGTGATTCTGGCGCTTCTTTTTCTCATCGTCGTCACGCCCCTGGGGCTGGTCTTGCGGCTGCTGGGCAAAGACCCCTTGCGCCTGCGCCGGTCCTCCGGCGTTGAGAGCTGTTGGAGCGAAGTCCACCAGAAATCATCATTAGAACGGCTTTTCTAGGGGCTGAACTTGACCGCACAAAGATGCGGTTGAGGGGAATCGGAACCGCTGCTACATTCTGTAGTAACGACCCAATAAGTCTATAATTACAAAAACAATATGAATCAAAAATTCTCCGCCAAAGCCATCCAGCGCGGCCTCTGGATGGGAGCGTTGCTCGCCGGCGCGGTGGCCGCCTCAGCCGACACGCAGGTGACCTTTCAAGTGGATATGACCGAACAAGTCACTGCGCACACATTTGTTCCGGGGACCGATACCGTGGCTGCTTACGGAACATTCAATGGATGGGCATCGGGCTTCAATCTGACCAATAATTCCGGCGCCGCCAATCCCTACCTCTACACCGGAACAGCCGACGACACCTCCGATGCCAACGGGAGGGTGCTCATTTACAAGTACGTCATTGATGGCTCGACTTGGGAGAAAACGGCAGACGGGCAAAATCGTTGCGCACAACTCCCCGCCGGCGGCGGCAGCCTGCTCCTTCCCGCGGCGTTCTTTAACGACGCCGGGCCGTCCGCCACCGTCAATGTCACGTTTCAGGTGGATATGGCCGAGCAAGTCTATCTGGGCCTTTTCAAGACCGGTTCGACAGTCGAAGTCCACGGCTCCTTCTTCAACAACTGGGGGTCGGCGGGCACGTTGACCAACGACCCGGCCATCCAGACCACCAACTCGATCGGCATTGTCAGCTCCAACGTCTATGTGGGCACCATTGCCATCACGGGACCGACCAACGGAGCCGAGGAGTTCAAATATGTCATGCAGCCCGGCAGCGATTGGGAAAACCCCAGTTCGATTGACTCGGATTACGATAACGGCAACAACCGCTTCCTGAGCGTCAGCACGCAGACATTGCCCATTGTTTCCTTTAGCGACGCGGGCCTTACTTACCCAGCGGTGACTTTCCAAGTGGATATGACCGAACAAGTCACCGGAGGCACGTTTGTTCCGGGGACCGATACGGTGGCGGTTCACGGAACATTCAATGGATGGGGATCGGGCTTCAATCTGACCAATAACCCCACCGCCCCCAATCCCAACCTTTACACTGGAACAACTTATGACGTCGCCGACACCGTCGGGGGGGTGCTCGAATACAAGTACGTCATTGATGGCTCAACTTGGGAAGGTACGGCCTCCGCTAATAATCGTTGCGCGCAACTGCCCGCCGGAGGCGGCAACCTGCTCCTGCCGACGCCCTTCTTCGACGACGCCGGGCCGACGATCACGGCCAATGTGACCTTCCAGGTGGATATGGCCGAGCAAATCCATCTGGGCAACTTCGACACAAACGCCGACACGGTCGAAGCCCGCGGCTTCTTCAACGGGTGGGGTTCGGGAAACACGTTGACCAACGACCCGGCGATCACGACCACCAACGCTTCCGGGACTGTCAGCTCCAATGTCTATGTGGGCACCTTTGAAATGACAGGCTCGACCAATGGGACCGAAGAGTTCAAGTATGTAATCCAGCCCGGCACCGCTTATGAAGGTCCCAGCGCGAATGACGGTGATCGCGATAACAACAACAACCGCTTCTTCGTATTGACATCGGAGACACTGCCCATTGTTTCCTTTAGCGACAAGCCTCTTGTGTTTAACTCGGTGACGAACGACATCACCTTTGAAGTGGATTTGACGGCCCAGATTCAGCTCGGCACCTTCACCAACGGCGTCAGCGAGGTGGATCTGCGTGGAGATTTCAATGGCTGGGGCACAACATTGATGACCAACAACCCGGAGAGCAGCACGTCCAACATTTACAGCACGGTGGTGACTATTGTGGATTCGCCCGGAGCGGAACATCAGTTCAAATACTTCATCCAGCCGGGCACGTGGGAAATCCCTTCGCCCGCTAATCAGGGGCCTGGAGGGAATCGCTATCTGTTTCTTCTGCAGACCAACGGCAGCTTCACCGAAGGCCCGGTTTATTTCGATGACGTGCTGCCCGGCATCCCGCTTGACTCCGTGACGGTGACCAACTGCATGGTGACGTTTACCGTTGATATGACGCCCGCAACGGTGCCAACGGCCACCAACAATAACGGGGGACCCTTTGTGGTGGGGACTGATAGCGTTTATATTAACGGCATAGACAACGGCGTTGACCCCAGTTGGTGGACCTGGAGTCTGCTCTCTGCGCCACCCCTGGATGAAATGACCAACATCCCTGGCGGCAATCTTTACAGCGTTACCATCCCTGTAAATAAAGGCCAACCTCTGGATATAGTCTATAAGTATGGCATCAACGCGCAGGACAATGAGGCTCCTTCAGGCGCCAACCACATGCGTTACATCCGCAGCCTTCCCAATTATACTATGCCGACGGATATATTTGGCGGCCAGGGGACGACGACCTCAACGGAGATTTCATTCGGCGATTTGGGCATCGCTTCCGCGTCCGGCCACCAAATTGATATTTCCTGGCTCGGCCGGCCCGGCGTCCATTTGCAAACCGCCCCCAGTTTGAACCCGGGCACGGCCTGGACAGACCTGTATCTGACGGACGGGACAAACCTGCTGGTCGCCCCCGGAGGCATGGCCGGCACCAATTATACCGTCGGGCCAGGCAGTCTGTTCATCAGATTAGTCGGACCCCAATAAAGACCCGCGCACTCCCCGCCGGGCGGCCAAAGGGCCGCCTGGCCCGGGAGGCGGACCAAACCTATGATATTGCGAAAAGCATCGAAGACAACGGCGTTCACCTTGATTGAGCTACTGGTGGTTATTGCCATTATAGCGATACTGGCGGCCCTGTTGCTGCCCGCCCTCACTCATGCAAAAACAGAGGCCGTTTCAACCGAGTGCATGAATTTCAAGAAGCAACTGCAGATTGCCTGGGTGATGTATGCCGGGGATAATCGAGATTTTCTGGCCGATAATCACGACGTTCAGGATTACGGACAGTACTCACCGCCCATTCCGCCGGGGACGCCCTGCTGGTGCGAAGGATGGATGGATTGGAATGCCACTGTACCTTCTGAAGACACCAACATTCAGGGATTGATCGGCCACGATTTCTCGTTGTTCGGACCGTACGTCGCCAGTGACGCGAAGATTTTTTGGTGCCCGGCCGATATTTACGTCAGTCCACGGCAGCGCCAGCTTGGATGGCAGAATCGTTGCCGGAGCATTGCTATGGACGGGAACGTCGGGGGCGGGAAGAAATGGTCCTTTGGCTGGCCGCTCGAGAATGCCATTACCAAGATGGGCAATTTTACCCGACCGGGGGCAGCCATGAGCTGGGTCTTCATTGACGAGCATCCGGATTGGCTTGATGACCCCCAGCTTTACGTCAACCCGGCCGAAACCAACGGGCTGGGTGAATTTACCGAAGTGCCGGGGAGCCTGCACAATAACGCCTGTGGCGTCAGTTTTGCCGATGGCCACGCCGAAATCCATAAATGGCTGGATAACCGAATTCTTCTGCCGGTCACATACGAATACCACGATGTGGAGGTTGACATCTCAGGCACTCCTTCCCCCGATCTGGGATGGCTGGCACAGCGCACACCTTTCCAATAAGTGCGGCGACGGTGCCGCCCAACTGGCGCCCCGCCCGGCCCTCAGCCGCGCAGGAATTTGACCACCGCCTCCGTGCGGGAATGGACGTGCAGTTTCTCATAGACCGTGCGCACGTAGCTGCGCACCGTGTCAATGCTGATGCTCATCCGGTCGGCGATTTCCTTGTAAGCGTAGCCTTTGGCCAGTTGCTCCAGAAACTCCTTCTCCCCCGGCGCCAGGCGTGACACGGGCGAATTGTCCCCGCCCGGCCTGGAGAAAAACTGCACCACCCGCCTCGCCAGTTGCGGCGTCATGGGCGAACCGCCGGCGTGAACGTCCTGGATAGCCTCGATCAACCGCGCCGAGGCCGTCCTTTTGAGAAGGTAGCCGCTGGCCCCGGCCCTCAAGGAATTGAACAGCGAGTCGCTGTCCTCATAAACTGTCAACATGAGGAATTGCACCTTGGGCAGGATGGTTTTTAATTGCCGGACGCATTCCACTCCCTTGATTCCGGGCAGGTTGATGTCCATCAGCACCACGTCCGGCGGCCGGCCGGGGATTTCTCTGAGCGCCGTCTCGGCGTCGGGATACTCACCGGCCAGCCGGAGCGCCGGAGCGCGCCGGATGAGCGCGGCCAAACTGCCGCGGATGGCCTCGTCATCATCCACGATGGCCACTTTGATCTGGGGCTTCTCTGTCACGCCGCTGGTCACGCTCTATTGGTGGCACGCCTCCGCCCGGCCCGGCAATCATAAAACACGCGCATGCGCCCCGACAGGCGCGAAGTGCAGCCTCAATCGGACGGTGGTTCCCTGGCCGGCGCGGCTCTCGATGCTCAGGCTGCCGCCCATGGCCTGCATCCGGCGGCGCATGTTGCCCAAGCCGTTGCCCCGCCTCTGCCCGTTGATGTCAAACCCCTTGCCATCGTCCTGCACCACGATTTCCAGCGCCTGGGCCGTCGCCTCGGCGCGGACGAGGACCTCGCGCGCGCCGGCGTGTCTGAGCGCGTTGGTGAGAGCTTCCTTGACGACCAGGAAAATATTGTGCCGGACATCCGGTGGAAGAGGGCGGGCCGGCAAATCGTGAGGCAGGTCCAGCCGGCAACGAATCGCCCCGCCCTCGAATAATTCGTTGGCAAAATGGGCGATGTATTCCACCAGGCTTTGAAGGGAATCGCTTCCGGGCCGGACCGCCCAGACAATCTCCTCCAAGGCCCGCACGGTTTGGTCGGCGGACTGCGAGATTTTGAGCGCGTGGCTTTCGATTTGATCGGGATTGTCCCGTTCCGCCTTGAGCAGGCCGCTCAAGAGGGAAATGCGGGCCAGGGACGATCCCAAATCGTCGTGCAAGTCCCGCGCGATGCGCTCCCGTTCATGGGCCAGGGCGCGCTCCTGCTCCAATTGTTCCAGGCGGCGCTGAAGTTTGCGCTTCTCCACCACGCGCGCCGTCAGGCCGATCAGGGCCAGCAAAGCCAGCGAGGCGGGCACACGAAACCACCAGGTTTGCCATAAGAAGGGCTTGATGGTCACGGAGACGCTGGCGCCGGTGGCGTTCCAACTTCCCTTGCCGTTTGCAGCGATGACCTCAAAACGGTATTTGCCGTAGGGCAGATAGGGGAAGGACGCCGAGCGGCTGGAACCCGCTTCCACCCAGCCGGGATCCAGTCCTTCCATTTTATAGCGGAACCGCACCCGTTCGGGAGCATCGAAATTCAGCCCGGTGTATCGGAATTCCAGCCGCTGCTGGCCGGGCGCAAGAGACAAGGGTCGCGCCGCCTCCGGCACCCCATCCACGAGCGTCTCCTCCAGCACCACCGCCGGGGGGGGAACCTCCGTTGGCCGGCGATGCGGATCCACCACGACAATTCCCTCCTGCGTTGGGAACCAGAGGAGGCCTGATTTTGTTTTGAGGCCGATGGGGAAAAACCCGCTGATGCATTCCTCGGACAACATGCCCTCGGTGCGGCCATAGACCTGCGGATAGGCCGCCGGTATTTTTTGGGCCGCCACGTCCTCCAACTCATGTTTGCTCACGCAGACAATGCCACGGTCCCCTCCCAGCCAAAGGTTGCCCGCGTCATCTTCCAGGATTTGCGATATCGTATTGTCAGGCAGGCCCTCGCGGGTTGTGAAGGTCGCCACCCTGCTTTCTTTCAAGCGGCTCAACCCGCCCCCGCCCGTTCCAATCCAAAGCGTGTCTTCCTTGTCCAGGTACAGCGTGCGGATCCAATCGCTGAGCAAGTCGCCGCGTTTGTTCCAGCGCCCGCCGGCGCTGCCTTCAACACTGAACAACCCATCGCCGCTGGTTCCCAGCCACAGCGAGCCATCCCGCCCCGGCACAATGGCCGTAATGGCATGGATAGGCGGACCCTTCCTCTGTGCCAGCCACTGCCCGTTCTCTTGCCACCAAAGCTCTCCTTGTCGTGTGCCCACCCAGAGCCTGCCTTGGGCATCCTGCGCCAACGCGCTGACATCCAGGTTGGTCAACGCCCGTAGCGCCGGCTCGCTCTCAATAGCCAGGAGGTCCTTGTATTGCAGCAACCCGCGCCCGCCGCCCATCCAGCATGTGCCATCCCGGGCCATCAGCAGTGCTCCCACCGCGCCATCCTCCGGCGACAAATCCGCGGCGGGCAGCGCCCTGAAATAACGGCCATCCCAAACATAGAGGCCCTCGGTGGATTTGCTGGCCCAAATGACGCCGGGGGAAACCTCCGCCAAGCCCTGCACTGCCCCTTTGCCCAACCCCTCGTTATAGCTGATGACAGACAGGTTCTTGGGTCGCAGCCGATTCAAGCCTTCGTGTGTACCCACCCAAAGCTTCCCTTCCCGATCCACCAGCAACGCTTCGACCAGATTGTCCGACAGGCCGCTGCTGGCATTGACCGGCATCAACTTCCCATGCTTGAACTGGAACAACCCCTCGCTCACCGAGCCTGCCCAAACCGTGCCGTCGGGGTCCTCCGCCAGGGCGCTGACATAGTGCCGGGCCAGATGGCGCGGAAACCGGTGACGCCGCCACTGCCCCGCCTCTCGACAGAGCACCGAGTCATCGCCCGCTCCGACCCAGATGCGCCCTTCATGATCAACCAGCAGGCAATGCGAGTCCTGCAGCAGATTATCGAACCCCGGGTCATGCACCTGCAAAAGTTGCCCGCCCCGCAGACTGAACAGCCCCGCCCCCTTGGCCCCAATCCACATCGTGCCCTTGCGGTCGCTGAAGAGCGAAGTGATCGCTCTTCCAACCAGCTCTGCTCCGGTGCGCAAAGAACCCAGATGTCCATCATGCCAGATCGCCAACCCCGCTTCGGTGCCAACCCAAATCCGCCCTTCGCTGTCCTCCGCCAGGGCATTAACCGAATCCGATGGCAGTCTCTCCCGGGTGGTGAAGGCGGTAAACTGCCCGTTCTGCCACCGTCCCAACCCGCGGCCCACGCTGCCGATCCACAGCGCCCCCTGCCCATCCCCCAAGAGCGTCTGCACCGGCCCGGCTTGAAACCCTTCCAGCAGACCGAAGGAAACGAATCTGGCCCCGTCGAATCGGCTCACCCCGGAACCGCTGCCGACCCAAAGGTAACCATCTTTGGTCTGGGCCAGTGCGCGCACGAGATTCTCCGGCAACCCTTGCTCCCGCTGCCACACGCGGAAGGTGAACGGCAATTGGCCCCGCCCGATCATCAGGCCGGCATTGCCCGATTTTATCCCGCCTTCGTCCACGACGAAATCGCCGAAGGAGGTCGCAATGGCCATCTCGCTGAATATCCAGCCATCGCCTCCGCCGCCGTGCCGCAAGCGGATTTGATTGAACGATGCGTTGGCGGCAAACCGGGTCGTAAGGCTTTCCATCTGGCCGGCCTCCGTCGCCCCAGGCCCCAGGTCGGGGTCCAGCCAAACGGTAACCAGGTCCTTGCCGCCCGGCACGTATTGAACTTTGAATACAATAGTCCGCTCGATTCCTTTGCGGGGCAGCTCGTACACAAAATTGCTGCCGCGCCCCGCGGAGGCCGGCTTGGAGGAGTTCAAGTCAATGCCCCAATCGGCGGCCAGATTGTTGGTCGTGCCCGTCTCGAAAACATTGAAATTGGTTTTGCCGGACGAAAGAACATTGAACGCGCCGTAGGCCCAACCCTTGAGCGCGTTGCCCACTGCCAGCCGCTCTGTCTCCCCTTCGTAAAGCTCGAAGGCGGCAAAATAAGGCTCCGTGCCCGCATCGGATATCGGGTTGACATGAAACTTGAAGTAGAGCGCATCGCTGGCCGTATCGTCCCGCTTCACCGAGCCGCCCAGTATGTCGGCGCCCGGCCCCGTTTCGTGCGCCGGCGTCGCTCCCAAATCGCTCCAAATGATGTCCGCCGGACAGGAGGCCGGCGCCAAGAACATCAATCCCGCAGGCAACCAGATCCATCCAAACCGGCGGAGCGGAACAAGGGCAGGAGTGATCATGCGCAAAATATGGGTCAAGCGGGGGCATAAGACAAGCGCCGGCCCCAGTTTCTCCGCATGTTTATGCGGTGGTGCAAACAGCGCCTCTCCGGTAACTTATATTTGATTGTCACGGAATTGGAAAAACATCATCGGCGCCCTGGCGTTGGCCGCCTGGCTCTGCCCGCCGGCGGCGCGGGCGCAGAATCCTTCCCAAGTCCCCGCGCGGACGGCCCCGGCCTGGCTTCGCGACGGGGTGGTCTATGAAGTCTTTCCGCGCGATTTTTCCCCCGCCGGAAATCTGGACGGCGTCACCGCGCGGCTGGATGAATTAAGGGATTTGGGCGTCACGATCCTTTGGACGATGCCCATTCATCCCATTGGCGAAAAGTGCCGCAAGGGCGAACTGGGCAGCCCTTATTCCATCAAGGACTATTACGCCGTGGATCCGCATTACGGAACGATGGATGATTTCAAACGGCTCGTCGCCCAAGCGCACCAGCGCAAGATGAAGGTCATCATGGATCTGGTGGCCAACCATACGGCCTGGGACAGCGTGCTCATGGAGCACCCGGAGTTTTACAAGCAAAACGCCCAGGGCGAGATCATCCCGCCGAAGCCGGAGTGGACTGATGTGGCGGGGTTGAACTACCGCAACCCCAAGCTGCGCGAATACATGTTCACCATGATGAAGTACTGGGTGCAGACCTGCGACGTGGATGGTTTCCGCTGCGACGTTGCCTCGGAGGTGCCGAGGGATTTCTGGGAGGACGCGCGCGCGCAACTGGAGAGCGTCAAGCCGGACATCATGCTTTTGGCCGAGGCCAGCCAGCCCGATCTGCTGGTCAAGGCATTTGACATGGATTATGCCTGGCCGCTGATGGGCACGCTCAACGACGTGCTGATCAAAGGCGCGCCCGCCTCCAATCTTCGCGCCTCCTGGGAAGAAAGCCAGCGGCAGTTCCCGCGCGATGCCCTTCACATGCGGGTCACCGACGATCACGATGAAGCGCGGGCTGTCTCGCGCTTCGGGATGCGCGGGGCGCTGGCCGCATCGGCTCTCATGTTCACGCTGGACGGCGTGCCCCTTCTTTACAACGGGATGGAAGTGGGCGACGCCACCGAATCGGGCGACCCGGCGCTTTTCGACAAGCTGCCCATTTTCTGGTCGCCCAAGCAGCGCCCGCCGTTGCGCCAGATTTATCGGGACCTGATCCGACTGCGCAAGGAGAACGCCTCGTTGCGCGGCGGGCGCGTTCAATGGCTGCGCAATTCAAACGAAGGCAGCCTGGTGAGCTTCGAGCGCGCGGGTGAAAGCAATGAATTCGTGGTGGTGATCAATTTCTCCAACCGCCCCATCAATGGGCAGGTGCAACTCAACGACGGCAAGGACTTCAAGCCGGTGCCCATTGCCGGAATGCCGCCCGTTCCCAATGGGGATTTTCCTTCGGTCCACTTGGGTGGTTTTGACTGGCGCATTTATCAGCGCCCTCTCCCAGCCGTGGAGCATACCGTCTCGAACGCCAGTCCAATCCAGGCAGGCTCGGCCCACTAGAAGATCGCCCCCCTGATTTTGACGCCATGAGCACAGCGCCAGATGCACCGGCCTCCGGGCAAAAACCCGCCCTGCCCAAGCCAAAGTTGAGTTTCTGGCAAATCTGGAACATGAGCTTCGGCTTTCTGGGCATTCAGTTTGGCTGGGGACTCCAGATGGCCAACATGAGCGCCATTTACAGTTACCTCGGGGCCAACGCCGATTCCCTGGCCATCTTGTGGCTGGCCGCGCCCGTCACCGGCGTGATCATCCAGCCGTTGATCGGGCAATCCAGCGACCGCGTCTGGACCCGCCTGGGCCGGCGGCGCCCGTTTATTTTGGGCGGTGCGATTCTCGCGTCGCTGGCTCTGGTCTTGATGCCCAACTGCTCGGCAGTTTGGATGGCGGCGGGGCTGCTCTGGGTGCTGGATGGAACTGTCAATGCCAGTATGCAGCCTTTCCGGGCCTTGGTGGCGGACAATCTACCCGAAGAACAGAATGCCCAAGGTTTCGCCATTCAATCCCTGTTCATCGGTCTGGGCGGAACGGTCGCTTCAGCCTTGCCTTGGATGATGACCAACTGGTTTGGGGTGGCCTCCGAAGGGGCGGGACGGGGACATATCCCCACTTCTGTCCGGCTCTCTTTTTACATCGGCGCCGCGGCGTTCATGGGCGCGGTGCTCTGGACAGTTGTCCGCGCCAGGGAATATCCGCCATCGGACTCCCAACTGGCCGCCATCCGCGCGCGGCAGTTCGATTGGACGCTCGGCCTGGGCGACATCTTCGTGCTGGTCTTTCACCTGCCCCGGCGCATGTGGGAACTGGGACTGGTCCAGTTCTTCACCTGGATCGCGATGTTCGCGCTATGGGTCTATTTCCCCCCGGCCGTTGCGCAAAACGTGTTTCATGCGGCGCCCGGTTCGGTGGAGATGGAGGCCGCCGGGTCCTGGTCGGGCTTCTGTTTTGCCGCCTATAATGCCGTCTGCTTCTTTTTTTCGTTCGTCCTGCTCTGGGGCACCAAATACACCGGCCCCAAGCTCATGCACATTCTCTGCCTGGCTGTGGGCGCGATGGGGCTGGCCTTCATTCCTTTCGTTTCAGACAAGCACCAACTGCTCATCTCAATGACTGCCGTTGGCATCGCCTGGGCGAGCATCCTCTCCATGCCCTACGTCATGCTGGCTCCCGCGCTGCCAAAGGAAAAAGTCGGGGTTATGATGGGAATGTTCAATCTGTTCATCGTGCTGCCGCAGATTGTCGCTTCCAGCCTGCTCGGATACGTTCTGAAACATTATTTGCACAGCCAGCCCATGAATGCTCTCTTCCTGGGCAGCGCCAGCATGGGACTGGCCGCCCTGCTGACGTTGTGGGTCGTGACGTTCAAGCGAACCGTCGGCGAATCCACACCGCAAGGCTGACCTCCGCGCATGAAAATCACCATCCGATTGCGTTACCATACGCATTTTGGCCAGACACTGTTTCTTTGCGGCGATCACAAAGGGTTGGGCGGCGGCCAGGCGGAGCGCGCACTGCCCTTGCATTATGTGGACGAGGATTGCTGGGAGGCGGCCCTCCATCTGCCGAACTCGCCGCGGCCCAAAGCGCCGCTGAGTTATTATTTCATTTTGCGCAATCCGGATGGCTCCGTCATCGAGGATTTCGGCGCTGACCGAATACTCGACCTCGCCGGCCTGACCCGCGGCCACACCGTTATCCTGGATTCATGGAACGACTTGGGCACGGTGGAAAACGTTTTTTTCACCGAACCGTTCAAAAACGTTTTGCTCCGGGCGGAGACAGACGCGCCCGGCGCAACGCCGCCGCTTGGCGCGACGCATTGGTTCAATGTCAAAGCGCCCTTGCTGCCGAAGGGACAGACCCTCTGCCTGCTGGGCAGCGCCCCGGCGTTGGGCGCCTGGAACCAGGCCGCGCCGGTGTTGCTGCGGCGTTGCGTGGAAAAAGGATGCTTCAGTGCATGCCTCAATTTGGCGGCGGAACCCTTTCCCTTCGCTTACAAATACGGCGTTTATGATACGCAAAGAAACGCGTTTGTCCGGTACGAGGACGGCGCCAATCGCCTGCTCGACCAAGCCGCTCTGCCCGGCGGAGAGGTGGTCGTCAACGACGGATTCGCGCGCCTGCCAGGCCCGCTGTGGCGCGGGGCGGGCGTGGCGCTGCCGGTCTTCAGCCTGCGTAGCGACAGGAGCTTTGGCGTGGGCGAATTTTTGGATTTGCCGCTGCTGGCCGATTGGGCGCGCCGCGCCGGACTCAAGTTGATTCAGATCCTGCCGGTCAATGATACCAGCGTCACGCATACGTGGATGGACTCCTATCCGTACGCCGCGATTTCCGCCTTTGCGCTCCATCCGCTCTATCTGAATCTGGACCGCCTGGCCGGATCGGGCAACGGGCCTTTGCCCGAAAGCCTGGCCCGCCGGCGCGAAGAGCTCAACGCGCTGGATTCAGTGGATTATGAGGCGGTGATGAAAGCCAAACTGGCGTTCGTGCGCGGGATTTTTCCGGCGCTGCGCCAGAAAACATTGGCCGGCGCGGAGTACCGGATATTTTTCTCGCAAAACGAAGATTGGCTCGCGCCGTACGCGGCCTTCTGTTTTTTGCGCGACAAGTTCGGAACCGCGGATTTCAACCAATGGCCCGAACATCGTGCTTATAGCGCCCAAAAAATCAGCGCCCTGGCCGCGCATGACACCGCCGCGCGCGATGAGATGGCTTTGCACTGCTTCATCCAGTTTCATTTGCATCTCCAATTGCGCGAAGCGGCCGACTATGTCCATGCGCGGGGCTTGATTTTGAAGGGCGACATTGCCATCGGCGTCCACCGCCACAGCGCCGATGTGTGGCAGCAGCCGGAGTTGTTTCACACCGACATGCAGGCCGGCGCGCCGCCCGACGCCTTCGCCGCCAAGGGCCAGAACTGGGGATTTCCCACCTACAATTGGCCGCGCATGAAGCAGGACGGTTTTGCCTGGTGGAAGCGGCGACTGGCGCAGATGAGTTGCTATTTCGATGCCTTTCGCATTGATCATATCCTGGGCTTCTTTCGTATCTGGAGCATTCCGCTCAACGCCGTCGAAGGCATCCTCGGTTATTTTGTGCCCGCCATTGCGGTGCGGGCGGGGGAGTTCGCCGCGCGCGGCATTGCGTTTGACTGCGAACAGTTCGCCCGGCCATTGATCAACGACGCCGTGTTGGACGAACTGTTTGGCAGCCGCGCCGGGAGCGTCAAACGCCAATTCCTGAATTGCTCGTTGCGCGGAACCTATTCGCTCAAGCCGCAATTCGCCACCCAACGGGACGTGGAAAGACACTTTGCATCGCTGGAAAAAGACGCGCCCGACGACCGGCTCAAGGAAGGGCTGTTTGATTTGATCAGCAACGTGCTCCTGATCGAAGCTCCCGGGAGCGCAAGCGGGGAATTTCATTTCCGCCTGGGCATGGAGCAAACGGCTTCCTTCCGCCAACTGGACCCGCAAACCCAGGCCCGGCTCAGGGATTTCTACGTGGATTATTTTTTCAGGCGGCAGGAGGCTGGCTGGAAGCGTGAGGCGCTGGCCAAACTGCCCGCGCTCAAACGGGTGACCAACATGCTGATATGCGGCGAGGATTTGGGCATGGTCCCGGCCTGCGTGCCGGAGGTGATGAAGCAACTGGGCCTCCTGGGCCTGGAAATTCAGCGCATGCCCAAGGCCTTGCACGTGGATTTTTCCCGCCCGGCCGACGCTCCTTATCTGAGCGTCGTCACGCCCTCGACGCATGACATGAGCACGATTCGGGGCTGGTGGCTGGAGGACAGAAAGCGCGCGCAACTGTTTTTTAACCAGGAACTCCGGCAATCGGGTCCGGCGCCCTCACAGTGCGAGCCGTGGATCAATCGGGAAATCATCCGCCAGCATTTGGATTCGCCGGCGATGTGGAGCATCTTTCAATTGCAGGACCTCCTGGGTATGGACGGTTCCTTGCGCCGCCCCGACGTGGAGGCCGAACGCATCAATGTGCCGGCCAGACCCAATTACTACTGGCGCTACCGCATGCATCTGCCGCTGGAAGCGCTGGGCCGGGCGGAGAATTTCAACCAGCTCGTGGAAGATCTGGTCCGCCAAAGCGGCCGGTGATGGACGGTCCGATCACCGGCATAACCGCAGCCTGTCAAATGAAATCCGGCGTCGTCACCGTTGCGCCGCGGCCCACCCAGGCGGGTCGAATTGGCGGAAGGCCGATCCTACAGTTTGGTCTGCCCTGCTGCTCGGACCTTGGCCCATCGGGCCCGGGCAATCGCGGCCAGCCTGGCCCTCACTTCGGGGCTGGTCCGGCGGTCCCGCTTTTTGGCTGCCTTCGCCGGGGCCGCCGTGCCTTTGACTCTGGCCCATCGGGCCTTGGTGGCCGCGATGATCGCCGCCCTTCCAGCCGCGCTTAATCGCCTTTTGCCTTTCCTGGCCCGCTTGACGCCTGCGGCTTTCCCTTTGACCCTGGCCCATCTGGCTCTGGCACCGGCTGCTATCCTCGCCCGGGCCGCAGCGGACAGACGGCGGCGTTTGCCCTTGACGGGGACCGCTCTTCCGCCGCTGTCGCCTGCGATGGATTCAAGCTTGCCTTGAAGCTTCTCGATTCGTTTCTTAATCGCGATAACGCGCTTAAGTTGACTTGTAGTTAAATCATTGAGATTTATCATCCCATAGTAGTAACACCACTGTGGGTAAAGAGTCAACTACCAAGATTATGCTTTCGATGGCAGGGCGCATATCACCTGTTTGTGTCGCGTTTGCTGGCCGCTAATCCTAATCCTAATCTTAATCCTAGTTTGATAGGTCATGTCTGTGCGCGCCAGCCGTGGTTCTCCCGCACTTGGATCATGGCGGCCAGAATGTTGTTCCACGTTTCCGGCTTGAGCATGACCTCGTTGGCAAACATGCATCCGTCCCAGCAGATGTGTTTGAACTTCCGCGTCACCCGGCCCTTGTCGTCCCGCATCCAATAGCCGGCGTCCCGGCCGATGTTCAGCTTGCCGTTGGGATCCGTCGCCAGGCAATGGCGGCCGGTCTGGTCGTGCGTTCCGGAGCCTTTGACGGTCGCGTCGTTTTGGGCGACGTGAAAATCAAGCGTCCAGGGCCGCAGGGCGCGGGTCATTTTCTTCATGGCGGCGTGGAACAGATCGGGTTGCCAGCGGAAATCCGCGGGCACGATGCGGTGTTCGGGCGCGTTGCAACCCAGCATGTATAGGAGCGTGTGCGCCATGTCGGCCTGGAAACCGACGGCGCCGGGCTGGCGGACTTCCTCCAGCAATTGGGTCATGTATTTCCAACTATGCATGGCGCCCCAGCAGATTTCCCCTTCGGCCGCCAACTGTTCGCCGTTGTCTTTGGCCGCTTTGGCCGCTTCGCGGAAGGTGGCGGCGATGCGCCGGGTGTTCCCCTTGGGGTCTTTTTTCCAATCGCCCACGCCGCAGGCCGAATCAATGCGCACCACCCCGTGCGGGCGGAGGCCCAGTTCGCGCAGTTTGCGGGCGATGCGGCAAGCCTTCTGCACCTGGCCGACAAATCTTGCGCGCTCCTCCGCCCCGCCCATGGCCGAGCCGCCGCCGGTGGGCGCCCACACCGGGGCGACGACCGACCCGACCACCAGCCCTTTGGCGCGAATCTTCTCCGCCGTCCGTTTCAAATCGTCCTCGCCGATGTCTATGCTGATGTGCGGATCGAATAGGAAAATATCCACGCCGTCAAACTTGACGCCGTTGACTTCGGCATTCGCCGTCAAGTCGAGCATGGTGTCCAGGCTCAGGCACGGTTCGGCGCCGGGGCCGCCTTTGCCCACCAGGCCGGGCCACAAGGCATTGTGCAATTTGGGATAATTATTTTGCGCGCGTTCGGTCATAAGATGCTCGGACAGTCCCCAAGAGTTACCAGCCGGCGGGGCCAATTCCAAGTCCGAAGAAATCTTCTCTTGCCAGCCGCCGCCAATTGTGACAAATAGCACCAGGTTTGATGAGGTTGGAGCAACCTTCTCACCTGAATTATGACGCACATCAAATTACACATTCCGGGGCCGGTGGAAGTTAGCGCCAAAACATTCCGCGCCTTTTGCACGCCCATGATCGGCCATCGCGGCCAGGGGTTCAAAGACCTCTACGCCAGCATCCAACCGCAGTTGCAGAAACTCCTTTACACCCGCCAATTGGTCTATCTGAGCACCTCCTCGGCCTGGGGCGTCATGGAAGGGGCCGTGCGCAACCTGGTGCGCAAACGGGTCCTCAACTGCATGTGCGGCGCCTTTTCCGACAAATGGTTCGATGTCTCCAAACGTTGCGGCAAGGAGGCCGAGGCGCTCCAGGTTCCCTGGGGCTCGCCCATCCGCCCCGAACAGATCGAGGCCAGGCTGGCCAGCGGCCAGTTCGACGCCCTGACAGTCATTCACAATGAGACCTCCACGGGCGTCATGAGCCCGCTCTGCCAAATCGCCGCCCTGAAGAAGAAGTTCCCGGACGTGATGTTCATTGTGGACGCCGTCAGTTCCATGAGCGCGGCGAAAATGGAATTCGACGCGCTGGGCATTGATGTCCTTCTGGCCGGCACGCAAAAGGCCTTTGCGCTGCCGCCGGGTTTGGCGGTGTTTGTCTGTTCGCCGGCGGCGCTGGCGCGCGCGGCGGAGGCGCGGGACCGCGGTTATTATTTTGACTTTGTGGAATTCCAAAAAAACGCCGAGCAAAGCATGACCCCCAGCACCCCCAGCATCGGCCACGTCTTCGCCCTGGCCTCCAAACTGGAGGACATTTTCGCCGAGGGCCTGGAGGCCCGGTTCGCCCGCCACCAAAAGCTGGCCGGGATGACCCGCGCCTGGGCGGCGCGCCACGGCTTCACGCTCTTCCCGGAAGCCGGCTTCGAATCCGTCACGCTGACCTGCATCAACAACGGCGCCAGGCCCGCCGGCCGGGCGGTGGACGTGCCCAAACTGCAAAAGCTGGTCAAGGACCAGGGATTCTTGATTGACGGCGGCTACGGCAAGATCAAAGGCACGACCTTCCGCGTTTCCAACATGGGCGATGAAACCGAGGAGAGCATGAACCTGCTCTATGCGGCGATGGACGGGGCGATGAAAAACTTGTGACCGAGGCTTTAAGGGGAAACCGCCAGGCGCTCCTCCGTGGCTTCGGGGCGGGCCAGCAGGCCTTGCTCCTTGTAAACCTTGAGCATGAAATGGGTCGCTGTGGAGATGACCCCCTGGATGGTCGCCAGTTTTTCGGACACGAAGGCGGCCACCTCGCGCAAATTGGCCCCCTCCACAAACACCAGCAGATCATAGCCGCCGGACATCAGGTAGCAGGAACGCACCTCGGCATATTTGGCGATTCGTTCGGCCAGGCGGTCAAAGCCGCCGCCCCGCTCCGGCGTGATCCTGACTTCGATGACCGCGCGCACGGTGTCCACGCCCAGCTTTTCGTCGTTTATCACGGTGCGATAGCCAAGGATCACTTGGCTGTCCTCATAAGCCTTGATTTTGGCGGCAATGTCGCTTTCGGGCAGGTCGAGCATCCTGGCCAACTGCTCCCGCGTAAGCGCCGCGTTTTCCCGCATCAGCCTCAATAACGGATCCATGTCGGGAATTCTACCATCGGCCGGCCGTGACTAAAAGGACAAACGGCTCGGTTTAAGCGTTTCCCCGATGCGAATTTTCAGGGGAACCCCGATTGCACCCGGTCCCGGTTGGTGTAAATTGGCATTGTTGTTTGGGGGGATATAAACCCGCTTGGTGTTTGGTTGCGCCAGGCGGGTTTCCTCTTTATGGCCTGGCCGCCAAAAAACGCCAAAAAAAGACTTGCATTATCCTGCCCACGGGGGCATTTTATCTCCAACTTTAGATGGCGTTGTCGAATTTCCAACATGGTGAATCTTCAGGTGAACACGTTTCAGTGATGATTTGAAACCCGATTTCCGGGAACAGTTCCGGGAAGCAGCATGCGCTTCTAATAGTAAGAGATAGATAAATGAACACAAAACTGTACGTGGGAAATCTTTCCTTCGACACCACAGAAAATGACCTCCAGGACCTCTTCGCGCCTCACGGCCCCGTGGCCGAGGTCAACCTCATCACCGACCGCATGAGCGGCCGCTCCCGCGGCTTCGCTTTCGTCACCATGGGCACTCCGGAAGCCGCCCAGGCCGCCATCACGGCCCTTTCTGGCAAGGAAATCCAGGGCCGTGCCCTGACGGTCAACGAGGCGCGTCCCCGTGAAGACCACGGGCCTTCGGGCGGTGGCGGCGGCGGGCGTCGCAGTGGCGGCGGCGGTGGCGGCGGACGCCGTCAATACTCGCGCCATTGACGGTTTGGGGCCGGCTTCGCCGTGAGGACGGCGGAGCCGGGCAGCGCCAGGTGGCGTTGCGAACATTGGGATTGTCAGCGGCAGGGGCGCCTTGTAAGGCTCAGAGCGTGAACATGGATGCGCCTGATTGGCAAAAGAGCTTCGACGGCCTGTTTTCCGAAGGGCGTCTCCTATTGCTCTTGGGGCTTCTGATCGTCATTTCCGTTCCCGGCGTCGTCTTGGGCGCGGACGCCTTCTTTTACCGGGACACGGGACTTTTCAGTTATCCGGTCGCCTATTATCTGCGGGACTCGTTGCGGCACGGTCAATGGCCGCTATGGAATCCATGCAGCAATTGCGGCGCCCCCTTCCTGGCGCAATGGAACACGCTGGCGCTCTATCCGTTCTCGCTTTTTTACGTTCTGCTGCCCATGCCCTGGGCGCTGAACTTCTTCCTTCTGGGCCATTTGTTGCTGGCGGGAAGCGGGATGTACCGGCTGGCGCATGACTGGTTTGGAAGCCGGTTCGCGGCCAGTGTGGCGGCGCTGACCTTCGCCTGGAACGGTCTGAGCTTGCAGTTTCTGATGTGGCCCTGCCACAACGCCGCGCTGGCCTGGATGCCCTGGGTCATCCTGCATGCCCAGCGGGCCGCCAAGGATGGCGGACGCCGCGTCTATTGGGCCGCCTTGGTGGGCGCCTGTCAGATGCTGACCGGTTCTCCGGAGACCATTCTCTTGACGTGGCTGATTGTCGCGGCCTGTTTTCTGCGCGGCGCGGTGCTGAAGGAACAGTTCTTTTGGGCCGGCGGCCGGCGTCTGTTGGGGCTGGCGGCGCTGGTGGGCGCGTTGAGCGCGGCCCAACTGCTGCCGACCCTGGATTTTCTGGCACATGGCGACCGCACCAGCGCCTCTGGAGGCGGGGATTGGTCGCTGCCGCCTTGGGGTCTGGCGAGTTTTCTGGTGCCGTTGTTCCACTCGGCCGGTTCGTTGAGCGGAGTCTTCACGCAGCAGGAGCAGCAGTGGACTTCTTCCTACTATGTGGGCGTTTTGCCCCTGCTGCTGGTCTTCGTCGCCCTCTGGCAGTCGCGCGCGGGCCGGACACGGCTGCTGGCTGTTTTGGCGCTGGCGGGAATACTGCTGGCACTGGGCCGGGCCGGGTGGGTGCTGGATATGCTCAAGAGCGTTCTGCCCCTGCTGGGATTCATCCGTTACCCGGTGAAATTCATCATCCTGACGGTGTTCTGCCTGGCGCTGCTGGCCGGGGCCGGGGCGGCCTGGCTCCAGGGGCGGCCCCGGGAGGTCGCGCGCCGGAGTTTGCCGGCTCCGGCGGCGTTGCTGGGCGCAGGCGTCTTGTTGATTCTGGCCGTCCAGTTTTGGTTTCCTTTCCCGTCCGACTCCTGGAGCGCCGTCCGGCTCAACGCCCTGGGCCGGCTGCTGGCGCTGGCGGCGGGCACGGCCTTGCTGGCGCTGATTTTGAACAGCAAACGGGCGCCGGGGCGGGCGCTGCTTTGTTTTGGATTCCTATTGTTGACCGGATTGGACATCTGCACGCACGCGCCCTGGCAGAATCCCACCATCCCCGTCCAGGGTTACGACCCTTACCCACCGCCCATGACGCGGCTGCCGCGGGTGGGCGAGTCGCGCGCGATGCTCAGCGCCGGGGCGGAAAGAACGATGGAGAACCTGGTCAACGCCGATCCGTTGCGGCTTTATTTGGGCCAGCGGGCCGAGTTATTTGGCGATTGCAATTTGTTGAACGGCATTCCCAAGGTCGGCGGGTTCTTCTCCCTCCACCTGCCCGCGCCGCAAAAAGTGGCCGGCCTGCTGGCGGCTGGAAAAGCGTCGCCGCGCCTGGCGGAATTTCTGGGCGTCTCACAAATCGCCTCGCCCAGGCAACTGTTCGTCTGGGAGGCGCAAACCAATTTCATGCCCCTGGCCACCATTGGCCAGAAGCCGGTTTTCCTCGACGACGCCGGCGCCCTGGCCGCGTTGTCAAGCGAGGGTTTTGAGCCGCGGCAGGCGGTGTGCCTGCCGCCCGGCGCGCGCGGCCACATAAAAGCCGGCGCGGACGGCCAGGCCCGGATGGTTTCCAGCCGTGTCAGCCCGTCGGAATGCGTGTTCGAGACCCGCGCGCAATCGCCCACCATGCTCGTGGTGGCGCAGGCCTACTACCATTGCTGGCGGGCGAGCGTGGACGGAGCGCCCGCGCCTTTGTGGCGGGCCAACTACGCGTATCAAGCGTTGGAAGTCCCCGCCGGCGGGCACCAAGTGCGGTTGGAGTACGTGGATCGGGCGTTCCAGACCGGCGCGGTCATTTCTGTGGCGGCGTTGCTGCTGTGCCTTGTGGCGGGCCTGTGGAAAGCCGGCACACACGGCGCGTAATGGGTTAGTGACGGCGGGGAAGGAGGGTAGGGCGGGCACTCCGTTGGCCGCCGCGGCGCGCACGGAGTGCGCGCCCTGCCAACCTTCACTGACGGATTACCAGGGCGCCTAAAATATCGCTTGTCAAATCGCCGGGATTAGACTAGAATTCATTCTGTTGTCGGTAAAATCGGTATTATGAAACATATTCTGGCCATTGCGGTTTTGGGAGCGGCGCTGGTTGTTCCAGGCGCGCTTCATGCTCAAAGTTACACTATCAATTGGTACACCATCGCCGGCGGGGGCGGCGTGAGCAACGGCACCAACGGCTCGACAAACTACACGGTCAGCGGCACCATCGGGCAGCCCGCCACGGCCACCATGAGCGGCGGCAGTTATTCCGTCACGAGCGGCTTTTGGAGCATCATTTCCGTGGTGCAGACGCCCGGGTCCCCGACCTTGAGCATCAGCCGTTCGGGAAGCCAGGCCATCATTTCCTGGAGCGCGTCGGCCACTCCCTTTGTGCTCCAGCAGACTTCCAACCTGTCCGGCACTTGGACTGCCTCTGGAGCCACGCAGACGACCAACGGCGGGATCATTTCCGTCACGGTCCCCGCCACCAGCGGTTATCAGTATTACCGCCTCTACTATCCCTAAGGCTGGCCGGGGCGGGATGACATTGCGCACATGATTGACCTTGCGGAAGCCGGGCCGGGGCGGGAGGCGGACTTTGTCACGCGAGTCCCGCTGCCTCCCGAACGGCTGGACGCGCTTTCGCGCGAAATTCTCCAACTCAAAGAGCAGAGGAACGCCGTCATCCTGGCCCATAATTACCAGGTGCCCGAAATCCAGGACGTTGCGGATTACGTGGGGGACTCGCTGGGTCTTTCCCGGCAGGCGGCCCAAACCAAGGCCGGGGTCATTGTGTTTTGCGGCGTCCATTTCATGGCCGAAACGGCCAAAATCCTCAATCCGGCCAAGACGGTCCTGCTGCCGGACAAGGACGCCGGCTGTTCGCTGGAGGAGAGTTGCCCCGCCGCGAAACTGAGGGCCTTCCAGGCGACGAACCCGAACTTTTACACCATCGCCTACATCAATTGCAGCGCCGAGGTCAAAGCCCTCAGCGATGTCATCTGCACCAGCGGCAACGCGGTCAAGATCGTCAACGCCTGCCCCAAGGAGCGCGATCTGCTTTTCGTGCCGGATGAAAACCTGGGCGCCTGGGTGATGGAGCAGACGGGGCGGAAGATGACGTTGTGGCAGGGCAGTTGCTACGCGCACGTCGAGTTCACCCACGCCGGCGTCATGCGCATGCGCCGCCAGTATCCCGACGCGCCGCTGGTCGCCCACCCCGAATGCACTCAAGCCGTCCGCCTGCTGGCCGACGAGATTTGCTCGACGGAAAAGATGGTGGATTACTGCCGGCGCAGCGCCGCGCCAGCGTTCCTGATCGCCACGGAGGCCGGCATGATCCACCGCCTGAACAAGGAATGTCCGGGCAAACGGTTCTTGCCGGTGCCGGTGGAGAATTGCCGCTGCAACGAGTGCAAATTCATGAAAATGAACACGCTGGAAAAGCTACGCGACTGCATGGCCCATCTCAGCCCGCGCGTCGAGTTGAGCCAGTCTCTCATCGAGCGTGCGCGTTTGCCCATCGAACGGATGCTTCAGATTTCCTCCCAACCGCTGGCCAACGCGGGCTGAATCCCTGGCCGTTTCTTTCTTAATCCTAATCCTAATCCTAATCGTAATCCAATCTGATTACTCACACTTGAGGGGTATTCTAATCGCACCCGAATCATTAGCGACATGCTCGATGGCTCACCAAAAAGGTGGGGCGGGGCGGAGTTTTAAGAAGATACCCACCCTCTCCCCTCAAAACAGCCGTTGCTCCGTTGCAGACGTTGATCATAAAGGACTTAAGCCGTTGCATGACCCGTTGCAACCCGTTGCTCAAAGCCGTCGCAATGCTCTTGCCGATACTCGCGTCCGAGGCGCTCCGCCTCTCGCGCCACCTCGTCGTCGGTCATGGAGCCAACGGTGCGGCGCCAGTCCTTCCGGCGTGGCCGCAAATCAAGGACCCGTGCGGTCAACACGGCGACTTTCCTCTCCAACTCTCCCACACGTTCTTGAAGCGTTTCCGCCATGCCGGTAATATGATTCGTTGTGCCGGGGACTGCCACAAGGAAATCCGTATCGCTCATTTCGACCCCGCCAAACCCCACTCCACACTTCGTAAAGGGCATGACCCGGCGGGAAATCGCACGTCAACCCCCAACGGTTCAAACCCCACGCGCTGATCATAAACTTAGTCCCCGAAAAAGATATTCTTCCGCAGTTAGCGAGAATCGGTCACCAAGAAGGCACACAAGTAATCCATCCTGCACATCTTGTTCATCTTGTCAAAGCCGAGTTTTCTCACAGATCCTTCCTGCATCCGTTCCAAGACATCGAGGATTTCCCGATCATCGTCCAGTCATGTCCGGCGCCGGGGTTTCCGCCCATTGCTTCCAGTTGGCGCGCAGCTTTTTCAGCAGACGGGCGTCGGCGGCGGGGAAACGGAAGTCGGCCAGGCGTTCGGGGGTGATCCAGGCCAGATCGTTGCACAGGATGGGCCGCGGCTCGTGGCGCAGCCAGCGGCAGCGGAAGAATTTCAGATGCATGCTCCGTCCGGGATAATGATGGGTGATCTCCCCGACCAGGTCGCCCACTTGGGCCTGGATGCCCAATTCCTCGGCGAGTTCCCGTTGGAGGCATTGCTCGAAGGTCTCGCCAGACTGGCGTTTGCCGCCGGGGAATTCCCACAGGCCGCCCAGATGCGCGCCCGGCGGCCGCTGGGTGATGAGCAGTTTGCCCTGGCGGAAGACCAACCCGGCGGCCACTTCGACTGGAGGATCGCCGCCGGTCACGGTGTAACTCTCCTAATCTTAATCCTAATCTTAATCTTAATCTCCTCCGTGCAACCGGCATTCAAAACTTTCATGGTCGAAGAGGCGATTCATTCGGATTAAGATTAAGATTAAGATTAGGATTAGGATTAGGAGCAGGCCCTCACGGCCTGCCCCGGCCGATGCTCTTGTAGAGGAAGCCCAACCGCTCCATCTCGGCGACATTAAACAGATTGCGTCCGTCGAAGATGATCGGGTGGGTCAAACTCTTGCGCGCGCGCTCCAGGTCCAACTGCTTGAACTGCGGCCATTCGGTGGCGATGATCAGCGCGTCGCAGCCCTCGGCCACTTCGTTCATGTCCCCGACGAATTGGGCGTCGGGCAGGACGGCCCTGGCCTTTTCCATGGCTTGCGGATCGTACACGCGCAGGCGGGCGCCCTCTTTTTGCAGGCGCTGGCACAGATCAATGGCCGGGGACATGCGCACGTCGTCGGTGTTCTGCTTGAAGGCCAGCCCCAGGACACCCAGGGTTTTGCCCTTGAGCACCCAGAGGGTGTCAGAAATCTTCTTGACGAATCGGTCCATTTGATCGGCGTTGATGCGCTGGACTTCCCGGAGCAGGCCGAAGGGATAGCCCATGGCCTCGGAAATGCGGATGAAGGCGCTCAAATCCTTGGGAAAACAACTCCCGCCGAATCCGAGAGAGGCGTCCAGAAACTGCCGTCCAATGCGCCCGTCCATCCCCATGCCTTGGGCGACTTCCTGGACGTTGGCGCCGGAAATCTCGCAGAGGACCGAGACGGCGTTGATGTAGGAAATCTTCAGGGCCAGAAAGGAATTGGCGGCGTGCTTGATCAACTCGGCCGAATTGATGTCGGTCACGATGACCGGCGCGTTGAAAGGGGCGTAAATCTCCTTCATCGCCGCCACCGGGCGCGGCGTCGCCACGCCCACCACGACCCGGTCCGGCTTCATGAAATCCTCAACAGCAAAGCCCTCGCGGAGGAACTCCGGGTTGCTGACCACGTCGAAATCCACCTTCGCCTTGCAATAACGCTTGATGGTCTCGGCCACCTTCTCGCCGGTCTTGACGGGCACGGTGCTTTTGTCCACCACGATTTTGTAGGCCGTCATGGCGCCGGCGATCTCGCGCGAGACCCCTTCGATGAAACTCAAATCCACCGCACCGTCGGGCATCGGCGGAGTGGGCACGGCAATAAAAACGACCTCCGATTTTTCCACGCCCTCCTGGGTGCTGGCGGTGAAACGAAGGCGGCCCTGGGCGGTGTTTTTGCGCACCAATTCCTCCAAGCCCGGCTCGTAAATAGGCATGCCCCCGCCTTGGAGAAGCTTGATCTTCCCGGCGTCCTTGTCCACGCAGATGACCTCATGGCCCGCTTCGGCAAAGCAGGTGCCGGTGACCAATCCCACGTAGCCCGTGCCGATGATGCTTAGATTCATGCGATTTGATGTTCCGATAGTTACGGTTTGCCCGCTGTCTTGGGAACCGGGCCTGGAATGGTCAAGAGGTTGACGGCCGGGTTGGTCGCGGCGGCTTTAGGCTCCGGGGCCTTCGCGGATGCGGCCGCCTTGGCCGCTTCGGAAACCGAGAAGCCGGAGGAGGGGGCGGCGCTGGCCTGGCTGCGGGCCAGTTCAGGATGTTTGGCCAACAAGAGCCGGATCCGATCCTGCGCCTCGGCGGCCCACGGATCGTAGGGATTTTGACTGAGCTGGCGGGCCAGTTCGGCATAATAGGGCGCGGCTTGCTGCGGCTGGTTGGCTTCCTCGTAGAGCCGGGCCAACGTCAGCTTGACTGGGGAGACAATGTTCGCCTCGCCCGGGTAAGCGAGGATAATCTCGTGGTATTTCTGGATGGCGTCCATGATCTTGCCCTGAGCCTCGACGCAGGCCGCCACGCCGACTCTGGCCTGGGGGACCAACTCGTCGCCGGGATGGTCGTTGATAAAGAGGGCAAACTCACGCTCCGCCTCGGGATATTTGCCCTGGGTAAACAACAATTCCGCCCCCAGCAATTGCGCGTGTTCCCCGGCGGCGGTGCCGGAATAGTCCCGCGCCAGGTCCAGAAACGCCGATGGCGGCGGCGGCGCCACGCGCGGGCCGCCTTGGAAGGGGACGGCGAAGAAAAGCGCCTGGGCCTCTGCTTCGTGCCGGTTGGCGTTCCAAGCGAGGAAAGCCACCGCCAGGCCGACAGCCGCCGCCACAATGACCCCGATGAGGAGGGGTTTGCGTCGGGCGTAAGCCCAGGCAAACACCTTCATATACATTTCCGTTGATCGCGTTTCTGCGTCCATAAAAAGAAGGGCAATTCTCGCCATCCGGCCCAGAAAGGCAAGCGAAAATTCCAACCCCGATAAAACCTCTCCTCACCGCTGACTTGCGGGACGCCTTCGACTGGCGCTAAAGTGAGCCGTCGTGGCGAAAATGATTTCCAGGCGCTTTCAATACGAACTCGAACTGCTCGAACGGGGCGTGACGCGCATCGCCGGCGTGGATGAGGCGGGGCGCGGACCGCTGGCCGGGCCGGTTTTCGCGGCGGCGGTGATATTTCCTATTGACTGGATCCGCGACGGCCTGCCTGCGCCGTTGCAAGAGGTCAACGATTCCAAGCAGCTTTCGCCCGAATGGCGCGAAAGGCTCTTTGCCGAATTGACTTCGCGCCCGGAAATCCGCCACGCCGTCGCGTGGGTGGACGCGCCGATGATTGACGAGATCAACATACTGCAGGCGGCCCATCGCGCCATGAACCTGGCCCTGGCCCAATTGCAGCCCGCGCCCGAACATGCCCTGGTGGACGGCCTGCCTGTCAAGACGATGCCGCTGCCGCACACGGCCATTGTGTCCGGCGACGCCTTGAGTTATTCGATTGGCGCCGCCAGCATCCTGGCCAAGGTCAGCCGCGACCGGTGGATGCTGGAATTGGACCGGCTCTATCCCGGTTACGGGTTCGCTGAACACAAGGGCTACGGCACGGCGCGGCACCTGGCCGCGCTCAAGGCGCTGGGCGCCTGCCCGGTTCACCGGCGGTCCTTCGCGCCCCTGCGGCCGGCGGCCGGGGAGTTGTTCGATTGAGCGTGCGGTTGCCGGGAAAAACAGGACTATCCAGGATGGCCTATGATCGAATGAGGGCATCCAAATACGGGCCTCCACACCCGCATGAGTCCGCGAGCGCCGACGCTTTCCAGGCCTCCTGAGAAACCCCCGCCAGGGGGAAAGAGACGCCGTTGTTATGGCTGACTCCGAATGCTCCCCGCGCCGGCAACGCTTTTTTCCACCGATTTTGGGTTGCCGTAATAGGTGACCGAACCTGCGCCTGCAACTGACACCTTGAGAGTGTCGGTGACGGTGACTTGGGCGTCCGAAGCGCCGATAAGCGATAACGTGGCGGTTCGAGTCTGCAGAGACTTCGCATTGAGCTTGCTGGCTCCCGTAAGCTCCGCTTCCAGGTTCGTGATGGAACCATCCATGCTGATGTCCGACGCCCCGGTGGACTCAATCTTCAGGTCTTGGCCGGAAATCTGGCTGGCTTTGAAACTAATCCCGCCAGTCAATCGCATGTCCGCCAACGAGGTGCTCAAAAGATTAATCGTAATGCTCTCGCTCGGCCTCAGGTTTTCCTCCGAGTCAATTTCCAGCGTTGTGCCGCTGACGACCGTGTGGATCAGCGGAAGCAGGTTCTCGTCGGCGGAAATGTTCAGCGCCGGCTTGCCGCTGGACCATTTAATCTTGTAACCACCGGTGACCGCGACCTTGGAAAAATCAGTAATCGAGCGGTCCTCGGTCTTGATGACTCCGTCGCCCTTAATCCCGGGACGCGAGCATCCAGCGACGACGGTGACCGCTGCAACCAGGACAATCGTTATTCTGTTCATATTTGGACCTGTAACTTTCAAATTGCGAATGACGCCTGACGACCAAGACTGAGCCACGCCGGAACAAAAGGCAAGTCCGCGAAAGCGCACTGCCTGCACCGGGGGGGCGTATGACAAAAATCTTCACCTTCCAGGTGGGGCAGAGCTGCCGCTCTGCCCTGAATTCTGGGCGGCGCAGCGCCGCCCCACCGCCAACGTGAAGATTTTTGTCATGCACCCCATGCAGGGAGTTTCGACAGGCGTATTGATGCTGGGAGTCGGGCGGGTATCGCGGCTATACTGGGCAACGATGACCTTCGCGGAACGAATCAGGGCGTTGTGGGGCGGCAAAACGCTGCCGCAATCTTTGCGCCACGGCGTGCTTGGCGAGCGGGCGGCCAAGAAGCGCCTGCAACGGGACGGGATGAAATTCCTCACGGCCAATTTCCGATCCGATCGGGGCGAGATTGACCTGGTCTTCCGCGACGGCGACTGCCTGGTGTTCGTCGAGGTCAAAACCCGCACGCGCGGCGGCTGGCTCCGTCCCGCCGCGGCGGTCAACGCGCGCAAACGCCGGGCCTTGACCCGCTGCGCCTTCGATTACCTGCGCCTGCTGAAGAATCCGCCGATAAAAATTCGATTTGACGTTGTCGAAGTCCTGCTGAAGGATGGCGCGGTGGCCGAGGTGCGCCACCTGCCCAACACCTTCACCCTGGTCCCGCCGTTTCGCTACGGGTGACACCGCCGCCAATCGCGGCTGCCGCTCCATCGTCAGGACAACGCGCAAGCGCGTCTTGCCGCTTTCCATGCGCTGCATATCCATCAATATGACGGTCATCATATCCCATAAGCGATGGCGCAAACTCGCCAGAATAGCTCGACTTCTCAATCCTCGGCGTGATAGGATTCAATTATGAGAACAACGAGTTCATGGATTTCACGCCGTTCCTTCATCAAACGCTGCTCGCTGGCTGGCGCCGCCGCCGGCCTGCCCGCCTGGTTCATCGAGCGCGACCGGGCCGAGGCCGCTCCGCGCCGGGTCTTAGGCCCCAATGACCGCCCCGCCATCGCCCTGGTCGGTTGCGGCGGCATGGGCCGTGGCGACGCTTCCAACGCCAAACGCTTTGGCGACATCGTCGCCGTCTGCGACGTTGACGCCGGGCACGCCGCGGCCGCCGCCCAACAATTGGCCCAGGGCGGGAAAACGCCGGCCATCTTCAACGATATGCGCAAAGTCATGGAGCGCGACGACATCCAGGTCATCATCAACGCGACGCCCGACCACTGGCACACCCTGGTTAATGTGGCGGCGGCCAAGGCGGGCAAGGACGTCTATGGCGAAAAGCCGCTGACGTTGACCATTGACGAGGGGCATCACGTCATCAGCGCGGTGCGCAAAAACAAAATCGTTTTGCAGACGGGCACCCAACAGCGCAGCAGCTCCCGTTTCCGCCTGGCCTGCGAACTGGTGCGCAACCAGCGCCTTGGCCAGCTCAAGCAAATCACCGTTTGGCTGCCCGCCGGTTTGCGCGAAGGCCCTTTCTCCACCCAACCGATACCCGCCGGCTTGAATTGGGATTTCTGGCTCGGCCAGGCGCCCAAGGTGGATTATGTGCCGCAACGCTGCCATACCAACTTCCGTTTCTGGTACGATTACGCGGGCGGCCCGATGACCGACTGGGGCGCACACCACAACGACATCGCCCGGTGGGCTGTGGGCCTGCCCGGCCCGGTGAGCATCGAGGGCCGGCCGCTGATCGAGCCGATACCCGGCGGCTACACCGCCTTCAGCGATGCCGAGGTGACTTTTACTTATTCCACCGGCGTCCGGCAGACTGTCAGGAACACGCACGACGACAACATCTTCGGGGGCGTCGTCAACGAAAACGGCCAGCGCAACGGGATCAAGTTCGAGGGGACCGGCGGCTGGATTTGGGTCAATCGCGACGAGATCGAGGCCAGCGATGAGGCGCTGCTTAAGACGCCCCTGCCCGCCGGCGCGCAGCGCCTTTACGCCAGCAAGGACCACATGAGCAACTTCTTTGATTGTGTCCGCTCCCGCCAGTTGCCCATCGCCGACGTTGAGACAGGCCATCGGTCCGCCTCGCTCTGTCATTTGGGGGTCTTGTCCTTGCGTCTGGGGCGCAAGCTGGAATGGAACCCGGAGCGTGAGAGATTCACCGGCGAAGGCGCCCACGAGGCCAACAAGTGGCTGGCCCGCGAGATGCGCAAGCCCTACACCTACCATTTCGCCCACTGAAAAGACGGCGGCTCAGACTACAGGCGAGGCCAGGGGATTAGCCGCCAAAGAGCGCAACAGGCACAAAAAAATTGGACAGGATGGGGAGTGGATGAAGAGTGGATTCCCTGTCCGCCAAAAGTACAGTGGCGGCGGATGATTCTTCATTCTGTACATCGTGTGCATCCTGTCAAGCCGAAGGTTCCATTTGTGAATTTTAAGATTTTTCGCGGTTGTTCCCTCGGCGTCAACTGTCGTCCATGCAACGGGCCTGTCAGTGGATATAATGTCCCTAAAAAACGAGGAACATTGAAGATCCTCGTCATGCGCCCATGCATGCATCTGTCAACGCATTGAACAAAAAACATATTTGCCAGCGGGGTTGAATTAGGGTAGCATATTGCCAATGTAATGGCATGAGTGATGCTGCCACCAAGTATGCGTCTTTACATGGGAAAAGTTGAGCCATCTGAGCCTGCGCCCCCAGCTCTGGATCAGAAGCAGTCTCTCCGGGTGCTTATGGTGGAGGATTCCGAGTTGGACGCGCTCTTGTTGGTCCGGTACTTGGAGAGCAACGGATACGAGCTGCATCATCAGCGGGTCTGGTCTCAGGACGCGATGGAGGCCGCCCTGAAACAGGACACTTGGGAGGTCATCCTCTGCGATTACCACCTTCCCGGCTTCGGCGTCCAGCCCGCCCTGGACCTGGTGAAAGCCAAACGGCTGGACCTGCCCTTTATTGTTGTCTCCGGCGCCATCGGCGAAGACGTGGCCGTAGACTTGATGAAGGCCGGAGCGCACGACTTTATTTTCAAGGGCAAGTTGAGCCGGCTCATCCCGGCCATCGAACGGGAACGGCGCGAGGCCAGGGCCAGGCGCGAACGGGCGCTGGCGCTGGAAAAACTCAGCTACCTGGCCGCCATCGTGGACTCGGCGGAAGAGGCCATCATCGGCCAGAGCATGGATGGCTCCATCACCACTTGGAACGCCGGCGCGGCGCGCCTTTACGGCTACCCGGCGGCCGAGGCCCTTGGCCAGCCGGCGTTGATGATTGTGCCGCCCGCCCTCCAGGAGGAAGCCAGGGACCTCTTGCAAAAACTTCAACGCGCCGAGTGCGTCGAACAATTTGAAACGGCCCGCCTGCGCAAGGACGGCGCGCTCGTCCGCGTTTCCTTGACCATGTCCGCCATCCGCGACGGCGAGGGCCGGATCATCGGCGCCTCCTCCATCGCCTACGACATCACGGAACGGAAGAAGATCGAGGTGGAACGACTCGAACTGATCGCCCACTTGAACGAGACGCTCTCGAAGGTCAAGACCTTGAGCGGCCTCCTGCCCATCTGCGCCTCCTGCAAAAAAATACGGGACGACCAGGGCTACTGGCAAAAGCTGGAGACCTTTGTGCGCGAGCATTCCGAGGCGGAATTCTCACACTCCATCTGTCCCGATTGCATGAAGACGCTCTACCCGGAATTCGCGACGAACCTCGTGTCTGGCGGAAGCGCGCCCGAAGGTTGAGGGCACTATTAGTAGCGATAGTGCTCCGCCTTGTAGGGGCCGTCAGGGGAGACGCCCAGGTAGTCGGCTTGTCGGCGCGTCAGTTGGGTGAGCTTGACGCCGATTTTTTCCAGGTGCAGCCGCGCCACTTCCTCGTCCAGCTTCTTGGGCAGGCGATAGACGCCGGGCTTGTAAACGTCCTTGTTTTTCCACAGGTCCAGTTGCGCCAGCACCTGGTTGGAGAAGGAATTGGACATGACGAAGCTGGGATGGCCGGTGGCGCAGCCCAGGTTCACCAGGCGGCCCTCGGCCAACAGGTAAATGCTCCGTCCGCCCGGGAATGTGTACTTGTCCACTTGCGGCTTGATGTTGAGCTTCTTGACCCCGGGATGCTGCTCCAGCCGGTTGACTTGGATCTCGTTGTCGAAATGCCCAATGTTGCAAACGATGGCCTGATCTTTCATTTTCTCCAGGTGTTCCAGCGTGATGACATCGCAATTGCCCGTGCAGGTCACGTAAATATCGGCCCGCCCCAGCGTCTCTTCAACGGTCGTCACCTCGAAGCCTTCCATCGCTGCCTGCAAGGCGTTGATGGGATCAATCTCAGTCACGATGACCCGCGCGCCAAATCCGCGCAACGAATGCGCGGAGCCTTTGCCCACGTCCCCGTAGCCGCAGATCACCGCCACTTTCCCCGCCACCATCACGTCGGTCGCCCGCTTGATGCCGTCGGCCAATGACTCCCGGCAGCCGTAAAGATTGTCGAACTTGGATTTGGTGACGGAGTCGTTGACGTTGATGGCGGGCACCAGAAGTTTTCCCGCTTCCTTCATCTGGTAAAGGCGATGGACGCCGGTGGTCGTTTCCTCGCTGACGCCCTTCCAATCCTTGACCACCGCGTGCCAGAAGCGCGGGCGCTCCTTGGCCACGCGCTTGAGCAGGTTCTTGATGACCTCCTCCTCCCGCGAGGCGCCGGCCGTGTTGACCCAGCCGTCGCCCTCTTCCAATTCATAGCCCTTGTGAATGAGCAACGTGGCGTCGCCCCCGTCATCCACCACCATCTGCGGCCCCAGGCCGTTGGGAAAGGCCAGCGCGCGGAAGGTGCAATCCCAATACTCCTCCAGCGACTCGCCCTTCCAGGCAAAAACGGGAAAGCCGGCTTTGGCCATGGCGGCGGCGGCATGGTCCTGGGTCGAAAAAATATTGCAACTGGCCCAGCGCACCGAGGCGCCCAGCGCCGCCAGGCTCTCGATGAGCACCGCCGTTTCAACCGTCATGTGCAGGGAACCGGTGACACGCACCCCCTGCAAGGGCTTGGCGGACGCGTACTTGCGCCGAATAGCCATCAGGCCGGGCATTTCACGCTCGGCGATGTCAATAGCCTTGCGGCCGTATTCGGCCAGGCCGAGGTCCTTGACTTTGAAGTCCCCGGCAGGCTTGGCGTTTTTGTCTCGGCTGGTAGGGCGGCCACTCCGCTGGCCGCCGTCGTTGGCAGAGGCCGCGCCCAAGGGCCGGGGGCGGCGGGTAGGGGGAAGTTTCACTGGCATAAGTAATCAGGGTGTTCGGATGATTTTATTTGACGGCCTTTTTCAACGCCGCAGCCTTGTCGGTTTTTTCCCACGTGATGCTCTGCGGGTCGTCTATCTTCCCAAAATGCCCGTAGTTGGTCGTCTTGGTGTAAATGGGACGCAGCAGATTGAGTTGCTTGACAATGGCCGCCGGTTTGAAATTGAAAATCTCCCGCACCGCCCGCTCGATCTTTTCGTCGCTGGCTTGGCCGGTGCCGAAGGTGTCAACGCAGATGGATACCGGGTCGGGATAACCGATGGCGTAGGCGAACTGGATTTCGGCGCGCGTGGCCAGCCCGGCGGCCACAATATTCTTGGCCACGTAGCGCCCCATGTAGGCGGCGCTGCGGTCCACCTTCGAGGGGTCCTTGCCGCTGAAGGCGCCCCCGCCGTGGCGGCCCATGCCCCCGTAGCTGTCAACAATTATCTTGCGCCCCGTCAGGCCCGTGTCCCCCTGCGGGCCGCCGATGACAAAGCGGCCGGTGGGATTGATCAAGTAGCGGGTCTTTTTGTCCAGCATGGCGGCGGGCAGGACCTTCTGGATGATTTCCTTGATGATGAAGGCCCTGATTTCCGCGTGTTTGACATCGGCCGTGTGCTGGGTGGAGACGACCACGTTGACAATCCGCATGGGCCGGCCGTTTTCGTACTGGACGGAGACCTGCGTTTTGGCATCGGGCCGCAGCCAGGCGACCTTGCCGCTCTTGCGCACCCGGCTCAATTCACGGCCCAGCCGATGGGCGAACATGATCGGGGCGGGCATCAATTCGGGCGTCTCGTCGCAGGCGAAGCCGAACATCAATCCCTGGTCTCCCGCACCCTGCTCGGCCGTATCCTTTCCCTCGGCCGAGCACGCATCCACGCCTTGGGCGATGTCGGGACTTTGGCGCGTGATCAGGTTGGTGATGAAGACTTTGTCGGCGTGGAACACGTCGTCGTCGTTGACGTAGCCGATGTCGGCGATGGTCTGGCGCACGATTTCATTGATGTTGACGCTCGCCTTGCTGGTGATTTCCCCCCCGACGATGACCATGTTGCTCTTGGCGTAAGTCTCGCACGCGACCCGGCTGCGCGGGTCCCGCGCCAGATGCGCGTCGAGCACCGCGTCGGAAATCGTGTCGCACACCTTGTCGGGGTGCCCCTCGCCGACGGATTCGGATGAAAAGATGAAATTTTTATTCATTATTCAAATTGACTATATATCATATTCACGTATCTTGATAGGAAGATATAACCGAATTCAGCAATTCGTCAACTTTTATTCGCATGCCCGGCACTTTGAAAGCTCTGCGGGCGCTGTCGGACCCGACGCGCCTGCGCATTGTCGCCCTGCTGGAACGGAACGAATTATCCGTCAACGAGCTGCAGGAAATCACCCGCATGGGCCAATCGCGCATTTCGACCCATCTGGGCTTGTTGCAGGAAGCCAGCCTCCTGGACTCCCGCCGCGAGGGCAAACGCACCTTTTACCGCATCGTCGCCAACGCCGAGCCGACCGTGCGCGAATTCATCCAACTGGCCGTGCGCGGCGCCCAGGAATTGCCGGAGCACGGCGCCGACCAGGTCAATCTGAAACGCATTCTGGTCCGGCGCACCCAACAGGCCCAACTTTACTTCAATCAGGTCGCCGGCCGTTTTGACCGCAGTTACGGCCCCGGCCGCTCCTGGCAGGCCTTCGGCCAATTGCTCCTGCGCGTCCTGCCCCCCCTGGTCATTGCCGATTTAGGCTCCGGCGAGGGATTATTGAGCGAATTGCTGGCCCGCCGGGCCAAAGCCGTCATTGCGGTTGACAACTCCGAGCGCATGGTCGCCTTCGGCGCCGCCAAGGCCCGCAAGAACAAAATCAAAAACCTCGAATTCCGCCTCGGCGACCTGGAGAACCCGCCCATCGAGCCGGCCAGCGTGGATTTGGTTATTCTCAGCCAATCCCTCCATCACGCCGCCCATCCCAATCTGAGCATCCTCAGCTCCCACAAAATTCTCGGGCCCGGCGGCCAGATCATGATTCTGGACCTGCTGCGCCACAATTTCGACCAGGCCCGCGAGCTTTACGGTGACCACTGGCTGGGCTTCGCCGAAAGCGATCTCCAAGGCTGGCTGGAGGAGGCCGGCTTCAAGAAAATCGAGGTGACGACCGTGGCCCGCGAAGAGCAGCCCCCGCATTTTCAAACCATCCTCGCCGCCGCCGAAAAGTAGTATTTTTCACTGCTCACCTGTGCTTTTATTGGCAGTGGTCGGCTTGTCACCGTCGAGGTATTATGGCATTGTGAGTCGTTGAGACTTTGATGGTGCTGGTTGGGCTGCCTCTGATTCAGTTCGCTCTGGAGGAAGTGTTTGAGCGCGACAGCAACGCCCATGAGGAGTAATTTTGCTCCGAACTTTGAATTAAACACAGGAACATCAATTTATGTATAAAACGAAAGCTTACTCGGCCGCCAGTGCGACGTCGCCGCTGGCTTCTGCGACGATCCCGCGACGCGATCCGACCGAACGCGACGTGCAGATCGAAATCCTCTTCTGCGGCATCTGCCACTCCGACCTGCACCAAGTGCGCAACGAGTGGAGCGGCATCATGCCCACCGTTTACCCGATCGTGCCCGGCCACGAGATCGTCGGCCGTGTCACCAAAGTCGGCCCCGCGGTTGCCAAATTCAAGTCCGGCGACCTCGCCGCCGTCGGTTGCATGGTTGACTCGGACGGCGCCTGTCCACAGTGCAAAGCGGGTCTTGAGCAATTCTGCCCGAACATGACGCTCACGTTCAACTCCCCGGATAAGCACCTCGGAGGCGTCACCTATGGTGGCTACTCGGATAGCATTGTCGTTGACGAACGCTTCGTCCTGCGCGTCCCCGCCAATCTTAATCCCGCCGCGGCCGCGCCTCTTCTTTGTGCCGGGATTACGACCTACTCTCCCATGCGCCGCCGGGGCGTTGCCAAGGCCATGAAGGTTGGCGTGGTCGGTCTTGGCGGACTGGGGCACATGGGCGTGAAGTTCGCCCATGCGCTCGGCGCTCACGTCGTCGTCTTCACGACTTCACCCAAGAAGAAGGATGACGCGCTCCGCCTTGGCGCCGGCGAAGTCGTTGTTTCCAGCGATGCCAATGAGATGCAAAAGCACGCCGGCAACTTCGATTTCATTCTTGACGCCGTCTCCGCCCATCACGACATCAACGCCTACATCAACCTGCTTCGCCCCGACGGCAACATCACCATCGTCGGTGCGCCGGAAAAGCCCCTGGCTGTTTCCGCCTTCAGCCTGTTGATGGGGCGTCGCAATTTGTCCGGTTCGCTCATCGGCGGCATCGCCGAGACACAGGAAATGCTCGACTTCTGCGGCGCGCATAACATCACCGCCGATGTCGAAGTGATCCCAATCCAGAAAGTCAATGAAGCCTACGAAAGACTGCTCAAGTCCGATGTGAAGTATCGCTTCTCCATTGACATGGCTTCTCTCAAATCGGAATGACCAACGCGAACACCTGAAAGGAGAAACAATGCAAAAGCGCAAACTTGGAAAAAGCAATCTGGAAGTCTCAGCCCTCGGCCTGGGCTGCATGACAGAAAGGAATTAAAATATGGACATCAAAAGAATCGGTTCACTGCCTTCCGGCAAGGGACCGGCGGATTATTTCACCGGCATTGTGCGCATTGACTCACCGTTTAAGGGAAGCGCTCCCGCGCGTGTTGGCGGCGCCATCGTCACATTTGAGCCTTGCGCTCGCACCGCCTGGCACTCCCATCCACTGGGGCAGACCCTGATCGTTACGGCCGGTTGTGGCAGGGTGCAGCGCTGGGGTGGTCTCATTGAGGAAATCCGGCCGGGCGACGTGGTCTGGATTGAACCCGGCGAGAAGCATTGGCATGGTGCGACGCCAACCACGGCGATGACCCATATCGCCATCGCGGAGGCGCTCGACGGCAAGGTCGTTGACTGGATGGAAAAAGTCAGCGACGAACAATATCAGGGCTGAACATGCAGGTGTCAGGACACCTACCTTTGACTGCCTGACATGGAAGATTTATTTGGTGCTTGACATTTGCCATCCCTGGTCGAGATTATGCAACTCACATGACCAAAATATCGGGAAATTCAAGATTTGTCGGCGTGCTTTTGGCGTTATCGCTTTGCTTCATAATGGGGTGCGCCGGTGTCAAGGTTACGCCATTAAAATCGGATGATCTGACGAGAGCAAAAGGGGAAGAGGGCCTGAGATATTACATGCCATTGCCTTACCTATTGGTAATGGAATTGCCGCCAACACTCGGGCAGACGAGTGCATTGATCCCGGCCTCAGACGATGGCACAGATGACTCTCCCTTCCAAATGCCGCCCAATGGCTCGGTCTTCACTAATACCAATTCCGGCCTGCAAGCCCCGTCAGGTCCTCCGGCAGGAGAAAAGGCAAAACCGTCGTCATCGGGTGGGAACACAACTGCAGGCGGCAACGGTTCTGCAAAACCAGGTGCGACGAACGCGCCGGGTGAAACAGCTTCCTCTTCGCAAACGACTCCGCCGCCGATCTCTGACGTCTCCTTTGGTGGGTCCACTCCGCAATATGTCGCCAAGCTCATTTATCTGCCGGATTTGAGTCGTCCGATGGCGATGGCGCAAAGCGCCGGGATTGGCACGGCCGAAATGAAACCCGCCCTCCAGGATGGATGGATGTTGACATCACTGGACGCAACTGCTGACAGCAAAGTATCAGAATCTCTGCAAGCCATTGGATCCATAGTGGGCTCGGCATTGGGCGCCAGCAGCGGCACCAAGGCTGCCGGCGCGGCGAAAAGCGCTTTGACGGCGCCCTCCGGGGGACCGAAAAAGGGCGCACTGCCACAACTTCCCCCGGATCTAAGTTCTTACTACGGCCAGACCAACGGGATCCTTCGCCCGGGACTGTATCGGTTTGTTTACGCCACCAACGGCGTTCTGACGGGAATAAGGGCGGTGGCGTTTTTCACGGGCATCGGAACCGTCCCGCCCGATCCAAAAACGGGCGCTTTCCCCCGGCCTCCATCTTCTCATTGAAGCGATTGTAAACCATGCCAATAGCCCTTCAGCCAGGTCAGGCGGTTCCGATTCCCGCTCCGACAGGCGGCGATTGCATCCTGCCGGTCCCTTATTTTGCGCAGAATCCATGGGCGAATCTCTGTTGGGCGGCATGTTGTGAAATGGTCCTTGCATACTATCATGTCTCCATACCCGGCGCTTTGAGTGGCATCACAGGCGCCGCTTTGCAGGCTGACTGTTCGGATCTCTCTCAATGCAATGTCAGTTGCTGGCCTGAAGTGGCGTACTCTCGGCTGAACTTTAACTGTGCAAGGTGGAATCGGGCCTTTACGATGGATCAAATTGCGCATGAGATTGCGGCAAATCGCCCCATCCATGCGCTCTTTCAATGGGATGCAGGAAACACCCATGTTGTCACGGTCGCCGGCTGCTTTGCCAATGGCGATTTGTTGGTGCTCGATCCGCAAAGGGGAAGGGGCCAGATGAGCTATGAGTTCCTTCAAAGCGCCTACCATCAAGGACAATGGGCGGTCACCTATTACTATTTGGAGCCTTTGCAACATGGCGCAGCGGCATAAATTCAGTAAATCAGTCCGTGCGGCCTTGGCCGTCCTGATCGCCAAACGAGCGACGCCCGCCGCCCGTGCGGCTCGAAGGGCGAATCATCCGGTTCATCTTGCCGAAGGTTTCGAGGTGTGGCATCTGCTCGAAAAGGCGCTCAAAACGCCCAATGCAAGACTTTCTAAATTGGCGCAGCCAACCGGCGATTGGCAACATCTGCTGCGCCACGGCGGCAAAGCAACGGAGATCGTCTCATCCAGACGCGAGAGTGGCGGCCGAAAATGGAAACTGCAGGCCATCTTTACTTCGCCCCTGGCAAAACGGTTGGACCATGTGATCAAATGGCTGGATCACCAGGATGATTCGGATGCGCTTGTCAGGCTTCTGGTGGTGCCAAAATTCGGCCTGCATGCGCTTTGGATTGAGGAGGAACATAGCGACAAAGTCGTCTTAATTGAAAGCACGAGGCCAATTTTGGCTCTCAAACCGGACGTTCTCTATCCAGGGTCGCAATTCTTGAAGATTCTTTCGGAGGAAAAAATTGCGCCAATGCCTCCATTGAAAGGGAACGCGCTGAAAATTTCACGGCAGAAACACTCGGGAGACCCTTTCGAGCACGATCACCTCGCTCGAGAACGGATGGGACGTAATCGGTAAGCGATGCAACAACTTTGGGGCGGCTGTTCTGTCGCCACACACTTTTCTTTCCGCCTTGCGGAAAACGCGCGAAGCTCCGCAGTTGCTATTACGCGTTAGCAAGTCCTATGCCATGTCAGGCGGGGCAAACACCCCATAGCGCCGGCCTTGTTCTCATTCTATAATCACAGCATGAAGGCTGATGAAATCCGGCCAACGGGTGAGCCAGCCGGAGAGCCACAGCAATGCCAGACCCGTCCGTGCCATCGGATTCTCGTGGTGGATGATGAGGACGCCGTGCGTCGGCTGATGAGCGCCGTGCTGATTGGCTCCGGCTATCACGTTGATGCCGCCGAAGATGGCGCCCTCGCTTGGGAGGCGCTTCAGGCCAAACCCTACGACCTGCTGATCACCGACCATAACATGCCAAAGATCACAGGCGTTGAACTGGTCAAGAACCTGCGTTCCGCCCGCATGGCCCTGCCAGTCGTCATGGTGACAGGAACAGTGCCCGCGCACGAACTGGCCCAAAACCCATCGCTTCAACTTGCGGCCACGCTGGAGAAGCCCTTTGCCGTTGCTGAGTTGCTGGACACGGTGGAAAACGTCTTGCGCGCGACCAACGGTCCCCGCGAGCAGATCCATCCGCTGCCGAATTGGAGAAGCGAATCCTCAGCCGGGGGTTTAGAGCTATGGAGATTTCATTCCAATGTTCAAGCCCCACAAATAGTAACAGGGTTGCCGTGAATATGGCCGTGGGGAATACTACAAAAAACCCATCTGTGTCGCTCCTGGCGCTGGGAACGTTGGTTGTCGCGGTAATCGCCGCCAAAATCCAAGCCGCCGCGAAGGCGCAGGCCCCTGAAGGGTATGAGGATGGGACAGGCTTTCATTTTAGCCTTCCGAGGCGCACACGCCGCAGGCTTCAAGAGAATCCTTCTCCTGTGCCAAATGGGTTCGGTTTAAGACGCGCGTTTTGCCCGGCAAAAACCCGACTTTACCGTGAACGGCCTCCGGTGCCCGCTGGAATATGAACACATCAAACGTCAACTGGAACAGCATTATCGGGAAACGCGCCCTCTTTAGCAGGTCGTCCCTCCCGCCACACGAGGACCGCGTTATGGAAATGTCGCCCTCGGGTCATCATGTGCGATTTGAGAGGAACGGCTGGCAGGGCGTAGCCTCCTACGCCCTTGTTGAATTGCTGGAGCCAGTTATGCCCCAACCAACCACGAGGTGGTCTGAATACGATATGGGCAGGATGGGCCATTTTACCCGGGAAGAACTGGCCGATCTTCCGTTCAGTTTGGATCTCGGTTTCAGCCGCGCAGAACTGGACGAAGCTCGTCGGCATGCCGCGGCGTAAAGCCTTTTTCCCGCCCATTTGGCGATTTGGCCCGCCGAAAAGCGCGCAGCCAGGAGGAGTGAGAACCCCAAAACACGCCACCCGCGCCGAAGAAGCATTGCCACGGATTCTTCTCCCGTTCCAATTCTGCGTATTCGGCGCGGTCTGCGGTCAATTCAGGTAAAAAATATATATTGCATTCCCACAAAAACGTGGTAATATGGACTGTGTGCGGCGCTCACGCGCCTGTTCTTTGAAATTGCAAGGGGGGAGAGGCAAGGATGAAGGAAGAAGGCGAAGGGCGGATTCTCTTTGCAGTGCTATTCCCGAGAATTGCGCATTTTTGGCAAAATCTTCCAAATCGTTTTGCCGAATGACAAATGAGAAACTCTCAATGACAGATTCTCAATTCAGATTCAGCGCTTTGGTTGCGGCTTGCCGCGCTGTGCCGTCGCGTGTTCGCGCCTTCTTGTCCGCCGGCTTGTCCGCCGTAGTTTTAACGAAGGCGGAAGCGGTCCCCGTGGGGCTGTTGAGGGTGTCAAGTCACGGCCAGTTGCGGCAAATAACGCCAAATAACGGCGGGGACACCCCCTTTATGCCCCCCTGATGGGAAGGCGCGCCGGCTCGAAAGACCCGCAATTCATTCGGCCGCCTGCTGCAATTCAGCTCCGCCCGGTTGCAGTTAGTACAAGTGAATATAAGTGAATATAAGTGAATATAACCAAATAAAAAAACTTCGAAAAAAATGGACGGAAAATGAAAAAGAACCTGCCAACCACGAATGCAGGGCGGTCACCCGCCTTCGCTCAAGCTGCGGCGGGGGACCGGGCAGGCTTGCCGCTCCGGGTTGTCCGCCATGCCAGCCGAAGTCGGAAGCCGGGCGAGGCCGCGCTGGAAACATCGGGATGCGCCCGGATAGGGGGACTCCCGCTCTTTGTTGCTGACAACGCCGGCCCAAAGGCGTATTCCTTTTCCTGCCGTGAGTGAAACTCTTCGCTATTTGCAGTCCGAATCCGCCCAGGCCGGCCCGGAAATCGGCACGCTGGTCAAGTATCTGTTGATGGACGCCATCAAGGCGCGGGCCAGTGACATCCACATCGAGCCTTGGGAAAGCACGCTGGCCGTGCGCATCCGCCTCAACGGCGTGCTGACCGAACTGGTCCACCTGCCGCTGGAATTGGCGGAGAAGATTTCCGGCCGCTTCAAGGTCCTGGCCAACCTGGTCACTTATCAAACCGGCCTGCCCCAGGAAGGCCACGCTCCCGCCGACCCCGAATTGGGGGGTATCGAACAACGCATCTCCATCTTCCCAACGGTCCGCGGCGAAAAGATCGTCGTGCGCATCTTCGACCCCAGCACCCGGAGCTTCGACCTGGGGGCGCTGGGATTCGACGAGGACATCCTGCAGCAGTTTTTAAAATTGATCACCAAGCCCAGCGGATTAATATTGTTGACAGGGCCGACCGGCTCCGGCAAGACGACCGCCATCTACTCGGCCCTCTACACGCTGGTGCAGCGGGCCGGCTCGACCATCAGCATCGCGACGGTGGAAGACCCGGTGGAATTCAGCCTGCCCATGGTGGCGCAGGCGCAGGTCAATTTGGCCCAGGAATTCAACTATCCCAGGGCCTTGCGTTCCCTCATGCGCCAGGACCCCCAGGTCATCATGGTCGGGGAAATCCGCGACCCCGAAACGGCCGCCATCGCCGTGCAAGCCGGCCTGACGGGCCACCTGGTCATCAGCACCATTCACAGCGGCAGCACAGCCGGCGTCTTCGCCCGCCTGATGAACATGGAAATCGAACCCTTTTTGCTGGCTTCCAGCGTCAGCGGAGTCCTGGGCCTGCGGCTGCTGCGCAAGAATTGCCCCTATTGCGCCCAGCCTTATGAACCGGAGCCGGCCTTCCTCAAACTGGTCCCGCTGGAAGAACGGGACAACGCCGAGTTCCGCCGCGGCGCCGGCTGCGACCAATGCCTGGATACGGGCTTTTCGGGCCGTTATTCGGTGGCCGAGATGCTCATTGTCAATCAGCCGTTCCGGGATGCCGTGCTGGACAAGGCGCCCACGCGCGCCCTGCAACAAGTGGCGGTGGATCACGGGATGAAGACCATGTGGGAGCGCGGGTTGCGCCGGGCCTTGACCGGCCAGACCACGCTGGAGGAAATCCTGCGCGTCATCTCCATGGACGAGTTGTAGCCGTGCTGACCGCCAGCCTGGCCATTTTGACCGCCCTGAGTTTCGCCCTCACTTTCTGGCGCTGGGCCGTGAGCCTTCGTTTCCCCCTCCACCGCCGGATGGTCATCCAAACCTCCCTGCCCGGCCTGACCCTGCTCAAGCCGCTCAAAGGCTGCGACGCCCAGACCAAAGACTGCCTGCGCAGTTGGTTCCGCCAAAAATATCCCGGCCCGGTGCAAATCCTCCTCGGCGTCGCCTCTGCCGACGATCCTGTCTGCGCCCTGGTCCGCGAGTTGCTGGCGGAGTTCCCCGGCGCCGACGCCCGGCTGATCGTCTGCGGCGGGAACCTGGGCGCCAACGCCAAAGTCTCCACCTTGCGCCAATTGGAGCCGCACGTGCGCCACCCCTTGGTCATGATCAGCGACGCCGATGTCAAAGTCCCCCCTGATTTCGCCCTCAACATCACCCCGCATTTCGACGATCCGGGCGTCGGGCTTGTCAATTGTTTTTATCGGCTGGCCAATGCCTCCACGGTGGCGATGCAATGGGAAGCCGTGGCGGTCAACGCGGATTTCTGGGCGCAAGTCCTCCAGGCGCGCAGCCTCCGCCCGGTGGATTTCGCCCTCGGCGCCGTCATGGCGCTGCCCGCCGAGCGACTCAAGGCCCTGGGCGGTTTTGCCGCGCTGTCGGATTTCCTGGCAGACGACTATCAATTGGGCCGGCAGGTGGCGCGGCAGAAAAAGAAAATCAAATTCGCGACCGTCGTGGCCGAGTGCTGGGAGACGCCGATGAATTGGCGGCAGGTGTGGGCGCATCAATCCCGCTGGGCGCGAACGATCCGCGCCTGCCGGCCGTTCCCGTTTTTCCTGAGCATCCTCAACAACTCAACCCTTTGGCCCTTGCTCTGGCTGGCCGCCGCGCGCCAGCCCGCCGCGCTGGCCGTTTGCGCCGCCTGTCTGTTGTTCCGCGTCGGCACCGCCCTGCAGCAGCAATCCCGCCTGACGCAATCGCCCGCCCGCCTGGCGTACGCCTGGATGCCGCCGGTCAAGGACCTATTGGACGTGCTGGTTTGGGCCGGGGCCTTTTGCGGCAATCAAATCACCTGGCGCGGCGCCCGTTACCGCATTCTCCCCGGAGGCAAACTGGCCGATGCCGGCCCGCGCCGCCCGGCGATAACTGGATTATGATGGCCGTAAAACCACATCCCAGTTTCAGCGCGATAAAGGAAGCTTTGCAAAAGCTCTCGAAACAGGGCAAGTCGTTTTCCCGTGTCTGTTATCGTTGCACGGAACCGCAATTCGTTGACCAGATTGTTTCTGGTTTGGGAAGCCAACTGCATGGCGCCCGCTGGACTCCCAAGAACTCGTTTCCGACCGTTTATTTGTGCGAGACCGCGGAAGCCGCGCTCCAGGAGTATTTGGCGCGAGGCCGGCGCTTGAAACTTCCAGATCACAAATCTCTGCCCATGGTGATGGTTGGGATCAAGGTGAGGGCAGCAAACTTGCTGGATACGACTGATGCTGAAGTCGCGGCCGTGGTGAATCCGCTGCTGAGAGCGGACAGAATTCACTGGCGCACCATTCAAGATCGCCGTGAGGCCGTCTCTCAGGCGATCGGCAGAGCGATTAAGGAGGCTTGTTTTTCGGGCCTCATCGCTTCATCCCAGGCATCGCCCGGCGCGAGGAACATTGTCATTTTTCCGCAAAACTTGACGAGCGCCGAAGCGTTGAGTGCTCCAACCTTAAAGCCTATCGCATTGAAATAGTTCTTGAAATATTGCATGATCTGGCCGATAGATATTCCATGAGCGCAGCAGTCGAAGAACGGCCCGCCAGGGCAGCCCAAGCGAAACGAAGCCTGGAGAAGGAGCGCGAGAAGCTCCTGGCCAGGCTTCAGCAAATCAACCGCGCCATTGCGGAAGCCGGCGCGGACGGCAAAAAGTCCGGGCGGCTGCCCCTGGCCAGACTGAGAACAGCTTTGGGATGGAGCCGCAATCAACTGGCGCGTGTCATGAACGCTTCGGACCGTGCCATCGTCAATTGGGAGAGGGGCGACCCCATCAGTCCCGTCTATGCGGCAAAGCTCCGCGAAATCCAGACCATTTACAACGAACTCAAGCAGTTGATGAAATCGGAGGAAATCGGATCATGGTTGCTGACCGAAATGGAGGAATTTGAAGGGCGCACTCCGGCGGACTTGATCGGCAAGGGCGAGACCGGCCGTCTTTGGGCGTCGTTATTTTACCTCCGTTCCGGGCTGCCGGATTGAAGCAGGCTTTTTGGAACACACCCCAAAAAGGAATTCGCCAGTTTAACCCCTGCCATGTTATAGTTTCGGCGTGGAAACGATTGAGCAATCGGTCAGCCCACCGCTGGCCCGGCGGCTCGGCGAGACCGCCCATGTGTCGCCCTTGCTGCGCCAGATCTGCCAGATGAGCGGCTGCCCGGAAGATCGAGTCGGCGAATGGCTGCTCAAATGTGCCGTTGGGCGGGGGGCCAGCCACTACGAGCGCGATTTTTCCGCAGACCTCCCGCCCGACCGATCCGAACTAAATGATGAAGAACTCGCTGTCGCTTTGTGTCTTGGACAGCACTCCTACAACTCGACATTCATACGCGCGGCCGCCCAACTGCTGAGTTCACCGCGCACCGATGCGCCCAGACTGGCCAGACTGGCGGTGATGGAAAGGGTTGAACCGGTATTGCTTCATATAGCCGCCATCGCGGCGCGCTTCGCGCCGGGGGCGCAGCCCTGGCCGTATTTGCTCCGCCACCTGCCACCGCGGCTTTCGTGCCCGCCGGATGCTCTCCCCCACTGGTCCCGTTTTGTCAGCCAGACCGGCGTAGCTTCTTTCGCGGGCGGTCCGGATATCAAGTGGCTTTGGCGGCGCGAGCCTGCCCAATGAACAACCCGCTTCGCATTCTGGGAACTCTGGACCAGCATCTCACTTTGCCGGCTGAAATTACTCTTTTCGGGCGTTCGGCGCTCGCCTTGGCTTCCTTGTGATTGGCGCTTTCGTCCGCGCCGACTCTACGCGAAAGCCGCAACGTCCTTGTCACCGGAACGGAGAAAATCCAGAGCCTCGTGACCAAGGCTACTACGGAGAAGGAAATGGTGTTTGCGTTTCACTTCGGCTCGAAGGTCATGCAACTTCGCTCAAGCAGGTAGCCGTGCGGAATGTCAGCCACGACATGCGGGCCATCGCCGTAAATTTGCGCGAGTCCGTGTTTCCTAAATTTCCGCGTGTCGAGAAGAAACCGGGCCTTGGGGTTATGCAATATGAATAGGCCGTCCAAAAGGCTCTCGGTGTAGCTCTGAAAATACTGGTCGAGTTCCGTATGTCCGTGGCGTGCTGTCACGAAAGCACGTATCGAGTCCTTGTCGTTCGCAAGCGCAACAACTTTTCCATACGTCGCGACGTTGCTGAAAATGACCGCGCTGATTTCGGCTAGGCGGTCGTCCATAAAGAAGCCCAACGAAATCTCCGTTCCGTTCTCCTTCCGGACGTGGTTGAGTTTGTAGGCGTACAGGACATTCGTTATACCGTCGAGACGCTGAATCCAAAAATGCGGCTCTTCAAATGGAGCAACTGCCAAAATGAACGGCTTTCCAACAACGTGTTTTAGGGTCCCATAATGACCGGTGTAATGGGCGTACTTGGAAGAGATCGAATTCGCAAGCCGGAGTGTCGCCTCGTAAGCCACGTCTTCCCTGCGAGGACTTTCAAGGTTTTGCAAGCGGTTTTCGATGGTCAAGCTGTGCTCTGGTTGTTTTCCCTTTGCGTGCTCCGCGACAACACACTCGATACAGCAACGGCAGAAGCCATTGGCCACTACGAAGTCTGGCGAACTGAACGTGAAATCAGCCACTAGTTTCAATTCTTTCAAGCAAGCGAAAACGTACAACTCCCAAAAGCAGGGATTGAATCGGGTCTGAAACTCCTTCACGAATTTTTTGTCCCGGTCAACGAATCCCTCGGCCCACGCTTCTATTACACCTCTGTGGGATGCTGGCGAGTTCATCACCCGCTTGAAATTCAGGTGTTGCGCGGCTTCATTTACAACGGGTTTGAAAAGCTCCATTGAAAGGGTCGGTTCTGACCTCTTACTTGTCCGTCGCGGGATGCTGAGAATACTGCCGCAGGTATTCTTGAAAAATCGGGGTCAAGTTTTGCATAGCCATTCTGTCAGCATGACATTCGGGACAGATGAGAACACCGTTCTCTATCACGGTGCGGCCACCCGCAACGTGCTCAATAACGTGATGGATCGTCGCCTCGCGGAAGTTGACCTGTCGCCCGCAGCCAAGATTTTGGCATTTGCGTCCGTCACGGTTCCAGATAATTTCCTTCTCAACGGGACCAAATAGCCTCTGGTCGTCACGTAGTCTGATGTTCATTTTCCGGTACATTTGATCGAGGAAGAAGGCATGACGAGGCCGAATGATCATCGCTGTGTCGGAACCAGACCCGCTGAGTGGAACCACAAAACGCGCGTAATGCGGTAGTGACTGTCTAGTGGTCTTGAAGTGAAGGCGTGCTTTCGCCATGTCGTCTTGGAAAGCTAGGAAAGCTCCCACAACACCGTCTCGCCAAACGGGGACATAAGCTTTGGAATTCAGGGAGTCAACGAGTAGCGCGAAGTGGAACGCTACACTATGCGGAATCGGCTTCCTCGCGAGTAGATTCTCGAAATTTGGCAAATTGGCGACAAGGTCGAGCACCTCCAGGACCCGCACAGCAGCCGGGTCTTCGCCCTTGAGGTCGAGATTCGCCTTGTAAAATTCATCAATAGTCTTGCCTTTGAGATCGACGAAATCCTCGCCCGACCTCTCGCGCTCCATTATAGTCATGGCTAGCCCGGCGAAAAACTTGCGGGTGTTAACAAGACCGTCGACGTAATCCTCGCCTTCGTCCACCGTCACAGCTCTCCCACGCTTCACGAGCTTAAAGAACTCCTTGGGATTGGATGCAGGATGCCCCGGCTTACCGGCGTGACGGATGACGAAGGTCGTGAAGTCGCCGGGCCATGCGTCGCGCTTTTCTTGGGCAGTCAACGGCGTGCCGGCCTGAAGCCTGATAAAGAGGTCTCGCACTTCGTTTGGGGCCTCTTCGCTCATGTAGATGACCAAGAGGTCCCTACCGAGGAGCCGTTCCTTGTCTCCCGGCTCCAGTTCCTCGAATCGCTTTCCCACCCATCGGGGCTGCGATTGTGCTGTCATGAGCGTGGGGAGCACAGTGCCGCGCACCTCTTTCGCAGGATCGGGGAGCGGGAACTCATTGTCCACGTATCTTCTTATAGCGAGGAGGCGCTGCTGCCCATCCACTAGCTCGACCGTTGTTTCGATTTCGCGCGTGAATTCATTCATCCTCGGTTTAAGGTGAACGTAAAAGAGCGGGAGGACGTACCCTCGGAGGAGGGAGTCAATAAGTCCCTGCTGCTGTGGCTCGCTCCATCTCGGTCCACGCTGGTATTCCGGGTTAACGCGCAGGTCCCTGTTGCGCCAAGCATTCGCAAGTTCCTCCAACTTTCACGTCTTCAATTCAGATTTCATAGTCGCAAACATGCGTAGCTCGCATGAGCAAGTCAAGGCGTGCAGCCGATGAGGACTTCGGCGCTGAACAAGCCAATCTCCAAAAAGATTGGCTTACGCCTTGAGCACTGTCGCGCCGGCGGCGGGGCGGGAGCCGAAAATGGTCGCTTCCAGGGCCGTCTTCTTTTTGTACTCGGCGGCGAGGGTTTTTGTGATGGCGGCCACGGAGCCGCTGCGCACCAAAGCGACCGCGCATCCGCCAAATCCGCCGCCGGTCATGCGGCAGCCATAGACGCCGCCGGTCAGGCCGATGGATTGGGCGATCTCCACCAGCGCATCCAACTCCGCGCAACTGACCTCGTAATCGTCGCGCAAAGAACGGTGGCTGGCGTACATGAGGCGGCCGGCCTGCTCCCAATTGGAGGCGCGAATGGCCCCGGCGGCCTGCACCGTGCGCTCAATCTCGCCGATGACGTGGCGGGCGCGGCGGAAAACCTCGCCATCCATCCGGCCCTTGGCGCGCTCCAGGGCGGCGGCGGTGGCCTCGCGCAAGGAGGGAACTCCGAGAATCTTCGCGGCGGCCTCGCATTGAGCGCGGCGCCGCGCGTACTGGCCGCTGCCCAATTCGTGGTGGACGTTGGTGTTGGCGATGAGCAATTCAACCGACGGATCGCGCATGGGCACCAATTCGGTCTGGCGCGACCGGCAGTCCAGCAACAGCAGGTGGCTCTCGCGGCCCATGACCGAAATAAACTGGTCCATGATGCCGCAGGGCACGCCGGCAAATTCGTGTTCGGCCTTCTGGCAGAGCAGCGCCTTTTCCACCGGTTCGATTTTCCCGCCGGTGACCGCCTCCAGCAACGTCGCTGTGCAGACTTCCAGCGCGGCGCTGCTGGACAATCCGCCGCCCATGGGCACCGTCGAGTGCAGCAACACGTCCAAACCGCCGGGATTGAGGCCGCGGGCGACGAACCCGGCCACGACGCCCCGCGGATAATTGCTCCACTTGGGCGCGCCGCGAGTGATGGGCGCGGCGGTGTCTATGTTCGCCGGCTCGGTCTCGGCGGTGGAGCGGATGCGCACCACGGCGCCATCGGCCGCCGGCCGCTCCGCCGCCATGACGGCGTAGAATTCAATGGCCATCGGTAAAACAAAACCGTCGTTGTAATCGGTGTGCTCGCCGATGACGTTGACGCGTCCGGGCGCGGCCACGATCCAGCGCGGAGGACGCGCGAAGGCGCGTTCAAATTGGCAGGCGACGTGTGCGGAAAGTTCCTGGAGATTCATCAGTAAAGTTCACCTTCAAGGTGTGGGCGGCTTCTTGCGTCCGAGCACGGCGCCCAGGAGCATCAACGCCCCAAAAACCAGCAGCACCAAACCCCAGATCACATTGATGTTGATGCCCAGGGAATGGCGGTACAATTCAGTGTCCGAACTGGTGGCCGCGCCGAAGGCGATGAGCAACACGCCCAGCAGGGTGAACATGATGCCGATTGGCCAGCGAATATCGAGTCCCATAATTTTGTTTCCTTTCTACCAAAAGATGATGTTGAGGACGACGCAGGCAACCAGGAGGATCGTTCCCAGCACGGCCGGCCGCGCCAGAAATGGCTGGTCGTGGTCCGCCACCCGGGGTGTCAGCGAATACACCAGCCCTTTCAATTCCTCGTCCGATTTGGTCCTCGGGGTCAGCAGCGAAATCGCCAGCGTCAGGACGAAACAGGCGGTGAAGGCGAAGCTGGCCAGCCAGAAGTTCTGGGCCATTTCGCTGGGGAAAGTATGCGCGACGGCGATGTAGCCGCCTTTGACGCCCGGAATGTTGCCCGCGGCGATGGTCAGCGCGTGAAACGCCGCCGAGGTCAGCGTGCCGCCCAGCAAACCCAGAAACGCCCCCGTGCCCGTCGTGCGCGCCCAGAACATCCCCAGCAGGAAGGTGGCAAAGAGCGGCGCGTTGACGAAGCTGAAGACCAACTGCACAGCATCCATCGCGTTGGAGTAGTGGTGGGCAAAATAGGCGCAAAAGATGCTCAAGATGATCCCGACGACGGTGATGGACTGGCCCATGCGAAAATAGTGATGATCGCTCTTGTTGGGAGCCAGATAGGCCTGATAGAGGTCGTAGGTCCAGACCGTGTTGAACGCCGTCACGTTGCCCGCCATGCCGGACATGAAGGAGGCCAGCAACGCCGTCAGCGCCACCCCCAGCAAACCCGACGGGCAGTACCGTTTGACCAGCGACAGAATCACGTTGTCATAATCGTTCTCCGTGGCGTCCTGGAGACGGGCTTCGATTTGTTCATCCGAGAGGTGTTTCTCTGCGTTGTCGGCGATCAAGGCGGCCACTTTGGTCTTGTCCAATTTGAGGCCGACGTCCTTGCTCACGGCGGCCAGGGCCGCGTCCGTCTCCGCCGGTTGGGCCGCCCGGATATGCGCCAGCGCGGCGGGATAATCGCCTGCGGCGATGGTCCGCTGCGGCAGCCGGTACCCTTTGTTGGGCGAGGAAGCCAGTGCGATGGCGATGATGCCGGGCAAAATGACCAGCACCGGGAAGATCATCTTGGGGATGGCGGCAATGAGCGGCGTGCGCCGCGCCGCCGTCATGTCCTTGGCCGCCATGGCGCGCTGGACGACCAGGAAGTTCGTACACCAATAGCCGAAGGAAAGCACGAAGCCCAGTCCGAACACGATGGCGAACACATCCACGCCCATGGGATTGGCGCTGGAGCCGGCGATTACAGGCTTCCAGGCGCTGGTCCAGGCGTCGGGTTGGAAAGTCTTGTCGTTGAGCGCGAGGGCCGCCGGGTGCGCGGCCACGGCGACCAATTTGTCCTTGATCGCATCCCATCCGCCCATGTCTTTGAGGCCCAGAAAGACCACCGGGGCGAAACCGAGGACGATCATAAAGAATTGAAGCACCTCGGTATAGATGGCCGAGGTCAATCCGCCTTTGAGCACATAGACCAGCACGACGGCCGAACAGATCCAGAGGCTGGCGTCGTAATTCCAGCCCAGCAACAGGTGCAGCAGCTTGGCCAGGGCGTTCATCGAAATGCCGGAGGTGAAAACCGTCATCACCGCGAAGGTCATTGAGTTGAAGCAGCGCACACGCTCATCAAAGCGCATCTTGAGATACTCCGGGACGGACCGCGCCTTGGAGCCGTAATAGAAGGGCATCATGAACACGGCCAGAAAGACCATCGCCGGGATGGCGCCCACCCAATAGAAATGAGCGGTGGCAATGCCGTACTTGGCGCCGCTGCCCGCCATGCCGACCAGTTCCAGCGCCCCGAGGTTGGCGGCCATGAACGCCAGGCCCGTCACCCATGCCGGTATCGAACGCCCGGAAAGGAAAAAGTCCGACGACGTTTTCATGTAACGCCGGAGGGTGAAGCCGATGCCGATGACGAACACCGTGTAAGAGAGCAGGATGGCGTAATCAACCCAGGCCAGATGAACGGGTTGCATGCCTGCCGGCGGGAGGATCATGGGAATGGGTTGCATATCAGTGCGCAGTGCGCGGGGGTATCAATGGCTGTTTGAAATCGAAAAACACGCCCGGAGACAGGGGCGCGGCGGTCAATTCCAGTTGTCACGGCGGCGATTCTTCACGGAAATTAAACGGACGGCAACTGCAAAATTCGGCTCTGCGCCTTCTGTGGTTTCCATCCGGGGCCGCGGACAACCTGGCCGGGTTTGGCGCCGGTGTGTTCGCCCCCCTGGATCACGGGCACGCCGTTGACCAGAACATGAATGACCCCGGTGGCGTACTGATGCGGCTTCTCATAAGTGGCATGATCCTGGATTTTGGCCGGATCAAAGACAACCACGTCGGCATAAAAGCCCGGCTTGAGCCGGCCCCGCCGCTCCAGCTTGAGGTTTTCCGCCGGCAGCGAAGTCAGCCGGCGGACGGCCTCCTCCAGCGAAATGACCTTCTCCTCGCGCACATATTTGCCCAGCACGCGCGCGAAGGAGCCGTAGGCGCGCGGATGCGGACTGGATTTCAGAAACACCCCCTCCGGCGCAATGGAGCCGGCGTCGGAATCGAAACTGACCCACGGCAGGGCGATTTGTTTGCGCACGTTTTCCTCCGACATGAGAAAATAGATCGCTCCCACGCGGCTGCCGTCCTCGATCACCAGATCCATGGCGGTGTCAACGGGCGAAGCCCCGCGCAGGCGCGCCACCTCGCCGAGGGTCTTGCCCGTCAGCGGCTTGAGCGCGGGGTTTTTGAAGTGGCCCATCAGAATGTTATCCGGCGAACCGGCGCCGAGGAAAAAGTTTTCCCATTTGTCGCTGGGCGCCAGCATTTCTTGGCGCACCCGCCCACGAAGGGCCGGGTCCTTGAGCCGCGCGGCCCAGGCTTCGTAGCCGCCCTCCTGCACCCACGGCGGCATGGAGGCGTCCAAACCCGTCGCCCCGGCCGTGTAAGGGTACATGTCGGCCGTGACCTTCAATCCGCTTTGGCGCGCGGCTTCGATCCGGGCGATGGCGGCTTCGAGTTTGGGCCAGTTGGCCCTGCCGGCTGCTTTGAGGTGGTAAATCTCGGCCCGGATGTCCGCCTCCCGCGCGATGCGCAGAAACTCCTCCAGCGCACCAAGAAAGTCGTTCCCCTCGCTTCGGAGATGGGAGATATACATGCCGCCATACTCCGCAGCCACTTTGGCCAGCGGGATCAATTCATCGCTGTTGGCGTAGAAAGCCGGCGCGTAAATCAGGGCGGAGGAGACGCCCAGGGCGCCTTCCTCCATCGCCTTACGCGCCAGTTGTTTCATGCCTTCCAGTTCTGGCGCCGTGGGCGCCCGGTTGGCGTAACCGATTTGGTGAATCCGCGCCGTGGTCGCTCCAAAAAACGAGGCCACGTTGCAGGAGACTCCCCGTTTGACCAAGTGCTCCAGATACTGGCCCAAGGTCGTCCAGGCGACGTCGAATTTGATGTCGCCCTGCTCCTGGCCAAGACGCTCCTTCATCCTCTCACTCAGCGGCCCCATTGATTCGCCCTCGCCCATGACTTCCAGCGTCACGCCCTGGCGCAGGTCGCTTTGCGAACGGCCGTCTTCCAGGAGCGATTCGGTCGCCCAACTGAGCATGTTGATAAAGCCCGGGGCGACAGCGAGGCCCTGCGCGTCAATTTCCATTTCGGCCCGCGCGCCGCCAAGCTTTCCCATCGCCGCGATTTTGTCCCCTTGGATGGCGATGTCGCCGGGGGTGGGTTTGCAGCCCGATCCGTCGTAGAGGGTGCCATTGCGGATAATCAGCATGGCCGTTGTTTCCCCGCAAACCGCCGCCCATGCAAGAAAAAATGTGTGCCGATAAAATGGCCCAGGCAGGCCATGTTATCGGCACGACTGAAAAACTGGACAGAATGGGAAAACTCAAAAATGGCTCGCAATGACAGACAGGGCAATGCCAGAATCGGCGCTGCCTATGAATCAGAACAAATGGAGGAGGACTGGCTCGGCGGGGGTGGAGAACCGCGGGTGCGCAGCCAGGTTATTCGTTTTTGCCGTCTGCGGGGCGGCCTTCTTTCTTGCGGCCATGGCCGGGTCGGCCCAGCCGGCAAGGGTGCTGCGCGGGCACGTGCCGGAAGCTGTTGCGCGCTTGCGGCCACTGTGGGATCTCGCCGCGCAAACCAACCTTCAACTGGCCGTGGGGCTGCCCTTGCGCAACAAAGCGGGGCTGACCAATCTCATCGAGGACCTTTACAACCCGGCCAACCCCCGGTTTCATCATTATTTGACGACTGAACAGTTCACCGAACAATTCGGGCCGAGCGGGGAGGATTACCAGAAGGTCATGGATTTTTTGCGCGCACGCGGCCTCAAAGTCACGAGCACCCATCCCAACCGCATGGTGCTGGATGTCGTCGGCGCGGCGGCCGATGTGGAAAAGGCGTTTCATATTCACTTGCGGGTTTACCGGCACCCGACGGAACAACGGAATTTCTTCGCGCCGGACACCGAGCCGTGGATCCAGGCGGATGTGCCGGTGCTCGATGTCATGGGGCTGGATAATTACATCCTTCCTCATCCGATGGACTTGCGACGAAAAAAGACCGGCGGGCCGGGGGGTACGAGTGTCACCAACTACTCCGAGGAAGGTTCCGGGCCAGGAGGCACCTACATTGGGAAGGATTTTCGCGCGGCTTACGTTCCGGGAGTGACCAACACCGGGGCCGGACAGTATATCGGGCTGGTGGAGTTCGGCCCTTACTGGACCAATGATATCTACGTTTATGAAACCAATGCCGGACTATCCACCAACATCGTCGTCTCGAATATTTTTTTGGACGGCGTGACGGAGCCGCCCGCTGCCGGCACGGATGCCGGCGAGCAGGCGATAGACATTGAAATGTGCATTTCCATGGCCCCGGGGGCAACCGTGCTTTACTACGGCGGAGAAGTGGTGGACGACATTTACAGCCGAATCGCCTCGGACAATCTGGCCAAACAAATCAGTTGTTCCTTCGGCTTTGGCATTGACTCGACCACCGAGCAACTCTACCAGGAATTTGTGTTGCAGGGGCAGAATTTCTTCGTGGCCTCGGGTGACGGCGGGGCGCAGGTCGGGACCATTGATCCGCCGGCAGCCGAGCCCTATATCACCGTGGTCGGAGGGACCGATTTGTACACAGCCTCCCCTGGCGGCGTGTGGACCAACGAATATGCGTGGGCCTACAGCAGCGGCGGCGTTAGCACCTTCTACGCCATCCCGAATTATCAGCAAGGAATCAACATGACACCTCTTTATGGCTCCAGCACCATGCGCAATTTCCCGGACGTGGCCATGATGGCGGACTTCGTCATGTTTGTGGCCGCCAACAACACCACCAGCGCCGGCGGCATCGGGGGCACCAGTTTCGCCTCGCCCGAATACGCCGGGTTTTATGCGCTGGCCAATCAGCAAGCCGCCACGCTGGGCCAACCGCCCCTGGGTTTTTTCAATCCGGCCCTTTACGCCATTGGCAAATCAACCAACTACAACAATTGTTTCCACGATATCACCATCGGCAACACGACGAATGCCACCAGCGGCCCCAACAGATTTTTCGCCGCCGTCGGCTACGACCTTGCCACCGGCTGGGGCAGTCCGAAGGGCAGCAATCTGATCAACGCACTGACGAGCATCGGCAGCAATAATTCTTTCCTCTACGCCACTCCGGTCGCGCTCAACCTGACCGTCGGCGGCAGCGGTACGGTCCTGGTGACGGACCAGCCCATGAATGAATTCGGCGGGACCGTCAATCTGTCCGTCAGCGGCCTTCCCGCCGGCGTAACCGCCTCGTTCAGCGCGGCCTCCACCACCAGCACCAGCATCCTCACTTTGTCGGCGGGCAGCGCCGCTTCGGCGGGAACCAACGCCCTGACTTTGACCGGCGTCTCGGGCAACATCACGCAAACGGTCGCTGTGACACTTGTCATTGTGGGGGCGACGCCAGGGACCTCGAAGGCGAGCCTTTCCCCGTATTTCAATTTAGCCGCCGTTTACACCGACGGCACCACTTTCAGCAGCGGAGCCGATGGCGGCGGCAACGCCTATTCAGCCAACCTGCTCGGTTCGGCGCTCAATTGGGATGGTTGCCTGTTCACCGAGGGAACGGCCAACGCGAACAACGCCGTCAAATGCTCCCATCAAACCATCACGCTGCCACAGGAGAACTTCTCCTCGCTGCAACTGCTGGCCGCGGCCGTGGACGGCGCGCAAACTGCAGAGCCGTTCGTTGTGACTTACACCGACGGCACCACCTCCACCTTCATCCAAAGCCTGAGCGACTGGACGTCGCCGCAGAATTACCCCGGCGAAACGGTGGCCGCCGCCACGGCTTACCGGGACACTGGCAGCGGCGGCAAAGACACCGTCACGCGGGTCTATGTTTATGGCTACTCTTTCGGCCTAAACAATGCCAAGACGGTCAAGAACATCAAACTGCCCAACGACGCCAACGTCCTGGTCTTCGCCATGACGCTGGCGAATGATTTCACGCTCTGCGGGATGCCAGACTCATTCGTATTGACGGCGGGCGGCAAATCCGTCTGTTATCTCACGGCTGGGCCTGTCGCCAGCAACGGCTTCAGCGGCAGCGTCAGTTTGTCCGCGTCGGGCCTGCCCGCCGGTGTCACCGCCTCGTTCAACCCCGCGGCGTCCACCACCGGCAGCATTCTCACGTTGAGCGCCGCGGCGACGGCGCAACCGGCCAACACCAACCTGATTCTCACCGGCGCCTTGGGCGGGCTGACGCACAACATCAGCGTGAATCTCTCGGCCATCACGCCTATCCCCGGCGCAGTTTCAGTCAGTCTTTCCTCCGCCTACAATCTCTCCGGCCTGGTCGCCGACGGAAGCGTCTTCAGTTCCACCGGCGGCCTGGATAGCGCGGGCAACGCCTATTCGGCTGCTCTTTTGGGTTCCGCGCCGAACTGGAACGGTTGCCTCTTTGCGCTAGGCCCGGCAGGATCGCTTGATGCCGTTGCCTGCGCCGGCCAGACCATCGCGCTGCCCGCGGGCCAATATACCGGATTGCTGTTGTTGGGGGCAGCCGTCAATGCCAGCCAGCCCAGCCAGACTTTTCAGGTCAATTACACCGACGGAACCTCCGCCACGCTCACGCAAAGCATCAGCGTCTGGACGGCGGCGCAGAATTACGCGGGCGAATCCGTTGCTGTCAGCACCGCCTACACCGATACCAGCGGCGGCGCGGAAAACACCGACGCGCCGGTCAACCTCTACGGCTATGTCCTGGGCCTGAACGACTCCAAGAGCGTCCAAAGCATCACGCTACCCAACAACCCCGATGTCGTTGTCCTGGCCATGAGCCTGGCCAACGCGCCGACGGCGGTTTCTCTTTCGTCCGCCTTCAACCGCGTTGGCATTTACACCGATGGAACGGCCTTCTCAGGAGGATTGGATGGCGGCGGTTACGCTTACTCCGCCAATCTGCTGGGCGCATCGCAGGTTTGGGACAGCGTGCAATTTAACTTCGGCCCCGCCAACGCCAATGATGTTGTCAAGTGCGCCGCCCAGACCATTGCGCTGCCGGCCAACCGCTACACGACGCTGCTGATGCTGGCCGCCGGCGTTGAGGGCAGCCAGGCCTCGCAAACGTTCACCCTCACCTACACCGATGGGACCACCGCGCCGATCGTCCAGAGCTTGAGCGACTGGGTTGAAACAACGACTTATTCCAACCAGTTCACTGCCGTTACTATGCCCTACCGGGACGCGAGCGGCGGCGGTTCGGACCTGTCCGCCAGCCACGTGTACGGCTACTTGTTTGCGCTCAACAACACCAAGACCGTGCGCAGCCTCAGGCTGCCCAATAACGGCGACGTGGAAGTCCTGGCCCTCACTCTGGCCAACACGCCTTTGCCCGTTTCCCTGCAATCCGATTTCAACCGCGGCGGTATGTACACCGACGGCGCCGAGTTTACCAGCGGCGCGGGTTTGGATAACGACGGCAATGCATACTCGGCCACGCTGCTTGGCCCGACGCAAAGCTGGCACAACAGCCTCTTTGAATTCGGGTTGGCCGACGAGACCAACGTCGTCAGCGCCGCCGGCCAAAGCGTCTCGCTGCCCCAGGGCCAGTATTCGGCCCTGCTCATGCTGGCCGCCGCTGTCAATGGTTCCCAAACCGGCCAGAATTTTGTGGTCCATTATACCAATGGCGCGACCTCCTCCTTGAGTCCGAGCATGAGCGATTGGGCTTTGCCCCAACACTACAGCGGCGAATCCACCGTGGTCGCGATGGGCTACCGCGACTCCAGCGGCGGCAGCCGGGACGGTACGGACGTCAATCTCTACGGTTACTCCTTCGCCTTGAACGGCAACTACGTCGTGCAAAGCCTCACTCTGCCCAATAACGACAACGTCGAAGTTCTGGCCCTGACCTTGTCCAACTTCACCGCCGCGTTGCCGGAGGCGCCTGCCATTGCGATCCAGCCGGCCGGCCTGACGGTGACCAACGGCAATCCCGCCGCTTTCACCGTCAAGGCCACGGGCAGCCCCACGCTCCAGTACCAATGGCAACTCAACGCCACCAACCTGACCGACGGCGGCAATGTAGCCGGCTCCTCCTCGGCGGCCTTGACACTGAGTTCAGCCGGCGCCAATGACGCGGGTAGTTACGATGTGATTGTTTCCAATTCGTACGGCAGCGTGACCAGCAGCGTGGTGACGTTGAACGTGGTCTTTTTCTTCGCCTCCGCCGTGCAGAACGGCGACGCCGTCACGTTCGGGTGGCAGACGACGGCCGGAGTGTCCTACCAGGTGCAATACACGACTGACTTGAGTTCCTCCAACTGGCTGAATTTGGGCGCGCCTATCGTGGCCTCCAACAACGTCACCACCACCTCCGACAACCTCGGCCCGGACCCGCAACGCTTCTACCGGATCATTCAACAGTAGAGCGGGCGCGCTTTACTTCCCAACCCGAACGGGTGAAGTTCTCGCGCTCAGATTGCGAAGCCCGGGAGGCCGGGTTTGGCGGACGTGGCGGGAATGCTCAAAAGGAGGATGGTTGGATGGCTGCGGCGGCGGTGTGTCTGTGGATTCCGCTTCCATTTCGGCGGCGGCTTTGGCTCCCTCCATCACCTGCATCATCTTGCCCAATGCCTCTCTGAGGGCGTCGGCCTGCGCATGGAGTTGGTGCGCGGCGGCGGCGCTTTCCTCGGCGTTGGCCGCGTTGGATTGCGTCACTTTGTCCATTTGGTTGACAGCGGAGCTGACCTGTCCGATGCCCTCGCTCTGCTCCTTGGAGGCGCTGGCGATGTTGGCCACCAGATCATCCACCTTGCGGATTTTGTCCATGATTTCCTCGAAGCTTTTGGAAACTTGCAGGCTGATCTGGACGCCATGATCGCTCTTGTTGATGGAGTCCTTGATCTTTTCGGCCGTTTCCTGCGCGGCCTTGGCGCTGCGTTGCGCCAGGCTGCGGACTTCGTCGGCGACGACAGCGAAGCCCATGCCGGCCTCGCCGGCGCGGGCGGCCTCGACGGCGGCGTTGAGGGCGAGGATGTTGGTCTGAAAGGCGATTTCGTCAATGGATTTAATGATCTTGGCGATGTTGTGGCTGGCTTCCTTGATGGCGTCCATCGCCTGGCCCATGCGTTGAATTTCAGCGGTGCCCGACTCCGCCGCGTGCCGGGTGTGGTTGGCCAGTTCCTTGGCTTGGCTGGCGTCGCTGGCGTTGCGCTTGGTCATCGTGGACAGTTCTTCCAGCGAGGCGCAGGTTTGCTCCAGCGATGCGGCCTGCTCGCTGGCGCCCTCGGCCAGCGTCTGGCTGGCGGTGTTGATCTGGTTGGAGAAAGCGCGAACGTGGTCAGCCGCTCCGGTGAGCTTTTCCAGCACGACGGCCAGCGGGGCGGCGATTTGGTAGCGCACGACCAGGACGGCGAGCACAACGAAGATGCCGGCGATGATGAGGGTCGTCAGTGAGCCGCTGAACATCTGCGAAGTCTTTATCTTGCCCAAGGAGGCCGCCGAGGTCTGCTTGGCTTGCTTCAGGGAATCGGTGGAAAAGCGGCACAAGAGCGTGCCGCCGGTGTCGTTTTGCTTCCAAGTGGTGTGGCAGCGAACACAGTCGGAGGTGACCACCAGCGGCTCGTAGATCTCAAAGGCGTCCCCGGTGCGGCGTTCGAAGCGCCCGGGCGTGGATTGCAGAACGGAGCGCACTTCCGGGGCCAGGGAATGATTCAAAAAAGCGGATTCCGAGGAATGCGTCACCACCCCTTGAGGGCTGAAGAGGGAGAATTCCAGCAGCCCCTTGACGCTGCGCTGGGTCTCCAGAATCCGGCTGAACTTCTCCATCTCGCCCCGCTCCAGCGAGCTTTTGACGGCGTTTTGTGTGGCCAGAAAAGCATTCTCCGCGTTCTTCCACTCGCTCTTTTCGATCAGGGCGGCGTTTTCATCCGCCAACTTCTCCAGCAGTTTGGTGCTGCGGTAAAGCTGGATGGCCAGGGAAAGAGCAAACATGACGACAATGGCGCCGACGAGCCAGAGAATGGGTTTGAAATGCAGTTTCATGGTGTTTTATCCCTGCTTCTCGGCAGCGCGCTTTTTGGTGATGAATGGCAGGCTCGCTTTGGCGGCGAATTGCTCGCTGCCGCAGCCAGTACAGGGCGCGCCGGCACGGATGCATGAATTGATGCCGCCGTTCCAATGGCGCAGGGCACAGTCGGTGTGGGTGATCGCGCCGAGGCAGCCCAGCTTGAAGAGGCAGCCTTCCTCGCCGAACGTCTTGGCGAAGTTCTCCCGCTCATAGTCCGCAAAACGCGGGCATTGGTCATGCATCAGCCGCGAGAAGAAGGCCTTTGGCCGCCCCATTGCATCCAGCGGCGGGATTCCCAGCTTGAGCACATGCGTCACGGTCCCCAGCAGCCAGTCCGGATGACACGGACAGCCGGGAATCAAAATGGCCGGCGTGCTGACGTCATGATTCTTGAGATATTGCGCTGCGCTGATGGCGCCAGTGGGATTGTTTTCCGCCCCGGGTATTCCGCCAAAGGCCGCGCAGGAACCGATCGCCAGCACCGCCTTGGCCGCTTTGGCGGCACGAATGAGTTGCTCGCCAAAGGGCTCCCCGCCAAACACGCAGGCCCTTGGCATCCCGGCAGGCACCGCGCCTTCAACGGCCAAAATGTAGCCGCCGGCGGCAATAATTCGATTCACCGTGTCCACCGCCTGATGGCCGCTGGTGGCGGACAAAGTCTGGTGAAAGCCCAGGTTGACGTAATGGGTCAGCAGTTGGACGGGGCTGATGGCGTCGGCATCCAGCAGCGAAACCGAACAGCCCGAACAGCTCTGCCCTTGGAGCCAGAGCAGCGGCGCGTTGCCGGAGGCCAGTTCTTCGGCAGCCTCGGCCAGCCGGGGAATCGCGCCCGCGCCCAGGCCCATCAGAGCGCACAACCTGGCGCTCATCTCCAGAAAGGAACGGCGGCTTAATGAGTTCATGTGGGTCTCCTGGATTTAATGCACGGCACAAGCCAGGCAAGGATCGAACGAGCGGATGACGCGCGCGGCTTCAATGGGGTTTTCCGCGTCGGCGACCGCCAGGCCGGCCAGCGACTGCTCCATCGGCCCCGGAACACCGCGGTCGTCGCGCGGCGAGCAGTTCCAAGTCGTCGGCACCACGCACTGGTAATTGCGGATCTTTGATTCTTTGATGTCAAGCCAGTGGCCCAGCGCCCCGCGCGCGGCTTCCGTCAGGCCGTGGCCGCGCCCGGAATCGGGAGTGGAGAAATCGGCGAACGCCGCTCCGCCGGGCGTCATTTCGTCCAGCCATCGCTCGCATTGGTCGGCAATGAATTTGCACTCCAAGGCTCGCGCGGCGTGGCGGCCCATGACCGAGTTCAGGTCCCCGGCTTCCCGTCCAAGGTTCTTGAGCAGCGCGTCCACCGCGCTCTGGATGGCGGCATTGCGGCCATCCTGAAAAGCCACCAGCACGCGGGCCAGCGCGCCCACTTCCATGGCCCGGCCGTTGTAACGTGGCGCCTTGAGCCATGAATAGGCGCCGGATTTGTCCGCGTTCGCGATCGTTTCACCGTCATAAGGATGGCGTCCCGACGCGGAGGAATAGAGCGAGCGCGCCACGTCTTCGGTGATGACTTCAGCATCGAGCGGTTGCAGCTTTCCATCCACTAAAACCCCGGAAGGCAGAAGTTTGGCTTCACCGCCGGCGGACATGGGAAACACTCCAAAGGACATGAAATTGCCGCAGCCTCTGCCTATGGCGAAGTATTCGGGAAACGCCTTGGCCACCGCCGCCACATCGGGCAGATATGCATTGTCAATGAACTGGCGCAAGGTCTCCAGCGTGGAGCGGTATTCGCTGATTTTCAGCGCGGTGACTTTATCCGTGATGCCCCCCGGCACCAACGTGGCGGCGTGCGGCAGTTTGCCGGCAAAAATCGCCCCCATCCGATGGGCCAGCGCCCGCATCTCCAGCGCATCCAGATAATGCCGCAGCACCGTGTAATTGGCGTCGGCGTCCTGCAGATACTTGGCGGCGTAACGGGGGAGAAACGGCCCGGCGGGAACGACCGTGCGCGAACTCAACTGCTCCTTCACCCAGCCTTGCAGCGCCAGCAGGGCGGGATCGCCGCCCTTGTAATTGGCAATCATCGCCACATCCACAAAATCCAGCCCCGAAAGCAGATAAAAGTGCGTGATGTGCGACATCACGAAGTTGGCCGCCTGGATCAGGGTGCGCGCCAGAAGTCCGTTGGGCGCCGGAGCCAGGTGATAGGCCATTTCCTGCGCCAGCACCGACGCCATGCCGTGGTCCACCGGGCAGACGCCGCAGATGCGTTGCGTGATATGCTGGGCATCCAGCGGATCGCGCCCCAGCAGGATTTTCTCGAACCCGCGGAACATTTCACCCGCGACATACGCGTTCGCCACCTTGCCCTCTTCGATTTCCACCTTGACGGCCAGATGGCCTTCGATGCGCGTGACAGGATCCAACTCGATCGTCTTGCTCATTTGCGTATCAATGCTCTCACTCTTGACTCTTGAAAATCATGCAATAGGCTCGTTGCGTTTCTGAAATGCGCCCTGCCTTCTCCCTAAACGTCTCGGAGACAACTTGCTGTTGTTTCCTATCGGAAGCCGCGGGCATGTCCTGAAGCAGAAGATCCCAACTTCTTTTGGCAAATACTCCCCCTCTTTTGCGCCTGGTTCCATGTTTGACCTCCCCTCGCCCGCCCTTCTAACATCGCCGCCTTATGCCGTGTCGAATGTCCGGATACGCCGGAAAAAGCCGGGCCGGCGTGCGGGTGCTGCGCGCCGGACTCAAGCGCGCCTGCGCCCATGATCCCACGCTGCTCCGAAAACCGAAGGAACCCACCCGCAAATGACGCCAAGCAACCCAAAGTCCCACATTGCTCCGCGAGTCGTCTTTCTGCCGATAGTGGTGCGCGAACTGCGCGTGGCGTCGCGCCGGCCCAGAACCTATTATGGGCGGATGTCGGTCGCCGCCCTGTGGGTCGGCGTGGCGGCCTATATCCTTCTGGTCACTTCCTACATGGGCCTCGGCAAGAATGAGGGGCCTATGCTCTTCAGCGGCCTGAGCAGCGGTTTGTTCCTATGGGCTTTGCTTTCCGCGTGGGCCGGATGCGACAGCATTAGCGTCGAGAAACGGGAGGGAACCATCGGGCTGTTGTTTTTGACGGACTTGAAGAGCCACGACATTGTGCTGGGCAAAATGATTTCCTCCGCCTTGCCTTCCTTTTACGCGGCCTTGGCGGCGCTGCCGCTCTTGGCGATTTGCATCTTGCTGGGCGGAATCACCCTCGCCCAATACGCCAAAACGGGACTCGCGATCTTGAACCTCTTTTTCTTCTGCCAGGCCCTCGGCATGTTTTCCTCGGCCCTCTGCCGCCGGCGCGGAAACGCGGCGGGACTGCCGTTGTTGATTCTCCCGCTGTATCTGGGCATCGTTGCCGCGGCGGCGGAGGAAAATGGCTGGAAGGGGCTGGCCTCTTTTGTCCTACTGAACAATCCGGCTCGTCCGTTCTTTTTGGCCATGAGCGGTTCTTCCGCCCGGGTCGTGAGCGGAGAATATTGGCTCTCTCTCCTGGCGGCGCATCTGCACGCCTGGCTCTTCCTGGCCCTCGCCTGTTGGGCGCTGCCGCGACGCTGGCGCGATAAACCCATAAAGACCAGCGTGTGGAGAAGAACCTGGGAGCGGTGGCGCTTTGGCAGCATGGCCGCTCGCACGGCTTTCCGGCGCCGTTTGGCCGGTGTCAATCCGTTTTTATGGCTGGTTTGCCGGGGGCGGTTCAGCCCGGCCTTTGTTTGGTGCATCATGGGAATCGTGGCCGCCATTACGGTCCTTATCTCAGCCGTACAGATTGCGCAAGACTCTTGGGCCGGTTCTTACGACGGCTGCTTCGTGTTCGTCATCGTTACACTGCAACTCATGCTCAGGCTCGGTGTCCCCTCGCACGCCGCCCTCTTGGAGGGTCATCGCCGCAACGGTTCCTTGGAGACCATTCTCTGCTGCACCCCTCTGTCGGTGGACGGCATCCTGGGCGGAATGTGGCTGGTGTTGCGCCGCTACTATCTTTGGCCGACGCTGGTTGTTCTGGCCGCCCAGGGCCTCCTGTTCTACGCCGCCTTGATCACCGGACTGCGGCACTCCCTTAACGTGGATTTGCTTTGTTTCATCGGCGCCTCAATCATCCTGTTGATTCCCGACCTGCTGGCGACGGCCTGGATGGCAATGTGGACGGCCATGTCCAATCCAAGACCGCGTAGCGCCGGCCCGACCGCGCTGTTTTGGATCTCCGTCATCCCCTGGATGCTGGTGAGCGTTTGTTACGCTACACGTCTTGTCAGGAGCGAACATTGGGTGTGGCCTCTTTGGGTGGTGTTCGGATTGACAAACGATGTCCTCACTGGACGGCTGGCCCAAAAACGCTTGCGCGAAAACTTCCGATTGTGGGCCACCCCTTCCTACGGCGAAGTGTTGGGCTTTTGGGGCCGCCTGGGCCGATTTCTGGGCCGGCTTTGCCGCCGCTGGCGGACATCGCCCACGCCGGCCGCATGAGAACACGATTCCCAAGCCGCCCGCGCGCCTACGCCGCCATGACTTTGGGCGCGCGCACTTGGGCGGCGCGCTTGCGCTGGGTCTCGTTGAGGATCTTTTTGCGCAACCGCAGATGCTTGGGCGTCGCCTCGACGTACTCGTCGGGGCCGATGTACTCCAGCGCCCGCTCCAGGGACATCTTCAACGGCGGGTCCAGTTGGATGCCTTTGCCTTCGCCTTGCGAACGCATGTTGGTCAGCCGTTTGGCCTTGCAGGGGTTGACCGGAATGTCGTTCTCGCGCGCGTTCTCCCCGACGATCATCCCCTTGTAGATTTTTTCCCCCGGCTCGACCATCAGGCGGCCCCGCTCCTGCACCATGTTCAACGCGTAGGCCATCGCCTCCCCGTCCTCCATGCTGACAAGAGAGCCGTTTTTGCGCGCGGCGATTTCTCCGCGGTCCGGCCCGTATTCCTGGAACAAATGGCTCATCACGCCCAGCCCGCGCGTCATGTTCACCAAGTCGGTCTCGAAGCCGATCAGGCCCCGCATGGGAATGAGCGCCTCGATGGTGACTTCGTTGCCGTGGTGGTCCATTTGCAGGATTTCCGCCTTGCGGCTGGACAGGTTTTCCATCACCGGCCCCATCGCCTCCTTGGGGATTTCCAAAAAGAGCTTCTCAATTGGCTCCAGCAACCGGCCCGCCGGGTCCTTCTGATAAATCACTTCCGGCCGCGATACCAACACCTCGTAGCCTTCCCGCCGCATTTGCTCGACCAGGATGGCGATTTGCATTTCGCCCCGGCCGGAGACATTGAAAATGTTGGGCGCCTCGGTTTGCGAGATGCGCAACGCCACGTTGGTGCGGACCTCCTTGGTCAACCGCTCCCATATATGGCGGGCCGTGACCAATTTGCCGTCCAGCCCCGCCAGCGGACCGTCGTTGACGGCGAACTGCATCTGGATCGTCGGCGGGTCAATGGGCACGAAAGGCAGCGGCGCCCGCGTCACGTTGTCGGTGATCGTCTCGCCGATAAACACGTCCTCGAATCCGGCCACGCCCACAACGTCGCCCGCGTGCGCCTCGGGAATCTCGATCCGCTTGAGTCCTTCGAAGTGAAAAATGGCGGTGATTTTGCCCTCCGTCTTGCGTCCGTCCCCATGCAGGCAGGCAGCGGGGTCGCCCACCTTGGCCTTGCCGCTGTAAATCTTGCCAAAGGCGATGCGCCCGATGTAATCGGAGTAATCCAGGTTGGCCACCAGCATCTTGAACTCCACCCCGGCGTGCGCGCGCGGGGCGGGGATATGTTTGATGATCGCGTTAAAGAGCGGCTCCATTGTGGCGCTCGGCTCCTTGAGATCCAGCTTGGCGTATCCATCCTTGGCGCTGGTATAGACGGTCGGGAAATCCAACTGCTCATCCGTCGCGTGCAGCGACACAAACAGATCAAACACCTGGTCCAGCACCTTGTGCGGATCGGCGTTCTCCCGGTCAATCTTGTTGATCACCACGATCGCCTTGGCGCCCGCTTCCAGCGCCTTGCGCAGCACAAAGCGCGTTTGCGCCTGCGGGCCGTCGGCCGCGTCCACCACCAGCAACACCCCGTCTATCATGTTCATTATGCGCTCGACCTCGCCCCCGAAATCGGCGTGGCCGGGCGTGTCCACAATGTTGATGTGGAACTGCTTGTACTGGAAGGCGGCGTTCTTGGCGCGGATGGTGATGCCCTTTTCCCGTTCCAGGTCCATCGTATCCATGATCCGTTCCTCCGACGAGATGGCCTGATTGGCGCGAAAGGTGCCCGACTGTTTGAGCAGGCAATCCACCAAAGTGGTCTTGCCATGATCCACATGGGCGATGATGGCGATATTGCGAATATGATCCATTGACCGGGCCGTGTAATGTGCATCTTTCCCGCCAAACGTCAAGCCGAAGAAAGGGTGCCCCCCAGATTGCAGGGTGCATTTTCTTAATCGCCGCAAGCCCATGCGGATGGCTGCTTTGCTTTGATTCCAAAACCGGGGGGGGGGCAAAATGGCGCTGGCGACGCAGCCTGCCGCGGGCGAAAATCTGGTTTATACACCTTTACCCCCCTGTTTAGCCGTCACACCGTCACAATTGTTGATAATCAGGGCCTTGTCGCGATTTTCAAATTGCCCACTGGCGCGCAACGCGCAAAAATTGAACATGCTGTCTTTGGAACAAGCGCGGGAAGGCATTCTGGCCGCCGTCCGGCCTCTGCCTTCTGAAACGGTGGACTTGCGCGAAGCGGCGGGACGCTTCACGGCGGAACCGGCGCGCTCGCCTGTGGACCTGCCGCCCGCCGACAATTCGGCCATGGACGGCTACGCCGTGAGGGCGGAGGACCTTGCCCAGGCGGGAGCGGAGTCGCCCGTGACGCTGCGGCTCATCGGCGCCGTGCCGGCGGGAACCGGATTTGACAAAAGGGTGGAGACCGGGACGTGCGCGCGTGTCTTCACCGGCTCGATGCTGCCGCCAGGCGCGGACACAGTGGTCATGCAGGAGGATGTCCGGCGCAATGAGGGGGACCCTTCGAGTGTCTTGTTCGCGCAACGGGCGGCACCCTGGGAGAATGTCCGGCTGCGCGGGGAGGACGTGAAGGCGGGCGGCTTGCTGCTGGAGGCGGGCGAAAGATTGACAGCGCCGCGCCTGAGCCTGCTGGCGGCGGCGGGAATTTGCTCCGTGCGCGCGGGCAAGCGGCCGATGGCGGGTATGGTGGCGACGGGCGATGAACTGCGCGAGCCGGGAGAAGCGATGGAGCCGGGCGCGATTTATGAGAGCAACCGGATAGGATTGGCAACTCTGGCGCGGCAGGCCGGCGCGATGACCAGAGTGTATCCGCTGGTGGCGGACGAACTGAAGGCGACAAAAGAGGCGCTGGCGGAGGCGCTGGAGGAATGCGACGTGGTCATCAGCACCGGGGGCGTTGCGGCGGGCGAAATGGACTGGGTCAAAGGGGCCTTCGAGGCCATCGGGGGTCAATTGGATTTTTGGACCGTGGCCATAAAGCCGGGCAAACCGCTGGCGTTCGGACGCTGGCGGGAGAAATTGTTCTTCGGCCTGCCGGGAAATCCCGTTTCCGCGCTGGTCAGTTTCCTGTTGCTGGCGCGGCCGGCGTTGCTGCGCTTGCAAGGGGCGCGCGACATTTTGCCGCGGACGTTTCCCGCCAGTTTGTCCGAACCGCTGGCCAACGAGGGCGACCGCCGCCATTTCATGCGCGTGGCGCTGGATGAGCGCGGGGGCGCGCGTTCGGCCGGCAACCAATCCTCCCACATTCTGAGCGCGATGGCCCAGGCGGGCGGATTGGTGGATGTCCCGCCGAAAACCACGCTTGCCGCCGGGACCGTCGTGGCGGTGTTGCCTTGGGAGTAACCGGCAGGCAGGATCAACTCTCGGCGCCACGGACTTCGGCCCGCAAGAGGTCGTGCAAAGTAATGACGCCTTGGATTGCGCCCTCGTCGTTGAGCACGACGACAAATTGCGTGGTGGAATTGATCAGGAGCGTCTGCAGATCACGGACGGTTTGGCTGGCGCGGCAGGTCGTCACTGGCTCCAACTTGGGCGGGCGTTTTTCGGCCAGCGCCGCCCTGGCTTCCGTGCGCGTCAAGATGGCCGTCAACCGGCCTTCCTGGAGGACGGGAAATCGCTCGTAAGGATGGGATTTGAGGATGGGCTGGATGGCGCTGGGCGCGAGGTTGGCGACCACCACAGGCTCTTCGGTCAGGATGTCGGCGATCCGTGATTGCTGCCAGCTATACAGGTCGCGCGGCGGGCGGAGTTGTTGCATGCGGTGGCCGTCCTGCACCAGAAGCGCGTCATAGAAATTCTCGCGGTTCATCTTGCGGCTGATGCTCTGGCTGACCAGCGCGCCGAGCATCAGGGCCGGTACGAGCGAGAATTCGTGCGTCATCTCGAAGACAATCAAGATGCCGGTCACCGGCGCGCCGACCACCCCTCCCAGGGTCGCGCTCATCCCGACGACGGCCAGCGTGATGAGATCGGCGTGGGCCATCGGCCATTCCAAACCGACGATCCCGGCCACGACAATCCCCACCATGCCGCCGAAAAAAAGGCAGGGCGAAAAAATGCCGCCGCAACCGCCAAAACCATAACAGCAGAAGGTGGCCGTGAATTTTGCAAGGAGCAGCAGCCCGGCGATGTTCCACGCCGTCTCACCCGTCAACGCTTGGGAAAGATCATCGTAACCGAGGCCGAAAACACCCAACTTGCCCGTTCCGCAGAAGACGGCCACCCCCAACGCCCAAGTGATCAGGCCGCCGATGAGCGGCAGCAGCCAGGGGGGACAGCGGCCAAGATTATTGGACCAGTGGCGAAGGCCCAGCGAAAAGCGTTGAAAATAAACTCCGACCAGGCTGGCCAGGGCCGCGACCAGAGGCGTCAGCGCGTACGCCACCCACGTCGGCGTGTCCACGCCCTTCAACGTAAAAGCGGGTTGCGCGCCAATGATTCCATGCACCGCCAGCGCGCCCAAAACCGAGGCCAACACCACGCTGCCCAGCAAGGGGCTGTGCAAGTCGCCGATGATTTCCTCGAGGACGAAGGCGGCGGCCGCCAGGGGCGCATTGAAAGCGGCCGCCAGCCCGGCCGCCGCGCCGGAAGCCGCGGCGACGCGCCGCTTCTGTTTGGCCTCACCAGCCAGACCGGCCAGATTGGAGGCGACGGCGCCGGCCAATTGCACGCTGGGGCCTTCGCGTCCGAGACTGGCACCGCCGCCGATGCTGAGGATGCCGGCCAGGAATTTCACCCATCCCACGCGCCAGGGAACAGCGCCAAAATCCTTCCAAAAGGCCAGTTTCAATTGCGGAATGCCGCTGCCCGCGGCGATGGGGCAGAAAACGCTCAACAAGACGCCCACGGCCAGGGAGGAGACAACAATGATGGCCAAGCTGCCCAAGACGAAGGTGAGCTTGGAATGAGCGGCCAGTGAGAGAAGTCCCAAGCGATAAAGCCAACTGATCCCCAATTGAAAAGCGACGGCCGACAGACCCGCCCCCAGTCCGTAGGCGCAACTTTGGAGCAGCGTCCGCGTCTGTTTGGGCAGTCCCTCCAAGTAACCGGCAATGGAGTCAGTTTTCAAAACGAAATCCGTTTCCGCCGAGGAAACTTCCTTCTGCCTTCATTGCCCCTTTGCTTTGAGAAAGGCAATCTTAATACAGCGCGCCGTTCTTCTTCAAGCGACCCGGCCCGCCAACCAGGATCGTCATGGACGCGGGGTGGAAAGAGGGTTGCCGGCGGCGGTGGAGCCGCGCCATATTGTTTCGATCTGCTCCAGCGTGCGGCCCTTGGTTTCGGGAATCGCGGCCAGCACGAAGAGGAATGAGACAAGACTGACGAGGGCGTAAATCCAGAACGTCTTGGCCGGGCCGATGGCCGGGCTGTCGTTCAGCATCGGGAAGGTCAGCGCCACGAGGTAGCAGGAGACCCGCACGGTCAACGCGGCCGCGGACATGGCGCGTCCGCGCACCTTGTTGGGAAAGAGGCGGCTGATTGCCAACGGGCGCGGACCCGGTCCCGACAAATTTGGATCCGGCAATTTTTGTCCAACAAATGCCAATGAAAAGCAAGCTGTTCACTCGTCCTCATGCTATATTGAACAATATGCATTTTGCCAGCCATTGCGCAGTCATCGCGATTGGGCGGCAAACCTTCCTGCCAGGAAACGCCGCCGCCTGGTTTCGGCCGAAGATGGCGCTGGCGACTGGCGTCTTCATGGTCTTGACAGGGGCGATCCGCGCGCAAAGCCTTGCGGACTTGGGAGCGACCGCCCCAACTCCGGGAGCAAACGACATTGCCCAGTTGAGCACCGCGGGCAACCAGACCTTTCCCGATGGTCTGAATTACTACACAGACAATCAGGTGGGGCGTGGGAGCGGCGAGCCAGGCCAGACGTTCGCCACCGGAACAACTGCGGCGGGATACACATTGACGTCAGTGTCTTTTATGACCGCCGGATTGAATTCCTACAGCGGCATTGGAACCCCGCAAAGTTACTATCTCCACATTTACTCCGTGTCCGGTGGCACGGCGACTGTGATCCAAACCTATACAAGCAGTCCGATAACCTTCAACGACGGCGATTGGTTGCAATGGACTGGTCTTTCCGTTTCGCTCGCCCCCAATGCCACCTACGCCTATTCCTTCGGCCGCACCAGTTCGGGAACGGGATGGGAAGCCATGGGGGTGGCGAGTGGGAATCCCTACGCGGGGGGCCAGATCGGATTGATTCCCGTCACCGGCGGCGCCATCACGTTCGGCGCCAGTCATGATTTCGACGCTGTTTTCGATCTGGGTATCGCCGTGCCGCCCATTGCCGCCGCCACCACTCCCTCGATTTCTCCAACCAACAACCCGGTATACGCCGGGACGCCGGTGACGTTGAGCGAGGCGGCAACCGGGCAATCCCCCTTGTATTATCAATGGCGGACCGACGGTGGAGGCGGCGGGTCTCTGACCAACATCCCCGGGGCTGTCACGACTAATTTGAGCGTGGGCACCGCCGGTTGGAAGGCGGGCGCGTATCTTTACGATGTGGTTGTCTCCAACAGTGTTGGCGTCTCGACCAGCGGCGTCGCGACCTTGAACCTGGTGGCGGCCAGCGCGCCCGTGCTGGTATCGGACATCGCGCCGAACCCGGCTCTGGGTTACGTGGACGGCAGCGTGACTTTTTCCGCGACGTTCAACGGAACCATGCCCATTTTCTACCACTGGCAGGCGAACACCGGCGGCGGCGCGGAGAATATTCCGGGCGCCACCAACTCCACGCTCACCCTTGGCAATCTCCAACTGACCAATTCGGGAACCTACACGCTGCTGGCGTCCAATTCGATTGGAGGCCCGGTTTCCGCCGGCGCGGCGCGCCTGACAGTGCTGCCGGTGCCGGCGTTCGTAAGCGCAGTGATGCAGGACAATCCCGTCGGTTATTGGCGGCTCAACGAGACCAACAGCACTGCCGGCGGCAATTTGACCGCGGTTGACATGACGGGACACTACGACGGGGTTTACGGCTCCGCCGCGGAGGATGGGGTTGCAGGGCCGGATGCCGCCGGCGGCTTTGCGGGATTTGAATCCTTCAACACGGCGGCGCAATTCATCTACGGCGTCGCCAATTCATTCGTCACTGTTCCGGACCTGAATTTAAACACCAACACCGTGACCCTCAGCGCGTGGATTTACCCGATCGGCACTCCCGCCTCTTATTGCGGTTTGGTTTTTTGCCGGCCGGGCGGGGATGCGTCGGGTTTGAACTTCACCACCGGCGGGCAATTGGGCTACACGTGGAACCAAAACAACTCGGACACTTGGAGTTGGATGTCCGGCCTGGTGCCCCCTTTGCAACAGTGGTCCTTTGTCGCCCTGGTGATCTCGCCCGACAATGCCATCATCTATCTCTGCAATACAAACGGACTCCAGTCCGCCACCAATGCCGTTGCCAGCACCGCCGAGGCCTTCAACACCACCACGTTGATCGGCGGTGATACCGCGGACGGCGGCAACGGTGGACGGACTTTCAATGGGATCATGGACGAAGTGGCCGTGTTCAATTCCTCGTTAAGTCAGGACCAGGTGCTCAATCTCTACTTTAATGGGGTGGCTGCCCCGCCCCAGGCGACAATCCCGACGGCCTCGCCCTCCACCAATTTGTTTGTCGGCGCTTCGGTCGTGTTTTCCGAGTTGGCCCTGGGCGTCTCACCCTTTCAGTATCAATGGGAGTCGAACGGATTGGTCTTGTCCGGGGCCACCAACAACTCCCTGGTCCTGCCCTATGTCACATTGGCCTCTTCGGGCAATTACAGCGTGATCGTCAGCGACAGTCTTGGCGCGAGCACCAGCGCGCCGGTCGCTCTTTTGGTGACGCTGGACACGAATCCACCGGTGGTTTTGCGCGCATTCAACATCGGCACGACCAATGTCGAACTGGATTTCTCCAAAACCGTCGAGGCCGCCAGCGCGACCAATCCGGCGAATTATGTTTTCACCAACGGACTTTCCATTACTGCCGCTTCCCTCAAAACCAACAACTCGTCGGTCCTGCTCACTACCACGCCATTGGTTTACGGCAGCAACTACACGCTCATTATTAATGGCATTCGCGATCGGGCCATCCCGCCCAATACCATCGCCGCCAACACCCGGTTCAGTTTCATGGCTTCGCCTTTTACGCCGGTGGACATTGGAAATCCGGCCATTGCTTCGACCGACATCTACACGGGCAACGGGATGAACATCCGCAGCGCCGGCAGCGACATTGGCGGCTACAACGATCAGTTCAACTTTGATTATCAACTTCAGAGCGGCAATTTTGACGTCTCGGTCTGCCTGGCCGGGCTGGGGTTGTCGGAGGTTTGGGCCCAGGCGGGCTTGATGGCCCGCGCCAGCCTGAACGCGGGCAGCCCCTTTGCCGCCGCGCTGGCCACTCCGGGCATGGTCGGGGATTTCTTTGCCGACCGCACGGCCACCAACGGCCTGGCGGCCACGGCGGGAAGTTTTCCGGCCAATTATCCCAACACCTGGCTGCGGCTCAATCGGGTGGGCAATCTGTTCAGCGGTTATGGCGGTTACGACGGGACCAATTGGACGCCGTTGGGCAGTGTGACGATCTCGATGCCCAGCCAGATTTACCTGGGCCTGGCGGTGGCCAGCCACAACACCAACGAGCCGACGACGGCAGAGTTTGTGGATTATGAGAACACGCCTTCCAGCTCGGTGGTGGCCACGG